>JGI24129J20441_1000687_pt1 | contig 10701 bp, 7 predicted proteins | sample BarGraNGADG00211_FD_20441 | JGI IMG/M metagenome (IMG submission 20441) | reverse complement strand
GCGAATGATCCGGCCAAAAGCCGGTTCGGTAATGCCCAGTGACGCCAGAAATTCTTTTTGATCGGCGGCATCCAGCCCGGAAAGCTCCGCCTCGATCATGTGAGAAATTCCTGCTGCCGCTTCGTCCTTGGGCATTTCGAGAAAAGGATATAAGGTGAGGCATCGTCCGCAGCGTTGGCACGTTTCCTGGTTAAACATAGCTACCTTTTTTTTATATTCTATCCCCAGTCCGTCTTTTTTTGGTTTTTCATTACATGGTTCTTGAACATAAATAGCGCGGGAATTCCCTATCATTTTAATCTAATCTGAGGCACATCATCTTTGCTTAATAACGTAAAGAAGACAAAAAATAATGGGTGATGTTTCCCCCTCAGTTTTTTCTTAATCTTTCAGTTTTTCATGGGTGCCGATTTTCGCCGAGAAGAATGTGTGTATTGCGTAATCAACGTTTCATTGTCATGCTGTCGCTTTCTTTTCAAGGGAATCTTTATAGCCAGGTAAGTAAAGACAATGGCTAATCTAACAGGCCAGGAATTGGTTATGAAGAGCATCACCAGCGCTGATGTCATGAGGATGCCCAGCAGGAATCGGGCAACATGCTTGGCGATTCGGGGAAGAGGCAGGAGAGTTGCTATCGGTGTTGGAAGGAGGAGAGCCAGGAAGATGAACCCAATTTGCACATCAGAAAACCATTCCAGCCACCTTGTCGGCAGGTAAAGGAGACCACCGAAGATCATTCCCGCAAATGTGACCGTACATCCCTTACAGAGAAAAAGTCCATGAAAGACCCAGACATGGTCGCGGAATGCCGGATGGTCCGGATGGTGGGCGAATAGATGGGGATTGCGCTTCCGGAGGAACTGCAAAAACCCCTGCGGTTTTTTCTGAAAAGTTACATCCTTGGACCTAGATCGAATATTAGCAGTTTCCTTAACCATAGTGTTTTTTCTTCCTACAAAAGGTAAGTTTGGTTATTTGGTGATAACCCATCTCCCCTCTGCTGCCGATCAGCTATCAAATTTGATAAGACAACCGACCCAAATCATTTTTTAATCACTTGCCCAAATCTCTTAACGGCTATCGAGAGACCGCTGAAGAATGGCTATATCCGGGTCAGGAATTCAGTTTTTTTAATCTTTTCTGGACCCTGGGCGGAGTTTATCCCGTAAATGTCGGGGCTACGAGGGCAAATTTTTTTAGTATTATTTGATGCTCTCGTCAAAAGTCCAATAATCGTCATACCGGACGAAGATGACCTTTAGGTTACGAACGCCGGTATCCAGAACATATTGAAATAACTGGATTCCGGATCAAGTCCGGAATGACAAAACAGGGGTTTCCCGACTTTTTATGGTTTCATATTATTTGACTGCCTATTTTTAACATTCCTTTAATAGATTAGCAATACTTAATCCTATTCTAAAATTAATCCAGATTAAAGAGACCGGAAGCAAAACATTTTTAACATTTTTTACTTGACAAAAAAAAATAAGAGTCTATTGAATNTACTTAAGAATTTATTTATTATTTTAATCCTAATATATAGGATTAAATCTATTAGGAATAATTTTTTTGATAAGGAGGTGTTCAATGCGAAAATTTCACCTGTTCCTGTATGGTTTTATCTTTACGGTACTTACCATAGCCGTTTTTCTTATCGGGTGTGGTGGGGGTGGTGGGAGTAGTACTGGTGGTGGGAATGTCTGCGCGGATAAATCGGGTAATGTTACCTGTGGCTACTGTTCTCAGGATGCCTTAACCAGCAATAATCCGAATGCAGGAAAGTGTTTCTATTGTCCATCAGGCAGTTCATGTAGCGGAACGCCATGCGGTGGAATAACTTGTGTTACTTCAGGTACAGGAGGCGGCGGCGGTTGCTCTTCCGGCTCATGCATGGGAAATGATGGTAAATGTTATGGATCTTGTTCAACGGGTTATTGTACAACTTCTCCCAGTGGGAGTTGTAGTGAACCAAGTCCTGGTGGTGTATATTGTTGCACTGCTGCTGGCGGAGGAGGAGACGGCGGTGGTGGTGGAGGAGGAGGTACAGGAGGGAGCTGTTCATCATCGTCGGTTCGCTGCGATGGATCGCTCGAGTGCTCGCAAGTGGTGACCGTGGGTTCCTGCAGCGTACAATCGTGTTCCTGTTATACCCAGATCAACGGTTCGGACTCCATACTGGGCTGGTATAGGGCGAACGGCGTCTATTATTGCTGCGACATTATCAGAGGAGGCACGGCGAGCTGCGTGGCTGCGGCACAGCGGGTGGCCAATGCTTGCGGCGGTTCCTTACCCTGGTGAACGAAAAAGTTCGAGGCAAGGCCCCTGGGTTTTATGCGCCTGCGATGGATATAATTAGGCTTGTGCTGTGATCGCCCGGCGCGTCCGCGATAATGGAAAAAAAGGCAAAAAGTGACCCTCCCCCAGCAGGAGCTGGGGGAGTCTTGTCTTATGGCAACACTAATTGCAGTTGCCCTTTGTCTTCTTTTTCCTGATGCTCAACATAAGCGATAATTTCCTTTTCATCCATGCCTATACATAAAACACAATACCCTCTCGGCCATATACCGCCTCTCTTTGCGTATGTCTTTTGCAGAAAAGTAAATTTCTCCTTTAATTCCTTAGCCGTATGCGTTTTTATCACTTTTAGACGTTAAAACGGAAAGTGATAATATCGCGCCATCCTGAACAATATTTAAAGAGATCGGAAGCAAAACATTTTTAACATTATTCACTTGACAAAAAAAACAAGCGTCTATATAAATTTCGCTTGTAAATTAATCCTATGGCTGAGAAGTTGATGTGCAAGGATGCGGTCAATATGCTGGCATAGGTTATACGCTTTAATCTGGAGAAAAAGAGCGGAAATAAATATCTATGTCTATAAAAGACATGGGTGTCCAGAATTGAATATTTTAAAGAATGAGGATATTTTAATGAAAGATAGTTACATATATGGAATTTCCATTATTATTGCGGCTGTGGTTTTAGGTGTACTTCTTTTTTTATCAGCAAAAGAAATAAGAATCGGGTTAGAAAAAGTAGCGGTACAAAGGGTGGCACAAGGCGAACCAGCTCTCCCTTCACAACAACCGCCTCAACCAACAGGAGACCCTTCTAAACTAAAGATTGCAGACAATCCCTATGAAGGTAAAAAGGACGCGCCTGTAACAATTATTGAATGCTCAGACTTTCAATGTTCATTCTGTGCGAGATTCGTTAATGATACACTAAAAAAGTTAAGGGAGAACGAGATTAAGGAGGGGAAGGTTAAACTTGTATTTAAAAACTTTCCATTGCCTTTCCATCAATATGCTGAAAAAGCATCAGAAGCGGCTGAGTGCGCAAACAAACAGGGGAAATACTGGCAGATGCACGACCTTCTATTCAGTTCTGGAGAAAAACTGGATATAAACAGCCTTAAATCGTATGCAAAAAAGATTGGACTTGACTCAAATAAATTTGACCAGTGTCTTGATAGCGGTGAGACAGCAAAAACAGTGAGTGCTGATAAATCGCAATGCGCAGCAGCAGGAGTATCAGGTACACCAACTTTCTTTATTAACGGGAAGATGCTTGTCGGTGCCCAGCCGTATGAAGAATTCAAAAAACTTATTAAAGAAAGTAAATGAATTTAAGACCAAAGCAGTGTTAATATTTATTGATATTGAAGGTTTCTTTTTAAAAAGTTTTCGGGCCGCGTCGGCGAATACTTCACTCAAGATAAAGCACTAAAGAAATAACAGAACGAACAGAGCCGGAAGGAATGCCCTTCCGGCTCTTCTTGCTCGTGCTTTAAGGATAAATTATTTCATTGCAGGAACAGGGGCCGCAGGCGATCGGCTGATTTGACCCCAGTTCTACCTTCATCTTAATATATAATCATATCTCAGACATTGAAGCGGAAGGTAATAATATCGCCGTCCTGGACGATATATTCTTTGCCTTCCAGTCGCAGGCGCCCGGCTGATTTTACCTGCGCAGTGGAGCCGCTATGCGCGATAAAATCATCATAGGACATGACTTCGGCTTTGATAAAGCCCCGCTCAAAATCGTTGTGAATGGCACCGGCGGCTTTGGGAGCTTTGGTCGCAAGTGGAATAACCCAGGCTTTGACTTCATCTTCGCCGACGGTAAAGAACGACATACGTCCCAACAAAGAAAAAGCGCCGCGAATGATCCGGCCAAATGCCGGTTCGGCAATGCCCAGTGACGCCAGAAATTCTTTTTGATCGGCGGCATCCAGCCCGGAAAGCTCCGCCTCGATCTTGCAGCAAATACCTATGACCGGCTCCGTCAGGTTTGCGGCTTTGGCAAAGTCATCGGCAAAAGAAAGATTATCCTCGGCAACATTGACGACAACTAACTCCGGCTTGATTGTCCAGAAAGAGAAGCTCCGCATTATAAAAACTTCCGTGGGGGTAAGCCCTGCCGTACGTAGTAGTTTGCCTGCCTCCAAGCATTCTTTTAATTTGGGCAGAAGATCATTTTGTGCCGTTTCTTGCGGCGAGATCGCCTTCTTAGACATTTTGGTAAGCCGCTCCAGTTTCTTTTCAATGATTAGCAAATCGGAAAGAACCAACTCATCTTCCAGCTTACGATAAGCGTCGAGACTTAGTGAAATGTCAGGTAGGGAAAAACCATCGACGACATGCAAAATACCGTCTGTGCCGCTCAAATTTTGCCGGATGGCTTCCCAGGGATGCTCTCCCACAGCATGGACATCCACAAAAGGGACTTTTGCCGGAGACACTTTCAGCGGTTTGTATATTTCCACCAGCTTATCAAAACGCTCATCAGGCACAGCGGCCAGACCGCGCACAACCGTTTCGTTATGCTGCGTGCTGCTTTTAACGCCGGTCATAATTTCAAATAATGTGCTCTTCCCGCTTTGAGGAAGGCCAAGAATACCCATTTCCATTAGGAGAATTCCTTTTCTATTCGTTCCATCGCTTCTTTCAGCCTATCATCCGGCACAGTCAGCGATATGCGGACAAAGCCTTCACCGTATTTGCCGTAGGCGGTTCCGGCGGCAACAACCACAGCGGTTTTATCAAACAGGCGGTTGGTGAAATCCAGCGAGGTCATTGGTTTAGGCGCCGGTACCCACAGATAAAAAGTTCCACGTGGCGGATTAAAATCAATGCCGATCTTTTTGAGCGTTTTCAAAACCAACTCGCGCCTGCGGCCATATATCGAGAGCATTTCCTCGATAAATCCTGTCTCACCGCTCAACGCTTGAATTCCGGCAAATTGTACTGCATTAAAAATTCCGGAATCGGTATTTTCCTTGACCTTGCTGATTGCGGCGATGAGTTCGGGATTGCCGCAGGCCATGCCCAACCGCCAGCCGCACATATTAAAGGGCTTGGAAAGGGAATTGAGCTCTACGCCGACATCTTTAGCCCCTTTGGCCATCAAAAAGCTTATTTTGGGCTGCCCGGTAAAGACGATTTCGCTGTAGGGATTATCGTAACAAATCGCGATGTCAAATTCGCGGGCAAAAGCGACCAGTTTATTTAAGAAGTCCAGCGTGGCGCAGGCTCCTGTCGGGTTGTTGGGATAATTAAGGAACATAGCGGTTGCTTTTTTGGCGACATCCGCCGGGATATCTTCGAATACCGGCAGATAATTATTTTGCGGCAAAATGGGAACATTGTAGGGAACGCCTTCCCCCATCAGAATGCTGGAACGATAGGCCGGATAACCGGGATCGGTCATAAGTACCGTATCGCCGGGATTGACGCGCGCCAGGACAAAATGATGGCAGCCTTCTTTGGAGCCGATAAGCCCCAGAATTTCATTTTCGGGGTTTAAGCTAACACCATATCTTTCCTGATACCAGCGGGCTACTTCTTTACGGAAAACCAGCATGCCCTTTTCTTCATCCGTGGGATAACGATGATTTTGCGGATCGCGGGCACTCCGGCAAAGTTCATCAATAATCGAATCGGGAGTCGCTTCCACCGGATCACCGATGGCCAGGGAAATCACATCCACGCCCTCGCTCTTCGCCTTATTGATTTTTTTTCTAAGTTCCATAAATAGATATGGGGGTATTTTTGTTAATCGCTTGGCCGTTTTCAAGTTAAAACCTCCAATAAAGAAATTCAGAAGCTACTTTTACCTATGCTAAGTGATTATAAAGTAACCACCCACAACCGTCACACCGGTGAAAACCGGTGTCCAGTGTTTTGTAAGCCTTTGAAATCTCTGGATTCCGGCCTTCGCCGGAATGACGATTCTGAGGCTTTTTCGACTTTTTACAAAACCATCACTTATAAGCTTCTTCAAAAAGCAATCCCTGATAGACTATTTTTACTTTACCTTCAAGATAAATTTCGCCAAAGCGGTCATCTTTTTTTGTAAAGTAAATACGCAGAGTCTCCCCGCTCTGGACGATGACATCCACAGGCGTTTCCACCAATCCCCGCGAGGCCGCGGCCAAAACCGTGGCAACATCACCGGTGCCACAGGCCAGCGTTTCATCTTCGACGCCGCGCTCGTATGTGCGTACCCTGATTTTATGCCGGTCAATTACCGTGGCAAAATTGGCATTGGTGCCTCTGGGTTGAAAACATTCATGGCGGCGGATTTTACGCCCCCACTCAAAAACTGTGCATGCCTCCAGATTATCAACAAAAGTTACGGCATGGGGAACTCCGGTATCGACACTATCTAAAACAAATTGGCAATCATCAATNACAAGCTTTNCTATAGACTGGACTGGTGACGGATCAGTCAGTCTGACTTTNACGACGTCATCATTGACTTCGGCGGAAATGATACCGGCGATCGTTTCGAAGGACATTNTTTTTGGGGCAATGCCTTTCAGATAAGCATAGCGGGCCACACAGCGGCTGGCATTTCCGCACATTTCCGCCATGGAGCCATCCGAGTTGAAAAANTGCCATTTAAAGTTCACTGTTTTCGATGGCTCAATTAAGAGCAGACCATCGGCGCCCACGGAAATTTTGCGCTGGCAGACTTTGCGGGCAAACGCGGGCAAATCTCCCACATTCAAAGACAAATCGCGGTTATCAATAATGATAAAATCATTGCCGCTGCCGCTCATTTTGTAAAATTCGATCATTTTATTTTTCAATATCAGTAATTCCCAGATTATACCATTTCGCTTTCAAAGGATAACGAGGCGGCAAGGAGGAGGCGACGAGGCGTATTTTACACGCGTGACCTTCAGGTTATACGTTGAGGAAGCCGACGACGCTGCCAACAAAGTTAGCCAAAGACCGGAAGCGCATCCCGCAGGGGAGCGCATAGTAAATAAATCTTACCCTACCGGTAATTACCACCTTCAAGGTGGTAATTACAAGCGAAGTGGTATTATGTTTCCTGGACAATATCTTCCTTACGATTCAATGATCGTGTCACGCGCAATACTTCTTCCGTAGTCGTTATGCCGTTTAATGCTTTATCGATACCGTTTTTCTGTAACGTTATCATGCCCTGCTTAATTGCCAGTTCGTTAATTTGGTTAGCATCCGATGTTTTTAAGATAAGTCGCTTAATTTCATCATCAACAATCATGATCTCGAATATCGCCGTCCTGCCGCGAAAGCCTGTCTGCATACACAAATTACAGCCCTTTTTCCGGTAAAAAGTATTGTTTTCCAATACCGACTTGTCCAACCCAAGATTGTCCAAAGATTCTTTATCCGGCACATAAATTTCTTTGCAATGCGGACAAAGCACGCGCACAAGGCGCTGGGCGATGATGGCGATAACCGATGATGTAACTAAAAAAGGCTCTATGCCCATGTCGATAAGTCTGGTTACGGCGCTGGCCGCATCATTGGTGTGTAATGTGGAAAACACAAGATGGCCGGTGAGCGATGATTGAATGGCGATTTCCGCAGTTTCCCGGTCACGGATTTCACCAATAAGGATAACGTCAGGATCCTGGCGCACAATAGAACGCAAACCCGCGGCAAAAGTCAGATCAATCTTCGGATTAACCTGAATTTGTCCGACACCGTCCATTTGATATTCGATAGGGTCTTCAATGGTAATAATATTTATTTCCGGCTGGTTGATTGTGGATAGAGCCGCGTAAAGCGTCGTGGTCTTGCCGCTGCCGGTGGGGCCGGTAACCAGAATAATCCCGTAAGGCGATTTAATCAGGCTGTTGAGCAGCTTGATGCGCTCATCGTGCATGCCCAGATCGGAAAGCATGAGAATGTTGGCCGATTTATCGAGAAGCCGCAAGACCACTCTCTCGCCAAATGCCGTGGGGATAATGGAGACACGAATGTCGACCAGGCGGTCGGCGATTTTGATTTCAATGCGCCCATCCTGCGGCAGACGCTTTTCGGCGATGTTGAGCTTAGCCATGATTTTAATACGGGAAGTAAGCGGTGACTGGATTCTACGCGGCAGGCTCAAAATATCATACAAAATGCCGTCAATGCGGTAGCGGATTTTGAGGTTGCCGGAATAAGGCTCGACGTGAATATCGCTGGCACGGTCTTTAATGGCCCCGGCGACCAGCAAGTTGACCAGTTTGATAATTGGCGCGTCACTGGTTTCATCGAGCAGATCAGCGGTTTCACTGATTTCCGAAATAAGATCATCGGCAGAGGCTTCATTCATTTCTTCAAAATAATCTTTGGCTGAAGAACGGCTCATATCATAAGCCAGATTTATTGCTCCAATAATAGCATCATGTGAAGCAAGTACAATAGGCAAGTCCGGCTTTTGCAAGAGCTGTCGCAAATCGTCAACAGGTTGAAAATTAGTTGGATCATTAACTGCAATAACCGAATCCTGAGAGGTGATGAGCGGAACAATCTTATACTTCTTTAAATATTGAATGGAAACGTTTTGCGTGAAATCAATATTGATGCTCTCCATCGGTAATTCCGGCCAGAAAGACAGCCCAAAGTGTTCAGCCAGTATTTTTAATAATTGGATTTCATCGATGGCTTTTTCCCGGATGAGTTGATCAAAGAATCCGGTGCCGTTATTTCCCTTCAGACTATGCGCTTCGGCAAGGCTATCCGGGGCGACTCCGGCTGAAATTAATTTTTTATCCAGGGAAGAAAAAGCCACCTCTTGGGGAGTGGAAGAGCTATGGGCATTGCCTGCGGATGCTTTTAAGGCTGTATGGATTTTAGACATAAGGGGTCACTGCCTTTAGCTAGGGTTTAGCCGGTGTTTTATTCTCGGCAGGAGCAGGTGCGCCGGAAGGTTTAAGCTCCGGTTTCTTTTCGTTTAATTTAATGATTCCTTCAACCACTTCTCCCATGGTCTCTCTTTTTCCCTGATAAAGGCTTGCGGCCTCCTGCTGAGTGCGGACGATATGAGGCGTTAAAAAGACATACAAGTTTGTTTTTTCCCGGGAAGTGGAATGTGTTTTAAAAAGCCACCCCAGAATGGGAATATCGCCCAGCAGCGGCACTTTATAGTTGTCGTCCCGTGTGCTGTCCCCTACCAAACCGCCGATAACGATTGTTTCATTATCCTTGACCACCACCGTCGTTTTTGCTGTCCTTTTTAATGTTGTCGGTGTTGGGTTTCCGGCGGCGGATGTAACCTTGGTGACCTGCTGCGATATTTTCAGACGAATGAAGTTTCCCTCATTAATATGCGGTGTGATATTCAGGATCACGCCCACATCTCTATACTCATAGCTGTTGTAGTTGAGCGGGGACAGGGAGGTTGTCGTTGTCGTTGAAGAACTTTGCTGTGAGGTGATGTAGGGAACGTTGGAACCGACATTTATTTCCGCTTCTTCATTATCCAGAGTCATAAGCTGGGGGGTGGATAAAATGGATACCTCCTGATCTGTTTTATAGGCTTGGACAACAGCACCGATGCTGGGAAATATCACATTGCCAATCTGAATGCCGGCGCCGATAATGCCCATAGCGAATCCTCCCGGAAACACACCAGCTGCCGTAGTTGCAGTTACCGGAATTATTAAACTATCGAGGATATTGTAGCCGCCTGTTGGTGTAGTACTGGCACCACCGGAGCCGATAAAGGCTCCTGTATGGTCGTTCACCTCTTTCGCACCGCGCCACTCCACACCCAGGTTAAAAGCTTTATTGGCGTTGACTTCCATAATTAACGCCTCAATGTAAACCATGGCCCTTGGCACATCGAGTTGCTTGATAATGTTTTCGAGAACCTTATAATCTTCCCTTTCGGCCATAACCACCAGCGTATTGGTTGCCTTATCCGCGACGACCAGGACATTTTTCGAAACCACCGGGGCCATCACTTTTTGCGCCGCCGCTCCACCCGCCGCGCTTGCCGCGGCGACGGTATCTTTGATAATGCTGTTGAGAACTTTCGCTAAGTCTTCGGCAATGCTGTTTTGCAGGCGGTAAACCTGAATATTGGATTCGCCGCGGGGCACGTCTTTATCCATAAATGCAACAAGTTTGCGCACATTTTCCGTATCCGCGACGCTGGCCAGGATTATAATTGAGTTTGTCCGGGAATCAGGGACTATCTTAACAGGAGTGGCCGTCACGCGGCGCTGCTGAAAAATTGTCGTCAAGGATTTCACCACTTCTGAAGCGGAAGCGTTCTGCAGCGGAATATAGGTAATCTGATCTCCTGCTCCTTCCACATCCAGGGCGAGTATAATTTCCTGCAGCCTTTTGATGTTGGACAGATAATCGGTGATAACCAGAATGCCCGCGGGCGGATAAGAAAGCACCGAACTGGACTTGG
>JGI24129J20441_1000682_pt1 | contig 10717 bp, 11 predicted proteins | sample BarGraNGADG00211_FD_20441 | JGI IMG/M metagenome (IMG submission 20441) | reverse complement strand
CCATGACCTCGTCCGCCAGCGGTTCCTGCAGGAGGCACACTGCTGCCGGATTCCCTGCAAATAACCTATCGGTAAACGCATCGATGATGTAGTATTTCATACCAATATTCTATGACCGGAAGCCTCGTTGCGCAACGTCATTGTTCCTAAAACACAATAGCAATGCCTCTGTGAGGTTGTCTGGAGCCACAGCTCAACTCACCTGCCGTCCCAGTCTGCGCTGACGAACTTGGTCAGATACTTCGGACTGTCCAGACACGTTCTGTTACTTGCCGTGACTCTTCTTGGCCTTCCTTGCAACAGAAAGTGCAATTGCTACGGCCTGTTTCTGAGGACGACCGGCCTTGAGTTCGGTCTTGATATTTTCCCCAACCGTCTTTTTGCCGTACCCCTTCTTTAATGGCATGTCAAACCTCCTCTTCGGGCCCTTTGGCCAGAATGCCTGCAAACTACCGCAGGCGCCGTCCGTCAGCGATTCCTGCAAGAGGCACACCGCGCCGGATCCCCGGCAAAGAGCTTGTCCGTAACGCATCGATGACGTAGTACTCCATATATGTATTTTAGAACAATTCTTTTGTCTGTCCAATGAGCCACTTACTGACGAGACGGAGGTCTGCAGATCATGCAGCCAGTGCTGTACGAACGGCCGTCTTGCAGTTTGCTCTTGACAGGAAGGTCTATTGCAATAAACTTCATGTAGGGTCTATTGAAGTAGACCTATATGAGGTGATACCTGTGAAACCATATAAGCTCTTTGATGCAGAGTACAAATTCGTAAGCCTTATCTGGGAGAACGAGCCCATGAATTCGACCGAGCTTGTCCGGTTGTCTCTTGATCGGCTGGGATGGAAAAAATCCACCACCTACACAGTACTCAGAAAACTGTGCGGGCGGGGCATCCTGCAGAACAGAGATTCGATCGTGACCTCGCTGGTAAAACGGGAGGACGTCCAGAAATATGAGAGTGAAGCGCTGGTCGAAAAGAACTTTGACGGTTCGCTGCCAATGTTTCTTACTGCATTTCTTGATGAGAAGAAGCTGTCCACCAAAGAGGCGGAGGAGCTGAAACAGATTATTGAGAAGGCAGCCCGATGAACACATTGCAGAAGGTCTTTATAGCCGTTTTGAACATGAGCATCACAGCATCATATGTTGCCATTGGCATCATGCTCATTCGTCTGCTGTTCTTGAGAAAAGCGCCCAAGGTCTTTTCGTATGTATTGTGGTCAGCGGTCCTTATCCGTCTTGTCTGTCCCGTTTCCTTCAGCTCGGTTTTCAGTCTTCTGGGTCCGGTAAGTTCAAGAGCATTACAGGGTACAGGTGCGTTGGAGTATGTGCCACATGATATCGGTTTCATGCAAGTACCAGCCATTAATGGTATCAGTAGCTCCTTACCACATGCTACTGAGGCAGCAAGTGTCAACCCGATACAGATCGTCATGGCGGTTTTGAGTGTCGTTTGGTTGGCTGGGATCATCGTGCTGCTCTTGTACAGTGTGATTTCTTATCTCAACATGAGAAACAGGGTAAGGACAGCAACTCTTGTGCGGGACAATGTCTTTGAGACAGACAGGATGAGGACGGCATTTCTCTTTGGGTTGATCAGACCCGGCATCTACATCCCTGTGGGAGTGCGCGAAAGCGATCTGCCCTATGTTCTGGCACATGAGCGGATGCATATTCAACGACGTGACTACCTTATCAAGCCCGTCACTTTCCTGGTACTCATTGTCCACTGGTTCAATCCACTCATGTGGGCCTCCTTTGCCCTGATGAGCAGGGACATGGAAATGTCCTGTGACGAAGGTGTCCTTGCAAACATGGACAGCGATGCGACGAGTAGCTATTCTACCTCTCTGCTCTCGCTTGCCATGAGAAGAAGCGGATTGGCGACAGGAAGCCCTCTTGCATTCAGCGAGAGCAATGTGAAATCCAGGATCAGGAACGTCCTCAACTACAAAAAGCCGGCATTTTGGACGATCATCCTTGCCGTGGTCCTCACTGCTTCACTGATCGTTGCGTTTACAGCCAATCCAAAACGCAGGCAGGCTGCTTCGACCTCCTATCTGGGGTATGCCACGACAGCACTGATGGAGAACAAGACTCTGTATGTGGGAGATAACAGCAAGGTGGTCGCGCTCATTGATGCCATGCCGTGGCCGAAGGGAATCGTGCGCAGCACTGTGGAACTCCAGACAGCCGCTGCACCGTACGGACTGACAGTCAATTTTGACATGAACGACGATTCCAGCATCAAGGTGCAGGGTGCTATCAGTGGTGATGCTTTCTACCGCAATTCGATCGTTCTTTTCAGTCTGATCGATAATGTTGATGTGATAAACTGTAAAATTGCCGACAAGACCGGCAAGTACATTGGTGCGTCGTACGGATTTACCTATACAAGAGAGGCCGCGAATGCCGCGATGGGGAAGGATGTGAGTGAGTTTGCGAACAGTCAGGAGAGCTTAAGGAATCTCCTGGATGCCGTGCAGAAACTTCCAGTGTCTTCGGACACTCTCAAAATTTTGGAGAGATAGCAGACTCTGGCATCTGTATCATCAACGCTGGATTGGCATGGCCCATTCCAATTCCCGTGTCTTTTCCACTTGCACGACCCTTAACATTTTCTTAAGTATTGTGCAATTCCGTAGAGAGTCAGGCCACTTGGTCTAGCGGGTACGTTCGGCGTCGGCGTTTCTGAGCCTCCTTCTCGGACGAATCCACATCGGACAACTTGCCGTCTATCTCGGAAGCACGGCGTCAGGCGCCTACTCATGGTTTGTTAATGCTGACTGGAGATACTACTGTCCTCCAGGAGGGAGGTCGAAAGACCGATGATCCATTGGGCAGGATCATAACGTCCGGGAACTGACTCCGTCGAAGAGACTGTTCAGGGACAGTAATGTACGGCGCTATCCCCTCTAGTCGTTTAGAATGGCGGTCCGGGGGAAAGGCCACAACCACTCGCTTGAGCGGGTATTCTTGTCGTATCTCCAGGATGGGAGCGGTCAGGTCACTGTCTCCTGACACGAGGATAGCGGTATCGAAGAGGTCATGATAGGCATCAGACAGCATCGCCACCGCAATGTTCACGTCGGTCATCTTCTCACTAGGGTGTGGAAATCTTCCTTTGCAAAGCGAACAACGTATCAGAGATGTCTCGTACTGCCCGTAAGTTATCGAAAATTCTGCTGGGGGTAACGTACCCAAGGCCTGCAAGTAAGCATCCTGCCTATGGGATTTCTCAGGAGGCTGGCTAACGCGAGATGTGAAGTATCTCGTAGCGGCCAGTTGCTGGTCGGGCTTCAGCAACTCCCTCGACATTTTCTGCAAATCAAGCCAGTAGTATTTCTTCCAGCCCTTGGACCGCATCCCAAAATACAGATTGAAACCATCGACATAGACTATGACTCGTTTCGTTCTTGCCCCCTTGACTTTATTGTGTGTCCCACATAAGATACTTGTACAACATCCCCAACGTCTTTGACGTTGGCCCGACGCCCCCGCAAGGGGGCGTCTCTTTTTGCCCACGCTTGATGTTCTCAGAGAATACTGGCATATGTTCCAACTGTCAAAATCGTGCGGCTGTTACTTCCAGGGAAATCAAAAGACGTTCTGTATGGACTGCCACGTCAAGAGATCTCTCGTGGCCGCAGCTCGGCGGTTGTGGCCAAAGCGGGGGGTCTGCCCTATACACTTGGTCCCTTGATGTCGGCCAGACTTCCAGTTTCTGTAGCGAGTTCACCGGGGAGTCCCTGCTTGCACAATAACTGCATACGTTCGGGCAAGGTTTGGGGAGCTAGCTGGACCCCGAACATGAGACCTTCCAGCGCAGTCATGACATATCCGGTCTCAGCCACGGTCTTCAGGGCCAACAGCAGGGGCTTGCCTGTCGTGAACAAGCTGACTTCAACTCTCATGGTTTCCTCGGACTTCCTCCATCTGCCGACTGCAAGCACACCATCTCGATTGGGATGCCCTCCGTAGCTTATCGTCCTCTCGTACAACTCTTTCACGGCGGTGCATGGCACGATGCCGTCTGCAGGCAAGGCGTTGATTAAGTGCGTTATCTGGAAGTTAGCCTTAAATTGTGCGGTGTCAGATGGAGTGTCGTCGCGACGTATCCATATCTTGTCAAGGTCGGGCGATCCTGCAATGGTATGAGCGTAGACAACGCTTTCGATACACATGCGCAGCAGAGCGTAGCAACTTGGCAATTGGCCAGAGAAGACCAGATCGGTAGCGGCGACGAAGTAAGAATAGGCGTAGTTGGCCAGCATGAATGGGATGGCTAGCCCGGTGAGGTTTCCACTAATGAGGCCTGGCGTCATGAGACCATTGTGCGAAATGACAATCTCCTCGAAGGCCGAACGCCAGCCCGGCAGTGATTCTCTGCACATCATGCGGTTGTTTTCTGCCGAATCCAGAAGTTCTTGGAGACTGGACATGTGTCTGTCATGTGTGGCTTTTGTCATAGGCCTCTGTCTCGGAATCCGTCTCTGCTCGTGGTACGCAATGCACATTCTCTGCGGTCGTTCAATGTGGCCTCATATTGTGTTCAACCAGGGTCTGGATGGCGGCAGCACGGACAGAGTCATCAATGATGCCCGCAGTCACCATGAGGTCGAGGAGTGCATCGAAGTCATGCAGAAGCGCGTGTCGGTTCACCCCGAGCTTGCGAAGATCCTTGTCATTTGTGACAAGAGGCACGTGCAGCTGTTCTGACAGTACAAGGCATGCCACGTCACAAACTGAAACATCTCTCCGGGCTTCAGCGATCTGCAGGACAATTCGCATACTGTCGGACGGCAGTTCATCGAGTATGACACCCATATCTTGCAGATCTTTCCAGGACAATTCGGTGAGAGGTTCCCTAGTGAGCATGAGATCCGGGACATGAAGTGAGCCTAGTTTGAAAGCGGCATCGACGAGTCCGCAATAGTACAGATATATCCAGATGTTGCTGTCAATGACCAGGCTCAGCGACGAGTGAATCGGCATACCCCTCTTCTCCGATGCCAAGAACCTTCTCCAGACTCCAACCAAGGAGCTCGGCTGCACGCGTTCCCGTGGCTTCACCCTCAGCATATGCGCGCATGACCATGCGCTCCATCCGCTGTGGCGTCTCGGGCGTCAGCCCGCACGAAGGCTCTTCCGTACGCCATCCCTCCCGATTGCGCAGCTTCTGCCATCGAATGTTCTCGGTGGACGAGATGATCTTGAGGTCCGCTGCGCGGTGAATCCATCCGCCCATGCTGAGACCATACTTTGCCTTGAGTAGTTGCAGCTCAACCTTGCTCAGGTGATCGCGGTGCTCACCGAGTTCGCGCATTGCAGTATCAGCAGGAACGAGAAATGCCCCCGCAAAGCGGTTGGCCAGACCCTCTGGCACCTTGCCTGACGGATGTTGCAGGACCAGGTGAGCCAGCTCGTGGGCAAGCGTGAATCGGACTCGATCGACGGGAGCTCCGGTACGAACGACGACGAAGGGCCGACCGTCGGATTCCAGAGCACAGGCATCGAAGTGATCATGCGCAGTCAACTCGATGACCTGGATCTCGTGGTCTTCCAGCAGTGCCACCATGCTCGGAATGGCATCATGGCCTAGATGCCAATCAGAACGTAGTCTCTTGGCCGCGTCTTCCACATCTGCAGCATCGCTGACACTCAATATGGGCAACTTCAGCTTTTCGTGACGCTGTGCGAGCTCTTCGGCTTCGCTGTAACGCTCTGCCTTGTCTTGAACGGCCGTCATGATGGCCTTGCACTCCTTGACCGACAAGTCCGAACGCTTGCGATATGCCGGTTCCGATAGGATCACGGCTGTCGACCTGAAGAGTCGCTCCAGGCTCAGATCCAGCGCCTGGCACAGTCGCATGAGGACGCCTGAACTTGGCATGTCCAGATCACGTTCATATTTGGATACAGCAACTCCGCTTACTCCCACGATCTCTCCCAGTTTCCGTACGGATAGTCTCTTCTGCTTGCGAGCTACACGTAGTCTGCTGCCAATCGCCATGTCGCACCTCCACATTGCCGTGTGGAAAAAGCTCTACGCACTCACACGAATCACTCTCACGAACGGTTAACAAGATACCACAGATGTGAGAAATGTAAACTGACATGGCGACGCTGTTATGTGAAAGCGCTGGCTGGTCTTGTGCATGCAGATAACTCTCTTAGAAGATGCTGCGAGTATGAGCGCCGACTGCTGCCCTTGTGATCAACCCCTTCGCTGTGCAGCAGTCGGGTTGTCAGGCTATTGCCAGGGTTGATTGCAGTCCCTTCAGTACCTGGTCTGGCAAAGGGACGTTGCACACGGGATTCATATATAGAATCGATGTCCACATGTTAGGTCCGTTCTGGGCTACCCATCCGACAGCGTTGAGATCAGGATAATGCTCGAAGGCTCCGTCGTGGGAGCGATACGGTCGTTTGAGCAGGACCTGCTTTGTTGTCTTGTCGACTGTTATCGGGTACTTCAAACCGCCAAAGAGGACCGATTCGGCGTCGTCTGTGTCCAAGCCCGTGACTGGGTCTGCAACAACAGCGACAACAAGAGCTGTTTCACCGTTTTGGCAAATGCTTTTGTATTTCCGCGCTTTGTCAGCAATCAACCGTTTGAGACGATTGGAGTCGACCCAGAATGCATTGGGGTCAAGGATGATTTCTACGGTTCCGCTGCCAGATTTCAAAGAGAGCACTGTAAAAGTAACGCCACATCTCTGCATTGTGGATTGGGGCGCAACACCTGGGGATTCGAGCCATTTTCGAACGTCCGAGGCGATCTGCTTGGGTGTGTCGGTTAGCATGTTGGCATTGCCGGAGGCAGATTCCACAGTCAAAACCGCTCGACCAGGGATCTTCTTCAAGCGCAGAATGAGCTCGTCGAGAGAGTTGTTCTTTCTGCTATCTCGAGTGTTGCGCGATGCGACCTCGACAACACAGGCAATTCCTCCGCCTCGTGGAGCCACATACCAATCGGGTGTCTTTCCAGTAGCTAGTTCGGGTTCGTAGTCCGGAATGGGGCCATACTCGGCCAGTATTGCTCCGACCACGACTTCGTGAAATGCATCAGAGAAACTCGTGTCCTTTCTGAGCTTTGAGACCAGTTTGGCTTGTGCTTTATCTGGCAGACTATCAACAAAGCGGTTTGCCAAGTGGCGTGCAGCCGACATGTTGGTATTTGTGGCGATACGGTAGATGTCTGGCTGTTCCCATACGTGTTTCAACCCATACTGCTTCTCTATTTGATGGATCCAGTGTTCAGGAAACGGAATCATAGAATGCAGTGCGGGATGCTACTTGGGCCAAATGGCCTTCTTGGCGGCCTCTGTCAGCACGTCGACGAGCACGGATTTGAGCATCCCTGCTGCTTCAGTGCCGACCCTTGCTAGCAGTTTCTTGAGACGACTAACGGCCAAAGGAGTGGCAGGAGTGTCCCTGACCAAGTCATCCAGGTCGTTCGTCAACAAGCCTCGCTCGCCACTTGTGAGGCCGGGCACGGACTCTGCCATCGAGCGAACTACTGCCAATCTCCTCTCGGTCCATGGGTATGGATGCCCGCAGTTGGGACAGAATGCCGGGGGTTTGTACTCCTCGCCAACGCCCACGACATCGGGCACATAGTAATACCCTCGTATCGGCTGACTACAGGTAGGACACTGCGTGATGGTTGGCGCTCCACACTCCTCACAGAAGGTGCTCATCTGCTCGGGAGCTAGGCTAGTGCATGCGGTGACAGTGTGTCCGTTCAGGCAAACCTGTGCAGTATCGTACCAAGCGTCGCTCACTGTATCCCCCTATGATGCGATTGTCACAGCTGGTCGAGATTGGGAGTATTGGGGCTGACCATCAGTGTCGCTACTATGGCAAGTGAAACAGCACCCGAATGGCGTTGTAGATGACTGGCAGCGTCTGAATCAGGACCGCGGAATCTTTCGCAATCGAGACAACCTTGGCGAGACTGGATATGACACCAGCTGCTCCAAGCCGGTCGCCAGCTTGGAGCTTTGCATTGAGGGAGTCTCGGTTCTTCTGAATATCCTGAGATGCGGCTATGTCAGGAGGTAATTGTCCGACTATTATGTCAAAGCTATCCCGTGTGATGTTTGCATCACTTTCGGAAATGGCACCAGCGTTCATCTGCACGATTTTGGAATCAATGACATTGAGGTTGCCGCCAACGTTGATTGTATTGGTCTGTGTCAGGGATTTCTCTACAGTACGTAAAGAATCCAACGGGTTTTCGACGCAATCAATGCCTTTCGCAGTAAGTGCCACTGCTATTGAATATATCTGCATCGGATCGGCGTCCAACAATCCAGCACTCACAAGATAGCGTATTGCCGGAAGTATATCATTATCGTCAACCCCGACGATTGGGGCGATATCATTTGATAGGAAAGTGGGTCTGTTAGGATTCTCGTTGCGGAGGTAGTCCACCGCTGCAAGAATCCTCAGGTACTTGTCATCAATCATCTTGATCTCCTTGGTCCGGGTTTATTCCTCTGAGTATCTCCTCTTCCTTGGGCGACAGTTCATACAGCCGGAAGACAAGGGAGTCGATGGCGCGGTCGAGGGCGGCGATCTGGAGCTGAAGGATGGACTTCTCGCGGTCGGTGCCGGAGGCGGCGAGCTGGCGGTGAAGCGTCAGCATCTGGTCGACGAGGCGGACCATCTCGTCGTGCATCGCCTTGTCGACAGGGTTGGCGAAGTCAATGATCCGAATGGGCAGCTGTGCCAGAAACTGGCTGAAGAATCTGTAGAAACCACCACGGATCGGAGTACTGACTTGCTTCCAATACGTTTCGATCAACGAGCTATTGAGTAACCCCAAGACATATAACGGCGCTACTTCACAGTCGCGCTTCAATGTGATGGCGTAGCCGCTGGTAAGGGCGAACGCTCCCTCCGAGTCCCACGCAAAGGAGGATCCTGATGCAATGTCGGGGACGATGATTTTCGCCGTACTCATTGCCTCGATGTTCTTTGGGTAGATGAATGCATACCAGTCATCGCCGGCCATCTTGCCGTCTTCGCGCCCCTGTAGGTGACTCTTGGCCTCGTTCAGATACGCGAAGGTAAGCGGCCAATCATGCCGAAGTTGCTTTGATGGGACAAGCTGGGTCCTTCCATGGACTACTTGATATGGGACGATGACCGCTTTGCCGGTCGGGCGAATCGAGTACCTGCGAATTTCCTTTCCTTCAACGAAACGCAGTGTCGAGGCAGACTCGATCTGTGTACTGCGTTGCAGAAACTTTGATCTCACCGTCATCGTGACTCCATCATCGCTCACGACGTCCACGACGTATACTTCATTTGCACTTGTCCTAATGCCTTGAGCGATTTTCTCCGCCATATCTCCCAGCTTTGCCGGCATCTTGCTCAACTTCTCGAAGAGGGCAGCTCCATTGCCGACGGTGAAGTTCCATTCGGCTGAGGTGGCTGTAGTTGCCGGGAGATCGCCTTCGGTGGCGGAACGGTCGCGGCGCCATGCGGCAAGGTCGGTGACCTTGGCAATGTGGAAGCTCTCATGCGGCTGGGCGTCAAGGAAGAGCAGGCACGTGTATGTGGTCGCGTTGCCAAAGACCTGCTGGTCACCGAAATGGACAATGTTCCGCAGGTGGCCGCCATCTGCAATCAGCTTGCGCAGTGGTTCGCCATACTGGGCATTGAAGAACTTGTGTGGCAGGATGTAGCCCAGGCGACCGTGATCATTCAACAGGTTCAGACCCTGCTCGACGAAGACAGCGTACAGGTCGTAGTTGCCCTTGCTCGCCGCCTTGTATTTTCCCTTGTAGTATTCGACCTCGACGGGGTTGAACTCCTTGAGCGCCTGGATGCGAATATACGGTGGGTTGCCCAGCACGACGTCGAAGCCGCCATGGGTGTCGAAGATCTGCTTGAAACCCTTGGGGCCCTTCCAGTCGAAGACGTTGATGCGGTAGCTAGTGTCTTCATCGATGAACAGGTCCTCAGGCTTGTCATTGTAGAAGTCGGGGCCCATGAGAGAGTTGCCACACTTGATGTTGGTCTCCAGCTTGGGGAGCAGGCGCTGGCGGCCACCCCTGGTGAACAGCTCGGCGGTTTCGGAGGTCTCACCCTCCAGCAGTCGCAGGGTCAGCGACAGCTTGGCGATCTCGACCGCCTGGTCGTCGATGTCCACGCCGTAGATGTTGTTGGTCAGGATGCGGCGTTTCTCGTCGATGGTCAGGCGATAGTCGCCTGCGCGCGGCTCGATGATGCGGTGGTCCTTGAGCGCTTTGACGCGGTGCGTCTCCTGGGCGTACCAGACCAGGTGCCAGCTGAGCAGCTTGTCATATGCTCCCAGCAGGAAGCTGCCGGAACCGCAGGCGGGGTCGAGGATATGCAGCTGCTCGACTTTTGCAGGCGTCGTCTCCTTGAGTGCCTCACCGACGGTATGGTCCACGATGTACTCCACGATATCCCGTGGGGTGTAGTAGACGCCGCCGGCTTTCTTGACTTCGGGCTTCTCCTCCACTTTGACACGGTGCTCGGTGGTGAGGCGGATGGTTTTGCCCAGGAACTGCTCATAGATGTTGCCCAGGATGGCGACGTCCAGCACTGAGAACTCGTAGGGGCTCTGCGGGTAGTAGACGCTGCGGACGATGTCCTTGATGATGTTGTCGTCGACCGTCAGGCCCGGCGTCAGCGTGTCCTCGGCGAAGTTGAAGAGTCCACCGTTGTACCG
>JGI24129J20441_1000680_pt1 | contig 10720 bp, 9 predicted proteins | sample BarGraNGADG00211_FD_20441 | JGI IMG/M metagenome (IMG submission 20441) | reverse complement strand
GTCTGGTTGGGGTATACCCCAACCAGACGGACGGAGCGCCAATCGGGAGTGCCTCAACGCGGACATCCATTGGGGCGGGTGACAGCACCGTTACCAGCACCTCTAGAAGTGCTGCACGCCCTTCCGCCCGGCTCGGGCTCGGTTAGGCCTCCAGATCCGAGGCGTGGTGCGTTCTGATGGCCGCACGGATTCCGACCATGGCCTGGTGGATCTGGCCGAGAACCGCTTCCAGCATCTTCGGACCTGTTGCGTCGGTCGGGATCTCGAGCGGGATTGCTCTGCCGTGACGGTCGACGACCACTCGGCTCGGTGCGAGTTGTTCGAGCCCCTCATAGGCGATCTCTGCATGGCTAGTGTCCTCGTGGACACGCAGCCAGGCCCAAGGCTGTGGCCGGTTTCCGGCGGGTCGGGTCTGTCGGCCGATTGATGGGGAGACGTGGGTATCAAGCGTCTCCACCCGGATGTAGCGATTGAGCAGGTAGTCGTCGTCGCCGCGCAACGGGTTGATCTTCCCGTCGAAGAAGCTGCGCGCCGCTTCGCGGAGGATGAGTTCGATGTCTGCCCTGCGTGTTGGTGAGTCATCGAGGAGGTCCGCAGGGTCGATCGGTGGCATGCCCAGCACTGCGGTCACCAACTTCTTAAGTTCGGGTGCGAGGGGATCGAGTTCTCTCTCGACTGCCTGGTCGATCGCTTCCCGGATCTCGTTTCCGATCGTCTCGATCTGTGCACGGATCTCTTGAATCATCACCGAGCCCGGCGCCTCGGTCGGCAGGTGCAGGGGGAGCCAGAGCCCATCCTGGTCGCGTGAGGTCTCACCGGGTCTCAACCTCTCCACTACCGATTGGGCAACCCAGGAGAAGGTTGCGGTGTCAGGAAGGCGAAGCCACGCCCAGGGCTGCGGTTGCCCCTCATGAACTCGCGACTTCCGACCGACTCCGACAGCCAGGCCGATCGCGTAGGGAACGAGCTCGACGTACCTGCGCTGCGCCAGGCTCCAGTCGCTGCCCATGGGCAACCTTCTGCCGAACAAGCCGAACGATGCTGAGTCGACCACCCGCCAGACGTCCTCACGGCGGGCCGGGTTGTCATCCATCAACTGCTCCTGGCTCAGCGGGAAGATGTCGAGCGCCCGTGAGGCCTGCACCAAGCCCTTGAACTGCGCCACGTCCGGGCTCCCGGGCAGATGCGCCTCCAACTCCGAGGTCACCTCGTCGAAAGTCCACACGTCGACCCGGACCCGCCCGTCCGGGTATCGGTCGTGATACTCGCGTATCACCTGCACGCCCTCCAGCCTCCGAGCTTCAGGCACCAGAACCACGAGCAGCCCAGCATCACCCCCCAGCCGGTCCGCGTAGCCCGCGATCTGGTCAACGGTCAGGGCGTGCCCTATCTTCGCCTCCACCACGACCCTCGTTTCGGAGGGATCGCCCCACCGGTACTCCAGATCCGTCCTTCCAAGCTCTTTGCCGACCACCTCGGTCAACCAGTAACCGTTGATGTCGGGCTCGATCCCGTTGCGTCGTACGAGTCCGTCCAACGCACCGGCGGCACCCTCCAAACCGAGCAACCACCAGATGCTCCGGGTGAGCGCCACCTCGGGCTGCACGAGCACACCGAAGGGCACCAACGCGGCAAGCAGACCCTGGGGCTGATTGGGCTCGGGATGCACCTCTGGCTCCATGCATCCACGCTAGTCCCGCACGGGCGCACCCACGGTGCAACCTGGGATAACCGAACCAGTGAACCCACTCGGCGGTGGCGGACTCGATGTGGTCGACGGTGCGCCGAGGGCCACGAGGTTTGATCAGCCCGTCGGTGCCCGTGGCGCAACGCGCGAGCAGGCGCGATATGAAGCGAGCTCGCGAGATGCATACCCGACCCGTCCGCTCATCCCCGGTGCCCCAATAGGGGTCCGGCAGGGATGGGTGAGTTGAGCAGGTAACAATGGAGCAGTGATGTTGTTTCGTATCCGTTGGAGCACTCCTGCCGACCTGCCGGCGTTGACGGATGTGTTCGCCAGGGCATCGCTGTCCAATGAAGGTGACCGCGATGCTCTCCTAACCCACCCGGAGGCGCTGGTGTTGGAGGGGGACGGCATCGCCGAAGGGCCGACGAGAGTCGCCACCAAAGCTGATGACATCGTGGGTTTCGCCACCACTGTCCTTGTTGACGGCGTCCTTGATCTTCAGGACCTGTTCGTTGATCCGGACTGGATGAGGCATGGAATTGGCCGCCACCTCGTGCGGGATGCTGCCGCGATCGCTGCGGAGCGCGGTTTTGAGGGCAATGCTGTGACGGCGAACCCGCATGCTTTCTTCTTCTATGACGCACTTGGCTTCGTTGCAGACGGTGAGATTCAAACCCCCTTCGGGCCCGGGAAACGCATGCATCTTGCGGTTGCACCTGAGCATTCATAAGAAATGCGGGCGAGCCTACGTCGAGTCGCATGGGTCAAGGAGAACTTGTCATGGTTGACTGCCCCAAGCTTCAAAGAGCTGACCTCCGCGTTCGGATTCATTGCGGACAACGACACCGCGTGCCAGCAAAAGCGTCACCCCTGCCGACCGGTGCCCCACAGTGGGATCGTCCTCTGCGATGAGGCGCTGGGGGTTCTAGCAATGCCTGAATCGACGCTGGGTGTCGGGATTGTCGGGTCAGCCCTGTCCGGGGCTGGGCCGCCACCGCCCTCATCCCGGCACATCTTCGCCGCCGTGGCTGACCTCGCCCTGCGGCCCGGTACCGGGGTGTGGCTCTCAGCCAAGGCCACCGAGACCGAGACGTACTCCGACCCGGCAACCACCACAGTCATGACACCTCCGGAGACGACGATGGCCGCTGATGCGGAATGTTCACGGCATAGCCGGCGCACGTTCGTCATGCTGTGACGGGGCGGTTCGAGCCGCGTAGCGTTGGCGTTTCCTAGAAACACCCACCCAGTTTTTGGAGCTCTCAATGCGCCTGTCCACCCGCAACCAGCTGCCCGGGACAATCAGCTCTATTCAAGAAGGGGCGGTTACGGCCATCGTCAAGGTGGCCTTGGACGGCGGCGGACAGTTGATCACCTCCTCCACCACCCGCGAAGCCGTTAAGGACCTTGGCCTCGCCGAGGGCACCGCGGTCATAGTTCTGGTCAAGGCCTCCGAGGTGAGCCTGGCCGTGGAGTGAGCCAAAGGGGTTATTGGTGGAAGTGCAAGAGGTGTGCTGGTTCTGGTTAGTGGGTAGGGTGCAACGATGGCGAGGGCGGACACTTGCCGCGATACGAGTGCTCGTGGGAGACCACTGCGCTCAGGGTGAGGGCGCATGAGGATGATCTGACCCTGTTCGGATGAACGGCGCGGCGACGGGCAGGCAGATGGGTGTGTCACGAACCCACCCACGACAGAGTCGGTCGGGATGTGCTTCTGGGAAATTGCATTTCCGGGGCGTGGAAGGAGCTGGTGAACATGAGCGAGGACGGTCAGCGTGAAGGCAAGCCATCGGAATTGGGTCTGACGGAGTTTCTGGCTGATCTGAGGGCTGACCTACAGTCCGCGCAGGAGCAGGCGGGCGCCCTCGGCGGGAGCGGGGAAGGTGGTCTCCGGCTGGGGGTGGAGGAGATCACAGTGACTTTGGAGGTGGCACATGTGGCGACCCACTCTGGTGAGGTGTCGGGGAAAGTGTCGGGCAAGTTCTGGGTGTTCGGGTCGGTCGAGGCAGGCGCCAAGGGCGCGATGGAGCGACAAAGGTCTGGAACCCAAACGTTGACGTTGACTCTGCGACCGCGGGTGGACAAGGTGACCAAAGACGAGCATGGAAACAAGGTGGTGAGCAAGGCGGGGGTGGATGTGGAGGGCAACCTGGCCGAGGGTGAGCAAATGCCGAAAATGCCGTTGCCGCCCGGCGGCTGACATGAATGGGTCTGCGGTGGCCGGTGGCGGGGTTTCGGGGGTGGGCACGGAGCATCCGTCGTTGAGTTGTTTGGCCCAGATTGTGGTGACCCCACCTGGGGGCAAGCGGGTGTGTGGGTCGGGGTATCGGGTGGCGGCCGGGTGGGTGTTGACGGCTGCCCATGTGGTGCGGGAGGCCGCAGAGGTCGGGGTGTGGTTCGGGGCCCAGGCCGAGCTGCGAACGGGCGACGGGGTGGGGGTGGAGCAGCAGGCCATCCTGTTCGCCGACGAGGCGGATGTGGCGCTGTTGCCGGTCCCCGAGGACAAGGCGCCGGATGGGTTCGTGCCGGTTCAGTTTGGTCTGCTGGACCGGGACTCGACCGACGAGGTTGCGGTGCGGACGTTGGGGTTCCCTTGGTTCAAGCTGCGCCCCCTCCCCATAGGCCTTGAGCCCGTTGACGTCGCGGACGGACCGGGGAGGCCAGCGGGACGTGTGGGCGATGGGGAGCTGTTGCGGGAGGTGGCGGCCGTCGCCGGGCGGGTCATCCCTGCCGGGAATGCCAAGACCGGGACGTTCGCGTTGAAGGTGTCTGGGGCGCCGGACATCGCCACCCAGCCTTCTGATTCCTCGGGTGGCGGTGGCGATGGGGAGTTGTCGGTGTGGGCGGGGATGTCGGGTGCCGGGGTCTGGGTCTCACACCGGCTGGTTGGGGTCGCTGGACAGCACCACCTCCTCGAAGGCGCTGACGCGCTGACGGTGTGGCCGCTCGACACCCTTGCCGGGGCGGCCCTGGAGCCTGCGCCTGAGGCCGCGCAGGACGCCGGCACCTCGGCTGCCGGCGTCTGGTGGGGCGTGGTGCCGAACCTGGTGGCACCGACGGTGGTGACGCTGCCGTCGCGGCGGAGCCTGAGCACGATGCGGGCGCGGCGCGCAGCGGAGAAACTGGCACCCGCGCAACTGACCGCCAGGACCGCCGAGCTGGCCGAGCTGGACGAGTTCGCTACCAGCAGCGCCCGGTGGCGGTGGGTGTCGGCGGCCACCTTCGCCGGCAAGACGGCGCTGGTCGCATGGTGGGCCGCCCACCACCAGTTGGACGACCAGGTCGAGGTGGTGGGGTGCTTCCTGCGCCGCACCACTGGTGAGAACACCGCCGCCTACGCGCTTGAGGTCCTGTCCGGGCAGCTCGCTAGCCTTGCCGACCCGCCCGGCGGTGAGGCGTACCGGTCTCAGCAGTCGCCGTCGGCGGCGGCCGCCGAGATGCTGGACGAGCTGTTGCCTGCAGCCACCAAGAGCTGCCGGGAACGCGGCAGGCGACTGCTGATAATTGTCGACGGCCTGGACGAGTACGGCACCACCCCAGGGCAAATCCTTATCAGCGAATGGCTGCCCGACCAGGACAGCCTGCCCCAGGGTGCGGCGCTGCTGGTGACCAGCCGGGCCGGCGTGGCGATAGAACTGCCGATCCACCCGCTGCGCCAGCACGTCCACCCGCTGGCACCGGTCGAGGCAGCCGAGCAAATCCACCGCCTCGCCCAGGAAGAGGTCAAGCAAGCCCTGGCAAGGACAGAGAGCCTGGCCTACCCGATTCTAGGATTCCTGGCCGCTGCCGGCGCCGAGCTGACCCTCGTCGACCTCACACACCTGATCAAGCAACAGCGCCCTCACGTTCTAGGCGCCCAGCTCGACACTGTGTTGGACGCCGAGTTGGCCCGGACAGTCACCGCCTCCCGGGCCAACATTTTCGGCGGATTCAACACCAGCGGGGGTGGCGACACCGCTGGTGGGTATTCCTTTTCCCACGACGCGCTGCGGGCTGAGGCCAATCGCAGGATCGCTCTGGCTGAAGGCCTCGCGGGATTCCGGGAAGGGCTGCACGACTGGGCCGACGACCATGCCTGTCTCGGTTGGCCCGAGGACACCCCGGCATACCTGTTGACCGGGTACACCCGGATGTTGGCCGATGAGAAACTCCTGGACCGTCTCGTCTGCTGCGCCGCCGATACCGCCCGGCACACCAGGCTCTTGGCCGCGACCCGTGCAGATGCGGCCGCGCTGGCCGAGATCCGCGCCGCCCAAGAGCTCATCTGCGCCTACGCTGATCCCGACCTGGCCGCGATGGGTAGGCTCGCCTACCACCGCGACACGATTGCAGGCCGCAATAGCCGCATCCCCCCTGGACTACCAGCCACCTGGGCCAGACTGGGCCAGCCTGACCGGGCCACAGCTCTAGCCCACTGCATACCGGACTCGTTCTTCCAAGAGTGGGCCCTGGCTTGGCTGGTGACCGCGCTGGCCGTCGCCGGCGAACAGGAACGGGCAGAGGCCCTCGCCGTCACCATTACTGACCCCGACTGCAACGCACGGGCGCAGGCCTCCCTGGTGATCGCGCTGGCCGATGCTAGGGAGCACGAAAGGGCCGAGACCCTCGCTCAAACCATCACCGACCCCTATTCGCAGGCGCTGGCGTTGGCCGCGCTGGTGACCGCGCTGGCCGCTGCCGGGGAACACGCGCGTGTAGTCGACGTGGCCGAACACGTCCAGACCCTCGTTCAGACCCTCACGGACCCCGAATCGCAGGCGAAGGCGCTGGTCAGGCTGGTGCACGCCCTGGCCGCCGCCGGGGAACACGAACGTGCAGTCGACGTGGCCGAACAGGTCCAGACCCTCGTTCAGACCCTCCCGGATCCCGACTCCCAGGGGGAGGCGCTGGTCTGGCTGGTGTACGCCCTGGCCGGTGCCGGGGAACACGAACGTGCAGTCGCGGTGGCCGAACAGGTCCGGACCCTCGTTCAGACCAACACGGATCCCGACTCCCAGGCGGATGCGCTGGTCTGGCTGGTGAAAGCTTGGGCCGCCGCCGGGCAACACCAGGCAGCGGTCGACGTGGCAGAACAGGTCCAGACCCTCGTTGAGGCCGACCCCGACCCCGCTTCGCAGTGGATGGTGCTGGTCGGGCTGGTGCACGCTCTGGCCGCTGCAGGGGAACACCAACGAGCAGTCGAGGTGGCCGAACAGGTCCAGACCCTCGCCGGCACCATCACCGACCTCTACTTGCAGGCTGCAGCGCTCGCCGCGCTGGCCGCCGCGCTGGCCGCCGCCGGCGAACACCGACGAGCAGTTGACGTGGCCGAACGGGCTGAAACCGTAGCACGGACCATCCCCTACCCCCAGGGGGAGGCGCTGGCCGGGCTGGTGAAAGCCCTGGCCGCCGCCGGGGAGGGGGAGCGGGCCGAGGCCATCGCCAGCATCATCACCGACCGCGGCTGGCAGGCGCGGGCACTGACGGAGCTGGTGAGAGCCGCCTCCGCCGTCGGGGAGGATGAGCGGGCCGAGACCCTCGCGCACACCATCACCGACCCCAACAAACGGGCGTCGGCGCTGGCCGAGGTGGCGGGTGCCCTGGCCGCTGCCGGGGAACACCAACGAGCGGTCGACATGGCCGCTACCATAACCGATCCCGCAGCGAAGGCGCGGGCGCTGACCGGGCTGGTGGAAGCCTTGGCTGCCGACGGGGCTCACCAAGCGGCGGTCGACATGGCCGAACAGGTCCGGACCACCGCTCAGAACATCACTAACCCCGACTCCCAGGCGGAGGCGCTGGCCGGCCTGGTGAAGGCTCTGATCGCCATCGGGGACCACGAAAGGGCAGAGTCCGTTGCTGGCACCAAAAATGAACCCAGCAGGCATGCAGGGGCGCAGGTCGCGCTGGTGACCGCGCTTGCCGCGGCCGGGGAGTACCGCCGGGCAGAGACCTTTGCTCGCACCATCACCGACCTCGCTCGCCAGGGGCGATCACTGGCCGGGGTAGTGGAAGCTCTGATCGCCGCCGGGGACCTTGAGAGGGCAGAGTCCGTTGCTGGCACCATCTCGGACCCCGGCTGGCAGGCGGGTGCGCAGGCCGCGCTGGTGACCGCGCTTGCCGCAGCCGGGGAGTACCGCCGGGCAGAGACCTTTGCTCGCACCATCACCGACCTCGCTCGCCAGGGGCGATCACTGGCCGGGGTGGTGGAAGCTCTGATCGCCGCCGGGGACCTTGAGAGGGCAGAGTCCGTTGCTGGCACCATCTCGGACCCCGGCTGGCAGGCGGGTGCGCAGGCCGCGCTGGTGACCGCGCTGGCCGCCGCCGGGGAGTTGGGCCGGGCAGAGACCCTCGCGCACACCATCACCGACCCCAACATGCGGGCGTCGGCGCTGATCGCGCTGGTGAAAGTCTTGGCCGCCGCCGGGGAGGAGGAGCGGGCCGAGACCCTCGCACACACCATTACCGACCCTGATTTCCAGACGTGGGCGCTGACCGGGCTGGTGGAAGCCTTCGTCGCCGCAGGGAAAAACCAAAGAGCAGCCGACTTGGCGAAACAGGCCGAGACCCTCGCGCACACCATCACCGACCCCAACATGCGGGCGTCGGCGCTGAGCGCGCTGGTGAAAGTCTTGGCCGCCGCCGGGGAGGAGGAGCGGGCCGAGACCCTCGCGCACACCATCACCGACCCCAACATGCGGGCGTCGGCGCTGATTGACCTGGCCCAGGCTGCGGTCGTGGAAGGTGATGGCGCATCCGTACGGCGGTCGATTGCTGTGGCGTGGTCCGTGGCACCGTGGTCGGGACCACTTCATGCGCTCGCCCAGACGGACCAACGTGCCCTTCTAACCCTTGCGGACGAGGTCACATGCACTTACCCGGGGGGGGAGATGACCGCCAAGAAATACCACTTTTGGACCGATTTGGGGTTCGCGGCTGCGGCATTTCTTGCGGATGACTGGTGGTAGGTGGTGCCCGGGAAAACGACAATGCTGGTCCCGTTGATGTGAGCCGAAATCGGTGAGGCAGGCCATCGAGGTGTACCGGCGGCAGGCCGGGGTAAACCCGGCCGGGTTCGAACCCGACCTTGTCAGGTCGCTGACCAACCTCGGCGTGAGGCTTTCGGAGCTGGGGCGCCGAGATGAAGCCTGGCGGCCATCACCGAGGCCGTTGAAATCCGCCCGATGGCATCTCGGCGGTCAAGGCTGGCACCTTGAACTGCGACGTTGCCCAGCTGCCCAAGGAACTCGGCAAGCTGGCCGTGCAGCAGGCCGTCAAGTCCCTCGCAGGCAAAGCTGATCCCAACGTGCCGGTCAAGACCACCGTCGTCACGGCTGCCAACGTCGCCAACTTCAAGAGCTGACTCCAGCTCCCGGTCGGTAGGCCGCAGCGTCCAACGCGGAGGTCCAACAGCCCGCAGATCGCGGCCCCCCAACCATCACCACCCACCCACCATCACAGCGCACCTGACGAGGAGGCCACAATGCTGCGGGACGGCATCCTCAACGCGCCGCTCGCTGGTGCTCTCGCCCGCCTCGGGCACACCCACCAGGTCGTGATCGCCGATGCCGGACTACCGCTTCCGTACGGCGTCCCGGGCTGCACCATCGTCGATCTGACCCTCGTGGCCGGCATACCGCGATTCGAGCAGGTTCTCGACGCGGTCTTGGACGCGATCGTCGTCGACCGAGCGGAGGCAGCTCTCGAGAGCCGGTCGCATCCCGCCCACCAGTGGATCGCCGCGCGTTTGGACAGCCTCAGCCTCATCTCACACGAAGAGCTGAAGGCGCGGTTGCCCGAGACTCAGCTTGTGGTGCGCACCGGGGAGTCGACGCCCTACGCAAACGTGATTCTGCACTGCGGAGTCCCGTTCTGACCCAGTCACAGCGTAGGAGCGGGGCCCCTCCGGCCAGCTCGTCGCAGCCACGTATCCCGTGCCCGTTCTAAGGAGTCAAACCATGTCCCCGGCCTCTGGCGTCGTTGTTGTCGGTTCACTAAATGCAGACCTCACCGTTACGACGGACCGCTTGCCCTCGGCGGGCGAGACCGTCGCCGGGCATGACTTCGCGATCCGTCCGGGCGGCAAGGGCGCCAACCAGGCCGTGGCTGCGGTACGACTCGGAAGCGCATTGTCGCTCGTCGGTGCAGTGGGTGACGATGTTCATGGCAACATGCTCGTGCAGGCGGCAGACCGCGACGGCATCGACACGGACTCGATTGTCAGGATCGCGGGCACTTCGACGGGGGTGGCTGTCATCGAGGTCGACGCCAACGGGGAGAACAGCATCGTCGTCTTCCCTGGCGCAAATGGCCGGCTCGCGCCCCACCATGTCGAACAGGAAGCCGAACGGATCGCGGCGGCTGCGGTCGTGTGCCTGTGCCTGGAGAGTCCGCTCGAGACCGTCATAGCGGCGATGCGACTGGGCCACACGGCCGGCGCCATAGTGATGCTCAACCTCTCGCCGTTCAAGGAGGTTCCAGCCGAGGTGCTGGCTGATGCGGACCTGCTTCTGGTCAACGAGCACGAAGCGGCCCAACTGCTGGGGTCGACCGATCCCAGCCTCGACTGGGAGGCCACCGCTCGCGGATTCACCGCTCGCGGTGTGCGCGACGTGGTGGTGACCTTGGGCGCACGTGGGTCGATGGTCATTCAGGGCGGCCCGGAGAACCTCCCGGTCCTGACCCCGATTCCTGCTGCGCCGACCAGCGTGGTCGACACCACCGGTTGCGGGGACGCCTTCACAGGTGCGGTAGCGGACTCGTTGGCCCGTGGGGAGGGCTTGGTGGCAGCCGCGCGGCGAGCCGCGGTGGTCGCGTCCATGGCGGCGGGCACGGGAGGTGCTCAAGACTCCTACCCCACCTTGAGTGAGGTAAATGCGCACGTCTGAGTTTGCCCTATCGTCACAACTGGTCAACACGGTGAAATATGTCGAGCGGTTCTGCGATGGCTAGCCTCAGACCTCCGCGGGTAGGCACGAGGTCATTGTTGAAACTTATGCCGGTGCGAGGTGGTAGGTCAGTGGGCGGGGGTCGGTGGGCATGACTGCTGAGGTG
>JGI24129J20441_1000677_pt1 | contig 10737 bp, 9 predicted proteins | sample BarGraNGADG00211_FD_20441 | JGI IMG/M metagenome (IMG submission 20441) | reverse complement strand
CCGTGACCATTCTCAAGATGGACCCATATCTCAACGTCGACGCCGGTGTGCAGAACCCATTTGAGCACGGCGAGGTCTTTGTGACTGAGGACGGGGCGGAGACCGACTTGGACCTGGGACACTACGAGCGCTTCCTCAACCAGAACCTGCACCGTATGAACAATATCACCAGCGGGCAGGTGTACCTGTCTGTCATCGAGAAAGAGCGCAAGGGCGAGTATCTGGGGCACACGGTGCAGATCATCCCGCACCTCACCGGGGAGATCCGCAGTCGTGTCACGAAGGTTGCGGAGACGTCGAAGGCCGACTTCGTGATCGTCGAAGTCGGCGGCACGGTCGGCGATATCGAAGGCCTGCCGTTCCTCGAAGCCATCCGCGAGTTCTGGGCAGAGGATCCTGCCAACTCGATCTTCGCTCACCTGACGTACGTCCCCTATCTCGAGACCACGGACGAACTCAAGACCAAGCCCACCCAGCACAGTGTCGGCGAACTGCGCAAAATCGGCATCCAGCCCACGCTGATCGTGGCCCGTGGGGTGAAGGAGCTGCCGGCCGACCAGAAGCGCAAAGTGGCCCTGTTCTGCGGTGTCCCCGCCGATCACGTTATCTCGCTGCCCAACCTGACCTCGGTGTACAAGGTCCCAAACTACCTGCAAGAACAGCGTGTCGGCCACCTGGTCCTGTCTGCGTTCGGCATGGCGCCCCGCGCGGCCGAGACCGAGACACCCTGGGTGCGGTTCACGTGGACCATCGACCAGGCGAAGACGCCGCGCAGGCTGGCCATCGTCGGCAAGTACGTTCAGCTGAATGATGCCTATCTGTCCCTCCGCGAAGCGCTTCATCATGGCGCATGGGCGACCGGGTGCGACCTGCACATCGACCTGGTTGACAGTGANGACGTCGAGAAGCAGGGGACGCGCCTGCTGGATGTGGGCAAGTACGACGGCATTCTGGTTCCGGGCGGTTTCGGGAAACGTGGCATCGAAGGCATGATCCTGGCTGCGGGATATGCACGTACCCACAATCTGCCCTTCCTGGGCATCTGCCTGGGCATGCAGGTTGCCAGCATCGAGTTTGCACGGAACGTGCTCGGCATTGCGGACGCGAACTCCCAGGAGTTCAAGCCAGAGGCCAAGGATCTTGTGATCTACCTCATGCCGTCGCAGAAGGGTGTGCAGAAGCTGGGCGGGACCATGCGGCTTGGCGTCTACGAGAACACCATCACACCGGGGAGCAGGGTGGAAGAGGCCTATGGGGCATCCACTCTTTCCGAACGCCATCGTCATCGTTTCGAGTTCAACAATGACTACCGTGCAGCCTTTGAAGAACATGGCATGCGCGTCGCTGCTGTTTATCCGGAGGAGGACCTGGTTGAGGCCCTCGAACTCGAGGGTCATCCGTTCTTTGTCGGTGTCCAGTTTCACCCTGAGCTCTCGTCCAAGCCACTCCAGCCCGGTCCCCTGTTTGTAGCATTTGTGAAGGCCATGCTGGCACATGAGGGGTAGAAAGCGGGTCCGCACTGTCACCGTCAGCCAGGCTGCGAGCGATGTGCTGGACCGGCTGCAGGTCATCGGCGGCGCGGGACAGGTGCGCACGGAATCCGAGGCGAACCTGCGAACGGTGCTGACGCAGACGGCCTCGGCACTGTTCAAGCCCGAGGAGTTGCCACGTTACCTGCAGGTACAGCTTGCTGGCGAGACCGGAAGTATCCCGTCGTGGGACAATATGACCGGGGAGCGCCTGACACATCTGGGTCTGCCCCATCATCCAGAGGGCGTCCGGGCGGACGAAAGCGGCACGCTCATCCTGACGCTGGTGCCCGCCACCATCGATTATGTGGCGCACGTAGAAGGGCGCGAGGTCTGCTCCTCCGCAGCCTATGACCCGAGGGCGACAATGGCTTCCTTCGAAGATGGCATCCACCGCGTCGTCATGACGGCACCCGAACTCACCGTGACCAGGAGTGCATTTCCTCATGGACTGATGGAATTGCCCTTCGTTCAAGTCACGTTCCAGCTTCGCAACACCAGCGACCAGTTTCACGCCGTGACCCTCGCTCTCCTCATCAAGCCGTTCGACGAGGTGGGTATCACCAATCTGGAACGGTTCAGCTTCTCCCGTGAGAACCTCATCATCCTCAACGGGCGGCGCGTCGCGTTTGCTCGTGAACGACCGAGCAGGACCAGGGTCACCGTCTACGATCCCCGGATTGGCAGCATGGTCGACGCCGATGCCGGCGGCGAAGTCGTTTCGCCGGCGGGCCTTATGCAACTGCGGCTTGATTTTGATCACCAGCTCGAACCTGGCGGTGACACCGAGGTCACGTTCTTCTTCTTCGTCGACAGGGACCGCGCTTACAAGAGCGAGGAACTCACGCTCCTCCTGGGACAGAGTGCCGGGATCCTCGAGCAGGAGCATCGGCTCGTCGTGACGCAAGAGAAGCACGTAGGATATCGCACGGGCGACGAGCGTCTCAACCGTTTTGCTGCCAACCAGCTGCTTCACCTGTCGTCCCTTGAGGCCGTTGCTGCCTCGGCGTTCGAGGGCGGCCTCGATGCCGTTGCCTTGCCGGCGCTCGTCGAGGCGTATGACCGGGTGGGAGAGGTCGACACGGCGTCCGGCCTCTTGCGTTCCTATGTGGCGCAATTGCCCGCAGGGCCCGCCCTGTCGGCGGATGCAGTGTTTGCGTACGCCAGCCTCGTCATCTCACTGGGTTGGCATTTGAAGACGGCGCGCCAGGTGCAGCTCCGCAGACAGCTGTTTCCCGTCGTGGACCAGTTCGTCACCTGGCTCAGCCAGTTGCAGACGACGGTGGATCCTGTCGCACTCGGCTTGCTGGGACCATTGCGGCGGTCGGGCCCCATGCTTCATCTGGTGCTGGGCAAGGCTATTGAGAGTTATCAGGGCATGCTTTCCGAGAAGGACGACCTGCGGCTCAGACTGTGTGACGACCTCCAGCTGCGGCTGCTCAAGCAGGTGGATGCGGCCGGCAGCGATGTCGGCCCGGGCAAGCCGACCTTTGCCGACATAGCGCCGGTCGCGGCCTACGCTCTGTTCGGCGCACATGGCACGGAAGACGCTGTCCTGACCAACAGCATGAGCTGGATCGCCGAGCACTGGCTGCGCGACGGTTTCATCGCAAACCCTTGCCTCGGCTCGCTCGGCGACATCCGTCTGTCACTGCTGTGTGCCAAAGCTCTGGTCCTGCGCCGTGAGAGTGGCGAGTACGGTCTGATGCAGGAGGCCCTCGAGCAACTTGGGGTGTCCGACGCACTTCCCGACTATGTCGACTTGCACACTAGGAGGGCTCTCGCCGGTCCACGGCACAGCGCCGTCGCCACGGCGCTCGCCCTCGAACTGCTGACCAGCCTCATCTTCGTCGAACGCGGCACCTACCTGAGCATCATCCCGGTGCCGACGCCCGAGCTGTTTGCTGGGGACGGCATCGACGTACATGGCCTGCAATCTACGTTCGGGGAACTGTCTGTGCGCATGCAGCGTCTGGGCGACAAAGTCCGGTTCAGCATGCGTTCAGATTTCCTGCGAGGCGTCAGCGCCATCGAACTCAACTTCCCGTGGGAACTCAGGGAACTGGTCGCGCGCAAGGGGACGGTCAAGTACGTGACCGGAGGGACCATTGTCATGGAGCCTGCAGACCTTATCGAAGGCGAGGCTGTCGCGGCCAACCCGGGTCCCTCGTAGACAGTCCGTTCTTCACATTTCCACGTGCGGGGACGAGCCCTCAGGAACACGCGTATGGAAAAGCGCCAGGCGTGAGCCCGGCGCTTGTGCGTTCGATAGAGGATGGACAGGCTACTTCCTGCTGACTACCAGTCCGAAATGTTTCATGGTCACCAGCTTGCGGTTCCAGTTCTTCTCGACCTTGACGCGGAGGTCGAGCTCGACCCGCTCGCCCAGGAAATGGACGAGGTTCTTGCGGGCGACATCCTTGATGGTCGCGATGAGTTCACCGCCCTTGCCGATGATCATGCCCTTCTGAGAGTCCTTGGCGACGTAGACGCTGACGATGGCGCGGATACCCTTGGTGGATTCGGAGATGTCGTCGGTGACGACGGCCGTCGAATAGGGGAGCTCGTCCTGCAGGCGGCTGAACAGCTGTTCACGTACGGTGTCTGCAACGATGAGTTCGATCGGGTGGGACGTCAGGGTCTTGTCGTCGAAATAGGGCTCACCGACCGGCATTGCGTCGATGGTTGCCTTCACCAGCAGCGAGACGCCTTCGCCGGTGGCTGCCGAAACGTGGAAAACGGCGGTCGGATGGAGCTTCTCCACGAAAGGAGCAGCCACCATCTCATGGCGCTTGGCCGTATCAAGGTCCAGCTTGTTGACGACGAGGAAGATCGGCTTGCCGAGTTTGATGACGATGGGGATCATCTCCTCATATTCGGCGTCAGGATAGGCCGACTGGTCGATGACAAAATAGACGACCTCGATGTCCTCCAGCGACTGCAGGGCCGTCTCGACGAGATACTTGTTGAGCTTGCTCTTGCTCACCTTGTGATATCCGGGCGTATCGACGAAACAGACTTGGGCGTCCTTTTTGTTGAGGACCCCAAGAATGTTGTACCACGTGGTCTGCTGTTTGGGCGACACGATGGATAGCTTGGTACCAAGGATAGTGTTCATCAGCGACGACTTCCCGACGCTGGGCTTGCCAAAAATCGATACGAATCCACTTTTCATAATAAAAGTGTACAGGCTTTTGCGCCCCACACAAACACGTGTACAATGAATCCCATACTATCTTATTGGAGGTTTCCCATGCTGATCCAGGTGGCTGTCAACAATATCGAAAGCATTGAGCAAGGCGAAGAAATTCTCAAGAAGTGGCACTACCACCTTGACGAGGACCAGTCTCACGTCGTCGTGGAATGTGACGTCGCCGGCGTCACCGTTCGCATCTGGGGGTTCCATCCGTGGGCCGACGAGATGGAAGAGGACGGCGAAGAGTGCTCCTGCGGTGGGGACGACGACAACTGCGGGTGCGAAGGCGGTCACTGCAAGGACGGCCACGAGCACATCGAGGGCGGGTCCTGCTGCTGCCAGGGCGGAGATGACCCTGCACATGGCGAGGGCGAGGAAGCCGAGGACGACGACGAGGGCGACGACGAGGGTGAGAAATCCGAGGCCATCTATCTTGGTCAGGCCCTGTTCGTACCGGCCGAGGATCAGGCTCGTGTCCTGGCCAGCGAACTGATGGACGACGACTACATCGGTATGGTATCCGTTTCCATGGCCGGCATCGAACTCACCGACACGGACGCATTCCGCGCGCTGCCTGCGGACACGAAGGATGCCGTCATCACTGCCATCGAGGAACTCGGCGACGCCGAGGTGTATCTCTCGATGTACGAGATCATGGGACTCAAGGACTAGAAGCATCATCTGTTCATGAGTATTCTCTCGGCAATTGCTGCGTTGGTTGCCGCCCCTTCGGGGGCGGCAGCACGTTTTGTGCTCAGGTTCCCTCTCAGTGCGACGGTCAACGCTGTCGCAGTTGTAATCGGCAGCTTGCTCGGTATGCTCGTCGGCAAGTTTCTCAAGGAGGAGACCCGCAACGCCATCTTCATCGCGAATGGACTGGCGACGCTTTCCATCGGGACCGGAATGGCTCTCAAGACAGGCAATGCTGTCATCATGGTCATGGCCATCGCGAGTGGTGTCGTCGTGGGAGAGCTCCTGCGGCTCGAAGACCGGCTCAACGCAGCAGCCGAGCGCTTCCAGAAGCGGCTCCATGTCGCGTCTGGCAGCCGGTGGGCAGAGGGGCTTGTCACTGCTTCTCTTATCTACTGCATCGGCCCCATGACTATCATTGGTTCCATCCAGGAGGGGATGACGGGCAATGGCACGCTCATCTACACGAAGTCCATCCTCGACCTGGTCCTCAGCATATCGCTCGCTGCGGCGCTGGGCAGCGGCGTGATGTTCAGCGCCATCCCCGTATTCATCATCCAGGGAAGTCTGACCCTACTGGGTTCAGCGCTGGGGTTCCTGATGCAGCCCTACATTCTGGGCGAGCTGACGGCTGTGGGCGGCCTCATGGTCATCGCCATCAGCATCAACCTGCTGGGACTGAAGAAGATCAAGCTGGCCAACCTCCTGCCCGGCCTGATCTTCGCCATCCTGTATGCCCTTCTTTTCCACGCTCTGAAGCTCGTCTGACCCCGTTTCTCCCGTCAGGAAGACGCCGCAAGCCCGTCCGCCATACGTGCCTCTCCATAACAGGAGAGCAGGGCACCCCCCTGCCAAGGAGGCACGACATGGACGAGCTTGTCACACTGATCGGCAACATTGGCTTCCCAATCGCCGTCTCCGTATACCTGCTGACGGTATTCGGAGGCAAGCTGGACCGGATGCAGGTGAGCCTGGACCGGCTGGCCGACGTCATCGAGACCGCTTTGCGCATCAATGGTTCGGCAGTCACGCCCTGATGCGGCCACTCACCCATATTATCCTGCACCACAGCGCGACGGATGCGACCTTCGCGAGCGGGGATCCCGAAGGCTCTGGGCTCTGGGCCGCGATCGAACGCAATCACCAGAAGCACTGGGCAAAAACAGTCCCCGGCTACATCTGCGACTACCATTTCGGCGTCGGACCCACCGGCGTCGTCTTTGCTGGGCAACCGCCTGGCATGGTCGCATTCAACTGTGGCAATGCGCGGCTGAATGCTGTGAGTATCGCCGTATGCTTCCTGGGCAACTTCCAGGTGGCGCGCATGCCCGCGGCACAGTATACGGCCGGCGTGCAGCTGGTGCGTTCACTGTCCGCATACCACAGTATTCCGCTCGCCCGTATCATGCTTCACCGTGAGGTCCCGGACGAGAGGACCGGCATCCCTGGCTTCACGGCGTGTCCCGGACGCTGGTTTCCTTCCGCGGCCATGCGGACCGCCCTCCAGGAACACGGGGGAGGTGGCTCATCTCGTACCGCCATGACACGGTAGCCCTGGTACCATGACAAAAACCCCGCCTGCAGGCGGCGTTTTTGTCATCTCCTCGTGTGGAACTTCAGGTACGCCGGTCCAAGTAGATGCGCGGCACACGTTTTGAGATTCCAGTCAAGACTTCGTAGGAGATGGTCCCCATGAGTTCTGCGAGTTCGTCCACGGTGATAGACAGACCGTCTTGCTCGCCGATGAGGGTCACAGGGTCGGCGGCCTCGTCGGGCGTCGCCACTGCCAGCAGCCGGACCTGTTCCTGTTCCAGCACCGCGGCAACGCGCGCTGCGCCGTGTCCATATGCGTCAGCCTTCACGACACCGATGACCTGTGTCTTGAGCGGAGTGAACGCCCTGATGGCCCGCAGGTTGTCGCGGATTGCTGCCAGATCGATCTCTGCTACGGTAGGCCGATACATCGTCGTCATTTCCTCCAGATTCAGCCGTCTCGTCTGTCAGCCTCATGCCATCGTACCGATGCCCCGCTTCATGTCAAGGACGTTTGGTCGGAAGCCACGTCCGAGTATACTGTCTCCATCCTGGGGAGGAACGCATGATGACGATACTCGTGACCGGATTCGAACCCTTTGGCGGCGAAGCCATCAACTCGTCATGGGAAGCAGTCAGGCGGCTGAACGGCGATACGGGTGATGTCCGCGTCGAACGCCTGCTGGTGCCGACAACCTACGCAGACAGTATCAGGACGGTGACAGAAGTTATCGACCGGCTTCACCCGTCCACCGTCCTCATGGTCGGTCAGGCGGGAGGGCGAGCCGAGCTGAGCATCGAGCGTGTCGCGGTCAACTGCGACGATGCGCAGGCTCCCGACAGTGCCGGTGTCCTTCATGAGGACGTGCCCATCGTCTCGCAGGGGCCGACCGCGTACCTGGCCACGCTGCCTGTGAAGCAGATCGTTGCTGGGCTTCGCAGTGCCGGGCTCCCGGCTTCCGTCAGCAACACGGCAGGTTTGTTTGTCTGCAACCACCTGTTCTATGGCGTCTTGCACCACATTGTCACACGCAATCTGGATATGCAGGCCGGGTTCGTCCACGTGCCGTTCCTGCCCGAGCAGGTGGTGAGCAAACCGGGGACGCCCTCCATGGCGCTGGAGACGATGGTAGCCGGGATCGACTGCATCGTTGCCGTCGTGACGTCGAACGCAAGGCCGTAGCAGGTTTGCATGGAGAGGCGAGTGATGGGAACACTCGACAAAGGGGGAGTAATGAAGAGGAATCGGAAACTGCTGTGTACCGTACTTGTCGTCATCTTTGCGCTGTTCTGCCTGGTCAGTCCGGTGGACGCCTGGAACAGTCACGGTGCCTGTACGAAGCTTATCATCAGTGATCAGGAGTGGCTCAAGGCCTATGACACCATTACCATTACGCCGTGGACCTACGAGGACGTGGATACGGCCATAGTCGGGCCCAACTTCGTCCTGCAATATATCGAGGGTAAGCCAGGCACGGTAACCAGCGCCGCCGCTATCCTGATCAACTATGCAGACGAGCCGGACTGGAAGATGGATCAGGACCTCCAGCTCAGCCCGTTCCAAGCGTTGACGGGTGGTTCTCAGGGATGGCGCCACCAGTATTATGGCCTGGGCTGGCTGCGCTTTGGCGTCGCACCGTCGCGTGCGCAGTACTTCTTTGACCTGGCAGGCAAGGCAAGGGAGAAGGGCGACCTGTACTGGACCTTCCGCTACCTTGCGCGGGCGATGCACTACGTGCAGGATACGACTCAGCCATATCACGGTGTTCCTGCGCCCGTCGGCCTCATTTTCAAGGGTATCAGCAACTTCAGCGCTCTCATGGGATCAGCGACCAACCATCACTACAACCTGGAGGAGTATCAGGGTGCGATGGTTGCGCGCAGCAGTCCGGTGTTCGTCGACGCGTTGCGGAGTGCTCCTCCGCTGGACATTGCGACAGCAACCTCGCCAAGCTGGCTGTGCCGCCACGGAGCCTATCTGGGCAGGCCCGAGGTACGCGAGCTGTGGCCGCTCGAGACCACATTCTTCGGCGAACGAGTGAACGGCGAGGAGTCATGGACCCTTGACGCGACCGCCATGCATGTAGCTACATCCGGCACGGATCAGGCAGCCTATGACTGGCAGATCGCACAGCCCCTGGAGCGGATGTCAGCCTACACCAAGACGCTGCTCGAGTTGGCCCGCCAGGAGTACGGCCTGTAACGAACCAGATCCTTACCAATTGTGAATCCCCAAAGTACCAGGTACTTTGGGGATTCACAATTGGGGTCAGGTGCCGTGAATGTCCTCCCACTCGGTGCGGGCCCGCTCAAAGACGTTGTCAACGGCTTCGCTGAAACGTGACCACAACGCCTCGTTCTCTTCGGGTGGGACAGGTCCCGAGAATTTCCACCGCTGCTGGAGCTTCTTGGCTTTTTCCTTGGCCTCGAACGGGTCACGTTCGTCCAGCAATGCTTCCGCTTCGGCGCACAGCTGTGCCTTGACCTCGATGTTGTCGCTGGTCCACGAGCGGTAGAGCTCGAAAAAGCGGTCACAGGCGGCTCGATATTCCTGCCACAGGACTTCGCCCTCGGCGTGTGCGACGGGGCCGGCTCCCATGTACTGCTTCTGAAGGACCAGGACCTTGTCNCGGGCGTCGCGCCATGAGACACCCTTNCCGGCCTTGTCGGTCANCTCGCGGATGAGCCGGATGACGTCNCCCCGCTTCTCCGTACTGTTGCCTCGCAATGTCCCCAGCTTGCTGACGACGGCCTGGCAGGCCGCGCGGTATGCTTGCAGCAGGTCGGCTTCGCTGTCTGTGGCGACTGGACCGACATCCGTATACGCCTGTTGCAGTTCCAGGAGGACAGCACGCGTCGCCTTCCAATTGTCCAGGGGACGTCGGCTCAGCGCCTGGATGCGGGCGACGATCTTCTCCTTCTGCTTCAGGGCCTCGTGTTCTGCTTCGCCCTGACGGATGTGGAAGGCGGCGAGGACGCGCAGGAGTTCACGTTCCATGATCTCATGCTGGTCGTGGGGCAACTGCCCTGCTTCGTGCCAGTCGTGCCCCTCGATGTCCGCCACTTCGCGCCGCGCTGCTTCCCATGCGAGTCCGCTCGCGGTGTCCGTCAACGTCTCGATGCGGTGCAGCAGCTTCTCCTTGCGCGCGTGGTTGGCGTCGTACCATGCGTCCCGATGTGCTTCGAAGGCGCGCTCAGCGGCCGCAAAACGTGCCGACAGGGCCGTGTCTTCCTCGTGCCGCGCCGTCTTCTTCCACAGCTGGACCAGCTGCTTCAGGCGTTCGCCTGAAGCAGCCCACATCGTGTCGTCTATCTCGTCGAGCAGCTGCTCGGCGCGTGTGCAGAGGTACTCGCAGTACTCGCGGACAGGGGCGCCGCGCATGCGCTGTTCATCGAACCACTGCTCCTGCCTCCGCGTGAAGGTGGCTACCGCGTCGTTGAACGCCTTGCGGAAGGGAGCCGTCGCTGCGTCGTCCGACCAGCCTGTCAGGTGCCACTCGTGCATGAGTCGGTCCAGTGTCGACCGCGCGCCCTTCCAGTCGGTGGACTGGGCCAGGGCCACGGCTGCTGACGAGAGCTGCTTCTTGCGCTCCAGGTGCTCGACCGCAAGGCGTGTGGCTTCCTTCTGCATCCGCGCAAGGTGCGCGAGCTGTTCATCGGTTTCGTCCCGGCTTGCCAGGGCGGCGACGCGGACGAAGGCGGCTGTCAGCCGTGGCAGCAGCTTCGCCTTGTCTCGTGCTTCGCCGTAGGCGTTCGCCAGGGCCGCGACGGCGTAGGAGATGGCCTCCA
>JGI24129J20441_1000676_pt1 | contig 10755 bp, 6 predicted proteins | sample BarGraNGADG00211_FD_20441 | JGI IMG/M metagenome (IMG submission 20441) | reverse complement strand
ATCATTGACTTTTACGGGGATTGTTTTGTTTGATATATCGAATACTTTAAGTGTACTTTTATCAACCACATAGAGAACCTTATCTTTTATTCCGAACCTTGCCATTGAACCTCCAATCCCAACTCCGCTTCCACTTACACCCGATGATGCGCTAAAAGAGTTAGCTTTATCCATCAAAGCAAATCCCCCCGTATAATAGATCGGATATGGAGTCGGATTATTTTCAACCCGTTCCTTTATGGTTTTCAATTCCCAGTCGCGAACAACACCTTTATCTCTGTCGACGTATGCTATCGGGAAATCTGTTTTGGTTGCAGGAACTGTATAGGGCATAATATCGATTACTCTCCCTACCTCATGAATATCATCAATATTCTGAACATCAAGGACAACAAGATCAACATAACTGTCAGCGTACATAATATTACCCGAAATAGAAATATCGACAACCCCCGGCAATTTTACAAAAGCCTTCTTTACAGGCNAAGCCGGATTAGTGTTGTCATAAACATGAATTCCTTCTAATTCCTCAACAATAAATATGCAATTATCTTTAAAATAGATCTTACCCGGATTTTTCAGATCAACATTCTGTACCTCCGAAACACCAGAACGTAAATCCATATATGACAAATAGACGGGTGCATAACCCTTGTATTCCTTATAAGTTGAATCTTCACAGGAAATGAAGAAACCTGAAAACAAAGAAAGAAGTGCAATAATTGGAATGATTTTTGCTTTCATTAGAGTCAGATTTAGTTAATTTTATTAAACAAAAATCATGCTAAACTCTTAACCTACCTAACCTAAAATACAATGAAAAAACTCTCTTTATTAGTAATAATGCTGATAATCACCCTCATTACGCTGTCTGCCCAAAAAAAGAAAGATGTTCTTTATCTTAAAAACGGAAGTATCATCTACGGTAAACTGATGGAGGTAAATGACAATCAGTACAAGATTAAGACCCCCGATGGCAGCATTTTTATTTTTTCCTCAACAGAGGTCGTGAAATTTGTAAATGAGACACCTCTATATGACGGAAGGAAAAAAAGAGGAGTAGGATTTGCCCTGGAAGGTGGATTTCTTGTAGGTGCACAGAATTCACAGTATAAAGCTCCTTTCAGCTTCAACATTATCGGAAATGTGACCACAAATACGAGAAATATATTTGGAATAGGATCAGGTGTTGAATATCTTGGACAACCATTTACCCCTCTTTTTCTTGAATACAAGTATCTTTTTTCTGACAAAAAAGCGACCCCGTTTATATTTTTCAGAGGTGGAAGATTATTTAATCTTCATGATGAAAATAAGACAGACTACTATACTTACCCTCAGTATAATTACGATAAGTCCTACTCTGGCGGAGGCACATTTACTATAGGAACAGGAATATCCTGGGCAAAAGAAGATGGCGAAACATATCTCAGTTTTGCTTATAGAAATGCCCACACCAGTTATTCACAAAACAACTATAACCATGTACCTGAAACATACAGGAGCGCTTATAACAGGTTAGAGATAAAATTCGGTTTCAAATTTTAGGGAGAATCATGGATTACCAGACAAATNTAAGAAACCTGAAACCGGTCAGGGAGTTCTTTATCGGAATTGATTCGGACGGATGCGTATTTGACTCAATGGAAGTAAAGCAGAAGGAATTCTTCATACCAATTGCATTAAAATATTTCGATCTGTACGGAATTTCCAAAATATTACGCGAGACCTGGGAATTTGTAAACCTTTATTCCATTTACAGAGGGGGCAACAGATTTACCTCAATAATAAAGGTCTTTGAACTACTTAGTGAAAGGAAAGAGATAAAAGATACAGGCTATAAATTGCCGGATCTTACTTCCTTGAAGGAGTGGGTAAATACCGAGAAAAAGCTTGGTAATGTCAACCTCCGCAAATATTTTGAATCTAATTTTGACCCGGATCTTGAAAAGGTAGTAAGTTGGACTGAAGCAGTCAATGAAGATATAACAGCTTGGCTTCGTAACATTCCACCTTTCAGATATGCGAAACAATCTCTTAAAAAAATATCAACATTCGCCGATATAGTTGTAGTATCTCAAACTCCACTGGAAGCTCTTGACAGGGAATGGAATGAGCATGATCTGAAGAAATTTGCCAGTGCTATAGCGGGACAGGAACATGGAACCAAATCAGATCACATCGTACTGGCAGCAAAAGGCAAATATCCTGACAATAAAATACTTATGATCGGAGATGCCAAAGGAGATCTTGATGCAGCCAGGAATAATGGTATACTCTTCTATCCTATTATCCCGGGGAATGAAGATAAATCATGGGAACGATTTCTTAATGAAGGACTTGAAAAATTCAGAAAAGGCATATATGCTGGAAGTTATGAAAAGGAACTACTGAGTGAGTTCGTAAAATCATTGCCGGATAAGCCACCATGGCAAGAATAAACAGCCATCTACAGGCAGTTTAGATTTTTCAAGTTAAGTGCACGAAAAGATTATGTTTTTTTCTCTCGCTGAATAATTATATTTTTGTTGATATTAAATGACACCTTAATTTAATTTAAAGTTAAATGAATATTGATATTAATCAAAGAGCTGCTGACAACATACGTATTCTTGCAATGGCGATGGTGGAAAAATCAAAATCCGGGCATCCAGGCGGTGCAATGGGCGGCGCCGATTTTATTCATGTCCTTTTCTCCGAGTTCCTGAATTTTGATCCAAAAGATCCATCATGGATTAATCGTGACCGATTCTTCCTCGATCCCGGACATATGTCGCCAATGCTCTATTCAATACTTACGTTGACCGGTCATTTTACAACTGAGGAACTAAAAAATTTCCGCCAATGGGGTAGTCCTACCCCCGGTCATCCGGAGCTTGACATTCTGAGAGGGATTGAAAATACTTCTGGTCCCCTCGGACAGGGTCATACTATTGCAGTTGGTGCTGCAATTNCAGAAAGGTTTCTTGCAGCCAGGTTCGGTGAATTATTTGCTCATAAAATATTTACCTATATCTCAGANGGAGGGGTTCAGGAGGAGATATCACAGGGAGCGGGCCGTNTGGCTGGTTTTCTTGGTCTGGGTAATCTGATAATGTTTTATGATTCAAATGACATTCAGCTTTCAACTGAAACCAACGCCGTTACAGCTGAAGATACAGGTATGAAATATACAGCATGGGGGTGGAATGTTATTAAAATTGACGGAAATGATCAGAACCAGATCAGAAAAGCGCTCACTTCTGCAATCAATCAGAAGATTAAACCCACTATAATTATAGGCAAAACGATCATGGGTAAAGGTCTTCTTGATAATGAAGGAAAGAGCTTTGAAAGAAAAACCTCCACTCACGGAATGCCTGTAAGTGAGGCCGGTGGATCTTATGAAAGGTCTCTTGTAAATCTCGGTGGAAACATTGCAGATCCTTTCCTGATCTTCCCGGAAGTTAAAGAACACTATGGAAGAGTACTTGAAAAGAAGGCCAAAACAGCTTCAGAATGGAAAAAAACCAAAGATAAATGGGCATCTGACAACAGGGAACAGGATAAAAAACTTCACGCTTTTTATTCCGGTGAATTTCCGGAGATTGACTACAAGTCTATTATTCAAAAGGAAGGATCTGCTACCAGAGCTGCTTCTGCAACAGTTTTAGGTGTTCTTGCAAAAAAAATTGATAATATGATTGTGGCATCAGCCGACCTTTCAAACTCCGATAAAACAGATGGTTTCCTGAAAAACACGCATGCTTTTAAAAGGGGTGATTTCACGGGAGCTTTTCTTCAGGCAGGGGTTTCTGAACTGACAATGGCAGCAGTTATGAATGGGATGGCTCTCCATGGTGGTATAATACCGGCTTGTGCTACATTCTTTGTTTTCTCCGATTACATGAAACCGGCAGTAAGGTTGGCCTGTCTGATGGGATTACCTGTTAAATTCATCTGGACTCACGATGCTTTCCGGGTTGGGGAAGATGGACCCACTCATCAACCTGTTGAACAGGAAGCACAATTGCGACTTATGGAGCATATTAAAAACCATCGTGGGGAGAATAGTATGCTGGTATTAAGACCGGCAGATTCTGCTGAGACAATCGTTGCATGGAAAATGGCACTGGAGAATAAAACGACACCTACAGCTCTGATCCTTTCAAGACAGAATATTAAAGATCTTCCCTCAACAGAGAACAACAGGCTGACTGAAGCATTACAAGCTGAAAAAGGCGCCTATATTGTTCAGGATTGTAAGGAGAAACCCGATATCATTCTTATTGCAAGTGGTTCGGAAGTAGCCACACTCGTGGAAGGAGCTCAGCTTTTAAAAAATGACAAGCTTAATGTCAGAATTATTTCTGCTCCGTCTGAAGGACTGTTCAGGAATCAATCGGAAAAGTATAAGAAAACAATTATACCTGAAGACGTTCCAATATTTGGTCTTACTGCCGGACTATCAGTTACATTGCAAGGACTCGTTGGACCAAAGGGAGTTATTTGGGGAATGAATAGTTTTGGCTTTTCAGCACCATATAAGATTCTCGATGAAAAGTTAGGGTTCACAGCTGATAATGTTTACAAACAGGTAAAGGAGTACCTGGCAAAGGTTAAAGGTTAAAGACAAAATAATGTTTCGNGTTTCTCGTTCAAATCCGAACTTGATTACNTGCACTGTCATTGCGAGCGAAGCGAAGCAATCTTTTTATCTTGTTGACTTTTGTCTTTTATCTTATATTAATGAATTCACCACTTTTTTTTACAGGAACTGTGAGAAAGAAACATGACCCGACTCCTGGTTCTGATTCAAGCCTGATCATTCCACCGATTGCTTCTGACATCCCCCGTGCAATAGGCAATCCAAGTCCGCTTCCTTCAGACACTTTGTAGGGTCCCTGGTTTACTTTTACAAAGCGGTCAAAAATAATGTTAAAAGAATCCTGATTTATTCCAATTCCGGTGTCTTTTACATAAAACTCCAGTTTATCAGCATTGCTGTTAGAACCTAAATGTATGCTTCCTTTTTCAGTAAACTTGATTGCATTATCCATAAAATGTGAAAGAATTTTATGGCATATTTCCGGGTCCGAATGGATAATATAATCATTTGGTTTTTCGTGATTATCTAAAAATAATCCGAGCTTCCTGGTAAGGCATGCATGTTCAAAATTATTAAAGATTCTTTTGAGNATCATGGAAGGATCAAAATCCTTCTCATTGACTGAGAGACTCCCAGATGTTATCAGGGAGATATCCATATANTTTGAAATTGTATTCAGTAACCGGTTACTGCTTTCAAAAAGCATTTTCAGCGAATCTTTTTTCTCTGTCTCTGACAAATTCTGCATAGAAATAATCTCCGCAAAACCAAGAATACCGTTCAAAGGAGTACGAACTTCATGGGAGATATTATTCAGAAATTCTGTCTTAAGCCTATCACTGATTTCGGCTTTTTCTTTAGCAAGTTTAAGTGCCTCAGTTGCATTTTTGCGGTCAGTGATATCGTGCATACTACCAATAATTTTCCCCGGTTGCCCGTTAACATCTAAGACGAGCTTAGCTGAAATGGAACAAGGGACGAGGGTACCATCGCGGTTTTTAAGTGTGACTTCAAAATCTGTTACAAACCCCTTCTCCTTCAATTTTACAAGGATATCTTGTCGCTCATTGGGTTCCGAATAGAAATCGAACATAGACTTTCCTATGAGATCAATAATCTGATATTGTCCTTTGGACATTATCCTGATTGAAGGACTGATTTCAAGAATCGTTCCATTGACTGTTGTCTCATAATACACGTCCTGTATATTTTCAAAAATACCACGGTACTTTTCTTCACTTTCCCTTAATGCCTTCTCTCCCAGTATACGCTCTGTGATATCAGTAATAAAGCCTTCCAGAAACTCCAGCTTACCGTCCATATTAAATACCCCTTCACCCTTTTCCCATACCCAGCGTAATTCTCCTCTTTTGGTTAAAATTCTATATGTGTATTGAAAATGTTTTTTGGCTTTTATTGCTATCTGCACGTTTGTCCATATAGCATCCCGATCCTCCTTATGAATAAGATCATTATAAGAAATCTTACTGTTATTAAGTAAGTCTTCAGGTGAGTAGCCCGTTAATTCTCTAGTACCTTCACTCAGAAACTCCATGGTCCAGTTCCTATCGTTCCGGCATCTGTAAACTATACCCTGAAGGTTACCCATAAGCGTACTCATTGCTTTGCTGGTCCTGGCAAGTTCATCCTCAGCCTTTTTTCTCACAGTAATATCCAGAACAGTAAATGTGACTCCTTTTGAATAATCATTTTTATCGAGAGGTGCAGAACTAAGGATCACATTAAGTATTTTACCGTCTTTGCATTTAAACGATGTTTCAACCGATCCTGTACCTTTATCTGCAATCTGCTGGTATTTATATTTTCCGGCACTTATAAATTCCTCTCGTGATGAATATATAATCTCAGTAGATTTTCCTATTAATTCCCTCCTTGTATATCCGGTCATACTGCAGAAAGAATCGTTTACTTCAATCATAACCCTGTTAACCACAAGTACAATTCCGACCGGAGCAGCGCTGAATATGCTCTGGAGTTTCTCCTCGTTATCCTTTAAAAGCAGCTCGGAAGCTCTTTTTTCCTTATTTATCCATACTTGGTCCAGGGCCTCTTTTACTGAAAATGGTAACCTTGTCAGGTTCTCTTTGATAACATAATCATAGGCACCAGCCTTGAAACATTCAACTGCGGTCTCTTCATTTACAGATCCGGTATAAAGAATGAATGGTATATCCGGGTTGTATGCTTTAGTTTCCTTAAGAGCCTGTAGCCCGTTAAATGCAGGCATCATATAACCAGAAATAATCAGATCGGGCTTGAATTCCTTAAGCGCTTTTACCAGATCAATCTTTGTGCTGACAGTGGTATAATCAAACTTAAATTTCTCCTTCCTTAGTTCCCGGACAGCCAAATCAACATCCGAAGGTACATCCTCCACAAAAAGGAATTTTAGAAGATTCTTTTGTAGCATCATTTTTCTTTTAACAATCTATTGGTTCTCTGAATATTTTACCAAAATAGTTCTGCTTCAAAAGCTTCAAATGCATCAATTCTTAAATTGCGGTAAAGAAAAAGTGAAAACACTCCCTTTGCCCTGTTCACTCTCCACCCAAATCTTACCACCATGCTTTTCAATGAATTCTTTACTGAGCAACAAACCAATCCCTGTACTTGGCTCACCCTCTGTTCCTGTTCTATTGGTCTTTTCACTTAAATGAAAGAGTTTGTTCTTTAGCTCCGGTGTCATGCCAATTCCTGAATCTGTAATCTTTACTTCAATTGATTTCTCATTGTTGTTCAAAGCGGACACGTTAACCTTACCTCCCGGAGGCGTAAATTTCAATGCATTTGAAACCAGGTTACGGATAAGTGTATCAAACATATGGTTATCAGCAAAAATCACCATTCCGTCATCGATGGAAACTGATATTTCAATATGCTTTTTTCTGGCAGATTCTGACAATACACTTATACATTCATCGATTTTTTTCTTCAGATTCAGCTTTTCAGGAACGAAATCCATTCCCCCACGTTTAAGTCTTGACCATTCCAGAAGGTTTTCCAGCAAGCTATAGATATTTGTAGCCGATATTTTCATGCTGCCGGTAATATCTTTAATCTCCTCAATGCTCATTGTCTGAATCTCTTCAGCTATAATCTGGGTAGCAGCAACAAACGCGCTTAGAGGGCCCCTAAGATCATGAGCAATTATTGAGAAGAATTTATCTTTTTCTGCATTAAGAGCGAGAAGCATCTCATTCTTCAGGCCAATTTCTTCTTCTGCTTTTTTTTGTTCAATAGCCATTGCAATCTGGCTTCCTATTGAGACGAGGAATCTTACATCGTTTTCCGAATAAACATTTTCCTTTTCATAATGCTGGAGTACTAATACCCCGATAACTTTTGAAGGTGTTTGCAGAGGGATTCCAATCCATGACGGTGAATTAGAGCCAACGAGCTCGACTTCACCTTGTTCTAAAAGATGGTCGAATTTTTGCTGTGTTAAAAGAAGTGGTTTTACTGTTCGAAAGACATAAGCGGAACAACTCTTACCCATCAGGTTTGGCAAAGGTGTTGTATCAACCTTATCAACAAAATAAGGGAAGCTGAAGAGTTCAGTTTTTGGATTGAAGAGAGCTATAAAACAATTCTCTGCATATACAACTTTCGCGAGTGATATATGAATCAGTTTTAAAAGCTCGTCGAGATTGGATGTTGAAGTTATTCCCTGTGAAATCTCATAATTTATCAGGTTTTCCAACTCCGTCCTTTTCCGGCGGGTTATATCACGGACTATANCGGTAAAAAACTTACCTTCTGATGTCTCCCAGCCGGATAATGATAGTTCGNTGGGAAAAGTATTCCCTTTATTATTTAATCCANGTAATTCAACCGTCCTGTCTGCCAACGGCTTCATTCCTCTCATTTCTAAAAGTACTTTAGGTTTGATGTGTTTATTCAAATACTCATCAGGAATAACAAGATTTAAGGATTGTCCGAGAATCTCCTGTTCTTTATAACCGAACATAATTTCTGCTCCCCTGTTCCATCCCTGAATATTTCCCTTATTATCAATGGTAATGATAGCATCATTTGCAGACTGAGCCACTGATCTGAATCTCTCTTCGCTGTGTTTTAGTTCCTCTTCAGTTTTTTTCCTTTCCGTAATTTCCCTGGATATTCCAAATGTACCTATGATGTTTCCGGTATTATCATGAAGAGGCATTTTCATTGCTGAAAACCAGGCAACTGAGCCATCTTTCCTTGTAAGTTTTTCCTCTTTTAGAATTGGTTCTCCTGTACTGATAATTTTCTGTTCGTCATCAAATGCCTGACGGGCAGCCTGTTCAGCAAAAAAATCAAAATCTGATTTACCAATTACCTGATCAGGATCATTTAAACCGAATGAAATAGCATGAGATTTGTTATTTCTGATAAACCTGCTTTCCAGGTCTTTGAAATAGACATGGTCGGAAAGGTTATCCAAAAGGGCATTAACCAGGAATTGCTCCTTTGCAAGTTTTTCTTCAACCCGTTTTCGAAGCGAAATATCCTTGGTTACAGTGAGAATATGAGTAACTCCATCAAGGTCAATTAATGCTGCTGACAATAACCCATTAACAATACTGCCATCTTTTTTCAGAAAAACAGTTTCAAAATTATCCACTTTGCTCTTTTCCTGAAGCTCTTTTACAATGTAATTACGGTCTTGGTGGTCTGCCCAAAGATTCAACTCAAATGAAGTTTTCCCTATTGTTTCTTCCTCAGAATATCCTAAAATTTTTGTGAATGCTTCATTAATAGAAATCATCATACCATCTGACAGCCGCGATATATTTATTGAATCAGGGCTCGTCATAGAAGCTTTTCTGAATTTTTCTTCACTTTTTCTTATACCTTCTATCACCTTTCTAAGCTCAAAGATCTCTTTCTCATATAATTCTTTCATTGAATTATATTTATTCTGTAAATCTTTCAGTTCTTTAAAAAGTTCCTCCCTTGTTGTTTCCTCTCTATTCATACAAATTCTCCTTTATCCTGGTAATCCACAAGATATGAATTTTCATGTACTTCATCTGATTTTATAAATGTTACAATAGAGTTATTATTAATTGTTGAAATGTTGAAAAATTTTCTCACTACATTTGCCGCAACAAATAAAAAAAAATGCAACACGATATTAAACCCGGGATCAAAGGTCTCATCTTTGATCTCGATGGAACACTCGCCGATACAATGCCATATCACTTTAAAGGGTGGCGAAAAGCATGTCAGAAATTTGGTGCCGATATTGATACTGCTTTTCTCAGGAAACACACNGGTACACCCGGGTGGATAATTGCTGACGAGATCATTAAAAAATATAAACTTAGCGGAACTGTCACCATCGAACAGATACTGGCTGAAAANCTTATCGAATTCTATAAAGATCAGGATCGTGTTAAACCAATCATCCCTGTTGTTGATATTGTAAAAAAATATTTCGGAAAACTACCGATGGCTGTTGGAACTGGTGGTCACAGGGAAGCCGTCGAGAGAACTCTGGAGGTTACTGATCTACGGAAATATTTTGATATTATTATTACGGCCAACGATGTGAATAATTTCAAGCCCCACCCTGAGACATTTCTCAAATGCGCAGCTCTTATGAATATTGAACCAGAATTAGTTGAAGTCTTTGAGGACGGAGACCTTGGCATTGAAGCTGCAAAGACTGCCGGAATGGTTGCCACAGACGTGAGACCATGGTACGATTCGAGCTGGTAATNGCACAGAGCTNAGGGTTCAGCAAGCCATNTCACCNGCNTTTTTCTTTGCGGACAGAAGGTTATAAGCCCCTTTGATGACGACCTTTGCAGTATTTATATCAAACCCTTCCGGAAGTTTTATCTCGGTATATCCGGAAGATGATACACCCTTTTTGACCTCAAATATTCGATATTCGGTCATAGCTTTACCGGCTTCTTCCTTATCTTTTTCAAAGACAAAAATATAATACTTGTCATCAAAACTTACAACTGCATCTGAAGGAATTGCAGTTGTTTTAATATCCGATTCTTCAATGAGTGCATTCACGTACATTCCGGGTAATACATTTTTGCAGGTACTTGAAACTGTGCCATAAACTCTGAATGTTTTGTCATCACTTACCGATTTCCCGGTTTGGGAGATAACTGCCTCATGTGCTTCAATCTCATTATTAATGT
>JGI24129J20441_1000673_pt1 | contig 10778 bp, 9 predicted proteins | sample BarGraNGADG00211_FD_20441 | JGI IMG/M metagenome (IMG submission 20441) | reverse complement strand
CGGGTGGCCTCCTCGATCGCAGGGTCGACCTTGAAGGTCAGCTCCGCCGTATAGCGGCAGCGCACGCGCTCGCCGAGGAGCGAGCGGATGCGGCCGGTCGCAGCCTTGAGACCCGCGAGGGCCTCGGCAGGATCGCCTCCCTCGGGGGTGGCGATGTAGACCGTGCCGTACCGCAGGTCGGGNCTGAGCACGACACCCGTGACCGTGACGAACTCGACACGGGGGTCGGCGATCTCCTCGAGCAGTATGCGTGCGATGACCTCCCGCACCGTTTCGTTCATGGCGCGGGTCCGGGGAAATGAACGCATGGGGAACCTACTCCTCTCGGGCGACCGAGACCTTCTTGTAGGACTCGATGACGTCGCCCTCCTTGAGGTCCTGGAAGTTCTCGAGTGCGATACCACACTCGTAGCCGGACTTGACCGACTTCACGTCTTCCTTGAAGCGGCGCAGTGAGTGGACGGTCCCGTCGAGGATGATCGTCCCTTCGCGGACGACGCGGATCAGGTCGTCGCGATGGATCTCGCCCTGCGTGACGTAGCAGCCTGCGATGACGCCGATCTTCGGGACACGGAACAGTTCGCGCACCTCGACGACGCCGGTCTCCTGCTCTTCGATCGTCGGCTTCAGCATGCCGACGCGCGCGGCGTTGATGTCCTCGATGACCTTGTAGATGACGCGGTAGAGACGCATGTCGACCTTCTCGGTCTCGGCGAGCGCCTTGGCCTTGGGCTCNGGGCGGACGTTGAAGCCGATGATGATCGCGTCGGAGGCGTCGGCCAGCATGACGTCGGTCTCGGTGATGGCGCCGACGCCNCTNTGGATGATGGGGATCTCGACCTCGGTCTGGTCCAGCTTGGCCAGCGAGTCCTTCAGGGCCTCGATCGACCCCTGGGTGTCCGCCTTCACGACCAGCTTGACCTCAGCATGGCCTGCCTGGATGCGGTCGAACAGGTCGTCGAGCGACATGTGCGACTTCGCGTTCTCCTGCGCCATGAGGCGCTTCTTGAGGTCGCGCTCTTCGGCGATGGCACGGGCCTGCTTGTCGTCCGGCATGACCTTGAAGTCGTCACCGGCGGACGGCACTGAGTTGAGCCCGAGGATCTCGACGGCGTCGGCGGGCTTCGCCGAGTGCACGTGCTTGCCCTTCTGGTCGACCAGCGCGCGGACGCGGCCGTGGGCCGTTCCGACGACGATGGCATCTCCGACCTTGAGGGTGCCGCGCTGTACGAGGACGGTCGCGACCGGGCCGCGGCCGCGGTCGAGGTTCGCCTCGACGACGACGCCACGGGCGGGCGCGGTCGGGTTCGCTTTGAGTTCCTGCACCTCGGCGACGAGCAGGATCATCTCGAGCAGGTCCTCGATGCCCAGGTGCTGCTTGGCGGACACCTCGACGAACGGGGTGTCACCGCCCCAGGCCTCGGAGATCAGGCCTCGCTCGCCGAGTTCGGTGCGCACCCGGTCGGGGTTGGCGCCCTCTTTGTCTATCTTGTTGATGGCGACGATGATGGGCACCCCTGCCGCGCGGGCGTGGTCCAAGGCCTCGACTGTCTGCGGCATGACGGAGTCGTCAGCCGCCACGACGAGGACGACGATGTCCGTCATGTTCGCGCCGCGGGCACGCATGGCGGTGAACGCCTCGTGGCCCGGAGTGTCTATGAAGGTGATCTGCTTGCCGTTCTTGCGGACCACTGAGGCGCCGATGTGCTGGGTTATGCCGCCTGCCTCGGTCGCGGTCACACCGGTGTGGCGGATCGCGTCGAGCAGCGACGTCTTGCCGTGGTCGACGTGGCCCATGACGGTGACGACCGGAGGACGCTCCTTGAGGTCCTTGGGATCGTCGTCGAAGACCTCGACGGGCTCCTCGCCCGGCTGCTTCACGTCGACCAGCAACTCATAGGCCTCGCCCAGGGTCTCGAGCATCTGACCGGAGAGCGCCTGGTTGACCGTNAAAGCCTGGCCCATGACGAANAGCTTCTTGATGACGTCACCGGAAGGGACGCCGATCGCATCGGCGAACGCNCCGACGGTCGAGCCCTCCTCGATGGTGAGNACGCCGTCGAGGACCGGGGTGACGACGCCGGTGTTGCGCGAGCGCGGTCCCTCTTCACGGTTCTCGCGGCCGCCCGGCTTCTTGCCCTTCTTGCCCTTCTTGCCGTTGTGGCCTCCGGGCGCCGCCTGTGCGGCGGCCGCCTTCGCGACCTCGACGACGGACTGGGGCACGGCCTTGGTGGCGGCCTCCGCCTGTGCGGCCATCAGCTTGTAGCGCTCGCGTTCCTCGGCCTCGCGAGCGACCTCGGCCTCGCGACGTTTCACTTCTTCCTCGTGCTTGAGCTTCTCGGCCTCGCGCTCGGCTTCCTTGCGCTTGCGCTCCTCCTCGGCCTCGGCCTTGCGGCGGAGCTCTTCCTCGGCGCGCGCGGCAGCCTCGGCCGCTTCGAGCTCGGCCTCCTGGGACTTGCGGCGCTCCTCCTCGGCGGCGGCGGCGATGGCTGCCTCCTCCGCGGCGCGTGCTGCCTCTTCGGCCTCACGCTTCATGCGCTTGGCCTCCATGATCATGTGGCGTTCGGCGATCTCAGGTCCGAGGTTCTTCCTGATCTTGTCGACGTACGCCTCGACCAAGGTCGACGCGTGGTTCTTGGCCGGGATCTTCATGGCCTGTATACGCTCAAGGAGCTCCTGGGAGGTCATCCCGAACTCCTTGGCGAGTTCATGTACTCGCATGCTGGGCACTTACGCGTCACCATCCTCGTGGTCGAACGTGCCTCGCGTCTCGAGTACACGCTCGAATTCCGCCCTCAGGCGGCCGATGTCATCCTCGTTCACGTGTGTCCGCAGCGCGGACGTGATCTTGCGCTTGCGGATCGCCGTCTCGAAACACTCGAGACTGGTGTGGACGTAGGCCCCACGTCCGTTCGCCTTGCCGGTCGGATCGACTTCCACCGTACCGTCGGGCATTCGGACGAAGCGCACGACCTGGCGCTTGTCCTCGCTCGTGCCGCACCCGATACAGGTGCGGATGGCGGGCTTGCGGGGCCTCATGGGTTACTTGACCGCCTCCTTGTCGTGCAGGGAACACAGCGTCGAGCCGGGCTTGGACCGGTTGCGGCAACGGATGCCGTCGGACGACACGGCGCAGCACCGGCCGTCACCCTCGACATGCTCGGCTTCGCCCGCAGCAGGGGCGGCGGCGTCACTCATGCCCGCCTGCACCGCCTGCATCTGGCTCTTTATGTCGATGCGCCAGCCCGTGAGCTTGGCGGCGAGGCGGGCGTTCTGGCCCTCCTTGCCGATGGCCAGCGACAGTTGGTCGTCGGGGACGATGACGGTCGCGGAACGTTCCGCGTCGCTGACGATGACCTTGGAGACCTTGGCCGGCGACAGGGCGTTCGCAACGAACTGCGCGGGGTCGTCGCTCCACGGCACGACGTCGATACGCTCGCCCCGCAGCTCGCCCACGACCATGCGGACGCGGCTGCCCTTCGGGCCGACGCAGGCTCCGACGGGATCGAGCCCGGGCTCGCGGCTCGAGACGGCGATCTTGCTGCGCAGACCGGGCTCGCGCGCCACGCTCTTGATCTCGACGATCCCATCGTAGATCTCGGGGACCTCGAGCTCGAAGAGGCGCTTGAGCAGGCCGGGATGGGTGCGCGACACGACGATGGACGGTTCCTTCGTCGTCTTGCGGACCTCGATGATGTAGGCCTTGATGCGCTGGTTGTGGTCGTAGCGCTCCGACGACGGCTGCTCGCTCGGCGGCAGGAGCGCCTCGACGCCCTCGCGGAGCTTGATGAGGGTGTAGCGCGCGTCCGACTGCTGGACGGTGCCGGTTACGGCATCGCCCACGCGGTCCTGGTACTCGTCGAAGATCTGCTCGCGCTCGGCGTCGCGGATCATGCCGATGATGACGCTCTTGGCCGCCTGCGCGGCGGTGCGGGAGACGTCCGGGGGCGTGACGTCGCGCTCCTCGAAGACCGGCTCCTCCTCGGTGCCGCCCACGGGCACGAGCTCGAAGACGGTGATGCCGCCCGAGTCGTGGTCGAGGACGACCCGGGTGTCGTTCTCCAGGTCGAGGATCTTGCGGTATGTGGCAGCCAGCGACGACTCGAGCCTGTCGAGCATCGCGTACTCGTCGATGTTCTTCTCACGTGCGAGCGCTTTGAGCGCTTCCATAAGCTCAGAGGCCATCGTCAGCCGTCCCTTCCTTGCTGAAGTCGAACTGGACATGCAGGCGTGCGCGCTTGATGTCCCCGTAGGGGATCCGGACCGTTCCGCCGCCTTCGACGTCGAGCACGATCTCATCGCCCTCGACCGCACGGATCGTGCCCGTGAAGTGCTTGTGGTCGCTGATCTCGTGCGAGACAGAGATCCTCGCATCGGAGCCCGTGAAACGCACGTAGTCCGCGAGCTTGACGAGCGGTCGTTCGATCCCCGGTGAGGAGACCTCGAGCGAGTACCCGTTCTTGTATTCGGGAAGTGGATCGAGGAGTTCCTTGATCCACTTGTTCGCCACGGCGATGTGCTCGATCGTGATGCCGCCCTCGTGGTCGAGGTAGACCCGCACGATCGCATTGTTGCGGCTGCCGGACGCCTCGAGGAGCACGAGCTCGAACCCGTGCTCGGTCGCGGCATCTTCGATGAGGCCCTTCAGGCGGCGTGGGTTGTCATCGGCCATTCGGTGCCTCCTTCCACAACAAAAGAAGCGGGGGTCAGCCCACTTCTCGCACGTCGATCGGTTCCCTTGCGAGTCGATAGTCTAGCACGCGTCACTGTCGGGAGGAAGTGCGCCGGGCGTGCGCCGACAACGCAGCGCCCTCCCCAGGAGCGGTGCCGGACGGTCGTGCTCAGCGCCTAGGGGTGGAGGGTCTTGGGAGCGAGGGCGGCCTTGGCGGCAGCCACTGCGGCGGTCACGTAGGCAACGACCTCCCCCACCGGGACGTTCTCACGCTCGCCCGTGAAACGGTCCTTGACCTCCACGACGCCCTCGGCGAGCCCGCGTTTGCCCACGATGACCTGGAACGGCCATCCGATGAGGTCGGCGTCGTTGAACTTGATGCCGGCACGCTCGTCGCGGTCGTCGAGAACGACCTCGATCCCGGCCGCGGCCAGGTCGGACCAGATGCGCTCGCCCGCCTCGAAGACCTCGCCTTCGGTCATGAGCGGCAGAACCGCGACCTCGAGCGGGGCGACGGTGACGGGCCACGAGACCCCGACCTCGTCGAAGCGCTGCTCGATGACGGCGGCCAGCGAGCGCGACACGCCGACGCCGTAGCAGCCCATCAGGAACGGTTTCTCGACGCCGTCCTCATCGGAGAAGGTCGCGCCCATGCTCTCGGAGTAGCGCGTCCCGAGCTGGAACACCTGGCTGACCTCGATGCCGCGGGCGCCCTTGAGCACGCCGCCGCAGACCGGGCACCCGTCGCCGGGCTGTGCGCCCACGAGGTCGGCCCACTCCGCGACCGCGAAGTCGCGTCCGGGCAGGGCGTCGACGATGTGGTAGTCGTTCTCGTTGGCCCCCACGCCCCAGGCGACCTCGTGCTCCAGCGAGCGATCGGCGATGACCAGCGTGCCCTCGGGGGGGTCCACCGGCCCGAGCGATCCCTTCGGGATCTTGAGGGCTCCGAAATCGTCCTCATCGAGCAGCACGACGCCGGGCGCGGCCCAGTCGGCCTTGATGGGGTTGAGCTCGCGGTCGCCCGGCACGCAGAAGTAGACGAGCGTCCCGTCTGGCAGCTTGCCGGCCATGGTCTTGACCGTGTCGTGCTCGGGGATGTCGAGGAACCCGACCAGCTCCGCGATCGTGCGGATGTCGGGCGTGTGCACCTTGCGCGACTCGCGGGGCTCGGTGGTCCGGGGATGGCGCGGGACGACGGTCGAGGCGGCGTCCACGTTCGCGGCATAGCCGCAGTCGCAGTAGACGAGCGCGGCCTCCCCCGACTCGGCGAGCGCCATGAACTCGGTCGTCACCTTGCCGCCGATCTGGCCGGACTCCGCTTCGACAGGACGGTACTCGAGGCCGAGCCGCTCGCAGATACGGGCGTAAGCGCGGTACATCGCGTCGTAGTGTTCTTGGAGCGACTCCTGCGTGGCGTGGAACGAGTAGGCGTCCTTCATGATGAACTCGCGGCCGCGGAGCAGCCCGAACCGCGGGCGCACCTCGTCGCGGAACTTGACCTGGATCTGGTAGATGGAGAGCGGCAGGGCGCGGTAGGTGCGCAGTTCGTGGCGCACGAGCGACGTGATGAGCTCCTCGTGGGTGGGTCCGAGGCAGAACTCGCGGCCGTGACGGTCCTGGAAGCGCATCAGCTCGGGACCATAGAGGTCCCAGCGGCCCGACTCCTCCCACAGCTCGGACGGCTGCATCGCCGGCATGAGCATCTCCTGCGAGCCGATGGCGTCCATCTCCTCGCGCACGATCTGCTCGATCTTGTGCAGGCTGCGCCATCCCAGCGGCAGGTACGAGTAGACGCCTGCGGCCGCCTTGCGGATCATGCCCGCGCGCAGAAGGATGCGGTGGGACGGGAGCTCCGCCTCAGCGGGGACTTCCTTCAGCGTCGGCGCGTACAGGACGCTCATGCGGAGTGCGACGGTCATGGTGTCTGTCTCTTCCGTTGATTGCGCGGTTCGTACGGGAAGGCCGACCGCGCTTTGGCGACGGTCGGCCGTGGCGCGATTCGCGCGAGGCGGGCCTAGCCCACGCCCACGTCGTCCGGATGCAGCGGCGGGACCAGGTCGTCGGACCCGGAGACGACGGTCATGACGAGCCGGGCGACGAGGTCGTGGACGATGATCGTGTGCTGGTTGCCCGCCTCGACGAACGCTTCCTTGAGGCGGCGCTTGAGCGTCGGATCGCCCGAAACCTCGAAGAGCAGGTCGACCTCGCCGTCCATCTTCGCGAAGTGGAGTGCGTCGGTCGTGAAGACGGCGCCGTTGTCCCGCGCGAGCTGCGCGCCCGGGCTCTTCGGATCGACGTCGGCCACGCCGACGAGCTGGGCGTAGGGGCGCCTGAGGAACTCCTGGATCAGCGGCGTGCCCGTGCGGCCCCCGCCGACCACTGCGATCCGGACCTTGTCACCCATGGCAGCTCCCCGTCCCTCTCCTGTGTTGCCTCGCGGCGCGTCGACCCGCCCGTCGAGCCGACGCATCGGTTCGCGAACGGGACGTCAAGCAGGATACCCCATAGCCGTCGCGCCGTTCGTTCTCGGGAACGTGATCGGACGGACCTGAGTACCACGACCGTCGGGCCGACGCGTGTCGCGCGCCACCGTGGGTCCGCGAAACGCGGTCGGCCCCGCACTCTCCGTTGCCGGACGGGAGTGCGGGACCAGTGACGTGTGCGCGGTCGAGGGAGCTAGGCCCCCGGGTCGGCCGCTTCCGCCATGGCGGACTCATGCGACTGGACCTCGTGCGGTGCCTTGACGAAGGCCGCGAGCACGGTCGCGACCACCAGCAGACCGGCCGCCACCCAGAATGCGTTGTTGAAGTTGCCGAACACGTCCTTGGCCAGGCCCGATCCGATGGAGCCGAGAACGCCGCCAGCGCCCCAGGCCGTGAAGACGAGACCGTAGTTGACGCCACCGTGCTTGGTGCCGAAGAAGTCGTAGCACATGGACGGGAACAGGGTCAGGTTCGCGCCGTACATCGCGCCGACGAAGGCGCCGAGCACGAGCAGGATGGTGTAGTCGGCGACCATGCCGGAAGCCAGCAGCACCATGAACGCCGCCTGGAGCATGAACACGCCCATCATGGTCTTCGTGCGGCCGATGCGGTCGGACACGATCCCGGCGATTGGGCGTCCTGCGCCGTTGCCGATGGCAAGCGCCATGACGAAGGTGAAGGTGGCGCCGGCCTTGGCGACCCAGTCGAGCCCGCCTCCCTTGAACCCAGTCGTGATGGTCGTGAGCTGGTCGAGCACGGCCGGGATGCCCTGAGCGTACTTGGCGATGATCCCGACCACCATGAGCCCCGCGCCCGCGGCCACGGCGTACATGGCCCACATCAGCCAGAACTGGGGCGTGCGTACCATCTCCTGCCACGTGTAGTCGCGGCTCGGGCCCTTGGCGATCGCCGCGGCCTGGTGGGGCCTGGTGTCGGCTGCCGGCATGTATCCCGGCAGCGGGTTGCGGAGCAGCTGCGCGAACAGCGTGATCGCGACGAAGAAGCCAAGACCGAGGAAGAGGAACGTGTCGTTGATGCCGACGGTCGCGAGCAGGTTGCCCGTCAGCGGCGCGGTGTAGACCGACGCGAGTCCGAAGCCGGCGACCACGGTGCCCGAGATGAGGCCCTTCTTGGTCGGGGCGAACCATTTGACCGCCGCCGGCGTGGCCGCCGCGTAGGCGAAACCGATCCCTGCTCCGGTGAGTATCCCGAAGCCGATCGCAAGCCACGGAAGCGAGGCGCCGACGTTCGGAAGGAGGACGGCTTTGGCGGCGGCGAACGCAGCCTTGGACGTGGCCTCGAAGCTTGCGACCACGGCCGGATCGGCTCCGACGGCCGCTGCCTTGTCGGCCAGCGGCTTCAGCGCGGTGAACGTGGCGGATGCGGCGGCGTCGGCCTTCGGCGCGAAGCTGGCGATCACCATTCCGGCGCCGACGAGGACGCCGCCGATCGAGGCAGCCACCCTGGGACCGATGCGGTCCTGGAGACGGCCCGCGAAGACCATCGTGAGGCCGAACACCCCAAGGGCGATGGCGTACGGGGTGAGCGCTTCGGCCGCCGAGAACGCGAGCTTGTTCGTCAGGGCGCTCGTGAACATGCTCCATGTGTACAGAACGCCGAGACACAGGTTGATGCCCACGCCTGCGAGCACGACGACCTTGCCCCAGGACGCGTAGCCCTTGGTCTCCGCCACTTCGACCACCCCTCTCATCTGCATGCAGGCATTCCGCCCGCCATTGCGCCGGACTACATGCTTAATTCTGGGCGCACGCCGGCGGAAGCCCTATGGAGCGGTCGCGTGTGGTGGTGGTGTGGAGGTGAGCGGCGGTATGTGCGCCGCGAGCGGCGAGGTCCGGTCTTCCCGGCCGGTAGCGGCGGGAGTCTAGAGCGTCGCTTCCAGCCGGGCGATCTCCTCGAAGAGGGCATCGACGATCTGGGCCTCCGGCACCTTCCGGACGACCTCGCCCTTGGCGAAGATCAGGCCGACGCCCTTGCCCGACGCGACGCCGATGTCAGCGTCGCGGCTCTCGCCCGGACCGTTGACGACGCAGCCCATGACGGCCACCTTGATCGGGGTGCGCACACCCGCCAGCCGCCGGGAGACCTCCTGCGCGATCGGGATCAGATCGACCTCGCACCGGCCGCACGTGGGGCAGCTGACCAGCTCGGGACCATTGCGCCGGATGTCGAGGGCCGCCAAGATCCCCCACGCGACGCCGATCTCCTCGACCGGGTCGGCGGTCAGTGAGACGCGCAATGTGTCACCGATGCCCTCGTCCAGCAGGATGCCAATGCCGACGGCCGACTTGACGGCCCCGCCGAGCAGGGTGCCGGCCTCGGTCACGCCGAGATGGAGAGCGTACGGCACGAGTCCCGAGAGCTTGCGGTAGGCGTCCACGGTGGCGCGGACGGAGCTCGCCTTGGCCGAGACCACGATGTCCGTGAAGCCGCGCGATTCCGCATGTTCGCAGAAGGTCACTGCGCTGGCCACGAGCTTCTCGGCAAGGTCCCAGTCGCGGTCCCGGACCTCCGGAGCGAGCGACCCGGCGTTGACGCCGATGCGCATCGGGATCCCGGCCTCACCCGCGGCCTCGAGCGTCGCATCGAAGCGGTCGAGCGACCCGATGTTGCCCGGGTTGATGCGCAGCTTCGCGGCGCCCGATCGGGCCGCCTCGATCGCAAGGCGGTGGTCGAAGTGGATGTCGGCGACGACCGGGAGCGTCGAGGCGGCGCAGATGGCACCGAACGATTCAAGGACCTCGGCGCGTGGGATGGCGACGCGAACGATCTCGCAGCCGGCGTCGGCCAAGCGGCGGATCTGCGCCAAGGTCGCCTTCGCATCGCCCGTGTCGGTGTTCGTCATCGACTGCACGGCGATCGGCGCCCCTCCCCCCACGGGTACGGAGCCGACCAGCACGGGTCGCGTCTCGCGGCGGAGCAGGGGCATCGTGTCGTCCTTCAGGGTCTTGGCGGGGTGGGCGCGCTAGCCGGCGTGGACGATGTAGCGCATGACGTCAGCGTACATCAGGTAGAAGATCAGCGAGAACAGCAGGAGCGTGCCCAACGCGGACACGGCGAGCGACACCCTGCGTGGGATCGGCCTGCGGATGACGCCCTCGATGAACTCGGCGGCGACCTTGCCGCCGTCGAGCGGCGGGATCGCAGGATGTTCATGACGCCGAGCGACAGGCTCAGAAGCGCGACCATCCAGGCGTAGGCCAGCGGACCTTCAGCCGCGGCGTTGGCGACCTCGTACGAGATCCCCACGATGCTGCGCGCTCCCTGTATCGACACCGCGAACGTGCGCGGGTTCAGGAGCTTGCCGACTGCGACGAACACCTGACCGATCATGGAGAACGACATCTTGAAGGCCTCACCGACCGGCATGGGGACGTCGATCGTGTCGGCGGTGATCCCCAGCATCGCCCCGCCGCCCGGGCGGGCGACGAGCACGGTCTCCACGGTCAGCGGGCGTCCTGAACGGACGAGGCCCAAGGAGACGTGCTTCCCGGATGCGCTCGCCAGCATGATCTGCCTGACTTGCTCCCACACGGTGATCCTCGTGCCGTCGACCGAGGCGATGGTGTCGCCGGGGCGGATGCCCGCCGCAGCGGCCGGCGTGC
>JGI24129J20441_1000669_pt1 | contig 10801 bp, 11 predicted proteins | sample BarGraNGADG00211_FD_20441 | JGI IMG/M metagenome (IMG submission 20441) | reverse complement strand
CATAGAACCCACACGATCAGGGCAACCGCGACGTAGAAGACGATCGAGTTCATTGCGTGCCCGCTGGGAAAGCTGTATTCCGGCTGGACCTGGGCCCAGGCGAGCTGGGGCCTCGGCCTTTGGAAGATGAGCTTGAGGGACTGGTTGAGCACGAGGCTGCCGGCCATAGAGACGGCCAGGAAGAGCGCCTCGCGCCGGTGCCGCCGCCAAATGAGCAGCACGAGCGCGGCGACGAACAGCGGAACGACAACGATCGTCGAGCCGAGAGTCGTAAGCGTTCCCATGACAGCATCGAGGATCGGGTTCGATAGGCCGTGGAGCAGAGGAGTCGCAAGCGCGTCGAGCGCATTTGCCTCCTGGTTGTGGACGTCCTCGGCGACCGCCCCAAGGGCCAGGAGACACGCGAGGAGCGCAACGAATCCGCCCCCTATGAGCATGAGCCGCCGGCGAGGCAGACGCGAGAAGCGCCCTGACACGCGCGACTCCAACGAACTCGCCTCGGACGTGGGCCTCGTCACAGGAGCGCCGGGATGGCCGGACGACGGTTCGTTTCGCACAATGCTTGGACCTCGGGAAGCGTGAGCGTTCGGGTAGCATACGGCCGCCGGACCGCAGGGCTAGGTCGACCGGCATCTATCCGAAGATCGACGTCACGATCAGGCCGACGGCCGCCACGCCCATGACGATCGCCGTCACCCAGCATCTACTATCAGACTCGAGAAGTCCGCATCCTGGCAGCAAAGACCGGCAAGTCGATCGCGTCCAAGAGCTTCACTGGCAGCAGTTCGTGCCCGCAGGTGATCGTCGATGGCACAAGCGGCAAGCAAGTCAACTACGACGAGACCGAGGACGTGTGGATAGATTCGTTCGACAAGCCTTGAGTTTCAGTCAGGGGTTTTGCTTTGATCCCCTAACTGGGCGCCTTTCGGTGCGGATGCCACGGTTGGAGCACGCCGGATGCCCTCGGTTGACTCTGGATCAGGGGATTGAAGGTTCGAATCCTTCCTCGCCAGCCATACATCGAACGTGAAATCGCCCCTCCGGGACAGTCCGGGAGGGGCGTTCTGATTCGCCGGCGGGATATTTGGCGCCAATCAGACGCGCAGTACCGGAACCGGCCTCTTCGAGAATACGGTGGGCTCGCGACGGTGCTGATCGGGCGATAGGCGACGGTCTTGGCGACGAGTCAGCCTCGACCGATGGCTAGCGGGCCGATCCGGCCTGGGTGAGGCGGTTCCTGGCCTGGCAGGCACCAACTTCTCGGCGAGATCCTCGCATGGGGACGCATCACCCCGCATGCCACCCTCGTAGACTGCGATTGCGAGCGACCCCAGACAATTCTGATGCGGGAGTCGAACCAGGGGAGCGCCTGCGGCGCGACGTGGCATCCAGCAAGGGAGATCCGATGACAAGCCAGTGCCCACGCTGCGCGGCACCGCGCCTGGGCGACCAGCCCTGTAGATCCGGCCCAGGCCGGCTACATTCGCGAAGCTCTCGGCAACTGTGAGGACAAAGGCCTGCTTCCAACGAGCAGCCCTTTCGTTGAAGGCGCAGTAACCGCCCGCCACCCTCTCGTCCTTGCAGGGGTGGGTCAAAGGCACCCAATGGACCGTAGTCAATCAATATCGCGCAGGAGACATCATGGCGACATTCGAAAAGGCTTTCGTCATGGGCTATGGCTCGCTCGACAAGTTCGCCGAAGCCGACGGCTGCCTCAAAATCTACGAGAGCGACTCCAACTACCACGTTGTTCGCAGGCCGGCGGACGAGGAAGCCATACTCAAGAGCCCGTACGTAAAGAATCCACGGTTGGTCTGGTCGAAGGGCGCGCCGGCCATGCCGCGGCAGCCGCAGGCCCACCAGCAGCCGGCACCAGCACCCACTGTCGCTGCCCCCGCCTGGGCGCCGACGCACCTCGTCCCCGCCGCCGGCATGGCCTTCTGGGCTGTCCCCGATGGCAGGCAGCCGCCGGTCGGCTTGCTGTCCGGGAACCTTGAGCTCGTGTTGGATGCGAGCGCCGGTGCGTGGGCGCAGGTCAGAGCCGTCAACGGATGGCGCGGCTGGGTCGACGGCCGCTTGTTGGCCGCCAAAGCTCTCGGGCAGGTTGGCGAAGATGTGACTGAGCCGAAGGGTCAGACGAACGTCGCCAAGGGGGTGCTCGGAGAGATAGGAGTTCTGTTCGATATCGATGGCCTCGGAGGTGGCTACTACAGGTATTCGGCGCTCAGGGTGCTGTTCGAGCGTCTCGATCCGAAGCGTCTGGCCGGCTGTACCGTTCTTGATGGGGACACATCCGAGACGCTGGCTCGTAATGCCAACACCTACTGCGTGGCNTTTCAGGCTGTCGATNTGGCCCAGGCCGGCTACATTCGCGAAGCTCTCGGCAACTGTGACNACAAAGGCCTGCTTCCAANGAGCAGCCGCTTCATTGAAGGGGCAGTAACCGCCCGCCACCCTCTCGTGCTTGCAGGCCGGATCGATGGAGAAGGTCGGCTAGTTGTTCGAAAAGAAGAAGGCATCGGCCAGGGGTGGGTCGAAGGCACCCAATGGACCGTAGTGAATCAATAGCGCGGAGGAGAGACCATGGCGACATTCGAAAAGGCTTTCGTCACGGGCTATGGCTCGCTCGACAAGTTCGCCGAAGCCGACGGCTGCCTCAAGATCTACCACCGCGGCGGCATCGCACACTGGAGACCGGACCATTCATGTGTGATCCACTCTGCGCCGGTCGACGACCTTCGGCGCCAGTCCCGGTGTCAGCGCAGGACATGAGGGGGCCCTCTCCTCGGCTGTCACTTCCACACCGGAAGCCGAAGCGATACGGCCCAGCCCGGGAACAACCTGATTGGGAACTAGACTTATGTCAGCCGGCCGATAGGCAGGAGGCTGGGACTCAACGCCTAACCTACCCTGCCAGGGAGCTGTGCCGTCAGCGCTTTTCGAGCAGATCCGGGACGCGACCGGTCGCCAATGCCGCCTTGAATTCGTCAATGTCAAGACCGGTAGCCCGTCTGGCCCCGAAGTGGAACTTGAAGTTCTGCGGCATACCCTCTTCGGGCGTGATGACAGCGATCCCCTTTCCATCTAGCTTCACGTTGTTCAATGGAGTAGCGAATCGCATGCTCTCGTCGGGCTTGCTCGATGCCTTCAGCCGTACGAAGATCGCTCGTTTCTGGGTTACGCCGACATACCAGGACTTGACGAAGAGCAGGTAGCCTATCCCGCCGGTCAACAACATCGCTCGCATGGTTGACATTGGCCCAGAGGTCACCTGCCCAACTGAGCGCAGCTCCTCATCTGGTTCAAGGTGCGGCTTNAGCGCTTCTCGTATCCGGTCCGCTAGCTTGGCCATATAAGTACGCTCTCTCCAGTCCGATGAATCCTCACGGGGATGTGCCGAATGGTAGCCGGTCATGAGCCCCCTGGGGACAAGTCAGCTCGGCCCGGCTCTCGGGCCGATCCAGGATCATCCCCGGCATGCGGCCTCTCGGCGGCGACGGGCCAACTCGGCCCTGCGCCGGTGCGACTGGGGCCGTTCGAGCCCCCGCTATGAACGGATCGTGCCGCGTTTGGCGCTTGGACCGATGCCTCCTTCGCACGGGGCGACTCACACGCGACCCCCCGAGATGCGTGGCCTTGGCCGGCGGCAAGAACGTGACCACGTTCATTGACTGACGGAGCGTCCAGCCTCGACGGGCCGACGGGGGCCGTACCCTTCTGTGGCCGCCGTCAGACGTCGCCCAGGATCTCCGGCGCCGCGTCAGGATTGCGCTTCCCAGTGCCCGGCGGGTCGTCGAGCCGGTCGCTCTCCTCCCAGGCCGGTTCGCCGGTCTCCTGATGCCGCTCACGACCCGCCTCTCGTCGCTCGTGGCGCGGTNGCGGCTCCGCTGCCGACGCATCCGGCGCGCCCGTCAGGGTTCGCTTGATCCAGGACAGCAGCGACACCAGGGTCTCCTCCGCGACGATCGAACGGCGTGGCTCGACTCCGATTGTACGTCTCCGCGTCAACCGCCCGCCGCCAGCCTCGACTGGCCGACGGGAGCCGTTTGTCGTGACCTACAGCCCTGTACCCGTGCATCCCGTGCGTTGACGCTGCCGACATCTGGCGCGACCAGGGGGAGCGAGCGATGGGATTCCTGCGGCGATTGGTCGGCGGACCGTCCGAGCGCGAGGTGCCTACAGCGCCAGCCATACGACCCATACGGGAGTTGGAGGACCACCGGACGCCGACCCTGGAAGGCGGGTTGGACTTGGTGCCCGGCATTGGCGGGATCGAGGCCGTCGGCGAGTCCTTCTATCGCGAGGCCTTGGTGGCGGTCACCAGGGGGCAGCGTCACAACAGCCCTGTCCACGACCCGGAACCTGATCGTCGGTTCACGCGGTCATGAGGTTTGTCCGGCACGGGAACTGCTCGGGTCGTACGTCTCGAGGCCGCGGAAGCGCGGCGGCGAGCGATGCGGATGCAGATTCGCCTCACTCACTAATCGCGGCATGACGACGTTCACCGTGGCCAGTAACGAGTTCCTCGGCGGCGGCAAGGAGAAGGCGGAGTATCACGCGACCTGGGTTTGACGTCCACTTGGTCGTCGCCCAGGCCGAGTAGCCTGCGTCAGACCTCGGGTTCGGGTCGCGGTTGTACCGCGGATACTGCTGCGGGGAGGGGGTCCGAGTACAGGCGGTAGCGGACGAGTTTCTCGTCGCGCCATCGGTGGGCAAGGGCACCATCGACCGCGGCCGAGCGCCCGTTGATCGCGATATGGATCGAGATTTCGGCCATGATCCCGTCTTCGGACTCGATGAGATGCCGGACCTCGACGCGCGAGCTGGCTGCCACTGCCCAGTCACGCTCGTATTGATCCATCACCGCGTCAGCGGTCCTCAGCGTTCCGCCACCCGGCCGGACGTAGTCGAGAACGGGCGCGAGCAGGGCGCGCATGGCCACTCGGTCCCGCTCGTTGAATGCGTCCATGAAGCGGATCGTCAGTTCCTTCGGCGTCGGCATGCCCGCCTCCAGGGGGCCGTCGAGAGCGACTCGTGCTTCCGTTGGGATTCGGCTGACTGTCGCGGTCGAAAGATACCCCCGCCAAGACCGAATGTTGCGAGCACAGCCCGCAATCACAGGGAGCGGACGGAGTGGAATGACAGGGTCACCTGGGATTGACGTCCACTTGGTCGTATCACCAGACGACCGCGATGGCGGCCGGACCTCGGAGACAGAGTCGGGAACGCGGCTCCGGCCGCGCTCCCGTTTTCGGGTCCGGCTACTTCTCGATGTAGACGGTCGCTGGCGGGATCATCCCGTACCGCTCCATCGCCGCCGCCATCTCGGGAGAGGCTGCGGTCTGGGCCGCCTGAAAGGCCTCCAAGTCGGGGACGTCCCATGTGGTGGCGATGCGGTTGCTGCCATCCATCGCGACGTAGCTGGTCCCGTCCGACGCGACGGCGGACATCTGGGCGATGAGTTCCGGCTTGAACTTCAGCCACGCCTCGACATCCTTGACCGCCGCGGTAACTACGATCTTTGGCATGCCTCCTCCTTCGGGACGTGCGCCTGGATGCCTGGAGGCAGGGACGCCGACCCAGTGCGAAGACGGCTGTGTATGGGGTCATGGCCTCGTCCGGCGCGGCGTATCAACAGCCGGACTGGATGCGCCGGCAAGAGGCGGCCAGTCGGTCGTGGGTTAGCGCGGCGTGATACTGCGTCAATCCAGATCGCCACCATGAAACCATCGTGGGCAGGCATAAGCCGCGGCTAAGCGGCCCCCCATTCTCGCTCGGCCCCGGCTGCGCTCGTCGCGCGATGACGCGGGTCGCTCGGCACTCGGCAGTTGGCAAATCGGTTTGCCAAGCCTCGTGGGGCAGCGTGAGACTCCCGCGATGCGGCACCCAAAGGTCCGGGGATGACAGCTCGCGATTCCGCGCCTAGAGTGCACCCACACTCAGTTCGCCGCCCGTTGAGGTACCTCTCTGATGCACCGATTGCGACCCACACTCTTCGCGCTCCTGATCCTCGTGCTCTCGGCAACGGCGGTCTACGCGGCCGGATCGGCGAGACAGGCGGGATCGGCGGGACAGGCAAACGCCCAGGCAGCGGCGGCGTCCCATCGAGCCCAAACAGGCGAGAAGGCCGATCCGAGCGAGAGCGCTGAACCGTCGGAGTCGGTGGATCCGAGCGAGAGCGCTGAACCGTCGGAGGCAGCCCAGCCCAACGACAGCGCGGCACCGAGCCACCCCGCGAACCACGGTAACGACGTTTCGACAGCGGCTAAAGCCGCGACGCCCAGCGGCTTCAAGAACCATGGGGAATACGTCTCATCCATCGCCAAGAAGAACCACGGCCACCTGGCCGCGACGCCCTCCTAAACCCGGCGAGTCTCGCGAACCGGCCGCCGAACGCCGGCTCTCGCCTTGGGCATTGCCACGCGGGCACGATGGCTGCATCGTGCTGTCGAGCAGGATCAGCGCGACCGAGTGGCGTTTGAGGAGCTCGAGGGCCTCGACGCCATCGGCCGCCTCGAGGGTGTCGTATCCGGCGTCGCGGAGCGCGCAGCATCACGACCCACGCCGGGCCGACGACCCGCAGCCACCGGGCAACGGCCGGGGCTCGCAGCAGCCCAGGAATGGAGCGGATGCCTTGGATGACAGTCACGCCTCGAACCATAACGGGCCGGTGATCTATCCGGAGGGCCGAGTGAACCTCGCGGGCGTGCCCACTCGACCGTCGGACTGCACGTAGAGCGACTGATGGAGTCGCATGAAGACGTTCTCGAAACGCGTTGCCAGGCTCACGGCTGGAGCCTAGCGCCAGGCACCCATTCCTCCGATGGCGCTGCTTACCAGAGGACCGTAGCGGCGCCATCCGGCCCGCGCCGACGCGGGCGGGCAAGACGCCAGATGGCTCGGAAGCGTGCTGTCAGGGAGTCGGCCAGGTGTCCGCTGGTGAGACGCAACGCCTCTGTGTATCGGATCGCTCTTGGTCGTCCGGAGGCCGCGAGGGCCATCGACCGGAGACGTGACGCCGCCTGCTCCGAGCCCGCCGACCGGCAGCCGACCGCCACTGCCCAGACCTCGGTCTCGGCTGCGGTGGCCGCGGCCGGCACGAGAGCGCGAACGGCCACCGAATCGATCGATCCCGTGGCGAGCGCGGCATTCCGCAGGCCGGCGCGAAGGCGACGCAGGTCGCCCGTCAGGCTCGCCCCCGCGAATGAGCGGGGATCGAAGTGGAGGGCGGCGTACGCGGTGACCAAGCCACCAAACAACAGTGGCGCGTTGATCGAGTAATCCCCTTCGATAAGGAAGGCCACCAGCAGCTCACAGCCCGCCAGCCCGAGAAGGAGTCTGCGGATGACCGCGCTCTCCCGCAACAGGCCAAGGTTGCGGGCATCGTCGCTAGAGCATCCACGCAGGTCGGCCATCACGGTTCGCACCTCGTAGGTGGTCGGGTTGTTGGCGGCAAGAGTGCTGAGTGCCACTTTCTGGGGATCGGCGATTTGGGACCCCTGAGGGGAAAGGCTGTCGCGGAGGTAGGTCTCAGCGCTCGATCCCAGGGCCGGATCGCCGCTTGCCACGGCGCGCTGATGCGGGGTCCAAGCGATGATCCACATAAGTCCGCACGCGAGCAGGTTGGTCATGTCAAGGTCGCTGAGCAGGGCCGCGACGAAGGGCGTCACTCCAGGTGGCAGCGTGCCTGCGCCGTGCCTGTGCTCCGCTGCCAGGGTAATGACCTTGGGCCAGCAGGCGATGATCAGTGGCACCAAGCCGATCGCAAGCCCTGTGAGCAAGGCCAGGCCCAGGTCGATGTGCGTGCCAGTGCTATCCATGCCCGAACCCGAGTCCCTTCGTTTGCCAGTTCAAGGATTGAACGAACCCGCGAGATGTCCGCGTTCGCAAGACACCACACACTATGACCTGATCGCGTGCAGCGGTCAGGTAGAGTTAGGCTGCCGTCTCTCGACACTGTGCCGGGTTGCCCCGAGAGCGGCCCAGCGGCCACGTCCCCCAGAGGCAGACATATCGATGAAGACCTTCTACTTCGTGGGTGGCCCCCGGCCGGGCCAGGCCGGTGAGTTCCTCCGGCGGCTCGAACAGATAGGCAGGCCGCCGGCCGGCTGGCAGATCTGCCCGCACGTCGCAGGCGATGGCCAGGCGCTTCATGTCGTGACCGTGGCCTCCGCGCAGGAGATCATCGATTACCTCGCCCAATTCAGTGACATCTACGCTCATAGCGAGATCGTCGAAGTCAGGCTCTCTGTGCCGTGAGCCAGGAAGCAGGCGAAGGCCAGTCGTGACGCCGACGCGTCCACCGCGCTATCGCTGGATCGTCGCGTGGGGACTTCCTCTGGGCCGTGCCGTGGTCGTCGCCAACAATCCACAGCCCCGCGCCGGCTCGGTTATTCCGGCCGGCAAACACGACAGTAGCCTTGCGGTCGTGAAGCTCGATGCCGCGGGACCGGCGCGACGCCTCGGTCGAGCCGGATCGGTCGCAGTCTCCCTCTCGGTCTGGCCGTACCAGATACTTTCGTCACAGTGGCGTTGGCCAAGACGAGCCGTCACACCCCAGCCGCTTCGCCGGAGGGCCCTACCCGGCCTCGTGCACGATGAGGACGGGGATGGCGCTGCCGGCCGCCACCTGCGCCGAGACTGACCCGAGCAGCGCGCTCTCCAGCCGTCCCAGCCCCCGGGTGCCCATCACGAGCAGGTCGTATTGGCCGGAGGCGGCCGCCGCGAGGATGGCCGCCGCGGGGTGCCCAGCACCGAGCAGGTCCTGCTGCACAGCCGGGCCGCCGGCCGCCTGGACAACGGCCTCCTCGTCTGCCAGGAGTGCGCGCGCCCGCTGCATGGCCGGCACGAGGTCCGCCGAGTACTGCGGCTCGCCTTCGAAGCCGGGTGGCTCGTGGTACACGGTGAGCAGCGTGAGCGTCGCGCCCATCTCGCGGGCGCACGCGGCAGCAGTCAGGACGGCTTGCCGGGAATGGTGACTGCCGTCCACCGCAACGACAATGCGCTGGAACATCTCGTACTCCCTACTGCCGTCCAATGCGGGTGCCGGGCATCTAGGGTAATGACGCGTCGACAACAGACGGCCGGCGTCGTGGCCGCAAGCTGATTCCATCGTACGCTCACAGGTTCACCGATGCTGCAGCGGAGTTACGTCCTCGAAGGCCTCAGAGCCTGCTCAGATTGAGCGAGCAGTACGGATTCGTGCTTCTTCCTCTGACTTCTGGCCCGGGCTCCAACTGAACGGTCGGACACAATGTTCGCATCGTCTTTAGCTGACCGAAGGTCAGCCAGACCGAAATCCTCGAACGCGTGAGCATCTCCTCTCTCCAGCACGAATGAACCCCTCCGAGTTCGCCACCAAGTGGCGCGGCGTGACGACCGGCGAGCGGGCATCCGCCCAGTCCCACTTCGGCGACCTCTGCCGGATGCTCGGCGAACCCACCCCTACCGATGCCGACCCTACAGGCTCCTGGTACGCCTTCGAGAAGGGGGCCGAGAAGTTCGATGGCCGTGACGGCTACGCGGACGTTTGGAAGAAGGGCTTCTTCGCCTGGGAGTACAAGGGCAAACGCAAGGACCTGAGAGCAGCGTACCGCCAGCTCGTCGACTACAAGGACGCGCTCGAGAATCCGCCGCTCCTCGTGGTCTCGGACCTTGACCGGATCGAGGTCCATACGAACTTCACCGGTCTCTCACCGCGGACGTACACGGTCACACTCGACGATCTCGCGGCGGCGGACCCGTCCGAGCCGCTCCGCGTCCTGCGCGCTGTCTTCACCGAACCCGAGGCGCTCCGGCCGACGTTCGATCGGGCCGAGCTGACCGAGGCGGCCGCCAGCCGGTTCGCCGAACTCGCGGGTGCGCTCCACGCCCGCGGCCACAAGCCACAGGCCGTCGCCCATTTCCTCGACAAGCTTCTCTTCTGCCTCTTCGCGGAGGACACCGGCCTCTTGCCTAAGGGCCTCCTATCCCGCCTCGCCGACGCGACCCGCGCAAAGCCCGACGACTTCGGCGCGGCGCTCGGTGAGCTGTTCGGGCGAATGGCCTCAGGCGGCGGGATGTTCGGGGTCGAGCGGATCGACTGGTTCAACGGTGGCCTGTTCGACTCCGCCGATGTGCTGCGCCTCACGGCCCCCGAGATCGGGCTGCTCGTCGAGATCGGCCGGCTCGACTGGAGCCGGATCGAGCCGGCGATCTTCGGGACCCTCTTCGAGCGCGGCCTCGACCCCTCGCAGAGGACCCAGCTCGGCGCCCATTACACGAGCCGTGACGACATCTGGCGCCTGGTCGAGCCGGTCGTCATCCGGCCACTGCGGCGCGAGTATGCCGCGATGCAGGTGCAGGTGACCGAGCTCACCCTGCGCCGCGATGCGAGCAAGAAGAAGGGACCCGATCCCGAGGCCGTGCGACTCTTTGGGGCGTTCCTCGATCTCCTCCGGGCGGTCCGCATCCTCGACCCCGCGTGTGGCTCGGGCAACTTCCTGTACATCGCCCTTCAGGCGCTCAAGGATCTGGAGCTCGAGGCGATCGGGTGGGGATCACTCGTCCTCCGGATTCCCCAGCAGTTCCCGGAGGTCGGCCCGGAGGCGGTTCTGGGCATCGAGATCAACCCGTATGCGGCTGAACTCGCAAGGGTGACGATCTGGATCGGCGAGATCCAGTGGATGCTCAACCACGGCTTCGCCTACCGACGCAATCCGGTCCTCCGGCCGCTTGACAGTATCGCCAGGATGGACGCGCTGCTCGACCTCTCCGACCCGACCAACCCGCGCGAGGCCGAGTGGCCCGCCGCCGAGTTCAT
>JGI24129J20441_1000668_pt1 | contig 10807 bp, 10 predicted proteins | sample BarGraNGADG00211_FD_20441 | JGI IMG/M metagenome (IMG submission 20441) | reverse complement strand
GGTGGAGCCACTCGATGCGGGCGTCGGACCCGGGGACGACGGCGACCGGCCCGCGGACGGAGATCGCGCGCCGCAGCCGCCGAAAGCGATCGGTGGCTATGCGGCGGGTCGTTACGAGCAGCCATGGCAGGACGGGCGCCGACCACTCCACCACGGCGCGCCGATCCCACAATCGAAGGAACGCCTCTTGCGCCAGGTCTTCTGCGGCCGGCCAATCGTTCGTCCAGGCCAGGGCGAACCGGAAGACCGGCAGCCACGCCGCCGCGTAGGCGGCCTCGAACGCGGACGTCTGGGCATCGGGCGCGCTGGCGCCGAAGCGCAGTGGCTCGCGCTCTGCGCTGAGCGACGGCTTGGGAGCGGTCAGGTCGAGCGGCATCATTTCGAACCGTACACGTTCGACCGCGGCAAAACGCACGCACCTCGAAGCCCGCGCGCGGCCTGTCATCATGACTCGTGCGATTTCACGGGACGAATGACCCGTTCCGGCCGCGCCCGCGGTCTTGAGAAGTGAACCCAAGCCGCAGGGAAGGACCGAGGGTGGAGGTGGCCTCAATCGAGACGGCGCCGACCGAACTGCTTGGCGACGACCGACTCGAACAGCTCATGGTGGAGCGCTACCCGGACCTGCTCCGGCTCGCGTTCCTGATCCTCCGCAACCTCCCGGAGGCGGAGGACGCGACGCAGGTCGCCCTGGAGCGAGCGTGGCGGTCTCGAGCCCAGATGCGCTCGGCGGCTAGGGCGCCGTTCTGGCTGCGGCGCATCGTGGTCCGCGAGGCGGTACGACTCCGTTCGTCGCCCTGGCGCGTGCTGCGGTCGCCGATCCAGCTCACGGAAGTCGAGCCGCCCGGGCGGCATCCGGTTGCCCCCGATCGAGCCGAACGCCTCGATGTCGTCCGCGCCTTCGAGCGCTTGTCGGTCGACCAGCGGGCCGCTGTCGTGCTCCATCACTACCTCGAGTACCCGATCGCAGATGTCGCCCTGATGGTCGACGCGGCCCCGGAAACGGTCCGTTCGCGGCTGCGACTGGCGATGCGCCGGCTTCGCGAGGAGCTTCGAGATGCCTGAAGAAACCGACGACCAGCTCGCCGCCAGGCTGCGGCAGGCCCTTGCCGCGCAAGCCGCGTCCGTCGAAGTCACCGACGCGGCGGCTCGAGTCGCTCGGGCACGGGTGCGCGCTGGCCGGCGCCGCGTGCCTTCCTGGGCGCTCGCCGGGGTCGCGGCTGCGTTGATAGTGGCTCTCGTGGCGGGAGTCGGCTTCGTGGCGTGGCGCAACCATACGGAAGTGGGCCCGTCCGGCCCCAGCCCGTCGGCGTCGGAGAGCGCCACGGCATCCGGATCCGCGTCCGCGCAGCCGTCCGGCACGCCCACGGTCACTTCGGAGGTCACTCCCACGATTGGCCTCACAGTCGTGTCGTTGCCGAGCACGTACCGTTTCCACTCGATGACCTCTGACGGTCCACTGGCCGTGCTTGACGAGGTGGGCGGGGCCAACGACAGCCTCGCCGCCGACGTTGTCCTGGTCGACCTGGCGCACGGGACCAGGAAGGTGCTCGCGACGGCTGCCGCCGGCTATCACCCGTACCAGCCAGTGATCAGCGGCGGCAACGTGGCTTGGGTCGAGGGGCGCTATTCCAACCCGGATTTCTCCGGGCCGTGCGAATGGCACATCGTCGTCATGAACCTGAGTTCGGGCCAGACTCGCACCGTCGCGTCCGGAGTGAGCAGCCCGCGGCCGAACACCCCTGGCGATGGCGGAGGTGCGCAATACGCGCCCATCGACCTCGACGGGACGCAGCTCGCCTATGCGGTTCAGGACACGACGGCAGCCCGGCCGCTGGGCTGGCAGATCCGAATCCTCGACCTGGTGACGGGTCAGATTCAGCGCTCGATCTCCACCGAGAGTGAAATCGACGGCGTGGGTTTGTCCGGCGGGACGCTCGCGTATTCGGAGATCCTCGTCGACGCGGCCGGAGGATCCACCCCGCCCAGGCTGATGATCTCGACCCCGGACCATCCCACGCCGGCGCTGGTGACTGACGACGGAGGCCTGGCCTCGTTCCGACAAGGTCGACTTGCGTGGGGAGACAGCACGGGCCGTGTTTGGACTGCGGTCGGGCCTTCCTGGACGCCAGGGCCGGTGACGGCGCCGGCGTCGGGAGCCGGCGAGCCGGCGGCTTCCGCCGACCAGGTCTCCTACTCCGTCCCGGGCACCGCGGGCGGGCCATCATCTCTGTGGCTGTGGGACGCGAAGACCGGCACCTCGACCCTGGTGCCGGGCTCGGACGGGGCACTGATCTCGGGCCTGGGAGGCGGCTGGATAACCTGGGCGGGCGGGGTTGGCGATTCGGTCACCGTTTCGGGCATGAGCCTGCCCTGATCCTGACCGCTGGGCGGCGCGGCGCTGGCTTCCCGATCGCAACGGCTGTTCCGCGGGTTGGGATTACCGGCTACTGCCCAGTGCCAGCCCCACACTCGTGATCCCGCAATGGGTAGGCGTCGCACGCCATCGGGCCGTAGAGGCGCGCCCTCCTAAGGAGTTCCCATGTCGAGATGGTCATCGTCCACAACGTCGTCGACATCGATCGCTGGCTGAGCTACAAGCAGGAACGAGCCGACGCGATCGCGCCGTTCGGCTCGAACGTCAAGGACCACGTTGCGGCCGATGGGAGCAAGACCATCGCGGTGACCGCGGACGTGACCGACTTCGCGGCCATGCAGGCCGCCCTGGCCTCGCCGCCGCCGGAACTGGGCGCTGCCATGCAGCGCCACGGCGTCATCCCCCGCTGACGGTCTTCATCGAGAAGTAGGCCGCCCGCCGGCACCGTCCGGCGGTAGGCCGCCTCCAAAGCATCGGCGCGAGGGAGCGCCGTATAGCGCGGCGCCGAGGGCCGTGGGAACATTGCGCCCTTGGTTGCGCATCGATGCTGACTCCCACGGCGCCTCTCGCCGCCGCCATCTTCCTGGCGACGGTGGCCCTGGTCATCGCGAAGCCGTGGCGTCTCACCGAGGCAATTGCCGCCTTGTTCGGCGCGGGCGCGATGGTCGTGGCCGGGCTCGTTTCGCCCGGTGCCGCGGCCTCCGACGTGGGCGGCCACTGGAACGTTATGCTCTTCTTCCTCGGCCTGACCGGCGCGGCGGCCGTGGCGGAACGGAGCGGGCTCTTCGACGCGCTGGCAGGCACTTCCGCGCGGCTCAATCCCGACGCGCTGATCCTGAGCCCGCGCCCGCGAACCGGCCCCACCGAACCCGGCCCCAGGAGCGTGGGCCACGTAGCCCGCTTCGTCCTCGACCACTCCCCAGTTCCGGTGTTGCTGATGCGGCCGCGGGTTCCCTGACCAGAGCAGCCTGACCATCGGACCGTTGCCGCCGCAGTAGCCGCGACTTCGAGGCCCCATCCTGCAACACTGGGAGTCCCTCGGACGTTAGGCCAGGCAGGATGGAGAAGCTGGCGACTGTGACGACCCGACTGACGGCGATCGAAGCACGCGATCTCGAGGTTGCCTTCAGCGTCCACATGCCATGGCTCCATCGCCGAATCGCGCTCATCGTGGGTGACCCCGACGAGGCCCAAGACCTCGCCCAAGAAGCATTCGCACGCGCCTTGGAGAGATGGCCGATCGGATCCCATGACGACGTCGCGCGGTGGCTCGCGACGGTCGGCATCCGGCTGGCGATCGACGAAATGAGAAGGCGCCACAGATGGGGCTTTCTGCAGCTCCACGACACCGACGCCGCCTGGGCGATGAGCACGGACCCGGACCTCTGGCGCGCAATCTCCGGACTGGAACCCGCCGTCAGGGCCGCTCTTCTGCTAACGGTTCTCGACGGGTATACCCAAGAAGAGGTCGCAGAGGCGCTCGGGGTTGCGCGAGGGACCGTATCGAGCTGGCTGTCCCAGGCGCGCGATCGCCTGCGGCCAGCGATTGGGAGTTCGAATGATGGATGACTTCGATGAACGTCTCAGCAGGAGATTGAGGGCTCTCGACGCGGCGGTTCCGGCGGCTTCGGCCGACGTGCCGGGAATCGGCCGAACGCGTATCAAGATAGGCAGGTCGGGCGCTCAGGTCGCCGGCCGACTGCCGCTCGGGCTGACTGCCGTTCTCGTCGCGATGATGGTCGTGGCCGTTGCAGGGGTCGGTCTCTACTACCGAGGGGAAACGGCACCGCCGGGTCCGGACGCTCAAGGCATCCCTACGCAGATCGACGGCCAGCGCGTCTACCGCGTCGGCGAACAATCCGAGTGGGAGAACTTGAGCGGCAGCTTCCTGCTCGCGACGACACCATCGTTGTCGGTAATGGGCTGTCCGCCCGGCGCCTACAGCCCGCAACCGGAGCGCGACCTCCTCAGCGGTCCGTGCGGCGGAGTGATGCTTGGAAGCATTACGGGCGCTCCTCTTGATTTGAGCGACATCCTGTACGCTGCGGCCAAGGGCCTACCCTATTCATGGCTCGGCGACTGGTCCGGTCATACCGTCATCTTGCGCGCTCACACCCACGACCCCGAGGCCGCCCAGTGCCTCGCCGATACTCGCGCCCGATGCGATGCCTCAGTGGTCGTGGAGGCGGTCGTTTGGCCGACCGTGCCGACAGAGATAGGGGGCGCGCCCGTCTATCGCGGCCACGCCCTGGCGGCCACGTTCTCTTCCGGGACGTTCAAGGACCTGGGTAGCTTCCTTTACGGGGGCGTCGTCGACGCTTACCGAGTCCATTGGGAGCCGGGATTCTGTGCCACTCCCGTTGCCCAGACACAAGCGGAACAACAAGCGGAGCAAGAGCTGGTCTCGGGCTGCGACTCCCCCACGGTCTTGATCGACATGCAGAACATCGCGCCGGACAGCAACTTCGACCCAATCGACGGCCAGCTCGTGGTCGTTCGCGCCCACGTCAACGATGCTGTGGCGGCTCAATGCCCCGCCGACGCCCAAAGGCAATGCGAAACGGCGATCGTGGTCGACTCGGTGGTCTGGTCATCAAATCCGTACCGATCGGCCACTCCGACTCCCACGGTGGCGTCCGCATCGCCGACGACCGAGCCATCGCCGACAGATACCGCGTCATCGGCAGAGAGCGTCGGACCAGCGGACATTCAGCCCTGTCAGGCGTCTTCGCTGGCGATCGACGGCGTTCGCCAGGGCGAATCGGGGATCGTCAACCTGGGTATCGTCATCACGAATACCGGCGACGTGTCGTGCATGCTGCCTCAACTTCCGGCCGCGGTGCAGCTCCTCGACGCGAAGGGAACGGCTCTCGATATTCCAACCGAAACCACGACGGCTACACCGGGTCCGCCGGCTCCACCGGTCGTGATTGCCCCACATGTCGCTGCGGCGGCGATCCTGACCGTGTACTGGATCAGCTGGTGTCAACCGGACCCGGGGCCGCTCACGGTGAAGGTCACCTTCGTAGCCGGGGCGGGTTCAGTGTCCGGACCTGTCGGGCCGGGTGGGCCTTTGCCGAGATGCGATACGCCCGGCAGGGCCTCGAGCCTGCAGCTCGATGGCATCAACGCCGCCAGCTAGGTGCGGCCTCGCCCCGGAGGGAGCGCCGCTGGAACGCCAGACCTCAGCTCCGAGTACGCACCTGCCAGCGGCGCAGCGCGATCGCGGACCAGACCAGCTCCACCACGCCGAAAGGCCACGCGCCTTGCAGGAAGCCGTAGGCAGATGATCCGAGGCAGGCTCCCACGAACGCCAGGACGAACCCCGCCGATCGCGCCTCCAGCGCATAGAAGAGCAGCATCGCCGAGACGGACAGCGCCCCGAAGATCGTCAGTGGAGCCACGGGGCTAGTGCTCGTGCGCGGTGGGCGCGGGCTCGCCGACCAGATGGACCTCCAGGCCCGGAACGGCGTCGAGGAGGCGATCGGCGAGCGAGGCGCGGCCGATGTGCAGGCCGCGATGGGGGCGATGGACGAGCACCATGTGAGTCACGCGGCGGTCGCGCACGACCTCCTCCAGCCCGCGCGCCAGGTCCGAGGTCTCCCCCCGGATGATCTCCGCGCCCAGGTCCGTGGCGTAGTCCACGTTCGACTGGATGTTCTGCTGCCGGTCGCGCGACAGCCCGATGCCGGGTGTCTCGACGGCAATCGCCAGCAGCGGAGCGTGGAGCGCGCTCGCCATCGAGGCCGCACGGCGCAGCGCTCGCCGGCACTCTACCGACTCGTCGATCAGAGCCATGACGCGCTCGGTCACCGGCCCGACGTGCAGCCCGCGCTCGCTGACGATGCCCTCGAGCTGGTCGTCGACCTTGCCGGCTACGAACCGCAGCGACAGATCGCGCAGCGCGGTCAGGTTCGGCTCGGTGAAGAAGCGCTCCAGCGCGATGGTGGCGCGCTCGGGCGGATAGACGTTGCCGTGGCGCATGCGCTGGCGGAGCGCGTGCGGGCTCATGTCGACCAGCTCGATCTCGTCGGCGGCCCGCACCACCTCGTCGGGGATACGCTCGCGAACGGGCACGCCCAGGATCGTCTCGACGGCATCGGCGATGGACTCGACATGCTGGACGTTGCAGGTGCTGATGACCTCGATGCCGGCGTCGCGGATACGATCCACGTCCTGCCAGCGCTTCTCGAGCGCGGAACCCGGGACGTTGGTGTGGGCAAGCTCGTCGACGAGCGCCACGGCGGGATTGCGGGCGATGATCGCTTCGGCGTCCATCTCCTCGACGACCACGCCGCGGTATTCGATCCGGCGCCGCGGGACCACCTCCAGCCCGTCGAGAAGCGCGGCGGTGTGGCGGCGGCCATACGTTTCCACGAAACCCACGACCACATCTGTGCCGCGGTCGTGGCGGCGGTGCGCCTCCTCGAGCATCTTGTACGTCTTGCCGACGCCGGGGGCCATGCCCATGTAGATGCGCAGCCGCCCGCGCTCGGGTCGCTGCTCGGCATTGAGCCGGGCCATCATCTGGTCGCCGGTTGGCCGGCCGGAGTCGGCCGATTCGATGGTCATTTCAGCAGCCCATCGAGATCGAGGTTCAATACCAGGACGTTGACGCTCGCCGCGCCGATAAAGCCGAGGAACGGCTGGCTGGTTTGGCGCGCCACCGCCGCCCGAACCGCATCCTCGGTCATGCCGCGGGCTTTGGCAACGCGCGCAACCTGGTAGTCGGCCGCGGCCGGGCTGATGTCCGGATCGAGGCCGGAGGCCGAAGCGGTGACGAGATCGACCGGGATCGGGGCGTTGCCGTTGGCCTTCCGGAGCGCGTCAACTCGCGCGGTGATCGCGGTGATGAGCGCCTGCGACGTGGAGGACAGGTTCGAGCCGCCGGACAGAGTAGGGTCGTAGCCGCTGGCGCCCGCCGCGGACGGCCGGCCCCAGAAGTATTTCGGCTGGTCGAAGGTTTGGCCGATCAGGCTCGAGCCGATCGTCTTGCCGTCGGCCGCGATCATCGAGCCGTTCGCCTGGTTCGGGAAGACCGCCTGCGCCGCCACCGTCACGACCGCAGGATAGATGAGACCCGTGATCACGGTGAGCGCCAGCAGGATCGCGATTGCCGGCCAGAGCTGAGTTCGGATGAAGCGTCCCATGGTGGACTCCTACGCCAGGTGAATGGCGGTGATGAGCACGTCGATCGCCTTGATGCCGATGAAGGGAGCGATGATGCCGCCGACCCCGTAGATCAACAGGTTCCGGCGCAGCAACTCGGCCGCGGGCGCAGCACGGTATGCCACGCCGCGGAGCGAGAGTGGGACGAGCGCGATGATGACCAGGGCGTTGAAGATGACGGCCGAGAGGATGGCGCTCTCCGGTCGGGCCAGGCCCATCACGTTGAGCGAGTTCAGCTCCGGATAGGCGACCACGAACATGGCCGGCAGGATGGCGAAGTACTTGGCCACGTCGTTGGCGATCGAGAACGTGGTAATGGCGCCGCGCGTTATCAGCAACTGCTTGCCGATGGCGATGACTTCGATCAGCTTCGTCGGGTCCGAGTCGAGGTCGACCATGTTGGCCGCCTCCTTGCACGCCGACGTGCCGCTGTTCATCGCGAGACCCACGTCCGCCTGGGCGACGGCGGGGGCGTCGTTCGTGCCGTCGCCGGTCATGGCCACGAGATGGCCTTCGGCCTGCTCGGCGCGAATGCGGGCGATCTTGTCCTCGGGCTTGGCCTGGGCCATGAAGTCGTCCACGCCCGCTTCGGCCGCTATCGTCTTGGCGGTCAGCGGGTTGTCGCCCGTGACCATGACCGTTCGGATGCCCATGCGACGGAGCTCGTCGAAGCGCTCCTTGAGGCCGGGCTTGACCGTGTCCTTGAGCTCGATGACGCCGAGCGGCCGGCCGTTCCAGCGGATCGCCAGGGGCGTGGCGCCCAACGACGCGATCTCGTCGGCGAGCGTCTGCAGCTCGGCCGGCGCGTCGGCGTCCAGGGCAGCCACGATTGCGTCGACGGCGCCTTTGAGGACAACGGTGCCGTCTTCGAGAATCACGCCGCTGGTGCGCGACTCGGCGCTGAACGGGACGACCGAGGCCACCGCCGAGCCGGGAGCGGGGACGGCCGCCGCGTCGGAGCCGGCAGCCGCGGAACTGGGGCCGTCTGCCACGATCTCCGCCAGGCGCTTCTGGCACAGCTCGACGATCGACTTGCCTTCAGGCGTGGCGTCTTCGAGCGACGTCAGCAGTGCAGCCTCCAGGGCTTCGCGCTCGGTGATGCCGGGGAGCGCCACTATCCGCGAAGCGAGCCTGTTGCCGAAGGTGATCGTGCCCGTCTTGTCGAGCAGGATCACGTCCACGTCGCCGGCCGCTTCCACTGCCCGGCCGCTCATGGCCAGGACATTGAAGCGGGCGACGCGGTCCATGCCCGCGATGCCGATGGCGGAGAGCAGGCCGCCGATCGTGGTCGGGATCAGGCACACGAGCAGGGCTACGAGGACCACGATCCCGAGCGGCGCGCCGGCGTACAGGCCGAACGGTCGCAGGGTCGCAGTCGCCAGCAGGAAGATGATCGTGAGGCCTGAGAGCAGGATCGAGAGAGCGATCTCGTTGGGGGTGCGCTGCCGTTTGGCGCCTTCGACCAGCGCGATCATGCGGTCGAGGAACGTTTCGCCGGGGTTGGCGGTGATCTGGATCGTGAGTGTGTCGCTGGTGAGCGTGGTGCCGCCCGTAACGCTGCTCCGGATATCGGTGCCGGGCTCCTTGAGGACGGGCGCTGACTCACCGGTGATGACTGCCTCGTTGACGTAGGCCACGCCCTCGATCACGTCGCCATCGCCGGGGATGGTCTCGCCATCGCGTACGACGATGACGTCGCCGGAGCGCAGCGCAGAGGAGCCCACGTCCTCGAAGGTACCGTCGTCACACCGGCGATGGGCCAGAGTCTCCGACCGCGTCTTGCGCAGCGTGGCGGCCTGGGCCTTGCCGCGAGCTTCGGCGAGGGCCTCGGCGTAGGTGGCGAAATACACGGTGAACCACAGCCAGACCGCGATCTGGAACTCGAACCCGGGCTCCCGGCCTACTTCCCGGGCCGCGCCCGCGGTAAGGCCGAGCAGGTCGGAGATGAAGATCACCGTCACCAGGGCGGCCGTCACTTCGACGACGAACATGACCGGGTTGCGGAGCATCTGGCGCGGGTCGAGCTTGCGGACGGCCGGCGCGAGCGCTCCACGGAGGAGCTTGGGGTCGAAGATGCCGCGGTTGCGCGGGCTACCGCTCGCCTGGGCGTGGCGCGCCTCGCGGGCAATCCGGCGACTGCCACGGGTGGTATCAATGACAGAGAGGGCCATCAGAACAGCCTCCCGGCGTTGTTGAGGAGCTGATCGACGATCGGGCCCAGCGCCAGCGCGGGGAAGAAGGTCAGCGCGCCGACGATGACGATCACGCCGATCAGCAGCCCGACCCATATCGGGCCCGTGGTTGGGAAAGTGCCAAGAGAGGCGGCGACGCGGCGCTTGGCGGCCATGGAGCCGGCGATGGCCAGGATCGGCACGATCATCGCGTACCGCCCGAGCAGCATCGCGAATGCGCCCGTCACGTTGTAGAAGATGGTGTTGCCCGTGAGGCCGGCAAAGGCGGAGCCGTTGTTGCCGGTCTGGCTCGAGAAGGCGTAGAGGATCTCGCTGAAGCCGTGGGGGCCGCTGTTCAGCGGCCCGGCTTTGCCGGCTGTCGTGGCCGTCGCTAACGCGGTGAAGAAGAGGATGCTGAAGGCCAGGGAGAGGACGACCAGCATGGCCATCTTCATCTCATAGGCCTCTATCTTCTTGCCGAGGAACTCCGGGGTGCGGCCGACCATCAGACCGGCGATGAAGACGGCGATGATGGCGAAGACGAGGATGCCGTATAGGCCGGAACCGACGCCGCCCGGGGTGATCTCACCAAGTTCCATGTTGAAGAGCGGGACCAGGCCGCCGACCGGCAGGAAGCTGTCGTGCATGGAGTCCACGGCGCCGGTGCTCGTGCCGGTCGTGACCGTCGCGAAAAGGCCGCTGCTGTCAGCCCCGAAGCGGGTCTCCTTGCCCTCCATGTTTCCGGCCGACTGGTCGATGTTCTGAGCGACCGCCGCAGGAATTGAGGGGTTGGAGCGCTCCTCGCTGCCCATTGCCACCAAGGAGCCCACTGAGAGGACGAAGACCATGACCGCCAGAAGGGCCACGCCCTGTCGGGCGTTGCCAGCCATTCGCCCGAAAGTGAACGTCAAGCTGAAGGGAATGATGATGACCAGGAACATCTGAAACCAGTTTGAGAACCCGGTCGGGCTCTCGAAGGGGTGTGCCGCGTTGGCATTGAAGAAGCCGCCGCCGTTGGTGCCCAGCTGTTTGATGACCTCCTGCGAGGCTACGGGACCGAGCGGGATCGTTTGCGTGGCGCCCTGGAGCG
>JGI24129J20441_1000662_pt1 | contig 10824 bp, 12 predicted proteins | sample BarGraNGADG00211_FD_20441 | JGI IMG/M metagenome (IMG submission 20441) | reverse complement strand
ATTTTCATAAAATATTGCCTCCTTTAGTTCCTGATCTTTCCATCCGGACTCCGTTGTTACGTTTTGAGCCGATTGAGATGTTTTATCTGCCCCTGATACTTGTACCACATGTTAAGTTAGAATTCAGCCGTTTTTTTGATTATTTCCGATTGAAATGTTGTGTGAATTGGGAAAATAAGAAAAACAACATTACAGGAAGAAGTGCTTGCTGCAAACAAACATTTACTTTTGAATATTTATAAAAAGCAAGATATTTAAGATAGGATTAAATATCTATAAGAAGAAGTAAGGCAGGCGTGGGGAAGACAAAATGACATCCCCATTAATTGTCCGATGTTCATTTACAGCTGCCTCCATTTAGAAATATTGGCAAGAAAGAAATCACTTGCCGCCTTTTTCTTTCTTAACCAATGCGGCAAAGGTTATTATTTCAGAGCCATGCTTGTTTCTCATTTTGTCCATAGCCTTATCAATTCGTTTATTTTTATCGTTTTTTACATTGTCTTTAATTTGGTCAAAAAGCGACAACTGACCCGAAGAGCAGTCTTCATGAAATCCCGAGAGGCTTATTCCAATTAATCTTACTGAATGGAACCTGTTCCAATTTTGTTCAAGCAGACTGCAACCAGCCTGGTATATTTCCTTGGTGCTACAGGTTGCAGGAATGGTTGTCTGTCTAGTGACTACATGAAAATCAGAATATTTCAGGGTGATATGTACCGTGCGACCTTTTTTGCCATACCTTCTTGTAGTCATCCCAATATCATCAGCAAGCTCCATTAGAACTAGCTTTGCTTTTTCAATGTCGGATATATCTTCCGGCAGTGTTGTTGAGCGCCCGATTGACTTCATGTCATCAGCCATGTGAGCGAGAACAGGAGAATTGTCAATCCCATTGGCATGTAGATAAATTTCATTCCCACCTTTGCCAAAAGTTTTGATGATGAGGTTTACATCAGACTTCGCAAGATCACCTATCGTCTTTATTCCCATGCGGTTCAACTTTTCAGCAGTTTTAGCACCAATGCCATACATTTCTTTCACTGGAAGTGGCCAGAGTTTTATTGGAATATCATGTTCCCATAGTTCGGTGATGCCGAGGGGCTTCTTCATTTCAGCTGCCATTTTTGCAAGGAACTTGTTTTCAGCAATTCCGATTGAGCACCAAAGCCCAAATTTGTCTTTGATGTCATCCATTATACGTTTTGCAGCCACCACAGGTTTGCCAAAAAGCCCTTCACTCCCTGCCATATCAAGCCAGGCCTCATCAATGCTGTTTTGTTCCAGAACAGGAGTATAGTTTGATAGTAAGTCCATGACCTCTTCTGATTTCTGCCCATAGAAATGATGATCTGGGGGGACTAAAGTTAATTTAGGGCAAAGTTTCAAAGCTTCATGAAGAACCATGGCAGTCTTGACACCACATGACCTTGCTTCATAGTTTGCCGCAAGAATGATGCCTGAACGCTTCTTCGGATCACCGGCAACAGCGGCTGGTATTCCGACAAGAGAATCATTCCTTGTCATTTCACAACTTATAAAAAAGGCATTCATATCAACAAGAAATATAACTTTTTGCGTGGAACACCTCTCTCAGTAAAGGCATGTTATTATTACATCATCACTCGGTTAATGCATCAAGCTTTTTTAAAATAGGGTCATCAGCCAAGAATATATTGGTGGTATCGGTCTCGTCATCAAAAATAAGAGTTGCCAATCCGTTTTCAAGTTTGTATTTTACATGTCTGAATTTCGTTTCCATGGGAACGTCTCTTTCGCCATAATCGGTTCCATCTCTGGAAATAAATTCTTCAATAACGCCTTGTAAGGCTTGAGGGCTGAGTTTATTGACTGGAATTCTATGGATAGACATTTAAACTCGCTCCGTGTAAAAGGTATTGAAAATGTAAAATCCCATGCCTCAGTCGCGATAGATATGCAGCGTTATTTCTTCTTATAGACATTCAATCCTATCTTAACTTCTTCCTTTTCAGGAATGGCAATATTCCCTTCCGTTGATGCAATAATAATGGTCTTCCCCGATGATGACGGGCCAAATTCTTTGGTTAGATCAACCTTAATAGTCAGGATGTTGTCTTCCACTTTCATCTCTACATTTTTCATCTTTTTTCTCCTTTGTTAAACAGATTGACGGTTTACTGCGCCTACTTACGGCGCGTTTTGAGATCGTTTACATTGGGTTTATTGTCTCTGCGGACGTTTCTATATCTAATGCTTTCGCCGGAAAATATCAAGGGCTTTTCAACTTTTTGGCGACCATTTTCGTCATTGACACATAAAATCGTTTGCCTTATACTGAACCCCTCAAAAAACAATATTTTATCAAACGAGGCGTTCCGCCAAGCGGACGCAAGTCAGAGTCGCAGGCTATCCGGGTCGAAACCGGATGCGTAAATGATCAAGCGGGCTTTTCACGAAAGGAGGGTTTTTTATGAAAAGAAAAACGGTTGAAAAAATTGACGGCGGCGGAAGCGGCAAGGCCTCAAAAAGAAAACGGGACGTATCGAATGAGTCCCAGGAATCCGCCCATTTGCTGCACAGCATCGTTCAGGGCTTCTCCATTCCCGCCTTTGTCATCGGAAAGGACCACAAGATTGTCTACTGGAACAGAGCTCTCGAGCGGTTGACCAAGATCCCGATGAGTGAGGTGGCCGGTACCAAGCAGCAGTGGCGGAGCTTCTATGCCGAGGCGAGGCCTTGCATGGCAGACCTACTCATCGACGGCGCTGAAGACCGGATCCCCAAGTGGTATGCCGGCAAATACCGCAAATCCGATCTCCTGGAAGAGGCTTATGAAGCGACCGACTTCTTCCCCGCCCTAGGCGAGAAAGGGCGCTGGCTTCGCTTCACAGCCGCGCTGATCCGCGACGCCGGCGGCGAGCTCGTCGGTGCGATTGAAACCCTGGAGGACATCACCGAACGCGTGACCGCAGAGCTGACACAGCGCGAAAGCGAGCAGCAGCTCTTCAGCATCATCGAAGGTTCGCCTATCCCGACCTTCGTCATCGGTCTCGATCACAACGTGATTTACTGGAACCGCGCTCTGGAAAAATTGAGCAAGACCCCTGCAAAAGATATGATCGGGACGAATCAGCACTGGCGCGCCTTTTATGCGAAGGAAAGACCCTGCCTGTCCGATTTGGTCGTCGATCAGACCCTGGAAACCATCCCGGAATGGTACGGGGGCGTCGCCAAGTCGAAGCTGCTGGAAGACACCTACGAAGCGGAAGGATTTTCCCCCAACCTGGGAGACAGCGGCCGCTGGTTGCGGTTCACCGTGTCGCCCATCCGTAGCTCCCGTGGGGCCCTCGTCGGCTGTATCGAAACGCTGGAAGACATCACGGAGCGAAAAACGACGGATCAGATACTCATCGATAGCGAAAGGATACTGCACAGTGTCCTGGAGGGGTTTTCCATTGCCGCCTTCGTCATCGACAAAGACCACAAAATCCTTTACTGGAACCGGGCTTTGGAAAAACTGACGAGAGTGAAGGCCGCCGACGTTATCGGGACCAATCAGCAATGGCGGGTGTTCTATGGAAAAGAAAGACCCTGCATGGCCGACCTGCTCGTTGATAGTGCGGTGGAAAAGGTTTCCAAGTGGTATTCCGGAAAATATCGAAAATCCGATCTTATCAACGATGCTTACGAGGCGACAGATTTCTTCCCCGACCTGGGAGACGGCGGACGCTGGCTCCGGTTTACAGCCGCACTCATCCGGGATTCTCAGGGAGAACTCGTTGGGGCTGTTGAAACGCTGGAAGATATCACGGAACAGAAGCTGGCGGAGGACGTCCTGAAACGAAAGGGCAAGAGCCCGTCATAACCGACGCTGCGGCAAACCGGCAGATCCGTTAACGTGTCCCCCTATTTTGACTGAAAGGAAAGAGGTCAGGCCATGACAACAACATATACGACAAAGCTGATTGAGACGATCGAGTTTAAAGCCCAGACCATTGCCGAGCAATGGTATAAGAATGTGAAGATCAACCCCAAAACGCCAATCTTTCATAAGATGCCCCAAGACGAGGCCATCGATATGGCCCTGAATTTCTACAGCAACTACCGGAAACTCTTCGATACGGACAACCCTTTTGAGGAGGCCCATATCCTTTTCTCCAAGTACGCCGAAGATTGCTACCACAAGCACATCCCTCTTCCTCAGGCTATCTATTCTATCATCCTGATGAGACGCCACATGTGGTTGATTGCCGAATACGAGGCGGTATTTGAAACGGCCGTCGAACAGCGTCACGCCCTGGAGAGCCAGAGCCGCATGATTCTCATGTTCGACTACGCCGAGTACGTGGTGATCCTGACCTATGACGAACTGATCAGAAATGAGGTCGAAGACAAATTTAAAGCGTTGAAAATCAAAAGCCCGTTTTTCAAGCTCTGGTCGGGCGGGCTGAAGGAAAAGACAAAATAGCCGGAGCGCCGGCAAAGGCGAAAATCGCACCTGTTCCGGCAGACGTTTGTTTATAAGAGAGTTTTTAATTTATCGAGTTCGCACCTGACGGCAATCCCGAGTTTCTCCAACAGGTATGGCTTCATCACATAGGCACCTGCCCCAAGCTCCTGCGACTGATAGCCCGGCTCCGTCTCAAAGCGCATGTAGCCGATCCGCTGACGTTCCTCCTTGATATCATGCACCGCCCTTTTGACGATCTCATAGCTCCCGCCAAAACCAATCGGGCGAAGTCGGTCGTATATCCAGGTCGCCTTGTACTCCATGTCTTCTTCAAGCCATGCAACAAGGTTGCCCTGAAACCGATCCAGCAAGCTCTTACGGTTTGGCTTGTTCCGATCAATCTCTGGATATCCCTGATTCTCGATGTACTTCTTCACGGTGTTGCGGCTGATGCCCGGCTTCCTGGCGATCTGCCGCTGGGTCAACCCCTTCTTCTTGAGCACTAATATCTCCAAAACGGTCTCCTTTTTTTCAATGCGCCACCTCGCTTACGCTGAGATAAAAAATCATACCATATCCTTTTCTCTCAGCAACTCCACATCTAAAGTGGCTCACTTTTAAACGACCATTTTTGGCTCAATTTATCACGACCGGGAACACCGTTATAATTATTGGGAAAATTATATCAATGATTATCGTTTGAAAATTGTGTGTTTTAATCGAGGTTGATGATTTACTGCTTGGAGGAAGAACTGTGGGTTCTGATAGTGTTGCAGGATCGCTATCCCACACCATCTGTTCTCACCGTTCGGTATATGCGAGCACACAGTGGCCAGCCATTCCAGGGCAGGGAAGCTCTTGCTTGTCCTGCCGTCTTTGGATGTATAGACGACCTTTCCCTCCTGATCCAGGTACTGCATACGTTCTTGAGAGAATGACGCCCGGATGATGTAACGGGCCAGGTTTTCCATGGCCGTATCATCTTTTGGAGATATGCGATTGCCGTAGAAGACGTGGAAGCAGTTTCTTCATAGGTGGTGTTATTTCCCTGTTGTATTTCAAGAAAATTATCACTATTTACACGTGAAATCTACAGCGATATGTCCATTCATCAGTTAGTATTTTTCAAAAATAGCCTGAAGTTCCTTAATCAAAGCGATTTCCATTTCGAGGAAGCGGTCATCGGTGAGGATAAATTCAACCTCGTAATATGTAAGATATTCCACAGCACTGGTAACATGCTCAACCGACTTGGTGACAGCAATATCCTTAAGGCCTTCGTAGTCTTTCGTGCGGGATGTTTCCGTTTTGCGAAGGATGAGATACATAGACTGCTTGGCATCTTCTGCGGTCTTAAGAATGATGTCAATCCCCTCCATCGCTTTAATGGCCTTGATGATCTTTTCATCTCTTATTTTGATTTTCATGATCCCTCCCTAACAAGTGAAATCATTTTCCCATCGTGTAGATTTTTTAATGTTCTTGAGGATTGTATTTATATGGAGGAGAGAAGTCAATAGAATTGAAAGGTGGCTGTCTAAAATTATGGTTGCTCATCGCGGATAATTGGTATTGGACTTTGAAATGAATACCAATATGGTATAAAATAAAGCTCATGAAAATGGTCATTCCTATTCTCAGCCTTTTTTTAATTTTTCTTCAACTTCCCTTTGGTCCCCTACCCCAAGGGAAATTAGAGGAGGAACCATCACCTGTCAAGGGGTGGCGGTTAATTACCTACTTCGCTGTCCCTTCAACCCGGTATGCAAAGACGGGCGGCATCATCAAGGCCGAAAGTTTGGGAACCCGTTTTTCCCTCTTCAAGGACATAGGAAACATAGAGAAGAATTATCCCATCCTCTCTTGGAAATGGAAGGTATCAAATGTCGTCCGTTCTGCCATCGAAACAAGAAAGGATAGGCACGATGCGGCAGCCAAGGTCATGGTCGTTTTCGAAAGAGAAACGAGTTTTAATTTCTTGGGAGGGGAACCTGCAGGTCTGAGGATTGAATATATCTGGGCAAACCGTCTACCCAAAGGGCATATATTCGACCATCCCGGTGAGAAGGACTGCAAGATTTTTATTCTGGAGTCTGGTGAGGGAAAGGTCGGGCAATGGGGTCTCTGAAATGCGAAACCTCCACAAAGATTTTGTGGAGGCNTTTAAGACAAGCCCTCCGGGAGTTATAGCCATAGGCATTCAAACCGACACCGACCAGAGCAACGAAATGGTAANCNCCTATTACTCTGAGCCCGCCCTAAAGAAAAAATANCTATATCCCCTTTACCGCCGATATTACTATGCTTCTCCAGCCCTTTATTTGAGTCGAGTAGACCGGTTTCTCCCGATACGTCAGGTTGATGTTTGTTTTCTCAGCTTCCGCTTAGTTTCCACGCGGTGCCACAATATTTCAACCATGTATCCGTTGGCCCCGGTCCCTTACATCAACCCACCTAACCTTTCCATTATCCATATCACAATTATGGAGAAAAAGAACATTATTGATTGCCTTGTGAAGTCTTGTATATTCATCGAGGTTGACGTTTTGCCGACTTCAGGAAGAAGCATGATACACAGTCCATCTTTACACCTGCTGTCAAAATAACTTTGTCCTACAGCATTAGTGTTTAAATAATTAATTGAAGCTCACCGTGGCAAGCCGCGGAGAATCTTCGATTCTTGAGATTGGAAGTCCTTCATCCACCTCCGTCACTGCGTGACACCTCCGCCAGCGGAGGACAGGAAATGAAGATCGTTTTTCACAGCCCCCGCATATGATCCGGGCGGATCAAACGCTCGTCCCTGCTTTTCAGAACATCATCGACCGTTTTGATCATCTTTTCTTTGTCCTTTTGGAGGGTACCTGTAATGGGCAGATAATTTGAGGCGTGAGTACCGACAAATTTCAGGTTATCGATGGTAATGTTCTCAAATATTTGCTTCATTTCTTCGAGGGTTTCAAAGGGATCTAATAATTCAAAATCACCAGCCTGCACCTGCTTGTGCAAAACAGTACCGGGCACAGGCGTAACAGTGAGCGCCGCCAGGTATTGCGGCTTCATTTCATTGCAGATTTTTGCGGTAGCCAGGGCGTGCCGCCGGGAAGCCTCGCCTTTTCCAGCCAGCCCCAAAAGTACCATGACGGAGAGATTGATATCCGCCGCAACCAGATTACGGCCAGCCTCAAGCATCTCTTTATAACCAACACCTTTTTTCACCTTTTTCAGGAGGTCGTCATCTCCCGTTTCCACGCCTATATATGCCTTTGTCAGACCGGCAGCCCGAAGCGCTTTAAGTTCTTCCATGGATTTGGACAAGGTGCTCTGTGGTCCTACATAGCTTCCCACATGGCGCAATGATGGAAATGTTTGATAAAGCTTTTTAACAATTGCCAGAAGCATATCTGTTTCCAGAGCAATGGCATCACCATCGCAAAGAAATACTTTTTCCAGATCGCCATAGGAATCTTTGGCCATTTGGATATCTTCCATAATTTCGGAAACTTCTCGCACCCGGTACTTTTTGTCTTTATACATGCCGCAGAAAGTACACTGATTATGGGAACAGCCGATAGTGCATTGAAGAAGGTAGCTGTTGGCTTCACTAAACGGCCGGAATATATTGCCTTCGTATCTCAATGTTTTGTCCCTTCTAGTATTCCAATTCTAATATAAAAGCGCTATCTTTGTTGGCAGCACAGCCCGGCGGGGAACACCGGTGAATAACCTGATAACCTGAAAGTCACACGTGAGACTGCGTCCTAATGTCAAATGTCCACCGCTGGCGGGGGATTAAGGGGGTGGACTTGTTAATTTAGCCATAATGTACATTAGTTACAGATTGGAAGTCCTTCATCCACCTCCGTCACTGCGTGACACCTCCGCCGGCGGAGGACAGGGATTGACAAATGAGGATTGCGCTTAGAGGAGGCGTTCGGCACCAATTGTCATCAAAGTTGTCTTAATCAGACCAGCCGGTTCGTGAGCAAATACGATCATGAAGGGTATATGCCCATTGGGTAAAATCTTATCATTGGAATTATTACGTCCTCCCGGTTGCGCAAGTATCCTTAAAATCTCTTCCTCCGTTAGAGTCGTTAGCTCATCATCCGTAAGGATGTTCCCGGCATAGCTGGCACGCTCGCGTAAAACCACGGCATAGGCATCAACAATCTCGCCTTTAATTACTATGCGGGAGATGGGATAATCAGCCTGATTCACGGCTGTACCTTCCACAACGCGGATCGGACCTATAATGTAATTATTCAATATTCGTTGCCGGATATCTTGCAGCTTAACCTGTCCCGTGACCAATTCCGGCCGCGCCGGTTCCGGTGTACCAAAATAATTGTTCGCTATNTTAACAAAGCGATCGCCATATTGTGGGAAAATTAAAAAATAGATTATAGCGGGAATAATTAAAACAACAAAAATAGTCCAAACGGCTATCTTCCATGTTTTCCAGAAACCTTTCCCGTCTGCTGGTTTTTTTTGTTTAAATTCCTCATCCTGCTCTTTTAATCGCTCATCTGCCTCTTCTCCTGCTGCTGCCGCGGTATTATCATTGCGGATATCTTCCGGACCCGGTTTGCCTATCTCCAATTCCATTTCTTTGTTATAATTATTTTTTTCCTCCATGACATTATCCAGAGACTGGACAACATCGGCATCCTTACCGGAAGTGAGCATTTCTTCATAAGAAACATCTCCATTCCTCTGCGCGGGTAAGGCATCTTGCGCAAAAGCAGATGCCTTATTTATGGACGCTTCTATCGGCTGTTTTACCGTCAGCGGATTGTCCCAAAAGAAGACATGTTGACAACGGCGGCAACGCATCCAGACGCCATCTCCCTGCATCAGTGCATCATCAAAAGTATATTTTGTCCGGCATTGCCGGCATTGAATAATCATTTACTATCCTCTTCATTACTGCTTAATTACATAAACTTCCGGCAAAAATCGATATTGTTCGTTGAAATCCAACCCATAACCGACCACAAAACCATCATCAATGGTGAAGCCCACGTAATCAGCTTCAAAAGATACTTTTCTTCTTTTACGCTTATCTAAAAAGGCACAGACCTTAAGCGAACGGGGATTCCTTTCTTTAAGCCAGCCGGCAAGATATTGCAAGGTCAAGCCCGTCTCAACTATATCTTCGACAATCAAAATATCCCGGCCACGAATGGAGGTTTCAATATCTTTAGTCATTACGACTTTGCCGAAACTTTCAGCCCCCGCACCGTAACTTGCCACGCGCACAAAATCGACTTTACAGGGAATATTCATCGCCCGAATCAGATCAGCCATAAAAATGAACGCGCCCTTAAGAATGCCGATGATAACCAGTTCGCTCCCCGCGTAATCGCCGGATATCTGATCGGCCATTTCCTGCACCCTCTTTTGAATTACTGCGCGAGAGAAAATTATTTCTTTGGACATTTCGTTCATTTAAAGCATCTCCACAAATTTATTAGCGATGTATAATACTCAATATAAGCGTGATCTGTCAATGAAAAATCAGAAATGGCGACGATAAGCAGAAATAAAACTTTCAATATTTGACCAGACCAAACTTTCCGCCGCCTCAATTTGGGCAGCATTTTGGAAAGAAGAAGAAAGGCTCAAAAAAATTGGGTCGAGCACAGAAACCTCCTTGCCGAATTTTGTATAGTCAATATAACTGATCATGTATTGTGATCCGTCAAAGTAATACTTCCCCAACCGGTTGGTTTCCGACGAACGAAAGGGCCAGGTAATTTTCCAATTGAAAAATTCAACGGCAATATTTTTTAAAGATTCTTTATTGAAGACCCCGGGCTTAAGCTCTTCGCCAACCCTGTCGGCAAGCAGGCGGAAATATGTCTTGACCAAATCAATATCGGTCAGACACAGACCGTAAAGATACCAGTCATCAATTATTTTTATCAGGATTTGAGATTGAGTCTGGGGAATAAAATGATGGCTGGGACAAATATGTCCGGCACAGATCTCCTGACCGTAAAAAGAGCAGGTACGCAAATCGATATCGGAATTTTGTTGGGGATGCAATAGACAGCCCACTTTTTTTTCTTCGGCATCCAAAAACCCCAGGTATTCACAGCAATAAGTTACTTCGTATCTCTTGGCAAAGTCTTCGACGGCAAATGTTTTCTTCGCATAATTTTTCACATCGCCCGGATTTTTGACCATTTCCTTAAAGCGCTTTGTGCGTGCGCTTAATCGCTGTTCCAGAGAAGATCTGGAACTATCCACATAATTGTAAAGACCGCAACAAGCCCCACAGGATTTGCCCGCGTCAGGCTGACAGAGAATGATTAGATTTGTATTTGTTGACATCTTTCCTTAAGTATTTTAATTTTGCCGCTATTTATAAAAGGATTGGCGTTGCA
>JGI24129J20441_1000658_pt1 | contig 10847 bp, 12 predicted proteins | sample BarGraNGADG00211_FD_20441 | JGI IMG/M metagenome (IMG submission 20441) | reverse complement strand
AGGCCCCCTGGTGATGGGCTGCGAAGGAGTACGTGCCGTCGTTGCACAGTGCGGTTGCGCCGTTGCCGGGCTGAGCCGGAGCGGGTGCAGGGGCGGGCACCCGGCTCTGTGCTAGTCAGGTTATCAGCAGAAAGGACCGCCTCTTCGATCAATCGTTCGGGTGGGTGCTGAGGTGCCCCAGCTCTGGCGTTGCCATGCGACTCAAGGAATGCGACAAGAACTGATCACGCATTTGGCGGTACGACCACTGTCCGCGGAGTCCCTGGTACTACCCCGGAGCCGTCCCTAGCCGGCTCCAGCCCGTTGAGACGGACTCTTGCCTGGACGATGCGCACTATGGAGTTCACTGCTTGGACGTCCCCCGTCATCGCCGCCTCCCACAGAGCCCGTTGGAGTGCGTCCAGTCGTGCGTTCTCAAGACCCCGAAGGCTTCCTACGGCCTCAGCGGTCTGCTCCTTTAGTGCCTTGGAAATGACGTTGTAGGCAGTGCCGCGCGAGGTGTAGCCATTGTCCACCATTGTTTGTCTCAGGCCGTGATTTCCTCATCGAAATTCCTACTATTCGCACCGTTATTACTGTATAATTGGTAATACGAGGCAAGGGATCACCACGTCCTTCATGAACTGGAGAAACCCGGTCTCGCGCTTTGTAAGCCCGTCACATTCTGTGGCGGGCTTTCTTTATGCCCGGATGCTTTGTTGGGCATCAACGAGAAGGAGTTCTGATGACGACCAATATGAAGTTACGAAGCCCAAACGAACTGCTGGCGGTAGTTCCATACCTCCTCGGCTTCCACCCAAGTGACAGCATCGTGGCCTTGTCTATGCGCGACCGCCGGATTGGCCTCATACAACGGATCGACATACCGCGCCCCGAGCACCAACATCTGACGGCATCGGCCCTCCTGCCGGCACTCGTCTCCGACGACCCAGACGCCATCGTCATCCTTGGTTACGAGAGCCGCGAAGGTGCCAAAGCTGGGTCCAACTGCAACGCACGACAGACAACCCAGCGCCTATGTTAGGTCGCCGGTGCGGCAGCCGCCAGGGCACGATTGGGGGTGCTGTCCACGTACCTGAGGGAGCTCGGGGAAAGCAACAGCCATGCCTGTGGTCGGCCCTTATGACATGCTGCTGAGATGGCACAGATAGTTGTGGTCCTCAAGAGTGGTGAACGCGTCCCCGTTAGTCCTGAGAACGACCCACTATATGAGTGGAGCACCTCGGACAGTGGTTCGATTCTCAGCGTCTTCAGAGTCATGAACGGCAGGCAGCCCGAAGTGATCCGACAGTTCACGTCGGACGACGTAGATCACGTCGAGGGCGACTGAGCCAGCCTCACCCGAGCCTGACACGTAGGGCGGTCCCCAAGCCGACGCAGGTATTCAGGAAGGCAACTGCTCGCTCCTAGAGATTCTGGGCTACAACCAGCCGGGAGACTCCCACGTTCACGGTGTCGCCCAAGGTGCGGCTAACGATTTTGCTCATGGCGGCTCTGCACACGCGCTGCGTAAGCATCGGATGCTGTCCGATCGGACGCGGCACGAGGAAACCGGCTCGGGCATCCTCAGTACCCGCGGGCCCAGTTCTCTTGCGCTGGTGACTAGGTGCCGCCGCTAGCCAGTCACAGTGATATGCAAGTTGAGAGCCACATCGACTGGAAGCGCCACAAGAGGACGGCGGCCCCGAAAAAGCTCAGCACCTTCACAGCGAGACCGTTGTCGTCAACTGCCAGGGCCCACTTAAGGAAACGTTGGTCGAACAAGAACAGGAAAGACTGCCGGCGAGATCATTTCTTGCCATCCTTACGCCGACCCTGGCGGCGCTTATACCGTTCCGTACCTCTTTCCTTCTTCGCCGCTCGACCCGCCATGGCCTGGCCCGCTTGTGTCTCTGCCTCACGCTCGAGCCTGTATATCTCCGCTTCAGCTGCGGCTAGTTTCGTCTCTAACAACGCGCTGGTCTGAACCCCGGCACTTGCCAAAACAGTCGGCACATCAAGGTCGTTGACCTGGGACACGTCAACGGTCGCCGACAAATCCGACGACAACTGGTGTCGATAGCGCTCGATCTCAGCGTTCAGTTCACTCCGGGCCGCGTCGATTGTCGGTCGAAAAACTCGGAGGAGGAGATGCTGGTCCACAAGGTCCGAGCGTCTCTCTTGGAGCTCCCACAGGAGACCGTCGTAAACCGCTCGAGCCGATTCGGGATCATGGCCACGCAGGGCAATTAGCCAATGAAGGGCCGCTTCCTGGCGCATCACCGACGGCAGAACTGAACCGGTCACCTCATTCAGGAAGGCACTATGCGACACGAAGTACGCCCCCGTAGAGGTTTTTTCGCCGACCTTCAAGTCGCCGGATCGCATGCCCTCAACGAGCACGAGAGCTTCGGCCTCGGCACTCACCTGCCGATCGTGGGTCCACGTGCTGTTCCATTGACGACGATCCGTGATCCTGCCTTTGTAGGTGTCTAGGAGTACTCCGTGCTTGGCGTCGTATCCCTCCACTTGTTGCACATCTCGCAGGACCGTCACCCCCAACGCTGCCAGACCTGACGTTACGTGCTGTTCAGTAACCTCCCGGGTAACGTCCACCCCGCCAAAGCATCCCCGAAGATACGCATTGAAGTCGGCCGTGCAGAGTCCCGCATCGACGTCGGACACGAATCCGTGCAAGAAATCGTTCGAGCGTTCGCCGAATCGCCCTAGAAGCGCCTCGAGAACCTCTGGACTTTGCCAAGATCCCCCCTCCGTGACCTTCCGTTGTGCCCACCGTGCGTGCTCAGCGGCTTCCCTAACCAGAAGATTGGTCGTAACAGTCGTACAACCCCGATGACCGAGTTGTTGAAGGAGCGATACCGAAGCCGCATGCCCGGTGCTTCCCGAGGCGAGAGCCGGAATCAGGGTAGTTGCGTCGAGAACGAAGGTCGTCGTTGTCAGGTCCCGCAACCGGACGGCGATGGTGTCCTCATCGAAGCCAAGAAGATGGACACCGAAACCAGCCTGCAGCGCCGTCCCGATGTACTTCGACTCTGCCTCGCTTGGACTGGCGATCGATTCTTGAATAATGGCCACCAACGCGGCACCCTCGGTGGGGCTGGTGAGGGCCGGAAAATGGTCCTTCAGGCTCTGCAAGAGCGCAACCATGTGGTAGGCCTGCTGGTCCGATCGATCCACAGCCATAGCCATCGCCACCCCTAGGGATCGGCGCTTGACGCATTCATCCAAGAACGAGGCTGCGGCATCAGCGACCCCCTCGGGCGAGGCTCTGCCCTCGCATCGAGTCCTGGCGCGGGCGAACAAAGAAGCACGGAATTGGTCTCGCATCAGCTCCGCCGTCGCTACCGACTTTGTCATCCGGCTTGTGCCCTGTTCGGTGACCTTCACCTCTTGCGCGCCGACGGTGATGAGACCAGCCCGCTGCAGTCCTTCGCAACGTTTAGCGACAACCTCTGCTGCCTCTTCGGACGAAAGAACCCCGGTCACGCGCTTCCCGAGAACGCGTGCGAGCTGCCGGACATCCTCCACCAAGACCTCAACTGACTTCGGCCCTTTCGCTAGAAGCGCGAGAATGCGGCTCTCTAACAATGTGTCACGCAGGTGGCCGACGGTCACGTCCTGACGACCAACCAGCTCGTTGTAGATCAACAGGCCCGTGGTCTCTGGGTCGTAGTCCGGGACACGCCTTCTTTCCCCAATGAACCGAATCGAACGACGTAGAGCTAGGGCGGAGTAAACATTCAAGAGTTCGAGAAGCTCATGATGACTATCGCCACTAACCTTGTACGGGATGAGATCTATGTTGTGTTGGCGAAGAAATACTTTGCGCGCGATATCTGTCTTGAACGGACCTTGAGCAGGTACGAAGGCAAACGCAGGCCGAGTGGCGTCAGTGAGTCGCCCTACGCGTTTGAACAGTGTCACCAAGTCGTCATCGGCGAAACCAAATCCCAGGAAGATCACTCGCCGGTGCCCAAGTAGCCCCTGCAGTTGACGCATGGCGGGCGAGCCGTCGTCGTAGAGCGAATCATAGTCAGGTCGTGTCAAGATCAGCTGGGACCGATCCTCCTTCAAACCCACATCCCCATGCAGGTGCCACACGACACGCTTCGCATCACCAGAAATCTTTGGCACTTCTGATGTTGAGTTACCGACTGAGACCCAACCCGGTTCAGTGCTTAGCGCGGACTCAATCAAACGATCGTAGTTTGTGGTCACATAACCCGCGAACGGTAAGTCAGCGATCAACTTGGTCAAGAGTCCGGGGGCATGAGTAGCAAGCACCGCTGCATGCACGGCCTCGAGAATTTCCTGTTTGCCACACGCTTCTTGAAGGATCTCAAACGCCAACGGCATATCTGAGCCAGCGACGGCGTGCTCAAGAGTGGCTCGGTCGTATCCGCGCGTGCTTCCATCCGGCAGCAATTCTCGGCGGACCTTGTGGAAGAGGCTTGTCCACGCGGGCAACCCTGCATCGGCGGATACGCCGGCCCCCACAAACGCCCAAGCTTGCCCGCTGTTGATGACATCAAGAACGTCCTTGCGGAGCATGAAACCTCCTCCTTTGCCAGGGATCCTAAGCAGGATACGCAGGTATAGCCTCGGATACGTGCGGATCCGTTGCACGGCCGAGTGTTTGGCTCAGTTTAGATTCGTGGGACTCTCCAGGGTTGCGTGCGTGGAAGTCTTGCGCCCCCACGCACGATCATCCGGCCTGACACAGTGGAGCCATATCGAGTTTAGTTCCCAAGCTGTTGTGCCTTGAGCGCAGAACGCGTGGTTGCGCAGCTCATCATTCCTGTCAACCAGATCGGGGGTTGCTCATCCTGAGCGGCCGTGAGTCTTGTCAAGCATGGCGAGGATGTACTCAGCCATGTTGCAGGCGTCGTCCCTCACCACCACGGCCGGCTTGCGATATCCCCGTCGGTAGCGGGTGCCCGTGCCCCGTCTCCCACGGATCGAGCATCGCCAACCGACAAACTTGAGCGTTCGCAGGAGGCACCGAGAGGCTGTCGATTCGCAGCGACAGGGGCGATCTGCTGCTCGACGGCCGGGCCTACCCGGGCTCACAAGCGCTGGGGACGAGGGGAGGGGGCAGCGCAGCCACCTTTCGCACGGCCCCCCAGGCCCCCAGCTCTGAGAGCTGGTACGGGGCTAGAACCCGCACGGGTCCATGGTAGTTGGCACTGAAGCGCTGTTGCTCACCATTTAGAGATGCTGGGCCACGACCAGCCCCGAGACTCCCACGTTCACGGTGGGCCTTACGCAGGTGCTGAGCCCACCGTGCAGCTGATGCCATACGAGCGAGGTGTCGGCGTCGGGCGTACCGCAACTAAATACCGCAACACCACCACCGCGACTCGCCGTCCAGCAGGGTTCCATGCGGCCCTTGCGTGCTCAGTGGCCAACATGGTTGCGGCTGCGGGAAGTTCGGGACGAAGGGGCCATACTCCAGAAAAGTACGGCAACGAACCCGACACCAGCTCATGACGAGGAACGCCATTCGGCTCTCCTTCTTGCCGAAGCCCCCGCCACGAGGTGCAGACTCCCCTTCATGAACACTAAGCAACTCATCGACACACGACTAAAGCTGCGCAGCTTCTCGAATCAACACGGCCTTGAGTGGGTCCTCGCCGAGGTGGACGAGGCCGTGTCTCTCGGCGTCGTGGAGGTCAAGGCTTTGAGGCAGGCGACGCACCAAGGAAAGACCGTCTACGAAGAGGCTTCGCCGGATGTTGCGCCCACTCGTGGGCGCAAGCGGGCTGAAGAGTTCCTGAGTCGCCGTCCGATGTCCGCACTGGAGCAGGTGGAGGCGATCGTGGCCGCGCTTCGGCGCGTGCTCGTTGACCTTGATGACGTGGCCCGAACATCAGTGGACCAACTCAGGGACCTGCCCAGTATCGGCGATGAGGGTGTGGCGCCCCTCATCTCCGAGATTGACTTCGAACCCGATGAAGGAAGTTCAACCCCACCAGTCACCACGGAGGCTATACGTCACCAGCGCCGTGAACTAACGACAGAACTGCTCGACGAACTCGAGCGAGAAATCCACTCGTGACGGCCATTGACGAACTACTCCGCGACCTGTCGATGTCGCTCGGAGGTCGGCCCATGTCCTACAACTCGGTCTCCGCCGCATCAGATGTCTACGAAGGATACGTATTTGGCTTGGTACTGCGAGCCGGCGTCGCGGCGGGCGGTTCCGTATCCTTCGAGAACGTCTACGGCCAACGCGTCGGTCGGCTTGTGTTCCGCACGAGCCCCGGGATGCTGTACTCCTCTGTCCACCCCTACGCGCATGCCGTCTTACGGCTCCCCGGCTGCGACCCTTTGGAGGTACACGTCGGGGTCCGCGTGCAGGGGAAGTCGGGCGTACTCCACGAATGCGACGTCCTAGTCCTCCCAGCGGAGGAGGCGATCCTGTCAAGGGCACGCCATGTAGCCCCACGTGGGACGCGATCCCTCCTCGCGGTGGAGTGCAAGTACTACGCCAGCTACCTGTCCCTCTACCTGGCGCGCGGCTTCCATGGTCTCCACTCTGATCTTGGCCTGAAGTTCCCCTACTTCGTCGCCAACCTCCGCGCAGGTCGAATCGAGCGCTACCTCAGTTACCACAACCGCACTTGGGAGAACGGCGTGATCCCGGCCTCCATGGAAGCCATCTACCTCGAGGGCCTGATGCGGGAGTCCTTCAAAAAGCACATCGCAGTACGCGGCCTCCTGAGTCCGTAGGCAGGTCGCCGTCCACGACCCCGGAAGAGATACATCCGCAAACCAGCGCAGACTTCGGTGGACCGAGGACAAGACCAGTCCCGCAAACCTCTGTGAAGCTGCACCGCATAAATACCGTTCCTGCGTCGAGATCGAGGTCAGCACGTTGCATGCCGCTGGTGTCCCCGTAGCGGGGGGTACCGAAAGTTGCCACCAGGATCATCGGCCGGAACCGGTCCGGCACCCATTCAGCAAGATTCATAACCTCCGCCATCGTGAGCAAAGGCCGCTCATCGGGTGTCTCGCTGCCGGCGCCCGCGATTCGGCAAGGGTTGCGCCGGATCAACTCGTCATGGTCGACCGCTGTATTGCGGATCGCCGGAAGCAGACGGTATGCCTTGGCCACCATCGAGACGGATACGCCCTCGTCCAACAGCGCCTTCAGAGTACGAGAAGGGGGTGCCGTCAACGTTACGATTCTGACCCTCCCAGTTCAACGCCTCGGGTCCGCCAGCCCCGGCACTTGAAGGCGCGCGTCCACGAAAAGGTCACGCATGGCGAGGATCTGGTTATAGTTCAAGGCATCCGGAGGTGGCCATTCAGCCTCATGTCCACGCGGTGGCCAAACCCGAATCATTCGTTCAGAGCTTCATCCAGAAGGCCATGCGGGAACGCTGTCGGACATGAAGGATCACTCAGATGAAGCTTACGGGCATAGCCATTCAGAAATATCGGTCGATCAAGAACGCAAAACGTCTGAACCTTGGCGATCTAACTGTCTTGGTCGGACCGAATAATGAAGGAAAATCAAACATTCTCCGGGCGCTGGTCCTCAGCATGACGCTGCTACGCCGTTATGGCCTTCAAGGCATGGCTCGCGCCCCTTCGAGGCTTAGAGTTTCTTCGCGAGACTACGATTGGACCGAAGACTTTCCAAAAAATCTGCAGTCCCGCACCCCAGAAGGCAACACGATTATCGACCTCTGGTTCGAACTTGATGAGGTCGAGCGAGCAGATTTTCGTGACCGGATCGGGTCCAACCTGCGTACTGAATTACCTATACGACTGACTATCAGTGCGAATGCAGTCGAGTTTAGCGTTCGTAAGCAGGGGCCGGGCGCGGTTACGCTCAACAGGAAGTCCAGTCGTGTCGCCCAATTCATTGGACGGTCGTTACGGGTGGAGTACATCCAATCGTTTCGCACTGCCGATAGAGCACAGGCTGTTGTGCAGAGCATGGTCACAGATGAACTGGAAGACCTCACAGGACAAGAGCAGTTTGCGGATGCGTTAGCCAAACTCATTTCCTCAATCGAGCCCGTGGTGAATCGACTATCCGGAGAGTTGTCGAGTACCCTCAAGAATTTCCTACCTGACGTATCGAGCGTCAGCATTGAGTTAACAACCGACGGAGTCCTTGAGGCGCTACTTAGCAAACTGAAAATCATTGTTGATGACGGAGTGGCCACCGAACTCAAGTACAAGGGGGACGGCGTTCAGAGTCTGGCAGCGTTGGCTCTCGTGCGCAAGGCGGCCGCCGATCGTCGACTTGGTGCCCTGCTTCTTGCCGTTGAGGAGCCAGAAGCACATTTGCACCCGCGAGCAATACACGAATTGCGTCAAGTGCTCATAGATATAGCCATCAAACAACAGGTCGTGCTCACCACACATACCCCGCTACTCGTCAATCGCCACAGACTCGCCAGCAATATTATCGTTCGCTCAAATAGAGCAGCGCCGGCCAAAGACCTAGCCGACCTCAGAGATGCTCTAGGCGTGCGAATAAGTGACAATCTCTTGAGCGCCTCGCTCGTCCTCCTTGTCGAAGGGGGAGGGGATGAAGCCGCCCTTAACGAGATCCTCGAATACATGTCTCCACGACTCAAGCGGGCGCTAGTATCAGGAGAGCTCGCCATCGAGCAACTTGGTTCTTCTTCAAAACTTTCGTCTCGGTTGCGTGAACTGCGGGCGCAGCTCTGTCGCTACCACGTACTTCTTGACGACGATCAGGCAGGACGCGATGCGGCTCAGAATGCACGCACCGAGGGCCTACTGCTGCCGAACGAAGAGCATTTGGTGGTCGTTCCTGGCCTAAGTGAAGCTGAGTTTGAAGACACTCTTGACCCGTCAATTTATAAGGACGCAATCCTTACAGCGTTTGGCGTTAACCTCGGTGTTAAGGAGTTCAAGCACGCGAAGGCCAAATGGTCCACGCGTGTCGAGCGCACTTTTTTGTCTCAAGGCAAGAACTGGGACAAGTACGTGAAGATGTCCGTAAAGTCGCTTGTAGGACGGCGAGTTTGTTCAGACCCTGCTAACGCCCTTCACCCTCAGCGAGCCAACTGTCTGTCGTCCTTGGCGTCCGAGTTGGAACGCCGCCTCGACGAGTGATGAGTCTTTGTCGCTCGGATGCGAAGCCTGGAGAACTTCGCCGTCGTGACGCCATCGACCAAGGCGAAGTCGGTCCTGGCGAACGATGCGGTCAGCTTCGAGGGAGGCTCGATCACCTTGCTCAACGCTCGGTACGACCAGGCCGCTTGCCAGGGAGCGACCATCACTTTGGACTACCCGCTGAAGTAGCGGCGCATCAAAGACCACCTGAAAGTACCCCGCGACTCGGCCAGGCGCGCGGTACACCGGCAGGTGCACAGGAGTCTGGAGCGAAGTGGTCGAGGAGCAGCGGTGCCCCTCAAACGCCGAAAGGGCCCGTACCCGCAGTCGGCGCCACGACCGACTCTGATGCCCCGCCACGTTCAAGGCTGACCCTCGCGTCGGCGAACGATGAGCGAACGATCACTGGCGGACAACCACGGTCAATTACGGCTACTCCTGACCCTCTCCGCCGTGCGCTCACGCGGGTACAGTTATCATTCCCAAGCTGACAGTGCGGTTCGATTCCACAAACGCACGCGTTGCCATCACCATGTGACGCTAAGCGCCCTTGATGCCGTCCAGAGTCTGGCAGACTCTCCAACGGTCGCGTGTGCGCGGGGAAGGCGACTGCTCGCTCTGCTGTTCGCATGTGGATGTGATTGCTGACCGATCGTCAGCGGCCAGCGGGGGCGCTGAACCCACCGTGCCGGCGGATGCCGGCCGCCGCCACATTCGAGGGCAACTCACCGGTCGGGCACGGTCCGAGGGACTGCCCGTCGTCGGCTTTCACCGAGAAACAGAACGCACCGGCTTCGGTGATGCCAGCCCGCAGGATGGACCACCGGTCGTTGACGTCGACGTCGACGCCTAGGTGCTCGAGGATGAAGATCAGCCTGACCGGGTCGTGGCACCGGAATCGGGTGAGGCTCTCGTCCGGCTTGCGGATTGTCAGCACCTCGCCCTCGACGGTGACGACCTTCCCTGGCCACGTCTTCGCGGGCCCGGTCTCTCTCGCGCTGTGCGACCACTGGATCCAGTGAGGGTTGTGCCCGGCAAGGTAGGAGGTGCAACCGAACCGGTTCGGGTCGGGCACCAGTCGATCAAACGACTCCCGATCGATCTTTTTGGACATGGCGGTGCTCCCGGGGCTGATGGATCCCCTGCATGACGCCCGGTGATCCGCGCTTGCCCGCACAGGATGTGCGGGCCGGGTCTTCCCTGAGGGGCACCCAGGCGGAGCCGGGTTGCCGGGCAGCTAGCTCAGGGGCTTTGCGCTGCCTCTCTCGACCTACCTAGATGGTAGTCGGCAGGTCCGACACCCGGTCCCTAGCATCACCAGAATTGATGAACCCGCCCGCCGAAGTTGATGAGTGCCTGGCCAGTCCGTGAGTGCTTCAGTGGGGCAGTCAAGCGGGGAGATGGGGGCGGCGTTCACGCCCGTTCGACTGCTCCGGCCCAGACCCACACCTCATGCTGGTGGGGTGGTGCCCCGAACCTGACCCGGACGGCCCGCTTGGTCCAGGCAATTGCGTAGGCCTGCACCAGCTGCTCGACGCCGTCCTCCCACAGGACCCAGGCCTGTACCCGCTGCGGGGTAGCAGCGGTGGATACCCTGAGCTGCCCCATCTGCTCTGGCTGCAAACTCCGGGGCTCGCGTTGAGCGAGGCGTGGACGGTCGGTCATCCCCTCAGAGTATCGGACGTGTGTTCTATACCCGAGAGTGGCGGGAGTTGGCATCCACTCGTTCCTGAAGCAACAGCTGC
>JGI24129J20441_1000653_pt1 | contig 10880 bp, 10 predicted proteins | sample BarGraNGADG00211_FD_20441 | JGI IMG/M metagenome (IMG submission 20441) | reverse complement strand
TGCCATCATCACCACTTCTTGAAGACCTTCGAAGGCTGGATCCTCACCAAGGTCGACCACCACGACCCCCACCACCCGACATGGCGATTCGAACCCCTCCCTCCCTTTGGTCAAGAGCCTGACCTCGGCGCCGACAGACCCAGGGGCGGCATCCCTAGTGGTTAGCGGTCAGGATGTCACCNAAGGCTGACTCCATACCGGGGAGCGTGACGATCTCGAAGCCATTGCGCGACGTCAGCCACTTGAGATTNCGCTGNTGGACGTTGTGCTCTTCGTCAAAGCGATCGAGTACCACCACAATCGGAATCGGTTTCCCGAGCCTCCCGGTAACAGGTTCCGCCTCGAGTTCACTCACTGCACGAAGCAGTGGAACCATGGACAAACGAACGGCATTGATAGTGCCCAATCCTGCGTCGGCGACAAGGATAACGATGTCGGGAAGTAGCACCCGTAGCAAGTCGATCGCATCGCCATCGGAGGCCTGTGGGGACATCACGCCGCCTGCCGCTTCCACCAGTCCGACATCGACACGGTGGTCAGGCCAGACCATCTCCTCGATGAGATCGGCAAGAGTGAATGGTGGAAGACCTAGCGCCTCGGCGGCCATCGGGGGCGCCATGGCCCGGTGATACGAGCGGAATGGATGGCAGACCGACCCGGGACCTTGGCCTGACGCCGCACCCAATACTTCAGCATCGGTGGCGCCCCCCAGAGGAGTCCCTTCACTGTCGACGTCGAACGACTGCGCCGGCTTTCTGGCGGCCACCTGCAGACCGCGGGAGCGCAACTCACTCAGGAGTTGGGCGCCCACCCAGGTCTTCCCCACCTCGGTGCCGGTACCACACACCAGGACAATCTTCTCAGGACGCAATGACGCTCCCGTGCGGGATCGTGTCCGGACTATGGGTTCCGTGCTCACCGAACGCGTCGAGTGCGACCAACTCAGCTATCAAATGGTCGACCTGCTCATCGGTGTGGATCGATGACAGTGTCACCCTCAGGCGAGACGTTCCCGTCGGGACGGTCGGGGGTCGGATGGCCGGGACCCACAGTCCATGATCGAGGAGATGGGCCGACGCCCCCATCGCACGTTCCTCCTCGCCGATGACAACCGGGATGATCGGCGACGGATGTCCGATCTGGTCGCCTCCGCCTCCGCCTCCCGCCCCGATTGAAACCGACACTTTCGAAACAAGTCCGGCCAGTCGACGGCGCAGTGCCTCGCCGTCGCTTGATTGAACGATGCCCACAGCCGCCAAGGCCGCGGCCGCGTCAGCCGGAGATGGAGCGGTGGTGAAGATATACGGCCGGGCCCGGTTCACCAACAACTCCACGAAACGACTTGGGCCCGCCACGAAACCACCCAACGACCCCAGCATCTTCGACAGCGTGCCGACCCGCAGTATGTCCACCCCAAGATCTCTATGTGCTCCGATTTCACCGGCTATTAGAAGTTCGGGACCAAGGACAGCGTGGGCCTCATCGAGGACCAGAAGTGCTCCGTAACGTCGGGACACATCAACCAGACCGGCGAGGTCAGCGGCATCGCCGTCCATGGAGAAGATCGTGTCCGACACGATCACCGAGCGTCCGCTCGAAGCTGCCACCAGGTGTTCCAGGTGCTCCAGGTCATTGTGGCGGTACACAGCCACGTCAGCCCGGGCGGCCCGGCACCCGTCGATGATCGAGGCATGGTTCAACTCGTCGGAGAACACCTGCGCACCTTCGGCCGCAAACACCGACAGTACCGACAAATTGGCGGTGAACCCGGTGGGGAACACCACGGCCCGTTCGCAACGTTTCCACTCCGCCAATGCGGCTTCGAGTTCGGCATGGACGGGTCGCGATCCGGTTACCAACCTCGACGCTCCCGACCCCGCACCCCAGCGATCGAGGGCTTCGTGGGCGGCGGCCACTACAGCCGGATGGCACGAAAGGCCGAGGTAGTCATTCGAAGCGAAGGACACGATGTCTCGATCCGGATCAGACCTCCCCAGGCCTGCCCCACCTTCACGGTCAGCGGTCAGGCGACCGAGAGGCCCTCGGGCGTCGAATGTCCGCGGCTGGCGCCATTGTTCGGCCGCTTCGACCTCCCGGCAGGATCCCTCGACCCACTCGGTCCACGTCGAATGCGCATGCAGACCCGCCAAAGAGGCGCGGGAGACGGCCGTCCCACTCATCGCTGATCTTGCTCCCCCACCAACCCGATGGACGCCGCCAGTACTTCGACAACCAGTCCGATCTCTTCGAGCGTGGTGGTCAACGGCGGCATCAGGACCACGACATCGCCCAGCGGACGCAACAAAATGCCCCGCTGCAGCGCTTCGGCACACACCCGACGTCCCCAACGCGTTGCACCGCCTGGTGGATCGAGCTCGACTCCGACCATCAGCCCGCGTTGGCGCACCGCTCCTACCCCGGGTCGTCCGACCACGTGGTCGCGCAATAACGAGGCGAGCCGGTCCGCCACCACCGTCACGTTGGCAAGAACGTCCCACTGGTGGATCAGTTGCAGGTGACGCAGGGCCACTGCACAAGCCAGAGCATTCCCGCCGTAGGAGTGGCCGTGGTACAAGGTCTTTTCACCCAGGTCAGCTCCCTCGAATGCCGCAAAGATCTCGCCGGATGCCACGGTGGCCGAAAGTGGGAGGTATCCGCCGGTAATCCCTTTGCCGAGGCACATCAGGTCAGGGCGAAAGTCGGATCCGGCCCATTCGGAGGCGAACAGCTTGCCGGTCCGGCCGAATCCGGTGGCCACCTCGTCGCAGATCAACAGGACCCCGTGGTACCGACAGGCCGCTCCCAACTTGGCCAAGTCCTCAGGTTCGGCCACCAACATGCCTGCCGCACCCTGCACCAGAGGTTCGATAATCACCGCCGCCAACTCCTCGGCATTGGCCTCTACGCACGCCACCGCCTTGTCCGCCCAATCCGGCGAGGCGTACCCGGGGGTCCGGATGACAGGGAACCGCAGCGGATCGAATAACTCGGTCCCAAATCCCCCGTCTCCCAACGACAGCGCTCCGACCGTGTCCCCGTGATAGGCGTCACCCAGAGCCAGAAAGCGAGTGTGGCCAGATTGGCCCCGATTCACCCAATATTGGAAGGCGATCTTGGCCGCCTGCTCGACCGCCACTGCCCCATCCGATGCGAACAGCACGTGGGCGTCATCGACCGGTACGACCGCAGCGAGTGCCTCGGCAAACTCCACCACCATCCGATTCCCATTCCCCAACAGGGTGGTATGGGCCACTCGACCGAGCTGATCGGTCACGGCGGCATCTAGCTCAGGGACGCGGTGTCCGAGCGTCATGACCCACAGCGAGGAAATGGCGTCAAAGTAGCGTCGCCCGTCGACGTCGATCACCTCACGCCCTTCGGCCCGTTCCACGGTGATGGGCGAATTCCCTGCGTAGGCGGCCATTTGCGTGAAGCCGTGCCAGACCACACTGGCATCTCGGGCCGCCCATTGGCCAGCATCTGAAACCGTTTGGTGGGGCGTAAGTGGCGTGGTCATCGGCCAGAGTCTTATGCAACCCGGGATGTGGGTCGAACCGACACCGTCAGGAACCCGTCAGTATCCGGCGTCGAGATGAGCCACTTGGCAACCGCAATAGCCCGGCAATAGCCCGGCAATAGCCCCGGAATAACCACCGCACCTGCCCGATAGGATCCCCGCCATGGATCGAATCGGCGTCGTCGACACCATGTTTGCTCGGTATGACATGGGTGCCGAGGCACTCAGTGAGCTCGCAGACTGCCCCGGCCACGGCGAAATCTTCGAGGTGGTGCACCGCACCGTGCCCGGATTCAAGGATCTGGGTGTTGAGTGCAAGCGCCTGATCGAAAACGAGAAGTGTCGCATCGTGGTGGCCCTGGGAATGCCCGGGAAAGCCGCCATCGACCAGATCTGTGCCCACGAAGCCGCCCAGGGGATCATGTTGGCCCAGCTGCTGACCTCTACCCACATTCTCGAGGTCTTTGTTCACGAGAACGAAGAGGAGGATCCGGCCAAACTGGCCCAGGTGTGCGTGAACCGGGCCCGAAAACACGCTCGTAACGCCTATTGGATGCTGTACGAACCCGAGCAGTTGACCCGACGGGCCGGACAGGGTGTGCGCCAGGGGTACGAGGACGCCGGACCCATCGCCCACTGATTGTCGGGGCTCCGCCTACCGCCTACCCTGCCGGATCGTGTGGGAGCCCGAGCGTGCGCTCGGCGATGATGTTCCGCTGCACCTCCGAGGTGCCGCCGCCGATAGTGAGCGCTGGAGCGAACAGGAACCCAAAGCTGTAGATCGCTTCCGCCCCCACACCCGTCAACATCCCCGACGCACCGGTCAGATCGCGTGCCAAGGCCATGACGTGCTGGCCGTGCTCATCGGCAAGCGCCTTGCGCACTGAAGCCTCGGGTCCCGGATCCGCCCCCGATACCGCCGCCGACACCATGCGGAGGCGGAGCAACCGCAGAATTTCGCCTTCCGACCACACCTGAGCCAGGCGTTGCCGGAATAGCGGATCGGACGCGCCCCCCGACCGCTTCACCTCATCCACCAGATCTGAGGCGGTCGGACCCATCCCCCACAGCGCACCGGCACCCGACAGAGACACCCGCTCGTTCCCGAGGGTGACTTTGGCGAGTCTCCAGCCGTCACCCTCTTGTCCGACCAGGTTGGCCGCGGGAATCCGGACGTCCTCGAAAAACACCTCGTTGAAGGTGTGGGTGCCGGTCATGTCGACCAGTGGCCGCACGGTGATCCCGAGAGCGTCCATAGGACAGATGAAGTACGAGATCCCCTGATGAACGGGTGCTTCGGGGTCGGTACGGGCCAGCAGTATCCCGAACTTCGCCACGTGGGCGTAGGACGTCCACACCTTCTGGCCATTCACGATCCATTCGTCGCCGTCCCGTTCGGCCCGGGTGGTAAGAGATGCCAGGTCAGAGCCTGCGCCCGGTTCACTGAAGAGTTGGCACCAGATCTCGTCGGCGGCCAGCATGGGACGCAGGTAGCGCTCTTTCTGCTCCTCGGTCCCGGCTCGAAGGATGGTTGGGCCGGCCCAACCGATCCCGATGGTATTGGTGGGACGACGGACGTCCGCACGCTTCAACTCATCATCGACGATCAACTGGGTCTCGGGATCGGCGCCCATCCCCCACGGTTCGGGCCAGTGAGGTGCCACATAGCCGGCGTCGGCCAACTCACGACCGGTTGGAGTCGGATGTCCAGCCAACCACGAGCGCACCGAGGTCCGGCGGGCGTCACCGTCAGGCGGAAGCGCAAAGTTCATGGCTGCGAGCGTAGGCTGCTCCGGTTCGGCCGCGACAATCGGCGGAGTCGGGGCGCGAGACCGAAGGGCCGAGGTACCGGACCGCCGAATGAAGCCTGTGAGTCGAGGGTTCTGGACCAGGGACAACAAGTCCGAAATGGCAAGGGGTAAAACGACCAATGACCAAATGGAATTTCGCAGATGTGTGGGAGGCGGTGGCGGAAACGCTGCCGGAAGCTCCGGCCCTGACTCAGGGATCACGCACCCAGACATGGAAGGACACCGACCGCCGGGCAGACAACCTGGCGAGGTGGTTCCTCGGTGCCGGGGTCGCCAAGCAGGACAAGGTCGCCCTGTATCTCTACAACTGCCCCGAATACTTGGAGGCGACCTTCGCCATCTTCAAAGTTGGCCTGGTGCCCATCAACACGAATTACCGGTACGCCGATAACGAGCTGGCCTATCTGTGGGAGAACGCCGATGCGGTGGCCGTGGTCTTCCACGGCGTGTTCGCCGAACGCATCGAGGGCGTCCGTGACCGGGTCCCAGACATCCAGAGCTGGCTGTGGGTGGACGACGGGACCGCGCCCTGCCCTACTTGGGCCGTCCCGTACGAAGAAGTGGCGAAGAACAGTGAGGGCGAGGGTGATGGCTCTGGCCAGGGACCAGAGCGAGCCCGGGCTCCCTGGGGACGAGGTCCCGACGATCTCAACCTGCTGTACACCGGCGGGACAACCGGCATGCCCAAGGGGGTCATGTGGCGCCAGGACGACCTGTTTGCCCTCATGAACGCTTCTGGGTTCCGGAGCTACGACCAGGAAGCCGGCGTGGAAGGGGTGCGCCAGAGCCTGGCGGAACTCGGCCCCGGGATGACACTGCTCCCCGCCTGTCCACTGATGCACGGTACCGGCGGGTTTACCGCCCTCGAGTGCCTGAGCGAGGGGGGCCGGGTGGTGCTTCTACCCTCCCGCCAGTTCGATGCGGTCGAGCTCCTCGACACCGTCGAGCGCGAGAAAGTCAATGGCTTGATCATTGTGGGCGACGCCTTTGCCAAGCCGATTCTGGCAGCACTTGATGCGCAACCGGGCCGGTGGGGCCTGAGCAGCCTGGTGGGGATTATCTCCTCGGGAGTGATGTGGAGCGAGGAGACCAAGCAGGGCCTGCTCGGGCATCACTCCACCATGTTGTTGGTGGACGCGTTCTCGTCGTCGGAGGCGTTGGGCATGGGAAGCTCGATCTCGTCAGGGACATCGGCCTCCCATACCGCCGACTTCACCCTCGGCCCCAATGTGCGGGTTCTCGATGCCGACGGCGCGGATGTCGTGCCCGGGTCGGACCAGCCCGGCGTGCTGGCCCTGGGAGGACGCATCCCCCTCGGCTACTACAAGGACGAATCCAAGACCGCGGCCACCTTCCGCACTGTGGATGGTGAGCGCTATTCGATACCTGGTGACTACGCCGAAGTACGAGAGGACGGCAGCATCCACCTGCTCGGACGCGGCTCGGTGTGCATCAACACCGGCGGTGAAAAGGTCTACCCCGAAGAGGTCGAGGAAGTGGTCAAGACTGTCGACGGCGTCCTCGACGCGGTGGTGATCGGGATCCCGAATGAGCGCTTCGGCGAGGAGATCATCGCCGTGGTGGAGCTGACTCCCGGCACTGCCGAGGAATCGGTCACTGCCGACGCCATCATCGATCACGTGAAGGCACAGCTGGCCGGGTACAAGGCCCCACGCCGAATTCGGTTCGTGCCCACCATCGGTCGTTCGCCATCGGGCAAGGTGGACTATGCCCGGAACCGGACCGAAACCGCGGCGTGGGTGGGCGTTGAGCTCTGAACCAGACACCGGGGTTCCGCCCGAGTCCACTGAGTCGCCCGAGTCCACTGAGTCGCACGAGTCCACTGAGTCGCCCGGAGGACCCGAGGTACCCGCATCCTCCGTCTTGCCTGGACGCGGCGGCGGACCCCCGATCAAACACACGGGCAGGCTTCGGCGTACCGCGGCGTCGGCTCAACTGGTCGGACGGCTTGGCGCCTCCCGGATGACCGGCAAAATCAGGATTCGTCTCACCCCAGCTGACCGTCGCGATGAGCAAGCGGCGGCCATGGAACTTCGCACGGCGGAACAGGTGGCCGAGTCCTTGGGGGACATGAAGGGGGCGCTGATGAAGCTGGGCCAGATCGCCAGCTTCCTCGATGAAGGCGTCCCCGAACCGTACCGGGTAGCCCTGGCCGAACTGCAGTCGGACGCACCCCCGATGGCGCCGGAGCTGGCCGCCGGGGTGGTCGAGGCAGAGTTGGGCCGCTCCCCCACCAAGGTCTTCCGGGAATGGAATCCGGTGCCACTGGCCGCTGCCTCTATAGGTCAGGTCCACCGAGCGGTCACATTCGATGGCAGAGAAGTTGCGGTGAAAGTCCAGTACCCAGGGGTGGCCGCTGCCATCGAGGCGGACTTGGCCAATACCGAGATGCTGGCCCGGATTCTTCCGATGATGTTCCCATCGCTCGATCCCAAGATATTGGCCGTCGAGCTGCGTGACCGGCTGACCGAAGAGCTCGACTACATCCACGAAGCCGCCAACCAACGACAATTCTCCGCGATCTACCGGGGCCACCCTTTTATCCACATTCCCGAAGTGGTGGACGAGTTCTCCACTCGCATGGTGCTCACCACTGAATTGGCCACCGGTGCTCGCTTCGCTGAAGTAGAGAAGTGGTCTGCCCACGAGAGGAATTTGGCTGGCGAGACTCTGTTCCGTTTCGTGTTCCGGGGTATCAACCGGTTGGGCGTGTTCAACGGCGATCCGCACCCGGGGAACTACCTGTTCCGTCCAGGGGGTCACGTGACGTTCCTCGACTTCGGCATGGTGAAGAAATTCGCTCCCGAAGAGATGGCCGTCTTCCATAAGTTGATCGAGACACTGGTGCTGCGGGGAGACGCCGAGGGCTACCGCCGCGCTCTCGAGGAGGTCGGGCTCCTTCGGCCCGATCCGTCCCTGTCCACCGATGACGTCGCCGACTACTTCAGTCACTTCTACGACCTGGTGATGGTGCGGGGCCGGCGCACCGTCGAGCATGAGTACGCTTCGGAAACCGTCAGGAGGGTGTTCAACTCCAAGAGCCCGGTGGCCAAGGCGCTTAGCTTGCCGGCCATGTTCGTCATCGTGCAGCGCATTAACCTCGGGCTCTACGCGCTTCTGGCTCGATTGGGGGTAACTGCAGACTGGCGGGGGATCGCCGAGGAACTGTGGCCGATGGTCGATGGACCTCCCACCACGCCGTTGGGCGAAGCCGAAGAGGAGTGGCTCAGCCGCTCCTCCTGATTCAACAATCNNNGCCTCAGAGGATCCAAGTCAGCACATNCAGCTCCGGGCTCCGGGCGGGAGCCGTCAAACCTCAGCCCTTGTTCGCCCCGTGAGCCCGAACGAAATCGTTCACTGTGTAGTACGCGTCGATCGACTCACCGGCGTCGCCCCAAAAACCCTCCAGCACGTCGTACGCCATCGAGCCTTCGTTGATGTAGTGGTTATTTACGTCGGTGATCTCCAACTCGCCGCGGCCCGAAGGTACCAGTGAGGGGATGACATCGAACACATCGGCGTCGTAGCAGTAGATCCCCGTAACCCCGAACTTGGACGGGGGTTGCTCTGGCTTCTCCACGATTCTCGTGATGCGTCCCTCGTCGAACGAAGGCACACCAAGGTGGCGAAGGTGCTGGTCCTCCTCCACCGGGGTCAGGAGAATACGAGCACCCCGAGGCTCGGCCCGGAAGGCGTCCACCATTGGCTTGATCGACTGTTCGACAACGTTGTCGGCCAGCATCACCAACACCGGGTCGCCGTCTACAAACCGCGCCGCCAGACCCAGGGCCTCGGCAATGCCACCTGGCTTATCCTGGTAGCCGTAGCTCAAACGGTCGATGCCGAATTCATAGCCGTTCCCCAACAGACGAAGGAACTCTCCGGCGTGGGTCCCCCCGTGACCAGCATGATCTCGGTGATTTCCGCGTGTACGAGCGCCTCGATGCACCAGTTGATCATGGGCCGGTCGTAGATCGGGAGCAGGTGTTTGTTGGTGATGCGAGTGAGCGGATGGAGGCGTGAGCCGGTACCGCCAGCGAGAATGACACCCTTCATGCGTGGCAGCCTAGACGTGATGGTTGGGGACAGCCGAACCGATCGATAGGGCGCTCCGGACCTCGCGGTCACCCGACGCGGAACCCAGCCAGGACAGCATCGGACAGGGCCGGCCACGCGGCGCTCGCCCACGGTCCAAACGCCCGGTCCGCCAAGCCCGCACAGGCCAGACCGGCCGTCGGGTCGATCCAGAAGAACGACCCGGAACGACCGAAGTGCCCGAATGTGGCCGGAGAATTCGACACTCCCGTCCAATGGGGCTGCTTGTCGCCGCATATTTCCACCCCGAGTCCCCAGTCGCACCGGTCGAAACGGCCGAACCCGGGGAGAACGCCAGGCAGACCAGGGAAAGCCACCGAGATGGCCAAGGCATGGCTTTCGGGGCTGATCAGCTTGGGAACTGCCCACTCGGTCACCAGGGCAAGGAGGTCGCTCAACGGCCCCCACAGTCCGGAGGCTGCGTCCGATGAGGTTGCGTCCGACATTGCTTCGCCCGGNGAGGNCCCGCCCGGTGAGGNCCCGCCCGGTGAGGTCCCGCCCGGTGAGGCGGACACCGGCTGATTCCGTCCTGGATCGAAAACGGTGTCGGACATCCCGAGCGGATGGAGCACCCCATGGGTCACATAGTCACGAAATGACATTCCCGACCGCTGGACCAGCACGTCCGCCAACACGTCATAACCGAAGTTGGAGTAAATGCGCCGGGTACGAGGCTTGGCCAGCGGCGGACCCCGGTCGGGCCCGAGCCCAGAAGCATGGGCCAGCAGGTGGCGGATCGTCGAACCTGGAGGTCCCGCCGGCAGATCGAGGGACAGAGTGCCCTCCTCGATGGCCACGAGGACCGCGAGGGCGGTGACCGGTTTGGTCACAGACGCCCATGGAAACAGTCGATCTTGAGGTCCCACAACCTCAACGGTCTCGGCCTCGGGCGAACTGCGTTCGGCACCTTCCCGTCCAATGCGGATCACTCCGACCGCTGCCGCGTCAACTGCCCAGGTTCCAACCAGATCTAAGGCGCCCATACCGTTCCGATCGTAGATCACGTCATGGGATATGCCCCGGTGACTACTGTGAACGGCGATGTGGCGAAACTCTGCACTCGGAGTTCGGGCCCGGATCACCCAACGCCGGGAAACGGTGCTCGTCGCCTTGGCCACCCTGACCCTGGTAAGCGCCTCGACCGGATGGGTCATCCTTTCGAGAGGCGCCTCCGCATCCCAATCCTCCTGGGCAAGGCCGTCCACCTTTTCCGCTCTACCTATGCTCGACATTTCAAGCTTTGGATTCGCGTCACCAGCCGGCCAGGTCGGCCAGGTCGGCCAGGTCGGCCAGGTCGAGATTCACCACGTCGGCGGGAATTCGGAGACCCCTTCGGTCATCACGCCGATCACGGCGACCGTACCAATTTGGGCGTCAGTGCGCACAACTCCCGCATCATCCGCATCATCTTCATCGGACCCGCTGTCCCTCGAAGC
>JGI24129J20441_1000652_pt1 | contig 10883 bp, 12 predicted proteins | sample BarGraNGADG00211_FD_20441 | JGI IMG/M metagenome (IMG submission 20441) | reverse complement strand
CTGTCGCATCGGCAACGACACCAGACTCGCCTCCGCATTCCTCCGGCATTGCGGCCTCAAGCTATGACTTCGGTCCGCGCGGTATTACACGAAGGTCTTTAGTAGGAGGCCGTGTTCCCAGCGAGTATCGGTCGGTTGTGACCGATGGAGCGAGCGCCCAGAACAACGGAGCCTCCGACCAAGGTCCACAGCGCCGAACGACGGTTATCGCGTCCCTCCGAAGCCGGGCGACGCGGGTCAGCCGGGCGTCCCGTATGGGGAACGCCCTGCGGTTGAACGGTTTGCCGGCAATCCAGCATCGTTCTGTGATGAAGCCTCCGACAGCCTCTCGGGTCACGGGGGGCAGGAACATGGAGGCGTGACCGACTGAGCCCCGGCCTATTATTGAACGCGATGTGAACCCTGGGCCCTGACCATCCGACATCAATCGATTGTGGCAGTCTGTTCTCGCGCACGGTTCACATGCCTGACGGGCGCCCCAAGGCATGGATCGCGGCTTCCAGCGATCGGGCAATGTCGTCGCGGTTGGACAAGAAGTGCTCAACTTGGAGATTCACAGTGACACCCTCGTTGTCGCCGCTGACCCGCGTGTCTAGGCGGAGTCCGATGATGCGCTTCCCCTTCGCTGATGCGTACCCGATCTCAGCGGCGGTGCCACTATCGACATCACTGCCATCCAACACGGCAAGCACTGCAGAACAACGATCAATCATGTCGACGTTTTGCTGACCGAATCTCCGATCGAGTTCGCGAAGTCCTAGCCGATTCGGAGTAGAACCCCGCGAGTACTCGAGAATCTGGCGTTCCCCATCGCTGATGTCCCATGGGTCGAGCACTCCCCAGCCCGCTTCCCTGACACCAGCGGCCAGCACATTCTTGTAGTAGTCCCAAGTCGCCTCGCTGAATCCGAGTGGACTAGCTAGATAGACGGCATCGCCCAAAACTTCCGCTGGCGGCCTCGTGCGTGCTCTGGCCCAACAAACCTTCGCTGCCTTCCGCTCAATTAGCTCCCTGGCATTGAGCGCGGCAACTGCGATGCCGAGAACCACAAGGTTGAAACCGATCTTGTGGTCGCTTTGGCCAAAACCCTTCAGGTAGACGATCAATAGCGCAGCCGGCCACAGGAGCGCAATGCGCGAAGCAATACTCCACCTCTCTCTGATGGATCTAAGTTCCCAGTGATGTCGTACCAGTAGTGTCGATATGAAGTCGAACGCGTTGATCGCAAGCAAGGTGGCGAATAGACCCCAAAGGTTGGTGCGCGGAAGGTTCACCAAGTCAATACACTGGACGAGCAGGAATGCGTAAGCCGCCGCGATCGCCAAGTCAACGGCAAATCGCACTTCCTCGGATACAGTGCGAGGCTCCTCTGATATCCAGCGTACGTCGTAAGGAGTGCGCTCAATGTTCAGTGAGAATCGTAGGTATTGCCAGGCCGCACCGGTGAATGCGACCAGTAGGCCCAGGGCTGCCACCGAATAAGCGTCGCGCTCCGGGTCAAGGAGAAGGTAGTGATTATTGATAATTGTCTGACCAAGAACCAACGCGTAGAAGACGCCAACAATGCGGACGAGATCGGCGGACTGAGCATTCCGCTCCGGAACTACAGGCGACTCTTTACTCATTCCGAAAGGCTAGCCCCGATCATTCGTCCGGCAAGGGAATGGCACTCCGGAAACGAATGGGGTGCGGTGACCGCATCCAAGCACTGCTCTTCGCCGGCCAGCCCAAATGGAACCTGCCGGCGACGGTCAACACCCCGCTGAGATTCGAGAAGCCCGGTTCGTCCGTTGTCGGACTACGCCATCGGCGACCCTTCATGACCGCCGTGTCACCACCACTGTCCGCCGATCTCGACGCCGGGCTCCGGCGCCTGCGCCTCTCGGCCATCCGGGTTCTCGTCGAAGCCGAGATCGCCTCACGGGATCTCTCGAACGCACGGGCCCGGATGAAGACCGCCGCGTTCCCCGTCACCAAGACACTCGAGGAGTTCGATGTCGCCGCCTCGTCGGTCAAGCGATCGACCTTCGACTACCTGGCCAGCCTGGAGTGGGTCAGGGCGACGGAGAACCTCTGTCTGGTGGGACCGGCGGGTACGGGCAAGAGCCACCTCCTGGTGGCCCTCGGGCACCATGCCGTTGCCTCCGGTCACCGGGTGTCCGCTACTTCACAGCCACCGACCTCGTCGAAACCCTCTACCGGGCTCTGGCCGACAACTCGGTCGGCAAGGTCATCATGCAGATCCTGAAGGCGGATCTCATCCTGATCGATGAGATCGGGTTCGCCCCGATGGACACCACCGGCGCCGAGCTGTTCTTCCGACTGGTGGCCGCAGCCTACGAACGTCGGTCCCTCGGCATCGGCTCCCACTGGCCGTTCGAAGAGTGGGGGAAGTTCCTCCCCGGGCACACCACCGCGGTCAGTCTCCTCGATCGACTACTGCATCACAGCGTCATCGTGGTCACCGACGGGGAGTCATTTCGAATGAAGGAAGCGCGCGCGAGGGGAGGTCGATCTACGCTGGGCAACAACTGAACATCCGTTCTGAGGGGTGGGGACTTCTCGTGGCCAAAAGCGGGGACTGGAAACCGGCCACGGACACAGGCGCTCTACGCCGCGGCAACCTCAGCCTATGTCCACGGGGTGTCCACCCGAAAGGTCGATGATCTGATTCAGGCGCTCGGGATCGAGGCGGGGATCTTCAAGTTCGAGGTGTCCCGGATCTGTGCGGCGATGAACGCCGAACTCGAGGCCTTCCGCCAGCGCCCGCTCGATCACGTCGGGTTCCCTAGCGTCTTCTGCGACGCCGCCTACGTGAAGGCCCGAGTGAGGGACCGAGAGGGTCTGGGGCTCGCCATCAGGGACTCCGAGGACAACCCGATCTCCTAAAGGAAATCAGTCCCACGCATCGTCACAGCCGCAAGTTATCCTTACTGAATCATGAACTCAGGCCCCACCGCACCGGCGGATTCGCCCAGAGATCCCGCAGTTTCGCTCGAACTCAGAAGAATCGAAGAGGGCCTCGTGCTCGCTGAACTTGCACATCGGTCCGCTCACAACTCCTGGCTTCGCCTGCACTATGTACTCGCAGTCCTAACAATTGCAAGCGCTGCGGGATCGTCTGCATTGATTGCAGCTGGAGTCACTGAGCGACCTGCCCTCATTTCCATGGCCTTAACAACCTCTCTAACCGCCTCGCTGCTCGCATTTCTCGGCGCGCAAGAGAAGGCGTGGCAACACAATCAAGCATTGATTGACTACGCCTCGTTAAGAACCAACGTTCGTCAGGCAAGGCTAATACCCGAAAACGGCTCAATCAACGGACCTGCGGTTGTAAGACACTTCGCGGAGCGAAGAGAGAGGCTTCGACGCATATTACCATCCTATTCCAGCTTTTCTTTCTGGAGGGCAAAACACATGTACGCGAAAGGCGCAATGGACTATGAAGTTGATCGTGCCGACATTGGACTTGGCAATGACTGATCTCTATGAGATACTTCCTAGTAAAATGAAGAGTTGCGTTGACACCCTAAATCACATCGAGTCCACCGAAGTCCGCGACTTTGATTCCTTAGACGTTCACGGATACACACGACCGGTTAACTCAATTTTCCTGCGGAACCTACTTAGCAAGGGCTCCTGCATGATCGAGAGTGAACGGCACACCATTGCAATATTCAGCCCCAAAGAAATCCAACTTCGCGGACTAATCGGAAGCCTACTCCTTGTTGCGCTTGGCAATATTGAAGTCGAAGATACGCTACCAGAAATATACTCTGGCAGTTTGTGGCCGAATGGTTGCATCTCTTGGGGTTCAGAATTGATGGTTGGCCAGTCCATCCGACTCTGGCTTCATTCCCCTACACGACATGAACCTACCCCATTTGTTGAACTTCAGTCCATTAGTAGCCTTCATCTTCATGATACTCCCGGGCCCGTTTCAGACCCGGCTTAGAACATTATCGAAAAAGTCCCAAAGCTCACGTCCACTATGGAGATCGAAGATCCTTGGGGAGACAAACACTCTGATCTTATTGGCTTGCACCATGTGCTCCAATCCAAGGTTTTGAAATAAAGGCGTTGAGACTTCGATTTCTTGGGAAGAACGCTCGGGGTCCCGGGGGTAGACCAGCAAGTGGGCACTGTGTTGGCCACCCTGGCTTGCCCGATCCTTCTTCGGCACGTCCAACAGAACCTCGCCAAGTGACACCCCACCCATTTCAGATGTAGTCATTTTACCGGAAAGTTCCTTGCTAAGACCCTTCTCGAGCTCGAGTATCTCGCCATAGGACTTCTTATAGAGGCGATTATGTAGCTCGGCATCTGAACCGGACGGACCCTCAGACTTCGTGCAAACTCGCTTGTATATCGCCCTTTCACTCTCCAGTAGACCTCGCAGCGGATTGACTTCTGCATCCTCGCGAATACTGTCGAACTTAGTTGAGAGCCAGTGGGTAGACTCAGATAGAGACCAAAAGTAACTCTGCTCTAAGAAGTTGCCAAAATTCAGGGCGCCAGCGCTGCGTAGGCGGCTGATCACATACTTGCACATGGCCATGACAGCGCGATTGGTGTGGTGCCAGTACACCTGCCGAAGCATCCACTGGCGGGCCATTGCCACTGACTCAACAGCAGCGATCCCCTTATCGCTGATGGCAATGGTGGGACCCTTGACCTGCTCTATATTCGGAGGCCTAAGAGCGCCAAGCACGCCATCGATATCGATTCCTTTTCCGTACGAGACTCCTGTTTCCCAGGCATCGTCAACAAGATATGAGATCTTATCCGCATCGATAGGCGACGAGAGGACCCCAGCCAAAATGTTGTGAATTGCATCTCCGGTGCCCTTTCTCATTATCACCGACCGAATCCGTATCATGGACTCAAGCGTGTCTATCCCGAACCGCTTAACAATCAATGATGCAATGGATTCCTCCTTGGTCATGCCAAGTCTTTCGCAGCTTGTACTCCATGCCCGGTCGACTTCTTCCGAATACGGACTCCACTCACGGGTGTTCCCAAACGCTAGCGGGTCAAGCAAATCTAGAGTACTGTGATCTGGGTCTAGAACGGACAAAAACAGATCGTCGTCGTCTACAACTGATGATTCAATAGAAACATGGTGCTCTCGGTCCTCAGTGGCATAGTCTTCAAACATGTGACTAAGTTGAAAGTGTCCTAGATCGTGGAGAAGTGCAAGTAGAAGCGTTGCCTCTAAGTCGGACTTACTCGCCATCAATCTGAAAGTGGGATGATTAAGAAGGTGTGCTAAGTAATAGCGAGCATTTCGATAAACTGACGCTGCATGCTGTAGTCGGCTATGGGTGGCTCCAGGATACTTCAATGCGACGTACTCCAACTGTGGGATATCCCGAAGTCGCTGAAACAACTTATGATTGATTATTGGATACAGCCTTTCGGTAATGATCGCACGTCCAAAGGGTCCCAAGAGTGAATGCCGGAATTGCGCGGCAATTGAAAGCTCCGGGATTCCAATTGGTGCGAGATATGTATCGGAGAGCTTTCTCCAGTCTGTCCTTACGCGCCTAACATCTGTGTAATAGGGACTCTGGGGGTCACCGAGTAAGTTGGTCTTGAGCATGATCAAGGCACCGAGGCCATCGGTTCCCAGGTGTTCTCGTAGTTTGTCTTCCACTGCTTTATCACCCAGTGCTTCATTGATCATCTTTCCGAGTGCAAAGAGATCGTAGAAGGGGAAGAGTTCAGCTATCTTGCTTCGCGGCACTTCTTTTCCGATAATGTCCTGTTGATTGGGGTGAGCAATCTCCTTCGTGCTTACGAAAAGTGTCGTGTCGGACGTATCCATTCCAATAAATTCCCGCGGAGCGTTCGGTTCGGTATCTGGTAGAACGTGGGCCGCTCCTAAATCTAGAATAACTGCTTCAAAGCGTTCTTGAGTTCTGCGGCATAGAACATTTGCCGACTTGATATCGGAGTGCAGCACGGGGGGCGCTTGTGAATGTAGAAAGACCAATCCGTCGAGTACATCCTCAATGGTGTTCATGATGTCCGCACCTGATGTTTGGTCCGATTGACACGTGGGCAGGAATCGCTCACCTGATATGAACTCCATCACAAGATACGGCCACCCATGTCCTTGAACATCAATGTATTCTCCAAAATCAAGAATTTTTACAATATTTCGATGCGTAAGGTCGAACAATAGCTCCCGTTCACGCGCGAATGTTCGGATATAGGAGTCGTCGTTAGCATCAACGTGTGACTCCGGAACAAGGAATTTAATTGCCCTATCCAAACGATCCTTAAATCGAACTCGATACACGGTTCCGGCTCCACCATCCCCAAGCGGTCTTGGTATGGATCGCCTACTCTGTGGGCCACCTTTGTCTACTACTTTGTATTCCTTGTGATCGCCCAACAACCCATCCACGGGAAATTTCGGTTGAATGCGTTTAGTCTCATGAGCTTGCATTTAGGTGTGCCTCACTGTGCCAAGAGCCAAGGTTTCGGCAACTGAACGTGGGTGGATATATGGCTGACTTGCAGATGCTAGTCAATTGAGGGGCGATGCGGCTGGCCCGATTTCGAGACTGCCTTACTCCATCTCAGGAGATCACAGAGGCTGATCAGTCGACTTGTGGCTGGAAGGTGGAATAGCGATACCTGACCAGAGTTCGTCTATAGCTACCAATCGACCAGGAAACTTATCCTCGATCCACCGAGACGCATGTGCTTGGCTGACGAGGTTCGAGTTCCGGCAGACGGTTGTCGTCATCCGCCCACACGCATGGCCTCGCCGGCCAGTCGGACGTGATGAGCCAGGGGAAGTGACGCAGCGTTCGGTCTGGGAGCGGCTGGGCCGCAGCACTGCCCTGTCGTTCGGCAGTCTGGTGGCTGCCAGTGTCGCTAGCATCCGGCCGGGATCGTGTGCACCCGGCGTCGCCTGCGGGCCCCGGGCCCGGACGACCGGTCGGCCATGGTCGGTGTCGGCTCTGTCCGGGGCGTCAGCGCACCCGTTGGAGGGCGGCGTTGACAGAGGCCAAGCTGAAATCCGGTTGGAGCCAGTCAGATGGCGGAGAAGTCAGCAATCAGTCGCCACGTGTCTTCGGGCGCTTCTTCCTGCGTGAAGTGTCCGGCGTTCGGCACTAGCGCATGGTCGACGTGGGTCATCCCGGCAGACCGCAAGCCGTCCAGGTAGTCGTTAACCTGGCCGCCCTCCTTCTCGCCCCGCAGGTACAGCAACCGGGTCGCCATCGGCGACTGGTTGTTGGGCTCCTTGTTGGCTGCGGCGTCCTGAGGGAACGTTCGGTACCAGTTGAACCCAGCGGTCAGGGCGCTGTCGGTGGCATAAGCCTGCGCGTAGACCGCCCGGGCCTCGGCGGTGATCTTCGACGGGTAGGCCGAGATGGCGTCGTAGAAGTAGTCGAAGTACTCGCCCTGGTGTCCCTGCACGAGCCTTTCGGGCAGCTTGGGGATCGAGTCGAAGGCGAAATGCCAGAGATAGGGGTTGGCCAGCACCTGCTCCCACGGGGAGATGCCCGGTATCACGACGTCCATGATCACTGACCGCCTGAGGTCCGGGAACGTTCGGAGGTAGGCGTAGGTGACCATGCCGCCGACATCCTGGCCCACCAGGGTGAGATTCCTCAGCCCCACGGTCTCGACGAGGCCGTGCACGGCGGCAGCGAGCTGGCGCTTGGGGCCGTCGGTCGGGTCACCCGTCGACTCTCCGATCCCGGGGAGGTCGATTGCGATCGCCCTCACCTCCCGTGACGCCACCGTCATGATCTGCCGCCAGCTATGCCAGGATTCCGGCCAGCCGTGCAGGAACAGGAACGGGGCGGCCTCGCGGGGTTGCCCTTCTCCACCACATGCAACGATGATCTTGCCACCGTGACCTGTCGGTGCCGGAACGTCGGTTCGTCATCGACCATGGTCCGAGCTTGCCACCTCACCTGCGACAGTTGGTTCAGGGCCAGTCGATTCCCGGCGCGCCGGCGCCTGGTCTGACTACGCCCTCCCGTCCCGGAGCACGGACCAGTTACGACGCATCAGCAGGCGGCTCGATATTCGGCTGGCCGTCACCGTAAGCGGATCGTCAACTGACCAGTTCGGGCATGATCTGATGGTGCCAGTGCACGTTCGCCCTGCCGAGCCATCTGACGCAACTTTCCTCTCCGAAATGCTCGTAGCGGCGGCCTTCTGGCGACCCGACGGACCGACGGGAAGCGTCAGGGAGATCCTGGAACGACCTGAACTGGCGCACTACATTGCAGACTGGCCTCGGCCTGGTGACCTCGGAGTGGTCGCCGAAGACGAAAACCTCGTCGGAGCCGCTTGGATCCGGCTCCTGCCTGAGTGCGATCCTGGTTTCGGTTTTATAAATTCCTCAACGCCGGAGCTATCTATGGGTGTCGTGCAGAAGTGGCGGCGACGGGGAGTCGGCGCTTACCTACTCGAGGCGCTGATTTCCTCTGCCCGCGAACACAATCTCGTTGCGATGAGCTTGAGTGTGGAGATGGACAACGACGCCCGGCGCCTCTATGAGCGGTTCGGCTTCCAGCAGGTTGGCAAGGTGGGCGAATCGCTCACCATGCTCTTGCATCTCTGACGTCTCGGCTGACCGAGCGATCACCGGGTGGATGGAACATCCTTTTCCTGGCGCCCGCAAGGATCGTCTATCGGGACGCGCCGAAGGCACTTCGCAAGCGACAGGAGGATCGTCAAAGGGGGGTTCGAGATGGTGCCATCATCATCAACCGGTCCCGGGGACACGGAGCGAGGCGAGTGTCGGGCCGAGGGGAGCGATCAGCTACGGGTAGCCCTCTGCCAGCTCCTCAGGTTGGCTCGGCCGTGCTGGAGTCGATGGTTTCGGGTTCGCCTGATACCCGGGTATGGTTCCCATTCCATCACACGTGCACCGAAAGGAAACTGATGAATCGTCGAGAACTGATTCGCGCCGTCGCCGCCCAGGCCGCTCAGGACGTGAAAGACGTCGAGTCGGTTCTCGCCGGCCTGACCGACGTCGTCACCGCTGTCGTCTCCAAGGGCGAGCCCGTCATCATCCAGGGATTCGCCAAGTTCACCAAGATCAACCGGGCCGCTCGCATCGGTCGCAATCCCCAAACGGGCGAGCCCGTCAAGATCAAGGCCAAGACGGTGGCGAAGGCCACGGCGATGAAGGCGTTCCGTGACACCGTGATGACACCATCGACGGCTCCCCGCCTCGCTCGAGGCGTCTGGCCTACCTCGTCGGACCTCTTGGCCAAGCAAGCCGAGGAACGCAAGGAGCCGGTGGCCACCAACGACCGCCGGCCCACCGCAAAGAAGGCCCCGGCCCGCAAGACCGTGGCCAAGAAGGCCCCGGCCAAGAAGGCAGCGACTCGTCGGCCGGCCAAGAAGGCCCCGGCCCGCAAGACCGTGGCCAAGAAGGCCCCGGCCAAGAAGGCGGCGACTCGTCGGCCAGCAAAGAAGGCCCCGGCCCGCAAGACCGTGGCCAAGAAGGCCCCGGCCCGAAGGGCTACGTCCCGCCGCTGATCCGCTGTCAGGCCGTATCACGTGGCTTGATCCTGGGCCACCCGGCCAATGGAGCCGTCTCACACTCCGGGGTGCATCTGGTCTCGGCTTTACGCTGTGTGCCCATGGACCCATCGATCACCGAGATTTCGGACGGCGACACCACGTGGCGCTTCGACCGTTCGTTCCTCACCTCGAACTGGACCTACATCTGGGGCCGCGGTTGCCTGGGGGTCCTGCCCCAACCGGTGGCCGAACTCGGCCATGGCTGTTGCTCGATCGGTGCCGACCTCGACGGCGACGACGAGGCACGCCGTATCGGTGCACTGGCGGCCACGTTGGAGCCTTCTCGCTTCGAGTACCACGCCACGGCGGCCGAAGGTGGCGTCTTCGGCGACAGCGCTCGCAGCAGCACCCGGGTGGTTGACGGGGCCTGTATCTTCCCAAACCGGGCCGATTTCGACGGGGGCGCTGGCTGCGCGTTGCACTTGGCGGCCCTCGATTCGGGCGAGTCGCCCATCGACTCGAAGCCGTCAGTCTGCTGGCACTTGCCGATCAAGGTGGATTGGGAGCCAGGTGACGACGGGACCGAAGTGGCCGCAGTTCGGGGGTGGACGAGAGGCGACTGGGGCGCCGAGGGCGACACCATGGCGTGGTGCTGTACCGAGGGCACTTTGGCCTACGTTGGTGACCGGCCCGTGATCGAATCGATGGGCGAGGAGCTGGACGCGATCATGGGTTCCGAGGTGTACAGCGAGCTTCGGCGACGCCTCGACAACTAACTTCGCCATCTCGGCCCGGCAGCGTCCCGTAATCCGCTTACGGGATCTGCCGCGCCACAATTCACTCCCCGTCCTGTGGCATTGCGGTCTCCTTGGTGAAAAGGGCGGTGCCAATGCTGAAAATCGGAACGGCGGGACGAGGGCGACCTGGGAGAGCGAGGGAGACAACGATCGCAACACCGCTCGAGCCGACAGCCCACCAGAATGCATGGTCGAACGCGAGGGAAGACTTTCCCACGGTGCCGCTGGCGAGGCCATGGAATCCGTGCACGTTAAGAGCCGTCACATGCTTGCTTTTCGGCAGCCGGTCTGAAATTGGCTCTTTCGACAGGGCCACTCCGGGTGCTCAGGGCTCGAAAGACTCGACCTCGGTGTAGAGGTCACCTTGGGCCGCCCCTGCACCAGACGCCCCGTCACTACGGCCCCGTAGGATGAAGGCGATGCCGACGGCCAGCACGGCACCGGCGAGCGGACCGGCGACATAGACCCAGTACCCAGTGAAGGTTGTGCCCGCCAGGTCGGGCCCGAAGGTGCGGGCCGGGTTCATGGAGGCGCCCGAAATGGGGCTCGCCCACAGACCGGCCAATGCGACGTAGCCCGCCA
>JGI24129J20441_1000648_pt1 | contig 10923 bp, 8 predicted proteins | sample BarGraNGADG00211_FD_20441 | JGI IMG/M metagenome (IMG submission 20441) | reverse complement strand
TTATCCGGAAATATTTTAATGAAGATATTAACGATCCCAAGCATTATGACATAATGATCAATACAAAGAATGTCAGCATTGAAATTGCCGCGGAATCAGTTAAGAAGGCCTTCATTGCCTGGAAGTCAACCCATGAACAGGGAATGAAGCAATAGCAATGGTTAATGGTGGTAGCAAGGCAATGACAAAATTTGAACACGCTCTTCTTTTGGGATTAGCCGAAGAAATTGTCCTGCAATTACGCTCACGGCTTGCGGAGATCGAACAGTTACACCCGAGGGAGTCGGCCCTCGGTATTGCCACATTTCAGGAAAGTCTGTGGAGAATTGAAGAGCTGCTGAATACGGTAAAGAAAGACGGAGATCACGCATCCTGATACCAATTCGCTTTCTTTGGCTAACTTTGTTGGCAGCGTCGTCGGCTTCCTCAACGTATGTAAAATACGCCTCGTCGCCTCCTCCTTGCTGCCTCGTTATCCTTTGAAAGCGAAATGGTATGATTCCAATTCAATGAGATCATGTACCGTTTTTCAGTGTCGCGGTCAAATAGATGGAAAATGTGGTTCCGGAATTAACAATGGATTCGACCGAAATTAATCCTTTATGGTATTTAATGATGGAATCGCTGATGGCCAGCCCCAAGCCGATGCCGCCGCGTTCCTTTTTCTTTTTTGTTGTAAAATAGGGATCAAATATCCGGGAAAGATTTTCTCGGGGGATTCCCATACCATTGTCCTTAATTATAATCCGGACGTAATTTCCTTGCTCCACAGACCTGATATTTGTCCCGATTGTTGTGTTTTCGGCGATAAGCTCCACAATGCCGCCGTCGGGCATGGCCTCTTTGGCATTATTCAAAACATTTTCTGCCACCTGCCTGATCTGGGCCGCATCAACTTCGCAAGGCCAAAGTTCTTCGGCTATGGAAATATTACAGGTGACATTGGAACCTTTAAAAACGTTTTCCGCAGCCTCTCTCAAAATAGGCCCCATATTTTCCAGTTTGCGAACCGGATAACCACCCTGAGCAAATGTACTCAGCCGGTGAGCCAGTTCTTTGGCTTGCAAACCAGCCCGTTCCGCCACCGCCAGACCATCCTCCATGATTTTATCTTCATCAATAGCGGATATTTTGGCCAGAAAAACATTGCGCAGAATCGCGGAGAGGAGACTGTCAAAATCCTTAGCCACGCCCTCGGCGAATGTGCCCAATGATTCCAGTTTGGTTCGCTGGAGAAGCTCATCCTGCGCCATTTTTTGTTCGGTAATATCTTCCAGTGTCTCCATAGCGCCGAATAAATTTCCGCTGGAATCTCTAAGTCCCGCCGAAGTGATACGAAACCATATTCCCTTCTCGCCCATATCAGGAAAAAATTTCGTCACTTCATAAGCATCTTCCAGCAGTTTTGATTTGCTCCACTTTCCGGAGTATAACTCGACAATTTGACCGGTTTTGCCATCAAGAATCAGATCAGCCAGGCAGGGACGCTGTGTTGCATAAAATGCGCGCCATTGCTGATTAGTGCCGATGATTTGGCTGGGACTGATGTTGCTCAGCGCCTGCAGAGCCCTGTTCCAGTATATTATTTTATGATCTTTGGATAACACGAAAGTGGGAATAGGGGAGCCATGGATGATACTGATTAATTTTTGCTCATCTCTACGGCCGCGCCACATCGCGTAAATAAAGCTTACGATTGCTGTTATCGCCAGGGCCAAAATGAAAACGAGAAAATGATTATCCATAATATGATTTCGTACTCAAAGGCATCCAGATTATACACTTCACCAAATGCCTATATTAAATTTTACGAGGTTGTCCGATTAATATGCCCTCACTTAGGAATTAACATATTGATGTCTGATTTCTATTTAATTTTGATAGCAAGGTTGGGATGAAAATGCAAGGCCAGAAAAATAAAAATGCAGCCGATTTATCTTTGCATTATCCCGCCGACGGATTTTTGCGATCGCAGTGAATAATCACGATGTTTATTTTTTTGCCGGGGGGAAGATGAAAATGATTAGATAAGTGAGAAAAGCACATTTTTTGATAGGCCTTGAAGCCGTTAAAATTAAATGGCGCTGGCGGAAAAATTATATTATATATATACGCGATTAAACAACATACATGAGGAGAATAATAATGAACAAAGCTGCCCTTTATAAAATTAGTTATGGTCTATATATCGTCACCTCAGGACAAGATGGTAAATTCAATGGTCAGATTGCCAACTCCATGTTTCAGGTTACATCGAATCCGGCAACAGTGGCCATCAGCATCAATAAAGAAAATTACACTCACGGGTTAATTAAACTCAGCCGCAAATTTGTTGTTTCCGTTCTAGCTCAGTCCGCGCCAATGAACTTCATCGGCCTTTTCGGCTTTAAAAGCGGGCGCGATGTAAATAAACTGCAAGACATAAAGACGAAAACAGGAACGTCTAAAGTACCCATCGTTTTAGAAAATACAGTTGCCTATATCGAAGTGGAATTGGAAAAAGAATTAGATTGCGGCACGCATACTATCTTTGTCGGCAATATTGTTGATGGTGATGTAATCATCAACGAAGAACCCATGACTTACGCCTATTATCAGCAGGTCAAGGGCGGTAAATCACCGAAAACCGCTCCTACTTATGTGAAAGATGAACCGATGGCGGCTCCCCAGGCCGCCACCCACTATGTTTGCAGTGTTTGCGGCTATGTTTATGACCCGGTCAAGGGCGATCCGGATAACGGCATCGCCCTCGGAACAAAATTTGAAGATTTACCTCCATCATGGACATGTCCTGTCTGCGGCGCGGATAAATCGAAGTTTGAAAAAGAATAGTAACGCTCATTTGTGTGCGGATTTGATATTTCCCTGCTATTGTGTTATTAAAATATTAATAATGAAACATCCGGTATGAAGACAGGTCACCCCGTTGCAAATAGTATTACCGGCTATGTTTCCCCCAGGAGGCGTTCATGAATTTTAAGAAACTGCTTGGCAAGTTCTCCCTCGTAAATAAGGATCTTTATTACAAGCTTTCCGTCGCCTTCGCTGTGTTTTTTATCGTGCCGGTTGCGGGGTTTCTCTTTTTTGCCGTTAAATATGAAATTTTAAACGACCCATATATCCCCTTTTTCTTTCTCATTTTGTTAAGCTTTTTTTTCTTCGGTTTCAGATTGCTACGCAAATTGTTCGATAACATCAAAGCGATATCTACCGGCATCACTAAAAGCGTTAAGGAAGAAACTGCCCGACAACCTCTGATAGCGTCTACAGATGAACTTGGAAATATAGTTCAATCCTTTCGGGTTCTTGAGGATGAGCTAAAGAACAAGTTCCTCCATCTAGAGAAGAGAACAGCGGAACTGGCAACCCTGAAAGAACACTCCGATCTTTGTTACATGACGTTCAATCCTGATGACCTTCTTTATATTACCCTGGAGAGAGCCTTGAAACTAATCGATGCCGATATCGGCTCGATCATGATCTTAACCCAGCCTAAGCGGGATTCCTTTATTATCGAAGCGAACATCGGGCTGGATGATTTCGGGAAAAAGGGAACGATCATTCCCTTTGAAGACAGTCTGGCCAAGTACGCCGTTATCAATAAGTCACCATTTTTTGTGGAGAATATCGAAACGGACCACCGAATTAAACGCCCATCACGCGTTCAATATTCGACAAAATCTTTTATCTGTATGCCCCTGAAGACCAGCATTGATGTTATCGGCGTCCTGACGCTTTCCCGGAGGAAATCGGATATGATTTTTTCCCAAGCAGATGTCGATGCTCTGACACCACTTATGAGCAATGCCGCCTTTACCTATGACAATCTTCGTCTTTTGAGGTTGGTAGAAAACATACGGAAAAGCGAGAGATCCGTGGGGATGATCTCCAAGTCAATTAATTCCAGCCTTAGGGGGGGCGAATTGTTACAAGCCATTTTTCAGGAGATGAAAAAAAATATTCCTTGCGACATCATTGCTCTTTTAAGTTTGGATGTCATCACCCCCACGAAGTTGTCCATGGTTGATTTTCTAGCCTCTATTCCAACGGACTTCAACCGTGGCTATTCATATATCTATGAGGGAACAATCCTGGACAAAGTAATTAAACAGCAGCGGACCTTATTCATTCCTGATGTGAACGAACTCCAGTCTTCCGTTGAGAAGAAACTGTTTCAACAGGAGGGCGTTCAAACCTGTCTGGCAATGCCACTGAAAGCGGAGGGCAGAGTAACCAGCATCCTCCTTATATACAATATCCCCGAGAAGAAATGGGATAGACTTGGTGATATCATTGATGTCATGGGTGATCATCTCTCCCAGGCAATAGAGAAGGATCGCATGATCGAGTCAGTGATAAAGCGGAATCTGGAACTGGAATCTCTCCGGCTTATCGGCAGCGCCTTATCTTCTTCCACGTTTGATCTTGATAAAATGCTAACCTATACCATGGACATGATAAGGGGCGTCATGAATGTCGAAGCGGGATATATCCTGCTTCTTGAAGATAATGAGCTTGAATTTGCGGCTGCTTTCCACTTGGATATGGAAAAGCTGAAAAGGATACGATTGAAAAGGGGGGAGGGAATTGCCGGGTATGTATCGGACCGCGGTGTAACCGTTCTTTTGAACGACGCCCTGAAGAATCCGCATTTTTCGACAGCCCTCGATCAAGAAACGGGATTTCACACGCAATCGATTCTCTCGGTACCGATGATCTCTCAAGGCCGGGTAATTGGAGTCATTGAAATTCTCAATAAGATGGAAGGGGAATTTAATACAGCAGACGAGCAATTGCTCCAGTCAATTGCCACATCGGTGAGCATTGCCCTGGAGAATGCGAGACTTTACTCAGAAACGGTGGTCATGGCGGAAAAGGAGAGGGGAATTCGAAACGTCTTTCAGAAGTTTGTCCCCCAGGAAGTGGTCGATAAGATTATTTTAGGGACAGACAAAGAGATGCCTATATTGGAAGAATTTAAGATGTTGACATTCTTAAATATCGATATACGTGCATTTTCTGCGCTTTCCAGAAAGATTGGCCCCCGGAANACGGTAGATATGCTGAACTATTTCTTTTCGACGATGGGGGAGATTGTTTTTAAGCATCACGGGATTGTTGATAAATATCTTGGTGACGGATTTTTAGCGCTTTTTGGAGCGCCTGTCTCCAGTACCTACGATGCGGATAATGCGGTCTTAGCTGCCCTGGAAATGCAGAAAGCCATGGTAGCGGTGAATGACTATTGCCAGGATAAATTTGACGAGACGCTGTTAATGGGTCTGGGTATCCATACAGGTGAGGCAGTCGTGGGCAACATCGGGTTTGAAAAGAAGATGGATTATACAGTCATTGGAGATGCCGTCAATTCTGTCTTCAAGATACAATCAATTTGCAAGGACTGGCCCAACGAAATTTTAATTAGTGAAACTACCGCGCAGGCAGCAAAGTCCTGCCTTGACGTTGCTAATGTCCATATATGCGAGATAAAGCCCCATTTTGGTAACCTAAAAATTTATCGGGTTCTGGACGGCCATGAATCTAAAAAAAGGACAAGCTTGCCGGAGTGCGAAAAAAAGAGCTGACCTCATTTTCGATATTCGTATGAATGAAATCGGATAATCCTCTGACTTTAAACAGGTTTGTTTCTGTTATCGATCAAAGGAATAAATAAACATTATGAACCCTCATTCGATTTTTAGGACTCAGTTGCTACCCGGCACGCGTGCCCTTCAGAGCATTAGGTTATTTGCCGGGCGGACGACTTTTTCCAAACCCTTCGCAGGCGCAAAGAGTTGCTGACGACCGAGACTGAACTCAACGCCATGGCCGCTGCGGCAAATTCGGGGTTAAGCAATATGCCGAAGAAAGGATACAAAGCGCCCGCGGCGATAGGTATTCCAATCACATTGTAGAAGAAAGCCCAGAAAAGATTCTGCTTGATCACTCTCATTGTGGCCTGTGACAGGCTGATGGCTTCCGGCACTCCCAGCAAATCATCGCGGATCAAAGTTATATCACTGGCTTCAATGGCCACATCTGTTCCCGCGCCAATGGCAATGCCAACATCCGCTGCTGCCAGTGCCGGAGCGTCGTTAATCCCGTCACCAACCATGGCGACAACTTCACCCGCCTTTTGCAGTTTTCTTATTTCATCAGCCTTGTTACCCGGAAGAACATCAGCCAGTACCTGATCAATGCCCAACTGACTGGCAATAGCTTTAGCCGTACCGGCATTATCACCGGTGACCATCATTACTTTCAAATTCCGCCGCTTTAAGCTTTCTACTGCCGGTTTTGCCGAATTTTTCGGCACGTCAGCCAGAGCGATAAGCCCGATAACTTTTTTCTCAACAGCAACATAGACAACCGTTTTCCCGTTGTGCGCAAGGTTGGAAGATTGATCATCCAAATCGAAAATCGAAACGTCTTCGTTCTGCATTAGCAGACGATTGCCGACGAGGCAGAACTTACCGTCAATTTCCGCTTTAGCGCCCATACCGGATAAGGCGCTGAATTTATCTGCTGTCGCGACAGAAACTTTTTCGCTTTGCGCACGCTTCAGAATGGCCTGTGCCAGCGGATGTTCCGAAGTCTTTTCCAAGGCCGCCGCATAGGCCAATACCTCTTGTTTGTCGAATCCTGCGGCAGTTAGAATATCGGTAACTACCGGTTCACCGCGGGTAAGTGTGCCTGTTTTATCGAAGACGACAACTGAAAGTTTATGTATTTTTTCCAGAGCTTCGCCACCCTTAATTAGAATTCCGCTTTGCGCTCCCAAGCCAGTACCCACCATGATTGCCGTCGGAGTAGCCAGNCCCANNGCGCAAGGGCAGGCAATGACCAGCACGGAAACNAANTTAATCAAAGCGCGACTGAAATTGCTTTGCGCGGGGAGAAAATACCAGATGGCAAAGGTAATAAAAGCAATGACAAAGACTGTGGGAACAAAAACAGAGGCAACCCTGTCTGCCAGACGCTGGATAGGAGCCTTGGAACCTTGTGCTTCCTCGACCAGACGGATGATTTGCGCCAAAGCTGTTTCGGCGCCCACACCTGTCGCACGGAAAGTAAAACTACCGGTTTTGTTCATGGTAGCGGCAAATACTTTTTGCCCGGTCTCTTTGGTCACCGGCATACTCTCACCGGTCAGCATTGATTCGTCAATTGTGGACTGGCCTGCTAAAATGACTCCGTCAACAGGAATTCTTTCGCCGGGTTTGACAAGCAGGGTATCACCAATCTGTACTTCCTCCACGGCAACTTCCAGTTCTTGATCTTTCCTGATCAGATGTGCCGTTTTAGGTTTAAGCCCCATCAGCTTCTTTATTGCTGTCGAAGTTTTTCCTTTGGCCTTGGCCTCCAAAAGCCTGCCCACCAGGATGAGAGTGACGATCATTGCCGCTCCATCATAATAAACGTGAGGCATAACGCCGGCTGTCATAAAAAAATGAGGGAAGAAAGTTGCCGCGGCCGAGTAAACATAGGCGGCAAGAGCGCCCACGGCAACAAGAGTGTTCATATCGGATGTTTTTTGCAACGCGGCTTTAATCGCGCCTACGAAAAAACGGCTGCCCACCCAAAAAACAGCGGGAGCAGTTAAGATAAACATGGCATAGAGCATGATTTGGTGAGGGATGCCCTGCAGAAAGCTAAACCAGTGCTGCATTGAACCGAAGAAAATAATGATGCTTAAAACAGCGCCGCAGGTTACTTTTAACTTCAGTTCTTTTAGTTCCCTGGCTCTGGAAGCTTCAATGGGATCAGCAAGATTGTCCTGAAGTTCACCTAAGAAATCATAACCTTGTTCGGTTATAACTTTCTCCAGTGCGGTTATGCCACCCCATCTTGATCCATGAATAATTGTGGCACGGCCGGTAGCCAGGTTGACACTGGCATCGATCACTCCTGGAACTGAATTTAGCGCATTTTCGACGCGCCTTACACAGGCCGCGCACGTCATCGCGCCCACGGAAATAGTGATTTTTGCTTGATCCAAACTAGATGTCGCTTTATTCAACAACTGCGTACCCCGCCTTTTTTATCGCCGCGGCAATTACTTTAGAATCAACAGCTTTTACTTCCTCATAAGTTGCTACGCCTGTTTTTAAATCGACTTTTACATCTTTTACACCATCCAGAGCACTCAGTGCTTTAGTAGCAGCCATAACACAGTGCTGACAACTCATCCCTTTTATTTTTATGCTTGTCATCCGCTAAACCTCCATGAAAATAATTTTATACCATTTCGCTTTCTTTGGCTAACTTTGTTGGCTGCGTCGTCGGCTTCCTCATCGTATTTACAATACGCCTGCGGATCCTCCTCCTTGCCGCCTCGTTATCCTTTGAAATCGAATGTTATTGTAATAATCTAAGGACTTTTAGCCCGAATAGCAAGGTCGGCAGACAATATTTCTGGCATTATTTTTGTTAATATAAGGCATTATATCATGCTTGATTAAAACTTTNTTCTATATTAGAATACNNNCNAAGGTGGAAAATGATTATTCGCTGCTGGGGCTCCAGAGGCTCTATACCTGTTTCGGGNAAACAATATTTGCATTACGGCGGAAANACNACNTGTCTCGAAATCAGGACAAATGATGATAAAATCTTGATCGTTGATGCCGGTTCCGGTATTCGTGAGGCAGGTAATTCTTTCGTTGCCGCCGGCCGCCATGATTTCACTCTTTTATTAACGCATGCCCATTGGGATCACATTATGGGTTTTCCCTTTTTTAAACCCATTTATTCACACAAGACTAATCTGAACATCTGGGGCTGTCCGTTTGCCCAGTCTTCTATAAAAGAAATGCTTTCGCACGTCATGGCGGCGCCTAATTTCCCGGTCAATTTCGATGCTATCCACGCAAATATATCATATCTAGAAACGTGCCTTGAATCCTATATACTTGATTCGATGATTATCACGCCCATAGCTCTTAGCCACCCTAACCAAGGCACGGGTTACAAGTTTGAGGAAGACGGCAAATGCTTTGTTTTTCTCACCGATAACGAGTTGGGTTACAAGCATGAAGGCGGGCTTGATTTTCAGGACTATCTTGAGTTTTCACGGGGTGCAGATTTGCTCATCCATGATGCCGAATATAATGAAGAAGAATATAAAAAAACCCGCAGTTGGGGACATTCTTTTTACAAAGACGCCCTGAATCTGGCACTGGATGCCGGGGTAAAAAAATTAGGATTATTTCATCACAATCAGGAAAGACTAGATACCGGAATTGACGCGATTGTGAACGATTGCCACGAGGAAATCAGCCGGCGCGGCAAAAAGATGGAATGCTTTGCCGTTGAGCAGTCAATGGAAATTAAGCTTTAATCTTTGCAGTTCCTTAGCGATAATATCTATCCATCGGGAGATTCTAAAGAATGTTTTTCCCCCTGCACATCCTGTTGATGGCAATATCAACGCTGGGCATTATTACCGGTGTCGGTGCTGCCATTTTTTTTCGCAAGAAAAGTAACTGGCTGAAAATTCATAAATCACTCAATTTCTTTAGTCTTTTGGGAATAGCAGCGGGCATTATAATGGCCGTTATCTATGTTTCTGAAACCAGTGGTAAGCACATCGACGGACTTCACCAACTTATCGGTTTGACAGCATTTACTTTTGCGGTCGTTACCTTGCTTTTGGGATTTTATCAATTTAAAGCCAAAAATAAATTAGCGGTGAGAACAACACATCGATTGCTGGGACGTTTTTCTTTAGTGCTATTCCTTACAGCAATAATGCTAGGATTGAAGCTGATCAATATAATTTAAACCTTCGACGATCAACCTTGACAAATATATTATCAATTGCGCCCTTGTGGTCAAAAAATATGTTTCTTCCTACAACCAGCGCGGAATTAAAAAAATTAAAGTGGGACAAGCTTGATGTAATTCTCGTCACCGGAGATACTTACATTGACAGCCCTTTTATCGGTGTTTCCGTAATTGGCAATGTTCTTGCCGACGCGGGATTTCGTGTAGGGATCATTGCTCAACCTGATATTCATAGCGATATTGATATCTGCCGTTTGGGAGAGCCGCAGCTATTCTGGGGAATCACCGGCGGCTGTATGGATTCTTTGGTTGCCAATTACACAGCGACGAAGAAAAAAAGGCTCAGCGACGATCTGACCGCCGGAGGCAGGAATAACCGCCGTCCCGACCGCGCTGTTGTAGTTTACGCCAATTTGATCCGCCAATATTTTAAAGAAACAAAACCGCTGGTGCTGGGCGGGGTAGAGGCAAGCCTGCGCCGTGTCGCTCATTATGATTTCTGGTCGGATTCCGTCCGCCGTTCGATTTTGTTTGATGCCCGGGCTGATATTCTTGTCTATGGCATGGCCGAAAAGGCTATTCTTGAACTGGCGCAAAAACTCAACAGCGGACAGGAGACGAAAGACATTCGCGGTATCTGCTATATTTCATCCGCTCCACAGCCCGAGTACATTGAATTACCCGCCTACGAGGAAGTTGTTACTAATAAAAAATCGTTCATAAAAATGTTCGATACGTTTTATTGTAATAATGATCCTTTAACCGCGAAAGGTTTGTTTCAGCAGCACGGCCCGCGTTACCTTGTGCAAAACCCGCCGCAACCAGCTTTGACTGTGGCCCAATTAGATCAATTATACGCTCTTGATTTCGCCCGCGATGTTCACCCTTATTACCGGACCTGGGGCAAAGTACGGGCAATGGAAACCATTAAATTTTCGATAACGACTCATCGCGGTTGTTTTGGTGAGTGCAATTTCTGTTCAATCGGTCTTCATGAAGGAAGAACGATAATCAGCCGCAGTGAGAAATCAATAATTGACGAGGCGCAAAAAATTACCGAGCTGCCCGATTTTAAAGGTTACATTCTGGACGTTGGCGGTTCCACGGCGAATATGTATGGGATTGATTGCCGGCGTA
>JGI24129J20441_1000646_pt1 | contig 10940 bp, 10 predicted proteins | sample BarGraNGADG00211_FD_20441 | JGI IMG/M metagenome (IMG submission 20441) | reverse complement strand
GTGGACCTGTCGAGTCGAAGCGGCTTGTGGCGATGTCCCTCTCCGCCCGCTTCCCGGCTCTCCTGGGTAGTCTGCCTTGGGCGTTTGTTCCATCGTGTGCCAAGGCGTCGTCGCCGATGCTGTGAGTGAGATCGACGCAGGAGGCGACAATGACCCGGCAGACGCAGCAGAGAAGGAGCGACGCCGGCTTCGCCGTCGTCCAGACGCTCATCGTCATTGCCATCGTCGGCCTCGTTGCTGCCCTGGGGATCCCGGCCTTCGCCTCACAGGCGAAGAAGTCGGCCCTCCGGCAGAATGCCGAGAGCCTTGCCCTGCAGGTGAAGGGTTACCTGGCCCTCGACCTCAGCCCTGCGTACGTCGCCGCCGGTGACCAGACAGCCAGCGGCGGGGGCCAGGGCACCGTCTCCACGGTGCTCACCGGCGCCCTGCGCAATGGCACTGCGGGCCGCTTCGTTAATCCCTTCAGTGGCAGCCGCGTCATCGTCTGCGAGAGCGCCCCGCCGGCGTCCGCGAGCCGCGCTCGCCCCGCCGTGTGGATCACCGACGATGCGCACTACGCCTATGCGGCGTTCCGACCCTCGGAGGCGACGAAGTCTCAGCTCGCCGGGACGCTGGTGGTCGTCTTCGTCGCCGACGCCGGCGTGAGCACCGTCGAGGTCTTCTACGTCGACGCCGCGGGCGGGCGGGCGCCGGTTGCCGCGGCGCTGGCGCTCTGAGGCTGACTGCGTCGAGAGCGCAGCGGGGTCTGCTGTCGGCATCCGATCGGCGCTGAGGCCCTGTGCAGCACTTCCTGGCGATCCGCAGGTTCGCATGACCTGTCGACCCGACACGGGGATCGGACCTGAGGCAGGCTTCAGTCGCCGTTCGCGGCTTCGGTTATCTCATCGACGTACCAATCCAGGACTTCGAAGAACGCCTGGCGCTTGGTCAGATCGTTCAAGGTCACGAGTCCGACGCTCGGGCGGAGGTCGACCCGCTTCTCAGAAAGGCCGAGACCGGCCTGATCGTTGAGCTTGCGCATGAGCTCAAGGCGCTTGTCGCGGTCGTCGAAGACGGGGCGGTACTTCATGCGCTCGAATTGGAACTCGAGCCTGCCGTACGTCCAGACACAGAACGCAAGATGTCTGTGGGAGCCAACCTGCAGCCCGGCGTAGAAGGAGCCATCCTGAGCTCCCTCACCCCACCAGATGTCGGGCATCTTCTCCTGGGCCCAGGTGAGCATCGCGCGAGCAGGTGCTACGGCATCAGGCACACGATCCGCAAGAGCGGCGAAGAACGAGGACTCGTCCCACTTGCGGCCGCTGCGCCTGACCTTCGGTACCTGCTTCGACCAGGCGTTCGGCTTGCTGACGATGTTGAACTTGGGGGCCATCTGCGGGGAGGCACCGATGCGCCACAGTTCGACCTCAACTCCGAAGAAGTTGGTCCCCTCACTCGTGATCTCATTGAGCCAGTCGAGGGCAGCACGATGCTGCTCGACGAACTTGCTGGCTATCCAGATGACGGTGACGGCATTGAGGCCCGCAGCGTAGGTGATGATCTGGCCGAGATGAGTGTGGTCGGTCTGCGCGAGTTGGTTCTCGATGAGCACCCACTGTTCGCTCAGCGGATCCCTGCAGAGGATGTCCGCAGCGAAGGGGCCGACGCTCTGCTCCGTTGACTCGTGCTCGAGAGGGATGCCGAGCGACTCGCCGAGAAGCTCCAGGTTCTCCTTCCTTGCCAGCCAGGGCGTGAAGTCGGCGGGCTCGCTCACCCAAGCTTCACGCAGGTTGATGCTTTCGAGCCTCGCCAAGTCAGGTATGGCCATTACCCCTCCCGTTCGGGTTGCCGCAATTGTAGCCAGCTTGCCGACTGAATTGTCGACAGGAGCGCCGGCACCGGACGAGATTCGGCTGGTCGCCGGACGTTAGTCGGCCGCGAGGCCCTGTGCAGCTTGTTAGCGGTGCGGACAGAATAGCCATGCCTGTGTGGCTGAGGACACTGGCGAGCCGAACTTTGGAGCTAGCAAGGCGCCTGCTTGGTGGTCCGACCCTCGTCCGGACAAGCTGTGTCTCCAATCGGCGCAGCGACCGGCGGCGCACAGGTGCGGCGGGCGAAGGGAACACTCTCGAGGCGGTCGGCGTCATTCTGGCCACCTCTGTGGCGCCAGCCACCTGCTGTCTGGCGATCAGCGTCTCTGAACAGTTTTGGCGCCATCGCGGTGGGGTAGCCTACTGTCAGCCGGTCCCCCTGCTGCCTGAGCACAGGTCTCACCGGCTTTCTGCTGAGGCATGCTGAGGCTGGTCCAGGCCGTTTCGGGCGGCCAACTCGAAGTGCAAGGAGAGTGAGATGCAGGGTGATGCGAGGGTCATCGACGAGCTCAACGCCAGGCTGGCGGAGGAGCTCACGGCCATCAATCAGTACATGGTGCACGCCGAGATGTGCGAAGACTGGCACTACGGACGCCTGGCCGAGCCGATCAAGAAGCGCTCCATCGTCGAGATGAAACACGCCGAGAGACTGATCGAACGCATTCTCTTCTTGGACGGCCGTCCGACCGTGAGCAACCTCAACGACATCCACATCGGTAGCGCCGTTCCGCAGATGCACAGCAACGACCTCGCCGCCGAGATCGACGCCGTCAAGGCCTACAACCAGAGCATCCGCGTTTGCGTCGAGGCGGGAGACGACGGCACCAAAGAGATGCTCGAGTCGATCCTGGGCGACGAGGAGGACCACGTGGACTGGCTGGAGGCCCAGCTGACCCAGATCGACCAGGTCGGGCGCGAGGTCTACCTGGCTGAGCAGATCGGCTAGCGGCTGACGGGGCTTCGCGGCCGGTGTGGTGGTCGGTTCTGGGCGTCAACAGCGGCGCCGGCGTCTTCCACGGCCGTGGACACTGCGATGGGGACAGTGACGGGCAGCGTCGACACCAGCCCTGTCTCACCGGAGACGGTTCCGACTCGGCTAGCACAGTAGCGCCGGCCGGCGTCTCCGCGACCAGTCTTGCTGTGCGTGGCCATCCGCGGCTCACTGAGGCGCGCGACTCGTCGGCAGTCCGCCGGCAGGCTTCTGATAGCGCCTGCATATAGCGCCGACGCGCAGGCGTGAGAGGTCGTGCTGACCTGTGCTCGCCCTCCTACTGCATCCACATGCGCAGGGCGAGAGGCGGCCCGCGGGCACCGAGCCGTGGCTTCCGTCACGCCCATCTCGTATGCTGGGGTCATGCCGATTCGGGACACGTCCTCAGCGCAATCCATTGATCAGAGTCTCGCTGCGCGGATCGGCGTAGATGTTGACTCTCCAGAGATGAGCCTCTTCGGCCTTGCGCGGGAGCCCGCGACGATGCGCAAGGCGCGCGGGGCTTTTTTCACTCCGGCCGAACTGTGCGATTACGTCGTGGAGTGGGCGGTGCACGGCCCCGATGATCGCGTGCTCGAGCCCTCCTGCGGCGAGGCTGCTTTCTTGCTGTCCAGTGGCGCAAGGCTGCGCGCCATGGGCTGCGGGCACCCCGACTGCCATGGACAGCTGCATGGCGTTGAGCTTCACGCCGACAGCGCTCGTGTGGCTGGGCAGCTTCTGACATCCAGGGGGCTGGTGGCTGAGATTGAGGTGGCGGACTTTTTCGATCGGGATCCCGAGTCGATCTTCGATGCCGTCGTCGGCAATCCGCCCTACGTGCGCTACCAGGACTTCGCCGGCGAGGCGCGGGCGCGCAGTCGTGCCGCCGCTCTGCGCGCCGGCGTGCGACTCACCAGGCTTGCCTCGTCGTGGGCTGCGTTCACGGTCCACGCTGCGCTCTTTCTCAAGCCTGAAGGACGCCTCGGCCTCGTGCTTCCTGCCGAGCTGCTCACGGTCAACTACGCGGCCGACGTGCGACGCTTCCTCATGGCGCGCTTTGCGCGCGTGCGCCTCGTGCTCTTTACGGAGCGCGTCTTCCCGGGCGTGCAAGAGGAGGTCATGCTGCTTCTCGCGGAGGGCGCTGGTCCGACGGACCGCTGCGAGCTCTACCAGGTTCCGGACATCGCCGGACTCAGTGCGCCTGAGGCCGCTGTGCGCAGCTGGAAGCCCGAGCGCCCGGAAGGCAAGTGAACGGCAAGCCTGGTTCCCGGCGCGGCACTCGAGACCTACGTTGAGGTGACGCGCAGCCCTGCCTTCTCTCGCCTAAATGACTGGGGCGAGACGACGCTCGGCATGGTCACCGGCAACAACCGCTACTTCGCCCTCAGCCGGCAGCGCGCTGCTGAGTTGGGTCTGCAGGAGAGTGACGTGATTTCGGTCTCGCCGCCCGGCTCACGCCACCTGCGTGGGCTGGAGCTTGGCACAGATGGCTGGGAGGAGCTCGCGGGCGCCGGCGAGGCGACCCTGCTCTTCCGCCCCGCCGCCGACCCGTCTCCCGCAGCCGCTCGCTACATCGAAGCTGGGGAGGCGCTCGGGGTACAGAAGGCCTACAAGTGCCGGGTGCGCACGCCATGGTGGCGCGTGCCGTTGGTCAGGCCCGCCGATCTGCTGGTGACCTATATGAACGCTGACACGCCACGGCTGTGCGCCAACGAGGCTGGGGTGCATCACCTCAACTCGGTGCACGGGCTCTTCCTTCGTCCCGGCTTGCGCGAGGTCGGCATGCAGCTACTGCCGCTGGGTGCCCTGAACTCGATTACGCTGCTCGGTGCGGAGACCGTGGGGCGTGCCTACGGTGGTGGCATGCTCAAGCTTGAGCCCCGCGAGGCAGACCTCCTGCCAGTGCCGTCGGTGGACAGTCTGAAGGCCGTAGAAGACGCACTGATCACGCATCGCCAGTCACTCGTGTCCGCCCTGCGAAACCGGCGACTTCAGGACGCAGTGCAGCTCGTGGATGAGGTTCTCTTGGAGGGACAGCTCGGACTGAGCCCCCATGAGGTGAGCGCTCTGCAGTCGGCCCACGGGGAGCTACGGGCCCGGCGCGTGGCGCGCGGGACGGTGGCGCGTTAATAGAATTCTCCCGACTCTGCGGTGCGAATCCTGGGACGGTGCAGCGTGGTTGAGAAAGCAGACGTCTTCGATTCCTTCGAGCATGTGCTCGCCAGCCGCACGTACATTAGTCCTTGGCGTCCGAATGCTGACGAAGATGCTCCTCTGTACGTTCCGGATCACGGACTCCTCGAAGAGCTGATTGCGATTCCAGTTGGCGAGGGCCAGGCCTCTGGCACCGGGCGACTGGCGAAGGCGATCGATGCCTGGGTCGCCGACGAGCTTCGGCGCTGCGGCTTCCCGCCGGACGAAGTGTGGCCCCCGCTGCAGAAGCCGCGCGTGCTGCCGCGCGAGGTCGGACTGTTCATCGACGGCCTCCCGAAGAGCCTGCAGGAAGCGGCCCGTGAGCAGTTGCTGCGCAACAAGACGGTCGCGCCGTCCGATGCGCGCGTGTTGGGCCGCGCCTATGTCAAGCAAATTGATGTCCTCGTGGCGCAATGGTCGCGCGGTCCCGAGCTGCTGGTATCCACGAAGAGCATGGTGTCTTCGTTCCGCAACAACCTGCCCAACAGGTTCGAGGAGTCGTATGGAGATGCCAAGAATCTCAAGGGACGTTACCCCTTGGCGGCGATGGGCTTCCTCTTCGTGCTGCGGTCGACGGTTCTGGACGAGCCAGGTACGTTTGAGCGTGCGGTCGACATGCTGCGCAAGCTGAGCGACGAGCCTGACGTCTACGACGCGACCAGCGTCGTCCTCGCAGAGTGGAGCGATGACTCGTTCGACGGCGTGCGCCTGCGACAGGACGCCGTGCCCCCGGACCTCAGCACGGGCCACTTTCTCGCGACGCTCGTCGAGCGAGTACTGGAACGGACGCCAGTTGAGATGCACGTGGGGGTGCGTGAGCGTCGAGAGCACCGAGAGCTGCCGCTGCACGAGGAAACGTGAGCGAGCCCGTCGTCGAAGCCGTGATCAGGGTCTGAGCGTTCGTGACTCCTGCTGATCTCATGTCGACGGCAGTGTCTGACACCGCCACTAGGCAGCATGAGGATCTGTGGGTTCGTGAGCTCTTGAACTGCGATGGATGACATGCGTTGGCACAGCGAACACGCGCTCGTTGAAGGGGAGATAGCGCAGTTTCTCATCGGCAGCCGGACGGCGTCGTCCGCGCTGCTCGCATGGTTTCTGCATGCGGTGTGGAGAGTCGAGCCCGAGGACATCGACGAGGCGATCTGCGATGGATGCGGCGACAAAGGGATAGACGGCCTTCTCGTTGACGACGACCTTCGCGAGATCACGATCTTCCAGTCCAAGCATCGCCAGAATCCTGGCGCCGATCAGGGAGACGTGAGTCTGAAGCAGCTGGTGGGCGCTGGCGCCTACTTCGAAAGCGCCGAGAGCGTAGACCGGCTCATGCGCTCCAGCCCGAATCCTGAACTGTCGAGGCTCCTGGTTCGCCTGCGGATTCGCGAACGAGTCGCGGACGGAGCCCACGCCGCACGGTTGGTCTTCGTCACGAATGGCGTGCTGGATCCCGCGGGTAGCGACTACCTGCATGCAATGGCAAGTCACGATCCGCAGCTCGAAGTATGGGACCTCGCACGGCTGGGGCCGGCGGCGGAACGCACTCGACGCCCAGAACTGCTTGCACATGATGTGATTCTCACGGCGGCTGCGCGACCCACGACGGCCGACCTCGACGACGATGTGCGGATCGCGGTGGCACTCATCCCCGCTACACAGCTCGTCTCGCTTCCGGGAATCGATGACCTCTCGCTGTTCGCACGCAATGTTCGGCTCAGCGAGGGAAGGACGCGCATCAACAGGGAGCTGAGGGAGACAGTCAACGATCGTTCGGAGCACAAGTTGTTCGCCGCCTACCACAACGGACTCACGCTCCTCACGCACAGTCTCGTGGTGGAGGGCGACCAACTTCATCTCAACGGCATCGCGGTCGTCAATGGCTGCCAGTCCCTGCTGAGCTTCCGCGATCGACGCAACGTGCTCTCGGAGGATCTCAAGGTCCTCGTCAAGGTCGTGCAGATTAGCGAGCCGAGCAGCTTCACCGACAAGATCACGTACCGCACCAACAATCAGAACCCGGTCGACATTCGCGATCAACGTTCCTCCGACCGAATCCAACGTGACCTGCAGCAGCAAGTCAGCGCGGCTTTCCCTGGAGAACTTGGCTATGGCATTCGCGAGGGTGAGACGTTTGCAGCTCCCGAAGTACTCGACAACCGAGAGGCGGCGCAGCTCCTTATGGCCGTCTACTTGGGTGGCCTTGGAACGCCGTGCGCAAAGTGCGCCTCTTCGACCAGGACTATCATCGGATCTTCAGCCGCGACGTCGATGCCCAGAGGCTGTACTTCATCCATCAGCTCAACAAAGTCGTCTCTTCGATGCGACCTAGGCTGCGATCTGACTTGGCGGCGAGCTTCGCCAGTGTGAGATTCTCGCTGGCCTACCTCCTGGCCAAGGTGCTGAAGAGCAACACGATGGGGGAGGCACTGTTGGACCGCTCCGGTGACTGGATGCCGGAGCTGCGTGATGCTGTCTCGGAGGCTATGACCGCACTGGCTGAGGACGTTGTGGAGTCGATCAACTTCTTCGTCGATTCGGAGCAAGAGGAGCAGGGCGAAGTCTTCGACCCGAAAGTCGTCTTCAAGAGCCGCGAAGGCGTCCGCGAGCTCGAGAACTTCGTGCAACGCGACAGTCGGCGGCAGGCGAGACGGGATCCGGGATATTTGTTCAACGTTGACCCCAAGCACGTTACGTAGAGATCTTGGGGTGGTGCCTATGCGACTGATCTCTGGGAATCGCACCCGATCCTCAGGCTAGGGGGCTGCGGATCGCACGCCTCGAATGTCGATGAGCCCGTGGGCCGACGAGACCGCTTCGTCTTCGACAAGCCCACCTCAACTCGATACTGAGAATGGGCGCTCCATCAAAGGCGCTGGCATCGCGTCGGCGGGCTTGCGAGAAGACCTGCAACGGGCGCTTATGTCGACGCTGTACACGTCACCTGAACCTGTGCGCAGCCCGGCCACCCCTCCGACCGGTCGCGCTGCGGCGCGTCACTCTCTCCGGGGGGCAGCAGATTTGCGGCTACCTCTGACGGGTACCTTTGGAGCACATTCCAGGCCGACGAAGGGAAGACATGGCGTTCATCGACAAGACCATCGAGATAGCGGCAGACGTCCGTGAAGTCTATAAGGTTTGGACTGCTTTCGAGGACTATCCGAAGTTCATGGAGACCATCGAGACGGTAACGCTCGCTCAGACCGACCGTCTGCACTGGGTCGCTGTGATCGAGGACGAGACCTGTGAGTGGGATGCCGACCTCGTCGAGCACGTCTCCGACGAGAAGGTCACGTGGCGAGCCATCGACGGGCGCGAGACCGGTGAGGTGCGGTTTGAGAAGCTCGCTGCCGACAAGACGAGGGTGAGCTACCAGCTCGAGTACGACGCGGCGGCCTGGGAAGGCAACGCTGACGCCGTGCACCGCTGGATGAACCGCCGCGTCGACGATGATCTCGACAACTTCAAACAGCTGCTCGAAGCGATTGCCTGAGCGGGCCAACAAGCGATCAAGTCCGACTCCACCGCTCCATCTGCGGCCTCTGGCCGTGCCCGCGTGTCGGGATTCCTCGTGCCTTGTCCGGTCATGAACGGGCAGAGCGCTTTGCGCGGCGCAGTGTGAAACCGCTGTGCTCGCGCCAATCAAGGCTGACGGCAACGAAGGGGTCTCGATGACGGATCACGCCGACTGGCCGGCACTCCCCTACGAGGAGTGGGCGCCGACCAAGAAGACGCTGCACATGGTCACCCAGATGCTCGGAAAGGCGAAGCTCGCCCTGGTGCCGCCCCAGCCCGAGTGGCTGCACGCGCGCCTCTTCCTCGACGGCCATGGCTTCACGACCGGCCCGATGCCCTACGGGTCCAATGTCGTGTCGATGGGCGTCGACCTGTTCGGGAGCGCGCTCTGGATCGCCGGCAGCGACGGCCGACGCGCGAGCGTCGCCCTCGGGCCGGACCGCACCGTCGCCGCGATCTGGACCGACTTCGGCAGCGCTCTCGCCGGCCTCGGCCTCGAGCTCGACCTCTGGCAGAAACCCCAGGAGCTGGCCGACGTGACGCCCTTCTCGGAGAACACGCGCGACCACACCTTCGTGCCCGAGCACGCGCAGCGCTTTCACCGCATCCTCTGCTCGATCAACGCCGTCTTCGAGGAGTTCCGCTCGCCGTTCTTCGGGCGGAGCGGCGTGCAGTTCTGGTGGGGCAGCTTCGACCTCGCCGTGCTGCTGTTCAACGGACGCGCGACCTCGGCGCCCGCCGATAGCGGCTACATCATGCGCTACGATCTCGACGCAGAGCACCTGAACGCCGGCTTCTGGGCGGGTGATGAGAGCGCCACGGAGCCCGGTCTCTACGCCTACGTGGTTCCGCGTCCGCCGGGCTGCGAGGCGGCTGCCTTCGAGCCGCACTATGCCGGTTGGGTCGAAGCGATGGGCGAGTGGCCTGATGCCCTATGAGGCGGTGCGTACCTGCACCGACCCGCGCCAGGCGATCCTCGACTTCCTCGGCGCCGCCTACCGCGTGGCCACGACGCTGGGCGGCTGGGACGCCGCTTCGCATGAGTACATCCGGCCGCCCGCACTACATCGCGGCTGACAGACTTGAGAGGAGACATCATGGCCGAGTGCCAGCACATGAACACCGTTCCCGCACCGGAGCCGGAGGCACGCACGCAGGGCTGCGAGGAGTGCCTCGCCATCGGGCAGCAGTGGGTGCATCTTCGCAAGTGCCTGGAGTGCGGCCACGTGGGCTGCTGTGACAACTCGATCGGCAAGCATGCCACGAAGCACGCGCACGACGCGGGGCACAACGTCATTCGTTCCTTTGAGCCCGGCGAGGAGTGGCGCTACTGCTACGCGGACGAGGCGTTCGCGGAGTAGCCGGCCTTCGTCGGACGTGGTCAGACTGTGCGCTTTCCAGAAAGTCGTGCAAGTGCGGCACTCCCGCCGGCGCAACGGCGCCCGGCGCCGTCTCATCTCGGGAGGAGTGCATATCGCGTGAAGACGGGCGCCTGAGGGCGGGTCGGCATGGTGTCGGCGGCCGGGGAAGAGGACCTGCGCGGGACCGACTTTCATCGGCCGCACACGTCTGCGTAACCTGTGACACCTTTCCTCGGCTATGTCTTGCGCCTCACCCAGACCGACGCCGAGACTATCGCGGCCGGAGAGTGGTCGTGGCCTCGACGACCCCCAAGTACGCAGTCATCGAGCTGCTGCGCGATTCTTGCCACAGAATGCCGAAGTTCGCGCACGCATGATTATTGTCATACTGGGGCTTGACGGTGCCTGCCGCGGCTCCTGCGGGTATGCCTCTCGCAGACCACGGGCTTCCGTGACGATAAGAGAGAAGGGGCGAGATGACCACTGTCACCGAGATAGCGCCGGACGTCTTCAGCATCTGCACCTATGTCGAGCAGATCGATCTGCAGTTCCGCCAGTTCCTGATCCGCGACGAGCAGCCGCTGCTCTACCACACGGGCACGAGGCGCCTGTTCGAACGCGTGCGCGACGCCGTCGCGGAGGTCATCGACCCGGCGTCGCTGCGCTGGATCGCGTTCAGCCACTTCGAGGCGGACGAGTGCGGAGGGCTCAACCTGTGGCTTCAGGAGGCGCCGGCCCAGGCGGCGTGCAGCGCCAACGGCGCGCTGGTGAGCGTCAACGACTACGCCTTCGGCAAAGCGCGGCCGCTCGGCGACGGGGAGACGCTGACGATCGGCACGCACCGGCTGCGCTTCTTGGCCACGCCGCACCTGCCTCACGGGTGGGACGCCGGCCACCTCTACGACGAGACATCCGGCGTCCTGTTCTGCTCGGACCTTCTGCATCACGTCGGGGACGTGGCCGCGACCACCACGGAGAGCCGGGTCGCGGCCATGAGGGCGATGCTCGAGAGCTCCCGCGGCGCGCCCATGGACTGGTACATCCCGTGGACGCCGC
>JGI24129J20441_1000639_pt1 | contig 11010 bp, 9 predicted proteins | sample BarGraNGADG00211_FD_20441 | JGI IMG/M metagenome (IMG submission 20441) | reverse complement strand
GTGGCGGGCGGTCGACCGCCCGTGGAGACCGCATCGCCCGCCGGGCTGACGAGGCCGGACTCGAGGAGCTGCTCCACGCGCGCGCCAATCGTCGACCGGGCCTGGCCGGTAATCTGGGCGAGTTCCGCCCGCGTGTGCGGACTTCCGTCCCTTAGTAGCCCCAAAGTGCCGCTCAGGTCTCCTGAGTTCTGCATGTTCCATGACACAGGTCAAGTGAAGCATGCCGATCGTGCGCCGCGGCGCATTCGAGCACCGCGGCCGGTTCTTTGCGTGGCCGGGCGAGTCACAGTGCGGGGCCGCGCTCGCTCGCCGTGTGGCCCGAGCGCTGGCCGACGTGCTCCGACAAGGCGACCTCGTCGTCGCCCCGACGATGAGGGGCTGCCTGTGTGTTGCGCCCACCGCGGGCCCGCGTTCGATGTGCCGCCCATGGGCGGGTTGGCCGCTGCACGCGCCTCCCGTCGGGGTGTGCGCCAACCGTCGGCGCAGCCAAGGACGGTTCGTCCGCGCGTCGGGGGCCGGAGTCTCGGGCCCCATGGGCGTGTCGGCACAGCTCTTTCAGTAGGCGTGGGACCGGTCGTCGTCACGACGGGCCCGAGAGCGGTGTGCCCATCGGCTGCCCGCCATGTAACTTTTGTGTCTCGAACGGCCGAAGATCCCTGTAGCGTCGCTACATCTTCTGCTACGTTCTCGACAGGTCACCGGAGACTTCTTGTGTCGCGAGGAGCGCGACGGGGCCTGGGATGGGTGAAGGACCACGGTCTCGCGCTTGACGTTGGCGGTTCTCGGGGGCCTGGGCCCTGGCTTTTATCCTGACAAGGCAGTCATGGAAAGGGAATACGACAATGAGAAGAATCACGCGCCCAGTCATCGCGTTGATGGTGACAACCGGCATGGTCGTGGCCCTGGCCGCCTGCAGCGGCGGGGCCGGCGAGAAATCGACTGCCGCCTCGAGCAGCGGCAAGGCCTCGGGCACCTTCACCTGGTGGGGCTGGACCCCGGATACCCCGGTGGCCAAGAAGTACATCGCGGAGTTCAACAAGGTCTACCCCGACATCAAGGTCGAGTACAAGAACTATGAAAACGCCGACTACGCCCCGACCATGTCGACGGCGTTCCAAACCGGTGCGGGTCCCGACATGTTCGACGTGTCCGCCGGCGGCAACGTTGGCGGCAAGCAGCTGTGGGGCGACTACGCGATGGATCTGACCCCGGTGGCCGTTAAGGCAATGGGCGCGGGCTGGAAGGATAAGTTCGCCACCGGTTACGTTGACGAGTTGACCTACAACGGCAAGGTTGTGGCCCTGCCCCTGGGCGGAGTCGCGGCCGATCTCTTCTGGATCAACAAGGACCTGTTCACCGCGAACGGCGTGTCCACCGAGCTGAAGACCTATGACGCGCTCAAGGCGGCCTGCGACAAGTTCGCGGCGGCCCACGTGCAGTGCTTCACCATGGGGACCAACTCGACCGACACCTTCTCCACCGAGCTGCTGCGCACCATCATGAGCTCCCTTGATCCCACCTTCTACATGAAGGCACTGCATGGCACGGTCAGCTGGGATGACCCGGTGTTCGTCAAGGCCATCGACATCATGCGCAATATGAAGCGCGACGGGATCATCAGCCAGGACGCCACTTCGATCAAGCAGTACCCCGAGGCCAACAACAACTTCATGTCCGGAAAGGCTGCCATCGTCCAGATGGGCACCTGGTACGCCCAGTACGCCGCCAAGGCCTCGATGACGGCCTCGATGGAGGGTGCCGGCGTTTCAAAGCCGGTTCCCTTCACCATGATGCCAATCGTGAGCCCGGACCTTGCCGGCAAGGGCAACATCCCCGGGTACGTGGGTGAGGCAGATTATGGCCTGGCCATCAACTCCAAAGCCAAGAACGTCGAGGCCGCCAAGACGTTCCTCACTTGGCTGACCACCACCAAGGAGGGCCAGCAGGATGTGGCCAACGCCATCGACCTGGTGCCCGCCTTGGTGGGCGTCCAGGCCGATTGGAAAAACCTTGGCCTGGTCTCGCCCGACATCCAGATCCCGGCCTTCTCGAAGCTGTTCACCGATGCTGCGGCCGCGCCCGAGTCGCGCAACCTGTACATCTCGGCAGAGACGGGAAATGCTCAGGTGATCGCGGTCCAGCAGGCCCTCGCTAACGGGTCCGTAAGCTCGGCTTCTATCGCCAAGCAGGCGGAGGCCGACTCGGTCGACATGCCGGTGAAGTGATACCGACCCCGCCGTAGGTGTGACGGAGGGACGATTTCACCATGGCAACTTCGGTGACAGCTGGTCCGAACAACTCTCCGGATCCACACGCCCCGGTCACGTCCGGTGGTGGCGCCTCGCGGAGGCGCTCCCACCGGACGCCCTCCGGATTGGGCTGGATCCTTCCGGGCTTCGTAGTATCTGTCGGATTGATCTACTTCTGCATCGGGTACTCGGGATACATCTCCTTGCTCCCTTGGAACTGGAGGCCCCTGCGCCCGGCGACCATCGAGGGCTTTGACTCGTACGTCAGGGCCTTCAACAGCCCGTTGTTCTGGACGTGCCTCCAGCACACCCTGGTGTTCTTCATCGTGGCTTACGTTGTCCAGTGCGTCATGGGCATCATCTTCTCGGCCATGCTCCACTCGAAGGTGTTTGGGGCAACCATCTTCAAGGTGATCATCTTTTTACCGGTGGTGATTGCCCCGGCCATCATGTCGCCGGTTCACCGGCGGGTGTTCGCCGTGGACGGGCCGATCAATTGGATTCTGCAACACCTGGGAATGATCAACGTGGACGCGGTGGGCAACCGGGTCTGGACCGAATGGATTTCCTGGGCGCTGACGCACATCGGGATGGAGAACGTCACCCCCAACTGGATCCAGCCGTCCACCGCGCTGTGGGTGATCATCGCCGTGCAGATCTGGAGCTCGATCGGCATGGCCTTCATCTTGTTCTACGCGGCTATGGGCCAGATCGACCCCGAGGTGTTGGAGGCGGCGCGCATCGACGGCGCCGGCAACATCCGGATGTTGTTCTCGGTGGTGGTGCCCAACCTGAAGCCCACCTTGGTGGCGCTGGCGATCCTCAACGCGATCACCGCGCTGAAACTCTTCGACTTTCCCTACCTGGTCACCGCGGGCGGCCCGGCGCACTCCTCGGAGTTCTTGGGGACCTACATTTACGCCGAGCTGTTCGGCGTGTCCAGCCACTACGGCTACGCGGCCACGTTGTCGGTCTTGCTTCTAATCTTGGCCTTGGGGCTTTCGATCATCATGAGCGTGGCCGCTCGCGAAGGTAGGCCGGGCCATAAAACCAAGGGAGTGCGCGTCTAGGTGTTCGAGACACGAAGCCGACTAGCCCGAGTGGGCCTGGCAGCCCTGCTGGCCGTCATGGTGATCCCCTTTGTCATTCCCCTGTTCACCATGGTTCAAGGCTCCTTACAGGGCCGTGGGTGGGCCAACTACCAAAGCGTCATCGAGCTCGAGGGCTTTTGGCTGTACTTCCGCAACTCGGCCATCATCTCGCTGGCCACGATCGCCATCGTCTACTTCTTGACGATGGCCGCCTCGTTCGGCTTTTCCAAGCTGCGCATCCGCAGCAAGGAGGTGTATTTCTGGCTGATGATGGGGGCGCTGACCATGCCCGAGGTGGTGCTGCTGACCCCGCTGGTCATCATGGCTTCCAAGGCGGGGATGGGCGGGACCTTCTGGGCCGTCATAATCCCGTTGGTCGCCCTGCAGATCCCATTCACCGTCCTGCTCGCCAGGAGCTATGTGGACGGCATCCCCGATGCGCTGTTCGAGGCTGCGTACCTCGACGGGGCGGGGACCTGGAGGCAGTTCTGGTACGTGTTGGTGCCGCTGGCCAAGCCCATGGCCGTGGCCATCGTCGTGCTGGTGCTGATCAATTCCTGGAACTCGTACCTGCTGCCGCTGGTGCTGTTAGGGCAGTCGGAGGGCAACATGGTGGTCACCCAGCTGCCCAACTCCTTCAGGACCCAGTACACCGACGATCAAACCAAGATCCTGGCCGGGGCCGTCTTGGCCGCCCTCCCCGAGATCATCGCGTACATCAGCCTCCAGCGGTATTTTGAGCGCGGCATTGCGGCTGGGGCGATCAAGTGACAAGTCGACCAAAGTGAGGACGTTTCATGAGCAAGGCAACCGATACCTGGCGCGAGTTGTTGGAGGGCTAAACCTCCAGGCTGCGCGTTCACAACCTCAGCACCGTCGAGGACACCGTGTAGTGGAGTCTGCCAGGGTGCTGTAGCGGTAGACCGGTGACCGCGTCCTCGTCGTGGCCGAGGGCGCGTTGGCTGCATGCTCCTTCGAGCGGACCTTCCACAGAACTCTCCAAGGCGACCATGGGGATGGCCGCACCCACGAGATCGACGTTGCCAGCTTCCTGCACGAGCAGCTCGGGCAGGCCCGTTGCCCGCCGGGTGCCTCCAGCCCCACGAGATCGGCAGCCGGGCAACGACCTGGTGGGCGAGCAGGTTTGTGGTACAGCTCGGTGTCGTAAAGCTCGCTGATCTCCACAACGAGCTGATGCAGGGCGTGCGTGACGTGGAGCTCCTCCGGCAGTGGATGCCTGGCCGCGGGGCATTCGAGTACGGCAGCTTCCCGATGCCGTGGGTGGGACGCGTGCGCGACGGGGTTCTGCTGGTAGACGGTCACCAGCACCGACTCCCGGTGAACAGCCCGCCCTTTACGCTGCACGGCATGACCTTCTTCGGTCCGTGGACCGCGCTCGACTTGACCGAGACCACGGCAGAGTTCGCCCTCGGGCTCGCCGCCCCCTGGCCGTGGCCTGGCCGCGCGAAGCAACGGTTCGAGCTCACTGGGGAAGCACTAGAGATGACGCTGACCGTTGAGACCGACGGGACCCCGTTCCAGGCGGCAGCCGGGTGGCACCCCTGGTTCGCAAAATGGAGCGGAACGCACGAGGAGCTCGCGCAGGCGCCTGTAGGTGGTTCCGNCGACGAGTACTCCATCCACTTCTCCGCCGATTGGCACGAAGAGCCGGGCGACGATGGCCTCCGCACGGGACGGCGCATCGCACCACGCCCGTGGCCGTGGGATGACGCGTTCGGCTTCGACACAAGCCTGAGCGCGACTCTCACCTGGCCTCGCCGCGTCGAGCTCCTGATGACCTCACCGGCGACATCCATGGTCATCTACACGCCTGAGCCCGACGCTGCCTGCGTCGAGCCGCAGTCCGGACCGCCGAACGCTGTGAACACACACCAATGAGTGATCACGCCCTTAGCGCCGCTCGTTGTCAGTACCAGGTGGGCGCCGATCGCGCTCTGACTGCGAATGACGGTCTTGCCCCTTATACCTGCGTTTTCCACACCCGGTCCAACCGCTCACAGCGAGCGCCGCAAAGGAGAAGTCATGGAAATTGGACAGTCGAACGGTGCCTCGGGCCTGACGACCATGCATCGCGCGCTCGTCGAGCCAGGGCTCGGTGTCCGGCTCGAAGAGGTGGCGGTGCCCGCTCCTGGGGCCGGTGAAGTGCTCGTGAAGAGCACGCTGGTGGGGATCTGCGGGTCAGACACGCACGCCCTGGCGGGGCACCACCCTTTCCTCACGGCACCCTACGTGCCCGGCCACGAGGCAACTGGCGTCGTCGTGTCCCTTGGGGCCGAGGTGGATCGCTTCACGTCGGGGCAGAGGGTCCTGCTCAAGCCCAACGTGACCTGCGGCGCCTGTGCAAACTGCGTGGCAGGGCGCACCAACGCATGTGATTCGCTCGCCTGGATCGGATGCGACTCCTCCCGGGTATTGGCTGGTGCAATGGCGGAGTATTTCGTCGCACCTGCCGGCAACCTTTACCCGGTCCCCGACGGGCTCGACGACCGGGAGGCCGCTCTCGTGGAGTGCCTCGCAACTCCCGTCCACGCGGCGCGAATCGCCGGTGGCCTCACCGGCGCGCGTGTGGTCGTGCTCGGTGCCGGGACGATCGGGCTGCTGAGCGTGGTGGCCGCCGTTCATGCAGGTGCCCAGACGGTATTCGTCACGGACATGGAGCAGGCCAAAATCGACCGGGCGGTGCGTTGCGGTGCTCTGGGCGGGGTCCTGGCGTACACGCAGGACCTCGAGTTGGGCGTCCGATCGAAGCTTGGCGGTCCGGCCGATGTTGTCTTCGATTGCGTGTCTAGCGAACGCTCGTTGACGCAGGCCATCGGTTTGCTCCGAAGGGCAGGCACGCTACTGGTCGTCGGTGTCCCACCGCGGCCGGTACCCATCAACCTGCCGTTCATCCAGGACTGGGAACTACGGGTCCAGGGCTGTGCTGCCTACACCGAACAGGATATGACTGCGGCGATCGAGATCGCGGTAGCCGGTGGCATTCCGGTGGCCGAGCTGGTGTCTGGCTCATATGGGCTCCAGGACGTCGCCCTGGCGTTCAGGGCAGCGGGCGCCGACACGTCAGGCAAGGTGATGGTCACCCCTTCACGCCAGGAACAAGCGACCACTCGGGGTGCTCCATACGGTCCAACGCCTCCGGGGTGACTGAACCCACGATGTGACTTCGCGCGACGAGTTCATCGGCGAAGGGTGTCCAGGATCGGCGTTGATGACCAACGTCGAACTCGGAGGCTTTCGGGGACATGCTGCCCACGACGACATGCAGGTCGTTCGCTACGCTCGCCTGGATCTGCCGCGGTGGGGGCGCTCGCTGGGGCCACGAGCATGACGGGCTTGCCGGACTGCAGGATCGCTGCTGCTTCCTGGCCAGCCGGCGTTCCGATCGTGCGGCCTTCGTTGCGGACGGAGAATCAGAATGCCCGGAGGGTCCATGCTGTGCCTCGGGGTCTGCCATGCCGAGCCGGGAGGCCGGGTGCCATTCTCCCGGTCCGGAGTATGCAATGGCTCACGGGAGCCGGNGGAGGCCCCGCTCCTACATCGCANCTGAGGCCTGCGGGTGTGGTCGGGGTCGGTTATGTAGAGATTCACATAACCGGTTCTGTGGGAGCCGGGGGTGCGATTCCCCCCGGCCACCCGACGCATGGTGAGAAGATTCACGCAATCGCAACAGGCCGCGGACGCCGCCGCTTTGGCTGGGCCGGATTGCATCGCCGCTGGTCAACGGCTTGCGGGCTGACAAATCGCGTCGTGAATGCAGACGCGGGCAATCAGTTCATCGCCCCGAGCTCACAGCATCCTTCTCACATGCCGCTGCAACTCAAGCGTCCGGGAGGCGCGGAAACCGTTGCGAGACAACAGCCAAGGTCAAAGAGCGCGCCACCTATGTCCGGAGTTCTGGAGTCAGGGCCCCGGCAAAATCGTAGTTGACGGCGTGGCGCACGGCGACACACCGTCGGCGGTGTAGAAGCAGCGCGGACACGGCGCGGCTGGTGATCATCAAGGGTTCTCTACATCCATCACGGTCCCCGGAGTCGTCGCCGTGTCCGCTTGTGTATCTTCGCTGATCCCCTCCGCCATCGGCCAGCCCGGACGCCTGCCGGCGATGGCGGCGATGTACCCGCAGGGGTTGCTGAAAGCCTTCGCTGCGGTGGCCGACCCTCGCAAGAAGCGCGGTGTGCGACACAGGTTCGTCTCGATCCTGGCTGTGAGTGCCTGTGCGGTTCTGGCCGGGCGCGCTCGTTCACTTCGATTGCCGAGTGGGCTCACGACCTGACCCCAGCGGGCCGCGCGAAGTTGGGTATTGGCCGGGTCGCGCCGAGTGAGTCCACGATCCGCCGGACCCTGCAAAAGTTGGACCCTGACGTGCTGGGCCAGGCCCTGTCGGCCTGGCTCACGACCTGCTCGATGGCCCGCGCCGACCGGCAGTCATCGCCCTGGACGGCAAGACCGCCCGCGGCGCCCGCCGCGACGATGGCCGCGCGGTGCACCTGTTCGCTGCTCTGGACCAGCAAACCGGCGCTGTCCTGGGACAGACCGCGGTGGACGCAAAGACCAATGAGATCAACGCTTTTGCCCCGCTGCTGGATCGCCTGGACATCACCGGCGCGATCATCACCGCCGACGCACTTCACACCCACCGTGCCCACGCCGGCTACCTGAGCGGGCTCGGCGCGCACTACATCTTCATCGCCAAGGGCAACCAGCCCAGCCTGGACCGTCAGTTGCGGTCCGTGCCCTGGAAACAGGTCCCACCCGCTGACACCACGGCCAGCAAAAGCCACGGCCGAGTCGAGACCCGGACGGTGAAACTGGTCGCAGTCCCCGCCGGGATCGGTTTCCCCACGCCGCGTTGGCGATCCAGATCACCCGGACCCGTAGGCCCTTCGCTCAGAAGCGGGCCAGCCGCGAAACCGTGTACGCGATCACCGACCTGACCTACCACGACATCACCGCCGGCCCAGCTCGCGAACGCGATCCGCGGGCACTGGTCCATCGAGAACCGCCTGCACTGGATACGGGATATGACCTTTGCCGAGGACCACTCCCAGGTCCGCACCGGCCATGGCCCACAGGTCATGGGCCACCCTGCGCAACCTCGCCGTCAGCCTCCACCGCCTGCGCGGAGCCACCAACATCGCCGCCGCCTGCCGCCGGATCAGCAGACACCCAGACCGCGTCCTGTCGCTGGTCAGATAACGGATTCATAAACAATGCCGAGGCCCTGTGGTACCGGTTCCGGCGGCGTTGGCCCGCAGGGACAAAGGATCCATGGCTCGTGTCTGCGCTCATCTCCCGCATGTGACGGCGACGGCGTGCTGGTGGCGGGAAAGCGCTTGCCGCGAAGGGGTCTTGCATGGCAGGATCGGGCACGGTCGCACCATCGAAGGAGGCATGATGCCGAGAGTCGCGCTGGTCACCGGCGGCAACCGCGGGATCGGACAGGGGATCACGCGCCGTCTGCTGGCTGACGGCTTCGCGGTGTCCATCCTCGCGACCCGGGAGGAGCCTGCCGACGTTCTCGCCGAGCTCCGCGAGCTGGGCGAGGTCCGCTACGTGCGCGGGAGTGTCGCCGAGCCGGAGGACCACGAGCGTTACGTGCGGGACGCCGTCGACGCCTGGGGTCGACTGGACGTGCTGGTCAACAACGCCGGCGTCGGTCCGACGGTCCGTGACGACCTGCTCGACGCCGGCACCGCGAGCTTCGACCGGGTGCTGGGGATCAACCTGCGTGGACCGTACTTCCTGACGCAGGCCTTCGCACGCGCGGTCATCGAGCTGCGTGGCCCGCTCGGCGCGCCGCCGGAGCAGACGGTCGCCACGATCGTCAACGTCTCCTCGATCTCGGCCACGACGGTCTCGACCAACCGGGGTGAGTACTGCATCTCCAAGGCTGGCGTCGCGATGGCCACGCAGCTGTGGGCCGCGCGCCTGGCACCCGAGGGGATCGTCGTCTACGAGGTCCGCCCGGGGGTCATCGCCACGGACATGACCGCGGGAGCGGCCGAGAAGTACGACGCGCTGTTCGCCGCTGGTCTGGCGCCGATGCCGCGCTGGGGTCGTCCCGCCGACGTCGGCGGTGCCGTCGGGATGCTCGTGGCGGGCAACACGCCGTACTCCACTGGTGAGATCTTCCACGTCGACGGCGGCATGCACATTCCACGCCTCTGAATCCCCCGACCTATCCTCGGGGTTGAAGACCGCAGCCGTCTGATCAAGGAGAGCACCCAATGAGTACCCACGACGCCGAGGTGTTGCGGATCGCGGGCAGAGAGGTCCCAGTTGTTTCGGCCAATACCGTCGTGGTCGGCACCGGCTCCGCCGGGTTCTGCGCCGCGGACCGGTTGTGGGAGTTCGGCCAGACGGACATCGTCATGGTCACGGACAAGATCGGCGCCGGGACGTCGCGCAACGCGGGCTCGGACAAACAGACGTACTACAAGTTGACGCTGTCGGGGGGCGACGGCGACTCGGTGCGCGAGATGGCCCAGACGCTCTTCTCGGGCGGGGCGATGGACGGCGACAACGCGCTTGCCGAGGCCGCCCTCTCGGCCCGCGGCTTCCTGCGGTTGTGCGAGCTCGGTGTTCCCTTCCCGCAGAACCGGTATGGGGAGTTCATCGGCTACAAGACCGATCATGACCCGCGCCTTCGGGCGACCTCCGTGGGTCCGTACACCTCGCGCACCATGGTCGAGCAGCTCGAGAAGAAGGTGGCTCGCAACGGCACGCGGATCTTCGACGACTGCCGCGTCGTGGACGTCGTGGTGCGCGACGGCGCCGTGGCCGGGCTGCTCGTGCTGCGCACGGACGTCCGCGTCGAACCGCCGGGGAGCGCAGCCGGGAGTCCGTTCCTGCTGTTCCGCTGTACCAACCTCGTGTACGCGACCGGTGGACCGGCCGGGATGTACGCGACCCGCGTCTTCCCGAACGGTCAGTGGGGTGCGTCGGGGGCCGCCTACCGAGCGGGGGTGCGGGGAAAGAACCTGACCGAGTGGCAGTTTGGGCTCGGGTCGATCAAGCCGCGCTGGAACGTCTCGGGCACGTACATGCAGGTGCTGCCTCGGTTCGTCTCGACCGACGCCGATGGCGGGGATGAGCGCGAGTTCCTCACCGAGTCGATCGGTGACTACGGCCGCCAGCTGTCGATGATCTTCCTCAAGGGCTACCAGTGGCCCTTCGACATCGGCAAGGCGCTCGATGGGTCCTCGCTGATCGACCTGCTGGTCTACCGCGAGACGGTGCTGCGCGGGCGCCGGGTGTTCCTGGACTTCCGCCGCAACCCGGTGCGCCAGGAGCTGGACGCCGCGGAGCTGTCGCCCGAGGCGCACGCCTACCTCGACCGGGCAGGCGTGCTGTTCGGCACGCCGATCGAACGCCTCAAGCACATGAACCTGCCCGCATACGACTTCTACCTGCAGAAGAATCCGAACGTGGACCTTGAGACTGAGATGCTCGAGGTTGACGTGTGCGCGCAGCACAACAACGGGGGCCTGGTCGTGGACGCCTGGTGGCAGTCCAACGTCGCCGGGTTCTTCCCGGTGGGTGAGGCCGGCGGTGCGCATGGGGTGTACCGGCCGGGCGGCGCGGCGCTGAACAGCGGGCAGGTCGGTGCGACGCGCGCTGCCGAGTTCATCGCGGCCCGGCGGGCCGCG
>JGI24129J20441_1000636_pt1 | contig 11022 bp, 11 predicted proteins | sample BarGraNGADG00211_FD_20441 | JGI IMG/M metagenome (IMG submission 20441) | reverse complement strand
GTCCTATCGGGACCTCCGCGGGTCGCCGCTCGCCCGTCGAGCCCCGCGAATGGGCAGGCTCGGGCCGTCAGCGGCGGCTCATCGGTGGATCCGGGCTAAGGCGACGCGGAGCTGCTTGAGCGCGGGGTGATCCTCCCCCCGGTCGCGCGCCAACAGCGCGCTCGGGGTGAGCGACCGGTCTCGTACCGCCAGCACGGCCAGTGCCTTCTGAAGCTGAACGGTGTCGCCGCGGGTGCGGCGTTTCTGACCGTTGGCATAAGGTGCCTTGATGGCCGGAGGCCCCAGACGCCGCGCTAGGAATTCCCCAGCGGCATTGAGGTCGGCCATGAAGTCAGCGGTTCGTCCGTGCCGGCTGGTGTGGGTCGCCACGTGCCCCATCTTGGCTGCGTCGCGGTCGATCCAGCCCGGTGGCAAGAGGTTGAGGTCGTCGACGAGATCCGTGGCGCGGCGCGTGAGATCGAAGTTGAGGAGCGAGAGCTGCGCGAGCGCCAGCAGTACGCCCGGGTCAGCCGGGTCAAGGCGTGCACCGGCCGACGCGATCCGCTGCGCCAGCTCCGTAAGGGCGCAGACGAGTAAAGGGCGGATGCGCAGTGCCTCCTCGACTAATGACGCAGATGCGCACCGGAAGGGGTTCGGCGATTCGGATCCATCGGGCCAGAACGCGGTCGTGTCGAGGAAGTAGGCGACGACCGTGGTCACATTGTGCTGGTCCGGCATGCCGAGCGGGTCCACGAGATCCATGAGCGCTGGCTTGGCAGCCGCAACCTCGCGGCTCACGGCGGGGTGTCCGATCCAGGTCAGGCAGACGCGACGCGCGAACTTCTCAGCACGGGCATGGCGCAGCTCGGTGGCCCGTGAGGGCTTTGGGTCGCCGGGCCACGGCTCCCCAGCGAACTCAGCCCGCATCCTGGCATACAGTTCGCGGCGGTCCTCCTGGGTACCGTCCGGACCTTCTGCTTTCAGCATCCACACGACGAGATCACGGCTTCGTTCTAGCCGAAGCCGAAGTAGGGGAGGGGCGATCTCCATCTGCTCGGTGGCCATGACCAGGAGTGCTTCGAGTTCGTTTCGTCGTTTAGGTGTCAGGAAGCCACCACGAGCGCCGTCAGGAGCCATCTTGGGCATCCTCGCAAGACTTTGGTGTCGGCCCAGCCTCCATCCCTGGCAGTGTATCCGTAGCCGAGAGCGCCGGCGGGCCCGGCGATCGCGACGTCGGGTCGGGACGCCTGCGGCAGTCCCCTCACCGGCTCGCTCACCGTCGTCTGGCATCGGCCCAGTCGCAGAGCGGAGCCCGACCCGAACCGACCCTATCAGGCGCCGCTTATCTGCGGCTTATTTCGGATGGGGCCCATCGATCGTGGCGGCATCTGCACGCCGGTTCTAGACTGTCCGTACGGCCGCTCACCTCTGGTGAGCCGGTCCCGTGGGCTCCCGACATCCTCCCCCCCGGATGGCGGGAGCCTCTTCCTTGTTCGCTTCTAGACCCCGATCGCCTCGGCCACGTCGCGCCAGGTCAGATCCTCCTGGCCCTCAAGCCTCCTCAAATAGACGCTCGTGACGGCGAGCGAGCTGTGGTCCAAGAACTGGCTCACCGACTCAATTGACTCGCCCGCATCACGGCGCAACTTCGCCGCGGTGTGCCGAAGGACGTGGATGCCGGTCGGTGCCATGCCGGCGGCCTGTAGGTAGCGCCTGAACCTGGCGTAGAACGTCCCGCTAGTCACGCCCTCCGGCCGGGCAGCGGCCTGCCAGACCGACTCCTCGGGAGCCATCGTCTCAAGGTCTCTGCTGGCGTCGGCGAGAGTCGCACAGATGGCCGCGTAGGCGGGGTGGGGGAGTTCCCGACGACCTCGCTTGCCGCCCTTGCCGCGGTAGGCGTAGAAGGTCGTCTCGCCCTCGATGCTCAAATCGCCAGCCCGCAGGCCGATCACTTCAGCCCTGCGCCTGCCAGTCAGGACCAGGGTCAGCAGGATGGCTCGGTCGCGCCTGCCTGAGAGGGTGTCTGGGACGACCCCGAGGAGTCGTCGCACCTCATCGGCGGAATACCCGCGGGCGACCGACTGAACGCTCCTCGGTCGCTCCACGGCGTCGCAGGGGTTCGAGACAACGAGGCCCATCCGGATCAGGAAGCGGTAGAAGGAGGAGAGGCAGGCGATCCGGGCGCCCACCGTGGTCCCCGAGGGTGTGCGGCCAGAGCGGCCGATGCCGTGGACCCAGGCGAGGACGTCGGCGGGCTTCACTCGGTCGGGCGTCAAGCTGCGCTCGGCGAAGAACGGCCACAACATCCTGGAGTAGGACTCGACAGTCCTCTTGGAGCCGGAGCGATTGCCCTTCTCGACGAGGAAGGCGTAGAGGGCCTGGTCCCAGGCAGAGGGGTCTCCGCTGGTTAGGGCCGGGAGGGGTTGAGCGGTCATGTGGCGCCTCGGGTACGAGATGGTCGCCCACATGACTCACTCCGCCGGGCCCGGAAAGCAACACCATTACCAAATGGTTCGGTCTAGCTGTCACGACGTGGCCGTCAGCGGAGCGAGGGCCGCTGCCAGCCCAGCCGCGACCGCGACTGCGGCATCGCCTTGGCCCCGTCCAAGGCACCAAAAGCACTGAGGCGATCGCGGTAGGCTGAGCCTACGAGGATGCTCAGGAGCCGCCTGGTCCGCCTCAGAGGGCCGGTGTCATTCGCTTGGCTGAGTGGTCTGCTCTGGCCGCCGCCGGACTACCCCAGGTAAGCCAGATTGCAATAGAGGCCGAAGGTGCCGTCAGTACCGAGTTGGGTCTTGATCTGCGCAAGGGGCACGGTGATGCCGCCGGCTTCATCGATCAGTGTGGCAGTCAGCGTCTCGGTCGCCAGCTCCTGGTTCCAAACCGCCCTGGTGATTCCGCTATCGACGTCAAAGGCGCTGTAAGGCACCCATGAACCTGTCAGCGGAAATGTCACGGTATTGTCGGCGCCGAGTGACACGAGTTTTCAGCGAGGGAGCGGCTATCCGTGTCCGGGCTGGCGTGTCTCGATCGCCGCGAGCGCCTCGGCGGCAGCCTCGCGCGCGTCACTGAAATAGTCGCCGCTTCCGTTGACTGCAGCCTTGAGGGCCGGAGCGGCCTTCACGTCCCCGATCTGGCCGAGGGCTTTCGCCGCGGCCACGGTCACATGTTGCCGCCTGTCCCGCGTGAAGACGTTGAGAAGGGACTCCGCGGCCCGGGCACCGCCGATGCGGCCTAGTGCCTCGGCAGCAGCCTGGCTCACCCCAGGATGCGCGTCACCTTCTAGGGCGCCTATGAGGGGTTCGACTGCGCGGGCGTCGCCGATCCTGCCCAGTGCCACCGCAGTAGGTTGGCGCGTCGACCAGTCCTCGTCTCCAAGAAGGGCGGTGAGGGGCTCCGCGGCGCGGGCGTCGCCAATCTCGCCTAGCGCCTCCGCGGCGTACCTGCGCACGTCTCCATTCCGGTCCCCAAGCGCACCGATGAGGGGCTCGACGGCGCGGGCGTCGCCAATCATGCCGAGCGCTCGAGCACTGTGGGATCGCATGTTTTTGTCGTCGGCCTTGAGGTGGGTCACGAGGGGCTCGACCGCACGGGCGTCGCCGGTCGTGCCGAGGGCCTCGGCGGCACTGTAGCCGAAGTACTGGTTGGGGTTGTCGAGGGCGACCACGAGGGCATCGACAGCGGGGCTACCGATCTTGCCGAGCGCTGAGATGGGGTCGTAGTCCCTGTTCCCGGCGCGCGCGAGGGCGACGCTGAGCGGCCCCACTGCGGGAGCACCGATCTCCACGGCCTTGTCCCATTCGCGTTTGGCCACCCAGTAGGCCGCTCCGGCAACACCCCGATCCGGCTTCCAACCAAATCCGTCAAGCGCCTTGGCAGCCTTCGCTGCCGTCTCCGAATCCGGGGACTGGAGGGCAGAAACCAGAGGATCGACGGCTTGGGAACCGCCCGTCTTGGCGAGCGCCTCTACGGCGATCCAGCCCACATCCCCGTTCTCGATTGCGGCAATGAGGGGCTCGAAGGCACGGGCGTCGCCTATCCTGCCGAGCGCCCCGGCAGCGCTCCAACGCACTTCGCGATCTTGATCTTGCAGAGCGGCGACAAGAGGCTCGACGGCACGGACGTCGCCAATCACGAATAGGGCTGCCGCAGCATATCTGCGTACCCCGAAGTGCTGGTCCCTGAGGGCGCTCGTGAGGGGCTCGACCGCACGGGCATCGCCGATCGTGCCGAGCGCCCTGGCAGCGTCCCGGCGCACCTCGAAATGCTGGTCTCTGAGAGCGCTCGTGAGGGGCTCGACCGCACGGGCGTCGCCGATCGTGCCGAGCGCCCTGGCAGCGTCCCGGCGCACCTCAGCGTCCTGCTGGTAATCGAGCGCCTTGATCAGTCCCTGGACATCCTTCTTGGCCGTGAGCTTCTTGATGTCGGGCGGTGCGAACAGTCCCATACCCCACTCCTAGATGGTCGCAACGATCATACACAGCAACGCGCCGTTGTGGCGTCCGCGGCGCGGGCCACGCGGTTTGGGCGCGGCTCGCGTCCGCTGCATGCCGTTGTTGGGCTTTCTGAGGATGAGTATCCCGGCCGAGCCCTCGAAGGAATACGCGATTTCGGGTATGTGATGACGGACGCCGAACAGTCCTTCAACGGGAGCAAGTCCTCATTCTGCAGTCGTCGGGCACCTAGATACGCTATGCCCGAAGCCAGCAACGCGGCTCCGAACCCAATGAGAGCAGCCCCGACGTCCATCAACGCTCCGTCTAGCCGCCCCCACGGGCAAGGAGATCTACGCCTCGCGGCATCCGTTCCGGGTCGTGTAGCCGACCAGCTGGGCACACGCCACTGGAAGACCAGCTAATACGTTCCGGCAAGGCACTATCGCGGCATGGTGACCACGATCTTGTGGCGTTACGTCCAACGGGACTCTTAGGTCGTAGCGAGAGGCTGTCCGTCGAGCCTAAGGTCCAGCGGGAGCAGACCCCGCTCCCCATATCGGAGAATGACTTGTTGCGCGGAACAATCCTCGTTCTTATGGCGGCGCTGACCTTGGGCGGATGCGCCACATCTGTTGCGCCATCTGTTGCGCCCGCGCCCCCGTTTCCCGGGCGGCTGCTTGTCCTCGACTGGGATCGCGGAGGCAGCGCGAATCTCCTCCAGCTGACGTCCGGTTCCCGAAGCCCGGCCAATGTCGGTACTGCGCGACTCTCGGGGGACATCAACTCCGGAGAGTTTGTCAAATCCGTGTCGGCCGACGGCGCGCAGCTTGTCTTGAGCGACGGTACCCTCGCCACCTTTGGAGCCGACGCCATCGAACAGCTGCCTGACTGGGGCACTGTCAACATGGTGAGCTTCTCACCAGACGGCAAGCGGCTCGCGTACGCCGTGGAGGGCGGCGAGGGCCGGGTCGTCGTTTACGACCTGGCGGCGAAAACCGGCAAGGTCGTACTCCAAACACCGTGCGCGACTTACTCTGCTATCGGGGGTGTCTGCGGCCAGGCGAGCGGTGTGGTCTGGATTGGCCCAACGACGTTATTCGTGTGGCACTTCGCCGGCGACATGCCCGAGAACATCTACTGCCCGGGGGCGAACTCGTGCGGCGACCAGCCGTTGGCCAACACCTACTCGATCATCACGGCCAGCGGCTTCGTCGTCGCTAGCGTGCCGGCTTGGGACAGCAACCCGCCCGTCTTGGGGCACGGCAATACGGTCGTTTTTGCAGACGGCACCTGGCTCGACCTCGACCAGGTGCGAGCCGGTGTCGAGACACGCCAGCCGCCCCACCTGCCGACCGACGCGTTGCGCTATTCCCTGTCAGGCGATGGGTCGCGGGTTGCGGTGTCGGGCGACCCGTGGCGGCTTGTCGACCTCCGCACCGGCGCGGTGCAGGAACTAGGCACACGGGCCCATCTCTCCGGGAAACCGACCGACTGGAACGACGGATCAATCGACGCGACATCGACAGGCATCCACGTGGCCCATCTCTCCGGGAAACCGACCGACTGGAACGACACGGGGTCCGCCTGGTCATACGACACGCAGTCGGTCTGGTCGCCTGACGGGCAGTTCCTCGCAGTCCAGGATGGCAACGACATCATCGTCGTCCCGGTCTCGACGGCGAGCGGCGGAACGGCCGGAACAACACCCAGCAACACCGGCAATACGGAGCTGATCGGTTGGGGGCTTTGACTTGATGAGCAACCCTATCGCTCTCGGAAACTCGAGCCTTTCTCCAGGCGTTTGACCCAACTCCGAGAATCACCGTGGTCGCAGCGAAACTGCGCCAACTGGCTGGTGTGGAGTCGCGCCAACGATGAGCTGCGAGGCGCGGTCGGCGATCTGGAAGACATTCTCGGCGCAGTCCAGCCCCCAGCGTCACTAAGCCCGGTTTCACTTGCCCCGCTTGGACACCATCACCCGATCGTGGGGTTGGTCGGGGCGAGAGGATTAGAGCCGACACACCGTCGCCATCTTTGCTGATCCCGGTCGCGAACATACCGAGCTACGTTGGTCGGGTCTGGAAGACGGCTTAGGGGAGTTCCTTCCAACCGAGTCTAGGGCTCCTCGATCAGACGGTCATACCGGAGGCACGGCAGGGACCTCGGCGTTCGCTCGCGGCTGATCTGGCGATCGAGCCGGTCAAGCCTGGCAACGCTGGTGCCGTGGTCACCGTTCCAACGATCGCCCGGCATCGCGCGCCACGACGAAGCACAACAAGCCCACGACCACCACGAAGGGCCCCCAGCCGAAGCGCTCCCAGGGACTCGAGGACGCGAAGTTGACGATCGCCCCGAGACACAGGAGTCCGACCAGCAGCCAGGTAAGGAGTCGTAGCAGGCGCGAAGGGCGTGCGGCGCCCCCGTAACCCGCTCGCCGCAGGACCAGCAGGGCCGCGCCGGACCAGACGCAGGCCGCGACCACACTGGCGACCCGCAGGTCCGTTGGCAGAACTTCCTGGCCTCCACCGTACGCGGCGCGACCCAAAGGGAGGCCAAGCGCAAGGAGCACCTGGAAGGCGGCGAGGAAGAGGAGTCCGGCTGCGGCGACTGCCGCCGCAGACCGGCTGCCGATGCGGGTGAAACGGTGGATGTGCATGGCGATTTCTCAATTCCGATATCTGGGTTTGCGCGGTGACGGCTTGGTACGTCTAGACATCGTATTAGGGCGTAGGGGAGGTCGTATGGCCGGATCAGGCGGTCGGAACCGTCCGCTCGATCCCGTAAAGGATGATATCGAGGCCGTACTCGAATTCGTCCCCGTAGTCGTAGCCGGGCTTCATCGCGTGTTCGGAGATGAACTCGACGAGGTTCGGGTACTCGTTGACAGGGAACGGCTGGAGCATGCCCTGGGCGACGTCGGCGACCTCCTCTGAGGTTTCGAACGGGAGATTCATCTTCGTGAGGGCAAACCCGTAGATGTAGCTGTCCAGGAGCGAGTAGGCGTGGGCTGCCATCTCGATGCTGAACCCTGCCGCGCGAAGCCTGCCGATCATCGCGTCGTGATGGCGCAGATTCGCTGGACCGGGACTGCTACGCGACTCCATCAGGCCGATCGCCCAGCGGTGGCGCGACAGAGCTTCGCGGACCGACATCGCCCGCCGCCGCATGGCGGTCTTCCAGTCGCCGCGTCAGTGGCGTCCGCCGCCGTCAGCCGAGAACGCGCCAACTGGGGTCCGTTAGTCGGGTTCGACCCCTACGACGAGGCGCAGGCGCGGCACCGACTCAGTCTCCGGCGTCATGGCCACCGCGCAGAAGCCACCCGCTGCCAGGGCTGTGAGCGCGAGAATGGAGCATGCAGCTAGGGATCTTCGTGGTCAGCGCGGCCGTGAGCCTGGCGGCCAGCGTGCTCTTGGTGTCGCGCCTCGAGCGGGTCGGCGAGCGCCTCGGGATGTCCGAGGCGCTGCTCGGGTTGGTGGCCGCGCTTGCGGCCGATGGCCCCGAGATCACAGCCTCGGTCACGGCCATCGCGGGTGGTCACGGGACGGTCGGCATCGGCGTGACGCTCGGCTCGAACGTCTTCAACCTGGCCGCGCTGCTGGGGCTCAGCGCCCTCATCGCAGGGCGCATCGGCTTCCACCGCCGAGAGGTAATCCTCGAAGGTTCGGTCGGGCTCTGGGTCGCGGGGGTGAGCCTCGCGGTCGTCGGGGGCCTGATCGCACCTGCAATCGGGCTTCTACTCGCGCTGATCGTGTTCGTGCCACACGTGGCCTTGAGCGCGGGACACCCGGCCAACCGAGCGCGACTGCGCCTGCCTCAACGTTGGTCGGAGTGGCTGGCGCGGGCCCTGGCCGAAGAAGAGGCTGAACTGGCGGAGGCAATCCATCCCGAGCTGGGTGATCGCCGCGATGCCGCCGTGGCACTCGTCGCGGGAACCGTCCTCGTCGCAGCAAGTGTGGCCATGGAGCAGACCGCCACGAGCATGGGCTCGCAGGGTGGACTGTCGGCCATCGTCGTCGGCGGTCTCATCCTCGCCGGCGTGACCAGTATTCCCAACGCCGTGGCCGCGGTCTACCTGGCCACACGCGGACGAGGTGCGGCCACGTTGAGCGAGGCCTTCAATAGCAACGTCTTCAATGTCATCGTTGGGCTCCTGGTGCCGGGCGCGATCCTGGGTCTTGCCCGGCCGTCAGGGGACGCGCTGTTCGTGGCCGGGTCCTATGCGCTCCTTACAGCCGGGTCCGTCATTCTCGCTCTCAGAGCACGAGGACTGGACCGTCGTGCCGGCTCGATCATCATCGTCAGCTACCTGATCTTCGCCGGGGTGCTTGCGACGAGATAAAGGCGAGCCCCCGTGATCGACTGGCTACATGCGCGATCGTCGTGCAAGCTGGAAGCCAAGCGCCCCGACCCTATGGCTTGATCGTGTCCTACCCGATCAGGCAATCTCCTCAGGAGCCCGCGACCGCAGCACGATGCTGGTGAACGGAACGCGGATCTCGCGGAAGACCTCGATCGAGACGAGGAATCCCGCGAACAGGAAGACGACCCCGAGCAGCTCGCCGACGAAGAACCCGCTCGTGTCACCGAACCGGTTGAGGCCGCTGGTGATGGCCGGGATCAGGCCGCCCACGGCGATGAGCAGCGTAGCCGGGACCCGGCTGTGAAGGCGGCCGGTGAGCAGCGCGGCGAGTGCGCCCGGGATCGAGACGGCCAGGTTCAGGACGATCGCAACCGGTGCGACCACCAGGTTGCCGAGGTACCGCGCTGGCGATTGGTCTCGACTCAGCGAGTAGCGGATGACCCGGCGCTTGGGCATGAAGATGTACGTGCTGTAGATGCCGCCCAGGACTAGGGCGAAGGCGCCAGTGATGTTGAAGAAAGGCGTCAGCAGCCGCAGATAGCCCGGGAAGAGGTCGCCGGTCGGGATGTGGGTGACGGGGTCGACAACCCAGCCGGGGGCGGGAAGCGATACCACAGTCATCATGACCGCCGATACGACGGTGCCCGCGACCATTGCCGCCGCGGCAAGAAGTGGCCAGGCCGAGCCGCCGCGGAACGTGTCCACGACGATGGCCGCCGCCAGCACGGCCGCGATCCCGAAATAGAGGATCGGGGCGATGCCGCTGTCGGCGTAGTTGTACTTGGCCTGGGTCAGCGCGGTGAACAGCCCGGCCAGGAAGAGCGAGCCCGCGAAGGCGTAGCCGAAGCGCGTCTTGCCGAGCAGCAGCACGGTCCCGAGCCCGAGCCAGCCCGCGACCCAGATCGCGCCGATCAGGTACCACGCCCGGTACAGCGGCTCGGACCAGCCGAAGGCCCCGCCCAGGAACTCGGTGCCCGCGCTCAGCCCGTACCAGAGCATTCCGAGGGCCCAGACGGCCTGGTATGACCGTCGTCTATCCCGCCACTGACCGAACAGGAGCGCGCAGAAGACGAAGCTGAGCAGCGACGAGCAGAACGGCAGGATGACGTTGAAGTTCACTGTGCTCCTCCGATTGGCGCGGCGCCCCAAACGCGCCCTAGAAGGTAACACGACCCGATTCTCCGCTGGCCGTGGCTCGGAGCAGTTGCGGGTTCATCGTGGGGGCGCCTCGCGTACGATCTTGGTCGCCTGCGTCAGGCTCGCACGGAAAGCAACCCTATGACCACATCGTGCGGTGGCGCCAGGTCTAGCGGGGGCAGCGCAGGTGAGCCTCAGTCGCTGGCTGCTCCGGTTACAGCACGCCGTCAAACGCGACCGCCAGCCCTCATCCTTCCGCTCAGCCGCTGCGTATTGATGGCAGGGCCTATCGACCAGACGAGCCAAACAGGAGGGGATTATGTCTGGCAAGGCTGATGCAATCAGGACCACGCCGACACGAGGCCGCCTTCGCTCCCGACTCGGATGCGCCAGCGCCGCGCTCGCCAGCCTCGTGTTGGCTCTCGTCGTAGCGATCTCTGTCGCTCTACTGATACCCGTGTCCTCGTGCGCCTGCGCTACGCCATTGGATCTCGTCGTCCAGAACTACAGCCACCAGGACGCTTCTGTGAGCTGGAGTCAGCCCGGACTGTTCGGCACGCCCCTTCGGGGGCTCTCGGGCGGCGCAGTGGCATCCGGCTGTAGGGCACTATCGGCAAGACTGCGGAGTGGAGTAGTCGAGGTGTCCGTCAACATGGGCGGAGTGAGCCGCACCTTCCATTTGCACGTCCGGGACACACAAGCAGACCTTCCTTGGGCCATAGTCATTGGCGCCGACGGGCACATCGCGGATCCAATCAGCGGAGATCCCCCAGGTGGGCTCCGCCAACAGGATGCACTCTGCTGAGCTCTCGCAGTCTCGCTTGACTGGCCAAGAAGTCGGCCGCTGGGCTGGAGTAGCGCCGACCATCTAGGGCCGCTGACCGTCTGGAGACATTTGCGCACGCTGGCCAATGCTAGAGTGGCCGAGCCATGCGAAGCCCAGAGCCGATCCTCGTGGTCGACCTGTTCCCGCTTGAGCGGGCCGCGCTTCTAGATCTCCTAGAGTCGGTCGATCCGCCCGCCTGGGAACGCGAGACGGTCTGCGCAGGATGGGCTGTTCGTGACATCGTCGCCCACCTGGTCGGCGATGATCTAGGTCTGGTCTCGCGC
>JGI24129J20441_1000633_pt1 | contig 11044 bp, 10 predicted proteins | sample BarGraNGADG00211_FD_20441 | JGI IMG/M metagenome (IMG submission 20441) | reverse complement strand
CCATGTCATCTGGCAGTGGTGGGCCCCTGAGCTGTGGCGCAGGTTCACCATCGCGCTACGCCGAAACCTCGCGCACCGGCTTGGCGTCCCTGCCTCGCCCCAGTCCCTGGCCAAGGTCGCCACGGTGCAGTACGCCAAGGTCGCCGAGTACCAGGTGAGAGGTGCGATCCACTTCCACGCCCTGATCCGCCTGGACGGACCCAAGACCGATGCCGGGTTCGCGCCCGCACCAAACCACTTCAGCGCGTCGATGCTTGCAGAGCTGATCGCTACAACGGTGTCGCAGGTCCGCTACGAGCCTCCGGCTGCCTACGCCACCGATCCGGGCAGGGTCCTGTCGTTCGGGGCACAGATCGACGCCAGGGCGGTGCGTGCGACCCGTCGGCCCGACAGTCCAGATGAAGAATTGTCCGCCGAACAGGTAGCTGGCTACCTTGCTAAGTACGCCACCAAGTCAGCGGCCGACACCGTGGACACCAGGGCCGACACGCCACACATGGCCCAGCTTCGGCAGGTGTGCCGCGAGTTCGCCAGCGTCGCCCACAGCCCGGCCGTTTGGGCACGCAGCGGGAACCCCCAGGGGAGAGCCCAATCGCAGTACGAACTGATGGGCAAGTGGGCGCACATGCTCGGCTTCCGGGGGCATTTCTCCACCAAGTCCCGCCGGTACTCCATCACCCTCGGCCGACTACGTAGAGCACGCAAACGCTGGCAGGCCATCGCGGCCAAGACCCAGCGGGCTGGGGAACCGCTGGACCTTGCCGCGCTCGAGACGCAGCTCCTTGCCGACGACGAAGACGCAACCACTCTCGTTATCGGTCAGTGGAAGTACATCGGCACCGGCTGGCAGACCCAAGGAGACGTCGCCCTAGCCAAAGCCGCAGCAGCTCGCGCCCGCGAATACGCCCAATACCGCACACAAACGAAAACCCCGTACACCAAACGCAACCAAGGAGAGCGACCATGGACCTGATGACAACGGCGGAGGTGGCGGGCTACTTCCGGGTGGATTCATCGACCGTACGCCGGTGGCGGCTCGATGGCGTGGGGCCCCGGTTTGTCAAGATTGGAAGCGTCTACCGATACCCTCGGCCTGCGCTAGATGAGTGGATTGCTCACCGCATCGCTGAGAGGAAGGTCTCATGAAGCGAAAGGTGCCACCGCTTGGGGTTGTCGTCCATACGGACGTACGTCAGCGAGGTATGAAACACCGTGCCCGTGCCCGGTGGACGGACCCGGCGACGAACAGGCGTGAGGACGTGAGCGAGAGTTTCGACTCAGCGGAGGCGGCGCATCAGTGGTTAGAAGAGAAGGAGCTTGCGGCCAGGACGGGTGTTGATCCTGGCCAGACTCTTCGCGAGTACGTAGAAGCGATTGGTGATCGTTGGTCCCGCTCTATCGATCCAACGTCCACTCTGGATCCGTACTCGGCCGGGTTGCGGCTCAGAGTTCTTCCGGCGGTGGGGCATCTTCCGGTGGGCATGCTCACTGCGGGACTCATCGACCGAGCCATAGACCGATGGGAGGTCGAGTTTGGGTCGTCGACCGTGAAGAACACTATCTCGGCCCTCGTGCTGGTCCTCGATGAGGCGGTGCGCGATGACTTGCTAGCCAGGAATCCGGCCAAGAATCGTGCGAGGCGAAGAACGGTCGGTCGTTCGAATGGCGCTGCCGACGTGGCCAACCCTCGCGATTTGGCCTTGCCCGACGTGGCGACGCTTGACCGGCTTGTTGCCTCCGTGGTCGCTGAGGGCCGTGATGAGTGCTGGGGCAACATGGTGACTCTGCTGGCGACAACAGCAATGCGCATCAGTGAGGTATCCGGACTGACGGTCGGTGATGTTGATCTGGCCGGCGGCATAATCCATGTTCAGCGGCAGACGTATCCGGGACGCGGCGGCTTGGTGACCAAGGCAACGAAAGGTCGCCGCAAGAGAACGATTCCGATCATAGATCCGTTGCGCCCAACTCTTGAGAGCCTCGTATCCGGTCGGGATGGTGACGAGCGGCTCATGTCCGGCCCTCGTGGTGGCGTGATCACGACAGCGACGTTGCGGGATGCCACCAAGTGGGATGAAGTCGTCGGACGTCTCGGGCTGTCGGGTCTGGTGCGTCACGGTCTGAGGCACACAGCCTTGACTTGGATGGCGGACAGTGGCGTGCCTTTGCACGTAATCCAACGTGTGGCGGGCCACACGGACCCAGCGGTGACGGCGCGTTACCTGCACCCAGATATGAAGGCCTTGATCGAGGCTGGCACCGCGTTTTCGGTGTGGTGGGGCCAGAATGGGGCCACTGAATCGGCGCTCACTGATGCCCCGAGGGTCGCAGCAACAATGGGAACAGGGCCTGACCTGCATGTTTGCAGTTCAGGCCCTGTTCTCGTCCCAGTCGGGATGACAGGATTTGAACCTGCGGCCCCTTGACCCCCAGTCAAGTGCGCTACCAAGCTGCGCCACATCCCGGGACTCTCGCCTGAGTGTTGCTCAGGTGAGGCGAACGAAACCTTAGCCTACGCACACCCTTGGCTCAGAATCGCCATACCTGCGGAGGTATGGCGACAGGTCCGACGGCGAGTATGGGAGGTCCCACGAGCTACTTCTTGCGGCGCTTCTCCCGGACCCGCACCGAGACCTCGATCGGCGTTCCTACGAAGCCGAACTCCTCGCGCAGACGACGCTCGATGAACCGCCGATAACCCGCCTCGAGGAACCCGCTTGCGAACACCACGAAGCGAGGCGGACAGGTGGCAGCCTGCGTGGCGAACAGAATCCGCGGTTGCTTGCCCGAGCGCACCGGGTGCGGGTTGGCTGCCGTCACGGTGCCCAGGAAGGCGTTGAGGCGGCCCGTGGACACGCGCGTGCCCCATGACTCGAGAGCAACCTCGAGGGCAGGGACGAGACGGTCCATGTGGCGCCCGGTGAGCGCAGAGATGTTGACCCGAGGAGCCCAGGGGATCTGGACGAGCTCCTTCTCGATCTCGCGTTCGAGGTAGTGACGGCGTTCCTCGTCCAGGGTGTCCCACTTGTTGTACGCCACGACCAGTGCCCGCCCCGAGTCCACAACCTGCTGCACCACCCGGATGTCCTGCTCGGCGATGGCATCCTCGGCGTCGATGAGCACCACGGCGACCTCGGCCTTCTCGAGCGCCGTCTGGGTGCGCAGAGAGGCGTAGAAGTCGGCACCGCGGGTCTGGTGGACGCGGCGACGGATGCCTGCCGTGTCCACAAAGCGCCAGGTTTTGCCGCCGAGCTCGATCAGCTCGTCAACCGGGTCACGCGTCGTGCCGGCAACCTTGTCAACGACGACACGCTCCTCGCCGGCGAGCCGGTTGAGCAGACTTGACTTCCCCACGTTGGGACGGCCGACGAGTGCCACCCGACGGGGTCCGCCGCGGGCATAGGCCTCGCCAACCGCCGAGAACTTGGGCAGGACCGCGAGCAGGGCATCCAGGACGTCACCGCTGCCACGGCCGTGCAGAGCCGAGACCGGCCAAGGCTGCCCCAGCCCGAAGGACCACAACATGGCCGCGTCTGCTTCGCTGCGTGGGTCATCGACCTTGTTGGCCACGAGGATGACCGGCTTGCCGGACTTGCGCAGGAGCTTGACCACCGCGTCATCGGTGTCGGTCGCGCCCACGGTCGCGTCGACGATGAACATGACGGCATCGGCGAGCTCGATGGCGATCTCGGCCTGCTCGGCGACGCGCAGGTGGATGCCGGTGGCGTCCACCTCCCAGCCGCCCGTGTCGACGATCGTGAACCGGGTGCCGGTCCACTCGGCGTCGTAGGCGACGCGGTCGCGGGTCACGCCGGGGACGTCCTCGACGACGGCCTCTCGCCGGCCCAGGATGCGGTTCACCAGAGTTGACTTGCCGACGTTCGGGCGGCCGATGATCGCGACGACCGGCACCGGGCCGGTTTCCTCGGCCACAAGATCTTCGTCACCCTCACGTTCGAGCAGCGACAGGTCCTCGTCGTCGAGCTCGAACTCTTCCAGACCCACGCGCAGGGCTCGCTCAACCGACAGGTCATCGACCTCGTTGCGGTCGGCGGTATCGGGGTGCTCGCTCACGGCAGGGTCCTTCAGGCGTCGTTGAATGTAACAGGGGTGAATGTTTCAGGGGTGAAGGCATCGGTGGATGTCAGGTCCCGGTCACGCTGGGAACTACCCATTGTCCCCTACTTTTGGCCGGTCCCCGTCCGCGAGCGTGATCCCCAGCTCGTCGCGGCCGGTATGGACGGCGACCAGTTCAAGCACTGCTTCCACGGACTGATCGAAGCTGAGGTCCGTCGTATCCAGCGAGGTCACGCCCGGCGCGGCCTCCATGAACTGCGAAACCGTCGAGTCGTCTTTGTCGCGGCGAACGATCTGGTCGTGGGTGGCGCTCATCGCCGCGTGCCCTGCCTCGCCATGGAGCTCCTTGGCACGCCGGGCCAGCCGAGCCTCCTGGTGGGCCAGCATCAGGATGCGCACGTCAGCGCCTGGGGCGACCACCGTGGTGATGTCGCGGCCCTCGGCCACCACTCCCCCACACTTCGCGACCGACTCGGCTATCAGGGCCTGCTGGCGATGGCACAACTCATCGCGTACCGCGAGATTGGTCGCAACCTTCGACACCGACGCCGAGATCTCTGTCGTCCGGACAGCCTCGTCGATCACCACGCCGGCAACCTGTATCGACGGCGATCTCGGGTCGGTCTCCATGTGCAGCGGAAGGTCCCNGGCGGCTTGAGCCACTGCGTCAAGGTCCTCGAGGTCAACTCCCTGCTGAGCGCACCACCACGTCAGAGCGCGATACATCGCACCGGTGTCGAGGTAGGCCAGGTCGAGGCGCTGCGCGACCGCACGGGAGACGCTGGACTTGCCAGATCCCGATGGGCCGTCGATGGCGATGACAAGGGGCTTGGGTCGTGAGATCACCGCTAGACCCTATCTGCCGGCTACTCGTGGACCGGCCAGCCCAACGCGCTCAAGGCCTTGACCAAGGGCTCGGCGGCAGCGGGGAGCACCGACAGCTCGACGAGGCCGAACGGTTGGCCCACGCCGTGCTCCAGGTGCAGGTCCTCCATGTTGACTCCGGCCTCGCCGACGTCATGCAAGAGCCGACCCAGTGCACCCGGCTCGTCGGGGATGACGACGATGACGGTGGCGTACGTCGTCGGCGCTGCGCCGTGCTTGCCCGGGATACGAGCCTGCCCGGCGTTGCCGTCCGCGACGGCCTTGGCGAGGACAGCCCGTGCGCCCACCGCGCCGCCTTCAGGTTGGGACTCCAGGTGACGCAGCGCCACCAGCACGGCATCGAGGTCCTCGGCCAGCGATTCAAGGACCGCGCGCACCGCAGGGGCATTTCCGGACAGGATCTGGGTCCACATGCTGGGGTCGCTGGCGGCAATACGAGTCACATCGCGTATCCCCTGTCCTGACAGGGCAATTGCTCCGGGCGACAGGTCCCGCAGCCGGCTCGCGACCAGGCTGGCAGCGATCTGCGGAACGTGTGACACCGCGGCGACCGCCGCGTCGTGCTCGTCTGGGGTCATGACGAGAACGGCCGACCCTGCAGCGACGGCGATCTGTCGCACCATGTCGATCGCGCCTTCTGAGGCCTCCGGGCCGGGCGCCACGACCCACGAACGCCCCTCGAACAGATCCACCTGCGCTGCCACAGCGCCGGACCTCTCCCGCCCCGCCATGGGGTGCGATCCGACATACCTCGAGAGGTCAGCTTCCATGTCCCGCAACGTCGTCAACAATGAACCCTTGACGCTGGCAGCGTCGGTCACCACCGCATCAGGCCACTGCCTCAGCTCCTGCGCGACCACGGCCGCCGCGACATCCGGAGGTGCGGCAACGACCACCAGGTCCGGGACGTCCGTGACATCTGCAGCAAGAACACCGGCCCCCAGGTCACGTGCCAAAGCCGCTGCCGTGGGCGAGGTATCAGCAAGTGACACTCGGAACCCCCTGCGGGACAACGCCATTCCCAGGCTCGTCCCGATCAGTCCGGTGCCCACGATCCGGACCCGCAGCCCGTCGGATGCTGTCGCAGAAGTCCCTGTCGTGGAAGTCATTGAGCGAGGTCCCGCCGCAGAAGTCATTGAGCGAGGTCCCGCCGCAGCGCGACGGCACCGCGAAGGTAGACATGAGTGATCTGGTCACGGGCCAGCGTCGTGTTCACGTGTGCCATCAACCGAATCACCATGGGCATCGCGCCGGTAATGTCGAGCTCCTGCGTGCACATCAAGGGGACATCGCCGAGGCCCAGCTCACGCGCCGCCACGGCCGGGAACTCACTGTGCACGTCAGGGGTGGCTGTGAACAGGATCGAGATGACGTCGTCCCTCGTCAGCGCGTTCGCCTCCAGAATCGACGAGACGAGCTCGCGTGTGGAGGACAGCACGTGCTCCCGCTCGTCGATCTCGAGCTGGATGGCGCCCCTGATGGCGCGAACGGCACTCACCGGCGCCGGCATACGCGTGTCACTCACGTCCGCAACGGTAGCGACCGCGGCAGGCGCCCGCTATCAGAGTCCAGCAGCTGAGTAGAGCTGGCCGATCTCGGGCCGGTTGAGCGCTCGCATTCGGCCCGATCGCAGGTCGCCCAGCTTGATCGGACCGACATCAGTGCGCACCAACGTGATCACGGGGTGGCCCACTGCATCGAGCATCCGCCGAACGACGTGCTTGCGGCCTTCGTGCAGCTGGATCTCGACCAGAGCCTTGCCTGGCGCCGAGTCCACGAGCTTGAACGAATCCACCTTGACGGGACCGTCTTCGAGCTCGATGCCCGCACGAAGCAGCTTGCCCAGATCACGCGGGACAGGCCCCGGGATCTGCGCGAGATAGGTCTTCAGGACGCCAAATGACGGGTGCTGGAGCCGGTGGGCGAGGTCCCCGTCGTTGGTCAGCAACAGCAGGCCCTCGGTGTCGGCGTCCAGACGCCCGACATGGAAGAGGCGTTCCTTCCGGTTGCTGACGAAGTCACCGACGCAGGGGCGGCCGAGGTCGTCGCTCATGGTCGAGACGACACCCAGGGGCTTGTTGAAAGCCAGGTAGACCCGTGACGCGTCGAGCTGGACCCTGGACCCGTCCACGTGGACCGTCGCCGTGTCGGGGTTGATGCGTACCCCCAGCTCAGTGACGAGGTGACCGTCGACCTCGACCCGTCCGGAGGTGATGAGGTCCTCGCAGGTCCGCCGGCTTCCCACGCCGGCCGCTGCCAAGAGCTTCTGCAGGCGCACACCATCGGGGTCATGGACATCAACCTCCACTGTCGGCTTCTCGCGCTGTGGGGGAAGTCGGGTGGGCTGACTCGGTTTGGTCGTACCACTGCTGCCACGCTGAGGCGCGTTGCCTCGCTGAGGGGCACCAGAGCGCGGGCCCCCCGTTCGTGGGGCGCCAGTCGTGCGTCTGCGCGGCGCAGGGGCATCGCCACGAGATGGCTTGCGCTCACTCATGTCCGGCCATCCCTTTGGAAGGCCGCAAGTTCGTCGAGCACATCAACCTCGGGTAGGTAGGGGGCGAGGGCCGGCAGATCGTTGAGTGACCTGAGGCCAAGTCGTTGGAGGAAATACGACGTCGTTCCGTAAAGGGTCGCACCATTTTCACCTTCGGCCGCCACATCGTTGCCAGGAAGGGAGCGAGCCTCGATCAGACCGCGGGTGAGCAGGGTCCGGAAGACACCGTCGACGTTCACTCCCCGAACAGCGCCCACCCGGCCCCGGGAGATCGGTTGTCGATAGGCAATGACTGCCAGCGTCTCCAGCGCGGCCTGGGTGAGCCTCGCATGCTGACCGTCCAGGAGGAATTTCGCAACAACAGGGGCGTACTCCGGGCGGCTGTAGATCCGCCATCCGCCGGCTATCTCCCTGATGGTGAACCCACGATTGCTCACGTCATAGTCGGCGGCGAGGGCGTGCAGGTGACCAGCCACATCCTCGATCGGCAGCTCCAGTGCTGAGGCCATCGCCATCTCGGTGACCGGTTCGTCGATGACCATCAGCACAGCCTCGATAGCGCCGCGTGCCCCACCGGGAAAGTCGTTGATGTCGAAGGCGACCTGCTCGTCCGGGACCTCGACCGGCATGTCAGTCAACTGGATCCACCGCCTCTTCTTCGCTCACGTCGTCTTCATCGAACTCGTCACTGACGCCGATCTCGCCCTCGTCCTGCCCGGTCCATCGGACCGTCAGCGCGCCAAGAGCCTCAGGCTGGTCAAAGGCGATCGCTGACTCACGGAAGAGCTCGAGCAGGGCCAGGAAGCGAGCGACGATCACGAGAGTGCTGTCGGCATCGGCGACCAGAGAACGGAAGGAGCATGTCCTCAGCTGACGCAGCCGCGCCACGATCAGGCTGGCCTGTTCGCGAACGCTGACTGTCGGCTCGTACAGGTGCTCCAAGCCTATTGTCGGCGCCACCTTCGGGGTCATCGCACGGGCCGCGATCATGGCCAGCTGTTCAGGCGTGATGCCCATGATCAGCTCGGGCAGCAGGGCGGCGAACTGTGGCTCCAGGCCTGCCTGTCGCGCCGTCATACGGCCTGCCGTTGCCATGCGTTCAGCGAAGGCGGCGGCCACCTCCTTGAACGCGCGGTACTGCAGGAGTCGGGCAAAGAGCAGGTCCCGCGCCTCGATCAGTGCCAGGTCCTCCTCATCCTCCGGGCCCAGCTGCGGCAGAAGACGAGCCGACTTGAGATCGAGCAGTGTTGCCGCCACCAGCAGGAACTCGGAGGCCTGGCTCAGGTCCCATTCGGTGTCAGACGCCTGATGCGCCCTGATGTGGGCCATGAACTCGTCGGTCACATGGGCCAGCGCGATCTCGGTGATGTCCAGCTTGTGCTTGGAGATCAGNCCGAGCAACAGCTCGAACGGGCCCTGGAAGACGTCGAGGTGCACCTCGAACGGTCGGCTGCCAGCCCTGTGCAGCACGCCGCCAGGAGTCATGGCCGAACCGTGCGCCATGACCGAGCTCATGGTGGTCAGGCCGACCCACCCCGCGCTATCAGCTCGCGGGCCAGCTGCCGATAGGACTCGGCGGCCGCGTGGGTCGAGGCGTAGGTCGTGATGGGCTCGGCTGCCAGTGAAGAGTCCGGGAACTTCACGGTGCGGCTGATGACGGTATGGAAGACCTGGTCACCGAAGTGGTCGACAACGCTGCGCACGACCTCTTTGCTGTGGAGGGTCCGACTGTCGTACATCGTCGCCAGAATGCCATCAACCTGTAGCCGAGGGTTAAGGCGGTCGCAGATCTTGTCGATGGTCTCCACCAGCAGCGCGACGCCCCGCATCGCGAAGAACTCACACTCCAGCGGGATGATCACGCCGTGGGCTGCGGTCAGCGCATTGACAGTGAGCAGACCCAACGAGGGCTGACAGTCGATCAGGATGACGTCGTAGTCGTCCACGAGCGGACGAAGGACGCGGGACAGCACCATCTCGCGTGCCACTTCGCCGACCAGCTGCACCTCAGCCGCCGAGAGGTCGATGTTGGCAGGGAGGATGTCGAGATTCTCGGTGGTGGTGTGCTGGATCACATCGTGGACGTTGTGCCCTCGCTCAACCAGGAGGTTGTAGATCGTGATGTCGAGCTCCTGCACCGGGATGCCCAGGCCGACCGACAGGGCGCCCTGCGGGTCGAAGTCGACAAGAAGCACCGTGCGTCCGCACTCGGCGAGGGCAGCGCCGAGGTTGATGGTGGACGTCGTCTTGCCCACGCCGCCCTTCTGGTTGCAGAGCGCGATGATGCGCGCCGGACCATGGCTGTGCAGCAAAGGGGGCTCGGGGAACTCGGGCATGATTCGGCCTGTGGGCCCGATCTGTCCGACTCCGGCACCCTGGGTGCCGGGTAGTTGGGCCGGAGTCCGCAACGGCATCTCGGCCACGGCAGCAATCACCGTGTCGGCAGCCGTCGGGCCATCGGTGGCTGTGGTCACCTCGTAGGTCACAGGTGCTTCACTCCCAGCGCAATCGATCCTGCATCGGTCAGCCTCTCGCTGATCGCGTTGACAGTAGTCGCGCGAGCGGTCCCGCTTCAAGGCAGGGTGTCGGCCTGTCGGCGGGCAATTTTTCAGCGAGCACGCGGATGTGCCTCTGCATAGACCTCACGCAGGCGCTGGATCGTGACCATCGTGTAGATCTGGGTCGTGGTCACAGAGGCGTGTCCAAGGAGCTCCTGCACGACGCGGACGTCGGCCCCGCCATCGAGAAGATGCGTAGCGAAGGAGTGCCTGAGCGTGTGAGGACTGACCGTGGCGCCAAGGCCCGCGCGTTCGGCGGCCGCATGGATCGCCTTCCATGCGCTCTGCCGGGTGAGCCGTCCTCCGCGCTGGTTCAGAAACAGGGCCGGTGTCCCCTTGCCCTTGATCGCCATGGACGGACGAGCACGGACCATGTATGCCGTGACGGCCTGCCTCGCGTAGCTGCCGAGGGGCACGATGCGCTCTTTGCTCCCCTTGCCCATGAGCCTCACGGAGCCCTGCTCGAAGTCGATGTCGTCGACGTCAAGCCCGACGGCCTCGCTGATCCGGGCACCGGACCCGTAGAGAACCTCGACAATGGCGCGATCGCGCAACGCAGCGGGGGTGTCCCCCACGCTCGCCGCTGACAGCAGGCGTTCGACGTCTTCCAGGGAGATTGCCCTGGGAAGTCTTTTGGGAGCCTTGGGCGGGGGCACGGCTCCAGCCGGATCGGTGAGCGTCTCACCCTCGAGCGCCAGAAACTTGTGGAACCCGCGCACGGCGACGATCGTGCGCGCGGCCGATGACGCGGACAGCGCTGGCCGTTCGGGCGCTCCATCCCGAAGCGCGGCAAGAAAATCCATGACGTCGGACTCCCCCACCGCGGCCGGATCGTTGATCCCTCGTTCGTCGAGGAACTGCCGATATCGCTCAAGGTCGCGGCGATAGGAGCTGAGCGTGTTGGCGGCTGCTCCGCGTTCGACCCGCAGATGGTCCAGCCATCCACGGGTCGAACGCTCGATAAGCGAGCCTTGGGTCAGCGCAGCACCTCGTCGAGGGTGAGCCAGGACATGCCATGTGCCTCGGCGAC
>JGI24129J20441_1000628_pt1 | contig 11090 bp, 7 predicted proteins | sample BarGraNGADG00211_FD_20441 | JGI IMG/M metagenome (IMG submission 20441) | reverse complement strand
CGGCCAAGGGCCTCGAGGCCGGCGGGGCGGATGTGCTGCTGCTGTGCACGAACACGATGCACAAGGTCGCCGACCAGGTACAGGCCGCCGTCAACATTCCGCTGCTGCACCTGGGTGACGTCACCGCGCAAGCGGTGACCAAGTCCGGGCTGAGCACCGTGGGGCTGCTCGGCACCGCGTTCACCATGGAGCAGGACTTCTACCGAGACCGGCTCGCCAGCCGCGGGCTCACCGTGCTCACCCCACCCGCGGCCGACCGGGCCGAGGTGCACCGCATCATCTACGACGAGCTGTGCCTCGGAGAGGTGCGGGATGAGTCCCGGCAGATCTATCGCAACATCATCACTGGTTTGGCAGAGGCCGGCGCCGAAGGCATCGTCCTTGGTTGTACCGAGATCGAGCTGTTGATCTCCGCTGCGGACAGCCCCGTTCCTGTTTTCCCCACTACCCGCTTGCACGTCGCAGCGGCCGTCGATTTTTCCCTGACCACACCCCCAAGCGGCTGACCCCGCAGGGGCGGTGCGTCCCGTAGCCAAGTGAGCACCCGCACGACGTCACCCCTCCGCGCCCTTGGCTGTCGCCGTAAAGCGATCGCTCTGCGGGACGCGGTACGCGATGGGCATCCGCTCGCCGGCGTCATGGCGGATGGCGTTAGGTCCTGCGATCGCGACCAGATGGCGTTGTGGGAGCTGTAGATCCGCTAGTCCAGGCGCCCTCCTCCAGGACTGCCACCGTCGCTCCGGCAGCGTGACCGCTTGGCTTCGGTCCTCGGGGAGGACTCGTTCCTCCTCGAGGACCAGGAGCGGGATAATCGTCCATGACCGATTCGATCTCTCCGATCCCGCCTCCGGGGAACCCCGGCGCTGACGGTCGCCGGATGAGACTCAACCTGCGCCTTCGCAAGCTCGTCGGCCCAGGGGCATCGGACTTCTACCGAGATGCTTGCACCCTCATGGACGATCCCCTTCGGCTCTCGTCTACCAGTCATCTTGTCGGGCACCTGATCCGAGAGATCGAGTCCTCTCTGCGGGACGTACTCCAACCGCTAGCGCTAGAGGCTGGGACGGTTGGGGTGATGTCCAAGAAGGACAAGGAAGGACAACACAAGTTCCAAATCAGGTCGATACTCAAGCTCCTCAACATCCAGTTTGAAGACGAAGTTGCTCAAAAGTGGCTGTCGCAAGCGGGGACGTATCACTCGAAGGCGCACCGAGAGTCCCTCGGTGCGCCGAGGCCACTTGAGGCGTCGGTGGCTGCTTTTTTCGACGACTTCGAAGGCATCCTCGACTACGTCTTGAACCGGATGGAGGCCAACTACTCCTGGGTATTCGTCAGGGTTGATGCGTTGGCAGCGAAATCCCCGGCAACCGACGCTGACGTCGGGCTCCTTCTCGGGTCGTTCCCCCAAGACGTAGTTGTTCTTGGACGCTTCTTCGAGAGAGCAAATGATCCTTCTTGGCTGCCCCTCATCCGCCAGCGTGGCATGTACAACGCCCCACCGGGGCCAGAGCTTCACCCTGACGAGGGCACAGTGAGTTTCCCACCGTGGCCCCAAACGCAGCTCTTCGTGAGGCTTGCTCGAGAACGTCCAGAGGAGGTTGCCGACATAGTCATCGGCATCCCCGAGACAGACAACATCTACGTCAATGCGGCGATCGTCGATGTGGCGAGGGCTCTTCCGATCGAGAAGGTCCCGGAGCTGCTTCCCAGGTTGATGCAGACGCTCAATGCCAATTACCGCATGGCGTTCCCCGTCCGACTCTGTGAACTTGTCGGCAAGCTTGCCGACGCAGCGCTTCACGATGCAGCCTTGGAGCTAGCCAAGGCGTTGCTCTCGTTCATCGAGCCGCCAGCTCCGGATGAAGACGACCCCAACACCGAACTGATGCGCTCGATACGTGAGCCGTTGCTCAGGGTTGACGAGCACCTCTACTGGGACATCCTTCAACGCCAGATGCCCCGCCTCGTCCAGGCGGTGTGTACGCCCGCCTTGGACATGCTCGCCGTACTCCTTGAAGAGGCGATCATCATGTCGTCCTCCGACGAGATGATCACAGGCCACATCGACTACTCCTACAACTGGTGCCGGGAGGTTGCTCCGGAAGGGCTTACGCACGATCTCGGCATCAAGACTCACCTCATGTCGGCGCTCCGTGATGGAACCATCGCCTATGTGGAGCGAACACCAGGCGACCTGCAGGCTCTCGTTGAGAGCCTCGAGGCTCGGCAGTGGTCGATCTTTCGACGGCTCGCCTTCAACGTGCTCCGGGTCCACGGAGCGCTCGACATCACACTTGTCGAGGAGCGCCTGGTTGATCCGGAACTCTTCGCCGACTACCAGCTCCACCCGGAGTATGAGCGGCTTCTCGCCGCACACTTTGCCGGCCTAACTGTCGAGGGACAGCTCGCCATCCTTGCGCTCATCGAGCAGGAACCTGACACCGAGCGGTACGCAGGGTGGATCCGCAGTAGCCACGGACGGGAACCCACAGACGACGAGACGACAGAGTTCGTCGAGATGACCATTCTCGGGAGGATCACCCCAATTGCCGATCAGCTCCCGGAACCATGGAGGGCTCGGTACGCGCAGTACCTCGAGGTTCACGGGCCTCACTCAAGTCGTGTGCTCCCAACGAGCGGCGGGTTCGTCGGTCCCCGAAGCCCGACAACCACCGAGGAGCTTGCTGGCCTCAACGTCGATGAACTCATCGACTACCTCGCCAGCTTTGAGCCGTCTGGTGGCTTCCAAGACCCGTCCAAAGAGGGTCTGGCATCAACGCTCATCGACATCGTCGCTGCTGACCCAAATCGGTACCTTCCGTTCGCCGAGCGGTTCGCTGCCCTCGACATCGAGTACGTGAACGGCATCATCAACGGGCTCAATCGAGCTGTTAGCGAAGGCAAAGACGCTGATTGGGACAGTGCGCTGTGCCTCTCCGAGGCGATAGTTCACCGACCCACCACGAATCCCCAGGAGGACGGGGACGATCGGTGGAGGTGGACTCGACTTGAGGTGGTGCGCCTTCTCTCGACCGGGTTCCGGTCCGCCAAGCCTCTCCAACCTGAGCATGGCGAGAGGGCTCTCGCCATCATTGAGACCGTCACGAACGATCCGAACCCAACTCCCGCTGACGAGGAGAAGTACGGCCCGCCGAACATGAGTCCTGAGGACCTCTCCCTCAACAGCGTGCGAAGCCGAGCCCTCGAAGCGGTCATCGAGTACGGCGTGTGGAAGTACCAACGTGATCCCGATTCGTCCTTCGAGGACGTTATCGCCATCGTTGACCGGCATCTCGATCCGATCACGGACCCGTCGGTTGCCGTTCGGTCCGTGATCGGGGGGAACTTCAGCAACCTCGTCGCCTTCGACCGATCATGGGCGAAGGGAGCAGCGGAGCGAATCTTCCCCGCCCATGAGGAGCTTCGACACCTCTGGAGTGCTGCCTGGGATAGTTACCTTTGGCGGGGACTCCAGAACAAGCCAACGTGGCTCGCACTGCGTGACCAGTATGCGTTGGCGGTCCGTCGAGTTGAGCCTGGCAACGATGAGCGACGCCAGCGTGGACGGGATCAGGCGTTGGGCAACCATCTCGTGAGTCTCTACTGGTCGGGCGAGATCGACCTTGAGGATGGATTGCTTGCCGACCTGCTTACGGTCGCTGACGAAGAACTCCGGCGCTCGCTGCTCGAGGCGGTCGGTCGTGGTCTCGTTCCTGACGGACCACCACTTGAGGACCCGGTACTCCAGAGACTCCTCGCACTGTGGAACAGCCGAGTCGCCGCCGTTCGCTCCCACCCGTCGAGTGAACTCTCGGCGTTTGGTTGGTGGTTCTGTTCCAACCAGATTCCGACAGATGTGCGCCTTCAAGGATTGCGTGACGCCCTTGCCCTGTCGGGTCACGCCGAGCCTGCGCACCAAGTCGTCGAGCGCCTCGCAAACCTTAGTTCCGAGCATCCTCGAGAGGCTGCCGAAGTCCTCGGTGCTATGGCCGAGAGTGAAGACGAAGGTTGGCGCTTCACGCTCTGGGACGAGAGCGCAACGCAGGTCATCAAGACGGGAGTTGCCAGTGGCGACCCCGAAGCCGCACGACTTGCCCGCGAAGCGGCGAGTCGTGCGGCTGTACGTGGGCACGCACAGTGGCTTAAGTTCCTGGAGACCCCGTAGCGCTCAGCTGTTCATCGCCGATGATGGTCCGGAGCCGCACAGCGTCAAGGCGGTCCGAGCCGCCACCCAGTTCCGGTTCTCCCGGAAACAGGAACGGCGTACGGGCACGCACGGAGGCCGTTCCGACCCGGCACAAAGATGCTTTTCGTCGTTCCGCAGCGGGATCGGTGACCGGTCACCGATCGGCATACGACAACTCGGTCAACTTGTGGACCACTCCGCCCGGGGCGGCTGCCTCGCTCGGCGGTCATGAGCTTCGATGACGTCAGCAATGAGAAGGGGTGAGCCTCAAGTGGGGGCTCCACCGCTGCCAGGGCGAGCAACACTGTGATCGTGACAAGATTTGAAGCTGCTGACCAACTGCGGTGGGACCTGTCCCCGTCCGGACTCAGCATCCGGCGCCGGGCAGCGGCCGGAACCAGAGTGCGCCGTCGATCAGCGTGAATAAGCCGTCAGTGTTCCTCGAAGCGGCCGAGAGCTTGCCCGCGGGCGCCGGGATCCGCAACCAGTCTCGCCCTTCTTGGATCCACATGGTCGGACCGTCGGCGGACTGGGTCGCCAGCACCATCGACTTCCCGATCGGTGTGTCGGCCAGGTACACGACCGGGTGGTCGGGATCGAGCCTGGTGTCCGGCATCGGCATGCTCGGGCCCACATCCGAGTCGAAATCGTAGACAACCGGGCGCAGGTTGCGGTAGCCGGCGACCCACCAGCCGACCTCCCAGGAGGCGACGTCGGTGAGCCCATCTGGGGTCGGCGTCAACGGCCAACGCGTCCAGCGACCGTTGTTGGGCTCGCTGCCGATGTCATCGATCGTCCACAGCTGAGGCGAAGCATCGGGTCTGCCCGGTTGGTCGGAGATGGCACCGGCCACAATCAGCTCACTCTCGGTCGACCCGGTCAGCACCGACCGCGACGAGGGATTCGCGAACAGGTACAAGGTGTGCCCACGGTCCATCGGGTCCAAGTGCCCGGAGTCAGAGTCCTGCCAAGCGTGCAGTTCCCAACGGCCATCCGCCAAGACCGCGCCCAGGGTGCGGAAGTCCCCCTCACCGTCCATCAACGCCGAAGACCACACCGGTTTGCTGCCCCGTGCGTCCCGCGGCTGTTCGACCTCCTCCGTGAAGTATTCGTCAACGAACTGCATCGTGGCAGGCACTGCGCGTGCGGGATCCACGTCCTCGGTCACGACGATGCCGATATCGCCGTCAACGACCGCACTGAGACCGTTGTGCAAGCGGTTCGGGAGCTCTCCCGTGAAGGCGCGAGCTACGCCGTGGCTGACCTCGGCAAGCAACGGCCGGCCACCGCTGCTCATCCCTGCAGCCAGTTCCTTCGGCCTGCAGTACTGGTGCGAGATGCTACGAACAGTCCCGTCGATTGCCACCTTCTGCCAACCGGTGCCACGAGAATCACTCCCCTGCACCTGCGGTGTCGTCCCCGCCCGGATCGTGCCTGACGACACGGGTATGGAGGTCACCGGCTCTTGGGGTTCCGAAGGAACTTGCGACGGGGCGCAACTGGTGAGTAAGGCGGCTAGGACGATTAAGGGGACTCCAGCGGCGCGAAGATGGAACGGAACTGACATGTACACGACTACATCCTCGATCAGCGGACGTCGCGACACCCGCAGATCGATGCATTCTTTGCATGACTGTGACTCTGACTACTGCTCGTGCCAATTCAGACATGCTTGTGGTCGATGACAGATGGCCTGCTGACCGAGCCGCGAGACGATCCAGCAGCCGTCGAGCGCGCCTGGCGTCATGTCACAATCCTCCACCCGCCACTCAATGACTCACCGCAGGTGGAACGGTCTTCGGGGCAGTTCGGAGCCTCTGAAGGCCTACCGCAGATGGCCATCCGAGTTTCGCAAGCGGATCCCGCTACGGGCACCGGGACTTGGCGCAGATGGGTCCGCTCCTCGTTCGCTTGCGGGACGGTTAGGGTGCGCGATAACGCCGAACTTGGACGTGAGAGCGCTGTCATGAGCCTGCGGCTGACTTTGAACTTTGAAGACGACTGCGCTCCGGCCCCAGCGACCGTGATCTCGAGGACGGACTCTCCGCGCCAGAATCTGATACGTGGGCCGTCAGCCCGTGGTTGCCAAGGTGGATGGTGGTCGTCCCACGCTCGATTAGCTCGTGTGCGGCGTGGGACGTGATCGACGGGTCCACGGGCCGCCGGCTCACCCCTTCGAATTCGCGGCGGGCTAGGCAGGCTGGGACGTATTCGGCTACACGCTGGTGAGGTTCAAGGCGATCTCGACACCGTGACCGGCGAATCTTTCCTGCCGGTTCCACGGCGAGTCGGCACCGTAGAAGCCGGAGAAGACATCGAGCGGTTCATCACCGCGCGTGCGCAGGATATGGCTGATGGCGCCCATGAGGGCCTGAGCGGCGGCGCTGAAGGAGGCCAGGGCCGGCTGAGCCGTCGCGACCATGGCGGCCACCGCCAGCCCGTCGTAGAGTCTCGAAGTCTGCATAGTCCTGTCGATCTCAGCGAGGGTTTCCCCGAAATCCCGCGTGGCCTTATGTGACTCCCAGATTTGCACGGTGAGGCCGATACCACCAAGTATCTTTCGGGGGGGAAAAATGAGCAGGCCGTCGCCCAGGAACCGGCTCGTCTCCTTCGATCGAAGCTTAAGCACGACCGGAGGCGTCCCCGCGGGCGGGTTCATCACGATTGGATCGATTTCGGAGATGTGCCACGCCCAGGACAGCAAATAGACCGTCGACTTCCGGTCGAACACCCGCTTCAAGAAGCCCTGCGCGTCCTTGCCTAGGGTCAGCGATTCAAGCATGATGCCGCGGGCCTGCGCCGATTGCCTGTAGACGTACAGTTCGGGGTGTAGTGCTTCTACCTGGTCCTCGGCTAAGCCCAAAACGTTGAGATGGTCCCTGCCGGCGAGCTGGGCACGGATCTCTGGGGACACGTCGGCCGACAGCTCAAGTGCGAGGCCACCGGGCACATTGAAGAGAGCAACCATGTCAACCTTCCCAGCCAGAATCAGAGGACCGCCGCGAGGTTACCCTCGATGTCCAGACAATAGATCGCGTAGGTGCAAGCCATCTTGGCAAACAGGGCGGCGCCAGCGCCAGCGGTTGGCGGCGGCTGCCAGCTCTGGTAATTCGTGAGGGCGTCGGAAAGACATTCTTCGAGTGCCGTCTTACTGACTTGCAGGTCGTTGCCTTGCAACAGTGGGAGGAGACCATCGCAAAGGGCGTCGATCATGGGGTTTGGGTATAGGCCGGGAATCGCTAGTTGGTCCCCCCAACCGAGGTAGGCAGCGACGTGGCCGTTCGCCGTCGATGTGGCGCCCAGCCCGTTCAAGGAGTGGCAGGCGACCGCCACGACGATCGCCGAACTCGGCAGCAAGTGGATATTGGTGATGTCTACCAGCGAGCTGCCGTTGGCGATCAATCCCGATGAATTCCCGTGCCCGAAGTAGAAGAGATGGCGGTGGCCATTGCGCAGTTCGGCGTCGATGTTTGTACGGGTGGCATTCGCTGACCCAGCGAGGTCCACGGTCGTCCATGTCGGGATGCTATGTGCGTTGTATTGCACCCATCGCCACAGGCGGCCACCGATAGCGCTACACACTTGGGCTGCTTGATCATCGGCGGGCCGGACGAAGAGGAGGTCAGCCATCCCTGTCCCCACGCCATCGCGAGATGTCGGACTCGAAGTGGCTCAAAACGTACTCAAGGGACATGCTCCCCATCGCATGGTCGCGCAGCGTCATATTGCCGTACAGCGTCGCCATCATCTCGCTGCCGTGCAGCGCGACCGCGAACATTTGATAGAGAGTCCTTCCACGCGGCGTGGTGGGCAACTGGAGGGCGGCCGCTACATTACGCGGGGTCATGGCGCTGCCGTCGATCATCATGAGGACCGGGGTCTCCGGGCGAGGGTGAAGGGATGCCCATTCCTGGGCCGTCTTGCGGATGAGGTTCTCCTCCTGCGGATCCAAGGTTGGAAACTCCATCTCTCCATATTGCCTCAGTAGGCCAAGGTTGCCTAGGGGGGCGACTGAGTCTCCATTCGAGTTGTCAGCGCCTGACAGCGCAGGTGGATCGGAGCTGATACTGCAGCGTTGCCAGCTCTGCGGTTGATCGGAGGCGTGCGTGGGCTCAAAGTCCCGGTCGCGTACCTTGGACATCTCAACGAGGTCGATAAGTGGCTGGCACTGTGTCAGCCACACTTCTGACCGATGTCCTCCATACCAGTTTGATGACCCATGGCGCGGACCTGCTGCCCGTCATCGCAGAGCTAGTACCTGCGTCCACGCCGATCGCACGTAGCGAGGTCCACTGGGGCAGCCCTGACGTCTCCAATTCACCCAACCAGCCAGTGCCGGCCACCTGCACGATTGACATGGGCCTGTACGGGAGGCCGATGAACCCGCCACGTAGCGAGGGCAGCTACGCCGAACACCCGCCGGATGGGCCCTTGACACCCGCGAGCGCCGGCGAGGTGATCACGCGTCCTCGAGACCGTCGCTTTGGACAGTGGATTCGTGGACCCAGAGCCGGGGCTCGCGGTGATCCAGAGCCATCTTCATCGACAGCTGACGGGCGAAGCCAACAGCCAACGGCCAGCGACGGAAGCAGGGGATGGTAATCAACAGCCCTGTCACAAACCCTACGGGGAGCCCGATACGGTCAACTAGAGTCCGCCTGCCTGATCACGGGACAAACGGTGAAACCGCCAGCTTGATGAGCGTCTCTTTGTCGTCTACCAGGCAGCACGTCTCGATCGGATCGAGGACCGTCGTCCCTCTGCCGCGATGATGCGCGCGACGGTTCCAATCCACCGCCAGACGGCTCGATCTGGCCGGGCCGCAGCCCTAGTGCTGCTGGCCTAGACGGTGCTAACGGATCTACGGTATGACGGGCAAATCGATCGAGGCTGTCGTCCTCGGTCAGTCGCCGGGTCCGTTATCTTCACACCCTGCTGCGCGTTGGTGACCAGCTTTGTAGCAGATGATGTTCGAGTCCGGCGGCTGCCCTCGAAGCACGACATAGAAGCACTTGCATAGCGTTGCACGCAAACATGGAGCCAACATGGGTAGGAGGGTCTATGGCCACTGCCATTGGCAGACTCATTGACGACTATCGCGGCAGAGCACTGGCTGCGTTCCTGGCAAGGCCCCGAGAAGTCGCCGCTTAGGATGATGGAACCAAGTGCCGACGACCCCGGTTCTCGGGCAGCAATTCTGCAGTTGCCGTCATGGCTATGGGGCGGCGACCTGCAGAGTTTTGCCGCGGCAGCGGGTTGGATCATCGACCAATCAGTGGATGGTTCTAGTTGGCGAGTGCGGCTGGTGGAACGCACACTGATAACACGTAAACGCCTTCGTACGACCACGTTGGCAACCCCGATCAACGCCGATGACCCTGTCGCCTACTTGCGCCTTCGACGACTTGCCCCGAACGCGCACTTAGTTCCACCAATCGACTTAGAGGTACTGGCGGCCGAGCACCAACGAATGGCGACTCTGCACAACAACGTCGGCGCATGGCTGTCATCGGTTGTGCTCTCAATTCTCACGGCGCCCTATGACGATCTCGAGAAGGTCCTCAGGGACGTGCTGGTACATAGGCTGCATCCGACATTGTCTAACGCGGCAGTCCAACTTATCGAGCTCGATACCCAGGTCAGTTTCCGTGTCGCAGCGCTACGAGCGCTCCTGTATGTCAGTGAGAGCCAGGCCAACGCCATTTCGAAACCTTCCGAGTCTGAGTCGCTCACGTTTGAGTCGGCAGAGGGGCTGACCGGGGATCTGAGCGTCGGGCTGTCGGCGTACCTCAGCCCGCTCTTCCTGTCCTGCGCGCCCTGGGTGTGGGGCGTTTCTGTTGCCCGCCCAGGTGGTGTCATCGTCCTTACGTTTGGCGAGGCGATCATCGGCCGACGTGGCGAGGCTTCAGAGCCGCTGCAACTTTTCTCTCCTAATAGCGATCGTCACTTCGCACCCCCACGTCCCGATCTCACCCCTGAGCAACTACGGGCCGCGGTTCGTTGGTGGGCCGATCAACTCGACCTGTTGCTGACCGAGACCTTCGATCCCGCTAACTACATGGTCGAGGGTGAGTTTCAGACGACGCGCGCCTACGAACGCCACCTCGGCATTGAGCAGCTGTTTCGTACGGTGCAATCGCTGTCAATTCACGACCGCGACCCGATTGCACGGCGTGCGCTGCTGTTCGACGCCCTTGACACCTTGCAGGGAGTGGGCAGAACCTCATTCGATACGCGATGCCGGCTGAAGCATGCCGAAGCGACCCTGCAGCAACTGGAAGCCGATCTACCCTCGGACGTAGCGCCTGTGCTGCTATCCCGCGCTAGAGCGGGTGTCGCTGCCCTCCGTGAGCTTCAACAGGGATTTTTTCTCAAGAGCCGTCTTACCTCCGATGGCCTACGACTCCCAGACAGGAAGGGAGAGCGGGTAGTACCTTTGGCCGAAGCCGCAGCGAGTTGGCTCCGCATGCTGCGCAATGCCGGCCACGGATTTAGCAGTGCGAAAGGCCAGGGGAAGCGAGACGCGGTCCTACTTGTGTCCCACAACGGGCGAGTCCCCCACGACCTTCCTGACCTTGCCTACCTCTACCTGCTTGACCTTCTCGCGCATCCAGTCGGACTGCGCCGATCGAAAGACTAGCCCAAACTCATATGACCCTATGTTAGACCGTGTTACACGCCCGGAGGACGGCAGACCTCCGGAATGGCGGACGCAGAACATGCGGCTCTCTCGACGCGTGCCGGGCCAATTCCGTCCCGAAAGCCGAACGTCATACGAGAACGTCGCTGGTCAAGGCATGGGCGCCGGAGGTGGTGTCCGTAAGCCCTGTCCGGTGACGATTCCCGCTCGCGTCCGTCATACGGCACAGCCAGAGGGGGCCCAATGGGTCAGCTGGCGGCCTTT
>JGI24129J20441_1000625_pt1 | contig 11100 bp, 10 predicted proteins | sample BarGraNGADG00211_FD_20441 | JGI IMG/M metagenome (IMG submission 20441) | reverse complement strand
TCATCTATCGCACTGCTGACAATTGTTTTGATACAAGCATTCAGCCCCGGAACATCTCCGCCTCCCGTTAGAACTCCAATTCTCATGATTAATCCCCCTTAGAGCATTCTTGTTTTCAACAGCCCACTGTGCAAATTTATAACAATTGCAGGCATTTTAATCAAGGATAAATCTTGTGCTCTTTGTGTGCGAAAGCTTCGCAACAATGGGGCGTGCTTCTGGTTCGCGGGGGATGTAACGTACAATTGGTCTTACACTAAAAATGTAGACACCTGCTTTGTAGACAGCGATTCAGATGAATGGCGATTTTGAAAATATAATGAGGCCTTTTCATAGACAACTTCCTTGTACTAAACAAATCGTTAACTCTGATTAAAATACACGATTTCAAACGATAATCATGACTGGTAATTGGGAACGGTTTTAATTAAATAGGTAATCTGGGAAAATAGAACCGCTGCCGATCTCCAAATCCAACCACTCAATGATACTATCTACGGCGACCCAGAATACACCTGGGATGAATACATTCAGTCATAACGCATTTTTAAAAAATAAAAAGAGGCGTGCTGGAGAGGTCTGTCTGAATTGGGTATGAAACGTCCTTTATGGCGGGTGGACAGATCAAAAGGTGCGCAGATTTCTCATAAGGACTAATGTCGCGATGTATCACCGGCATGACCATCTGTGTCGAGCACTACATTTTGTGGCAATATTTCCTTGACATACAAGAGTGGCTTCCCTATACTCACTTCCAATGAAAGCAAGTTCTTATTAAAAAAGCTTTTCACTTGAACAAAAACAGTTTGCTGGCATTTTCTTTAGTCTTCTTTCTTTGGATTAATGGAGTATTATCTCTTCTTTTCAAGAAGGAAATAAAAATTCGGATGAATTTTGTTGAGAAGGGGGTGGCAATCGGTTTGGTGACCATTTCTATTTTGGAAGTTTGGTTTAATACCTTCAAGAGGTGATGTATGGCGGCATTGATCACAGACCCCGTGTCTGGAAAAGAGTGCGGGGTTTTGTTTTCTGCACTGGTAACGTCGTGAATGGCGGGATCAGATTTTTTAAAGTGAAGTATGTCATAGCATCTAAGGTGTTTATTTCAGACGATATAATGCAACTTAAACAGAAGGGGAATAAGCCATGAGGATTTTAGGATGTCACTTTATGATGCAGTAAAAAATTGAAAGCCGGTGTAATAACAACATAGACGAACATAAGGAGGTCAAAATGAAAAAATATAAGTTGTGGACAGATAAATTAGATTTACCTTTGATTATGCTTATCTTCTTCATCCTCATGTCTTGTTTGTCATGTACAAATGATCTTTCACGCGGTAAAGCCAAGGAAATTTTAAGCACACCAATACAAGTAATTGATAGGAGAATTCCCTTCATTCTCTCAATTGCTACTATTTGGGGGCCTCCTAGGGGATTACAATTTGATCGAAATCAAGAAGAAGGTATGTTGATGGAAAGGTTAAGGGAAGGTGGATATGTCGATTTAGAAATAAACAAAGAGTATGATTTAGTAATTACACCAAAAGATAAACTAAAACCGTATATCTATAAAAGCGACAAGTATGCAGTCAATATCTTTATAGCAGAAGCGAAAATTGATGAGATTACAGGTATTACACAAGTTCCTATGGACGCTTCTGTGCGAGAAGTACAATATAAAATCAAAATCGTTCCAAATGAGCTGTCAAAAATTTTCACCCTTACAGGGGAAGAGAAAACAGATACTACAAGGCGCGCATATATAAGAAAATTTGATGATGGTTGGAGAAGGGAAAAATCTCATTAGTAATCCACGGCACAGATCATTGGGGGGTGTGCATGATGAAATATATCTATGTCCGATTTTCTTTTTTTGCCGGAGGGGCTTGTTTGCAATACCCAGAGATTGTAGACTACAACTAAGCAATTACATAGGAGGACATCATGTCAGAAAAACTAAAAGATTCAGGGGATTTTACTGCAATGGTTGTTGTCGTTTTTTTAGTAGTACTGATGGGTTCATTTATGCCTTGCACTGGATCATTGGTGTTTTCGGCTGATGAAAGTATAATCAAGCAAATTAAACTGTTGGATAAACAACAAGTGACTCAATTAGCGGCAGCAGGGAAATCCCTCCAGGAGATGCAACGTGAGGCCGAACAACAGTATCGTGAAAAAGAGGCGAAAAAACGCGAGTCTCAGCGAATGGCTGAAGAACAAAGGGAGCAAGGAGAGCGGGCATTGCAAGCAGGAAGGGATGCACTAATAAGAGGCAACTATGAAAGTGGAGTGGCTGAGCTCGAAAAGTCTTGGGGATTCGGTGTAGCTCGCGCATTGGGCCATTTGGCATGGCATTTTGCGACTTGTAAAGATGCAAATCAGCAGAACGGTAAACGAGCAATCGAATTGGCGTTAAAACATATGAAGGCGAACGATAATCAAAATCACAAACAGTGGGCATTAGAAATACTAGCTGCCGCATATGCACGAAATGGGCAATTTGATGAGGCTGTAAAAGTGCAAATGGAGGCAGTTTCTATGTGGCGCTATCAGCCGGGCGTCGAGGAGAGACTGAAACTATATCGTCAGAGTCGCCCCTACCAGGAAAAGTGAAAAGAACGTTTCCTATAGTTGTTCTAACCATAATTTCAATTTGCATAGTTATTTCAGGTTAGTAGTGTATTCTAGTATTATTTCCGCCGGAAAGAGAGTGCATGGGTAAACTCCAGTGTAGGTAATTTCATCATTTGGATGGATCAGAACAGCAGCAGGCGTTCATTTGGAGGGTTGTATGTGATAGGTTAAAAAGATGGACACCAATGTTTAGGTAAGAAACCAAGATGATGGGAAAGTGTTATTTATGTAACTTGGCGAGGATGGAAATGTCAACCGAAAATTGACCACCGATGGAGAGGAGAAAAGTATGAAGGCATTTAAGTGGTATATCGTAATATTGTGCGGCCTGTTGTTGTGTTGCAGTATAATTGCATGTAACCCTCTAAAGAAAGATGACAAACTATCTCCCGTAAAGATTGGAGAGAAATGGGGTTACATAGATAAAACAGGAAAGATTGTAATCAATGCGCAGTTTGATAGTGTTTTCTACTTTTCCGAAGGACTTGCTCCGATAAATATAGGAAAGAAATTTGGTTACATAGATAAAACAGGGAAGTATATAATCAATCCACAGTTTGATGATACTGAATGCTTTTCCGAAGGACTTGCTCCCGTAAAGATTGGAGCGAAATGGGGTTATATAGATAAAACAGGAAAATATGTAATCAATCTGCAGTTTGATAAGGCTCGCTACTTTTTCGAAGGACTTGCTCCCGTAAAGATTGGAGCGAAATGGGGCTATATAGATAAAACAGGAAAATATGTAATCAATCTGCAGTTTGATAAGGCGGGCTACTTTTTCGAAGGACTTGCTCCGATAAAGATAGGAGAGAAATTTGGTTACATAGATAAAACAGGAAAATATCTAATCAATCCACAGTTTGATTATGCTGAATGCTTTTCCGAAGGACTTGCTCCCGTTATGATTGGACAGGAATGGGGTTACATAGATAAAACAGGAAAGATTGTAATCAATGCACAGTTTGATAGTGCTTTCTTTTTTTCCGAAGGACTTGCTCCCGTTATGATTGGACAGAAACGGGGTTACATAGATAAAACAGGAAAATATGTAATCAATCCGCAGTTTGATAATAACGCTAAATTCTTTTCCGAAGGACTTGCTCAAGTAAAGATTGGAAAGAAATGGGGTTACATAGATAAAACTGGAAAATATGTAATCAATCTGCAGTTTGATGATGCCGGCCCATTTTTCGAAGGACTTGCTCCCGTTATGATTGGACAGAAATGGGGTTACATAGATAAAACGGGAAAGATTGTAATCAATCCGCAGTTTGATGAGGCTAGCAATTTTGTGGAATTTTTGATTCTGCTGACTAATTTCTCGAAGGAGTTGCCCAAGTAAAGATTGGACAGAAATGGGTTACATAGATAAAACAGGAAAGTATGTAGTCAATCTTCTGTTTGATTATGGCCACCCCTTCGCAGGACGTCATGCACGCGTAAAGATTAGCAGCCGCAGAGTCCCTGAAAGGAGAAGACATGGGCAACAGGCCGTCAAGACCTGACCCCATTCTTTTCCCCCCACGGTTACAAAGGCGTTAAAGAATGCGGACAAAAACTGATATTTCAACGGCCTGTTGCCCAAAGCACTTCTTTATAACATCCTTTCCGCAAAGCATTGATATCCGCGTGCTGGAGACAAAGAGTCTTTAAAAATCTGTCAACAACATTTCGGATATTCAAAAACGATGAATAAAAGCTGAAAGAGCACTTTTTGATTGCTGGTAATGAGCATCCCTTTGCCATGCCCCGCTCTTGCCCATAGGTCAGAAGTGTCATGATGTTTTGTATGGCGGAGGTGAGATACTCCTGAATACGAACGCGCCATAGTCTTCGCCAACGCGCCCGCTTGAAACCGTATCGCGTTGCACGGGCGAACGAACGTTCCATGAGATGCTGACGGGTATGGATATCTTGTTTGGACATCTGTGATTGCGCGGCGTTTCGCATCATGTTCAAGTCATCTTGGCGACGATGCCTCTTGAGTGACCTGCCAAACTTCGATGTTGTGCACAGGGTGACTAAAGAACAGCTTCGACAAATCTTGATCGAACACTTGTACTCATATGCATCCCGTTTCGGATTGTAGTTTCTTTTCATTAAATATTGACCACCAGGACACAGGTAAGCATCGGTTTCGGAATCATATCGGAAAGCCGTCTCAGTAAAAATGCCTCGACGGCTTTCTCTTTCTTGCTGGCTTTTTTTCAGGTCGGGGATGTGGGCGTTGACGCCCAGATCGCAGCAAGTGAGATAATTCTCCACCGTTCCGTACTTTGTATCTGCGACAACGGTATCCGCTGTCTTCTGTGTATTGTCCTGATGCATGGCTAGAAGCGTTGATAACAAATGGGCCTCGTTGACCTCACCTGGCGTTACCTCAGTAGCCGTAATGATTTCCGCCTTGGCATCGACGCTTCTATGCGTTTTATATTGAAGCTTAGGTTTGCCGGCTCCCTGGCTGGTTACAGAGGCGTCGGGATCAGTCGTGGAAATATGATTGCGATTAGCAGTTCCGGATTTCGGTTCATGATCTTCTTCGGGATTCTCTTTTTCTTCCAACCGTGATTCGAGTTCATTAAAACCTCTGACGAGATGGATTTTCAATGCCTCTTGATTGACTTTCACAACAGAGTTATTGGAGGCATCGGCCTGGACAAGGCTGGAATCCATAAATAGCTTGGAACCGTCAACCAGTCCTGCTTCAACGCATTGCCAGACAATACGTTCAAAGAAGTGATGAAAAGCCTCCACACCCCAGCGGTGACGTGCCTTACTCAATACACTATGGTTCGGAATTTCACTATCAAGATCATAGTCTAAAAACCACAGCCAGTCCAACCGCATTGGCAGGGTATTCATGAACTCCCGCTCAGAACGGACATTATATAAAATCAAAAGGAGCATCATTTTAAGAATCACGGGCGGCGGTACGGAAACATTTCCTTTTCCACCGTAACAGTCTTTGACTTCACGATAGATAAATTCAAAGTCAATGTGCCCACGTATCTTTCTCAAAATGGAATTGGTAGGTATGCGCTCATCAAGATTAACGGAATTATAAAAGAGTTTCGGTTGTAAATTAGGTTGGTAGCCCATCATAGTGGTTGCTCTCCTAAAATGTGTTGCTAATTTTATAACCGCTCTTTATAATATTTGCAAAAGGTATTTGGGCAACAGGCCGTCAAGACCTGACCCCATTCTTTTCCAAGACCTGACCACATTATCATTTTCGGCAATTATAAACTCATTTGTCTATCTTGAAATATCATACAAAGAGTTTGACTTTTCAAGGTAGATTGTTTAAACTGCGACCATGAAAATTATTGAAAGACAACATGATTGCAACGCATTGTCCAAATTGATGGCGATGTTTCCCGTAGTGGCGATTCTCGGCCCCAGGCAGTGCGGGAAAACAACACTGGCGCGGACATTGGGCGCTAATCACTATTTCGATCTGGAAAATCCGCAGGATGCCGCCCGGCTGGATCAGCCCCAGCTTGCGCTAGAAGATCTGAGTGGATTGATTGTAATCGACGAAATTCAGCGTATGCCCGATCTGTTCCCTTTGCTGCGTTATCTTGTTGATCAGCAAAAAAAGCGTAAGTTTGTGATTTTAGGCAGCGCGTCGAGGGATTTGATCCGCCAGAGTTCGGAATCGCTGGCCGGACGCATTGCCTATCATTATCTGGGAGGCTTCCGCTTGGACGATATTGACCCGGCAAAAATGAAAACACTGTGGTTACGAGGGGGATTACCACGGTCTTTTCTTGCCCGGTCGGATGAAGAAAGTCTTGTGTGGCGTAATCAATATGTGACCACTTTTCTGGAACGAGATATTCCGCAGTTGGGTATCAATATTCCCGCCCGGACGTTGCGGCGCTTCTGGATTATGCTCAGTCATTACCACGGCCAGATTTTAAATTATGCCGACTTGGGGCGCTCTTTCGGTGTATCTGATATGACAGTCCGTAAATACTGTGAAATTCTGGAAGGCACATTCATGATCCGCATTCTCCAACCATGGTTCGCCAACGTTGGCAAAAGGGTTGTGAAGCGTCCAAAATTTTACCTGAGTGATTCGGGACTTTTTCATAGTCTTTCTTCAATTGGGACACCGCAACAGTTGTTTGCATCGCCAAAGCTGGGCGCTTCATGGGAAGGATTTGCCCTTGATTGTGTCTGCCGGACTCTGGGGAAGGAAGATGCGGACCTGTATTTCTGGAGTACCCACGCCGGTGCGGAACTTGATCTCTTCTGGCAGCAGGGCGGCAAAAACTGGGGTGTAGAATTTAAGTATGAAGACGCACCCCGCTTAACTAAATCAATGAAGACAGCCTTCGAAGATTTGCAGTTGGCCGGATTATGGGTTGTCTACCCGGGAAAAGCATCTTACCCCCTTGCGCAAAACATTCAAACACTTTCTCTTTCCGAAGTCGGTAGTGCATGGGAATATGCGCATTTATCCAATCAAAAAAAATCGAAAGAAAGCAATTAGCTATAAGTATCAAAAAACATTAAAGGGTGAATTATGCAAAAAACGAAGATAGTCTGCACTATAGGGCCGGCCTCTGAGAAAAAGGAAGTTCTGGAGGCAATGATTAAAAATGGAATGAATGTGGCCCGGTTGAATTTCTCCCACGGATCACACAAGGATCATCTGGAAAAGATCATCTTGCTTCGAAAATTATCGGCTGAGCTCGGCAAACCGGTGGCCATCCTTCTTGATCTGGCCGGGCCGAAAATAAGAATCGGCACAATTCCCGATCCCGGTATTTTGCTTGAACCCGGTCACAAATTTATTTTGACCACTCGTGACATAGAAGGAGGTGTGGATGCCGTCTCGCTTACTTATAAAGATTTACCCCGGGAAGTTAAATCCGGAGACAGGCTGCTTTTGGCCGACGGTTTGATGGAGCTTCTTGTTGAGGAAACAGGGAAAACCGACATTATTTGCAAGGTTGTGACAGGCGGAATTCTTACGTCGCACAAAGGAATTAATTTGCCGACCGGCACAATTCGCACATCGTCTCTGACCGAAAAAGACCGTGCTGATCTTTTGTTCGGCCTGGAAAATGATGTTGATTTTATCGCTCTATCATTTGTNAAANCGGCNGACGATATNAAAATGGTNAAAGANATTATTGNNGCAAANGGCAANGATACNCCGGTCATNGCCAAAATTGAAAAACACGAAGCTCTTGATCATATTGATGCCATCATGGNAATATCNGATGGCATNATGGTTGCNCGCGGCGATCTGGGNGTGGAAATACCGCTGGAAGATGTGCCGCTGATTCAGAAACGCCTGATCCATAAAGCCAATATGTGCGGCAAACCGGTTATTACGGCAACGCAGATGCTGCGTTCGATGGTGAACTCTCCAAGACCGACACGCGCGGAAGCGACTGATGTCGCCAATGCCGTCCTCGATGGAACAGACGCAGTTATGCTCTCCGAAGAAACGGCATCCGGGAATTATCCGGCAGAAGCAGTTATGTACATGAGCCGTCTGGCTGCGGTTGCCGAGTCCGGTTTTCCTTTTGAAAAGTTTCTGGCAATGATTCCGGGAAAAGATATTTCCGAATCAGTTGCTCACGCGTCATGTGTTCTAGCTAACCATCTGGAGGCCAAAGCTATTGTTGCCCATACTCAGTCTGGCAGAACGGCCCGCTACATATCGCGCTTTCGTCCCCGGCAAACGATTGTCGCGCTGTCACCCAATGAAAAAACGGTGCGGCGCCTGGCGCTTAGCTGGGGTTGCCGTCCCCGTTTGATCAATGATCCCCATGATACGGACGACATGATCGAAAAGGCCGCCCAGTCTGCCCGCGATGCAGGCGAGGTATCAGTTGGAGACTTGATAGTTATTACTGTAGGCCACCCTTTATGGGTATCAGGAACAACTAATATGCTGAGGGTGAAGAGAGTAAAATAGAGTGTAAAAAGGGTTGTTCAAAAACGCTCATCTGCTGCGTTGCGCTGCAAACCGCACCGCTCAACGTATTTCCATATACGCCTCGCAGTTCGGTTTTTTGCGCGCCTTGCATCTGAACATTTTTGAACAGCCCCCAAACATGGGGTTTTTCAACGATCCTTATAAAAAACCTATTTTGCTGTTTCCTTTAATTTATTTAATTCTTCTTTATATTTTTCCGCCTGAGCCTTCACTGCTTCTATTTCTTCCTGAGCTTTTTCGAGTTTTTCTTCATGCTTTAGTCTTTCTTCGCGGATTTTGTCCTGGATTTCATCAATTCCGACATAAACTGCAAGAGCCCCCCCTAGAAACAAACTGATGGGCAGTATCCCTTGGAGAAGGTTTATAAACTCTGCCCAACAGAATATTAAACTGACTAGTCCCAAAACAGCGGCGATAACTCCTCCAATTAGCAATGACATAATCGAACCTCCGGCAAGGATATAAAGTTTGGTTAAAAATATCCACTTATCTTAAAATAATTTTTATCATGAAAGAAAAGCTTAGGCAAGTTGGAAATAGATGATTATGCAAGATAAAAATATTGCTTGATTTAAAGTAACTCATCGTTTAAATACAACAATTCATTTAAAATATAAGAATTTAATTATGTGGTGAAGGTTCAGATGATTACACCGGATTTTGTCAAAGGTGATGGCCTGGTTCCTGCTATCGTTCAAGATGCCGAAACTAAAGAAGTATTGATGATGGCTTATATGAACAGCCAATCGTGGGAGGCAACTCTCAAGACAGGTAAGGCAACTTACTGGAGCAGATCGCGGCAGGCTCTGTGGATGAAGGGTGAAAGTTCGGGAAATGTCCAGTTAGTGAAAAACATTTTTATTGATTGTGATAATGATACGATTTTATTGCAAGTCGAGCAATTGGGAGGAGCGGCCTGCCATACAGGCCATAAATCCTGTTTTTACAGGAAGCTCGATGGTGGAGATTTTATCATCGTGGGAGAAAAAATTTTTAATCCAGAGGAAGTATATAAATGAGTATATTGAAATTGGGGATTCCTAAGGGGAGTTTGGAAAATAATACGGTTGATTTATTTAAAAAAGCCGGTTGGCGGATATCTTATGACAGCAGAAGCTATTTCCCCGATATTGATGATCCGGAAATCACTTGCACGTTGGTTCGGGCGCAGGAGATGTCACGCTATGTCGAAGACGGACACCTTGATTTAGGGTTGACCGGTATCGATTGGATTCTGGAGAATGAATCTGATGTAATTGCCGTACAGGATTTGGTTTACTCCAAGGTTTCGACCAAGCAGGCACGCTGGGTACTGGTTGTTCGCGAAGATTCACCTTATAAATCAATCGAGGATATGGAAGGGAAACACATATCGACTGAGCTGGTGAATTTTACAAAAAAATATTTTGCCGAGCGTAATATCAATGTTCATGTTGAATTTTCCTGGGGGGCGACCGAAGCCAAAGTGGTGGAAGGTTTGGTGGATGCTATTGTGGAAGTTACTGAAACCGGCTCCACAATTAAGGCCAATAAATTACGCGTAATTCACGATTTGATGAAAACAAACACGCAGTTGATTGCTAATCGTCTGGCCTTCAGTGATCCCTGGAAACGAAAAAAAATTGAGCAAATTCGAACCCTGCTTGTCGGTTCTCTGCAGGCAATGGGTAAAGTGGGGCTTAAACTTAATGTTTCTAAAGAAAATCTGGGGAAGGTAATGTCGTTGCTTCCCTCACTCAAAGCTCCGACAGTTTCCGGATTGTATTCGGAAGAATGGTTTGCTGTAGAATCGGTTATCGATACGGGCGTAGTGCGTGATTTGATCCCGGTGCTTTTAGAAGCCGGTGCCGAAGGCATAATTGAGTATCCTTTAAACAAAGTAATTTAACTTTAAGAAAGGGCGGCTATGGCCAGAAAAGCAAAGATTGTCCGTAAAACAACAGAAACGGACATTGTGCTGGAAATTGATTTGGATAAATCTGCCGGCAGTAGGATATCAACAACGATTGCCTTTTTTGACCACATGCTGGAGCTCTTTGCGAGGCATGGTTTTTTCAAGCTTGTCGTCAAGAGCAAAGGCGACACTCAAATTGACGATCATCATTTGGTCGAAGATTTAGGCATTTGTCTGGGGCAGGCCGTAGGCCAGGCCTTGGGTAAAAAAGTAGGAATCAACCGTTATGGTTCGGCTTCTTTGCCGATGGATGAATGCTTATGCCGCGTGGATTTAGATATTTCGGGACGTCCCTATCTAATTTACAAAGTAAAATACGAACGCAGAAAAATCGGCGGGTTTGATCCGGCCCTGGTTAAAGAATTTTTTAAGGCTTTCACCGATCACAGCGGCATAACGATGCACATTAATCTTTTATATGGTAATAACAGTCACCACATTATCGAGGCGGTGTTTAAAGCTTTTGCCCGCGCCTTGAGAGATGCCGTGAACTTGAATGCTAACATTGATGGAGTCCTCTCGACCAAGGGAAGTCTCTAAAGAAAGGT
>JGI24129J20441_1000620_pt1 | contig 11151 bp, 7 predicted proteins | sample BarGraNGADG00211_FD_20441 | JGI IMG/M metagenome (IMG submission 20441) | reverse complement strand
CCATTGCAATCAGGACAGGCGCCATAGGGACTGTTAAAGGAAAACATGCGGGGGGATAGCGCGGGAATACTTATGCCGCAATCGGGACAGGCATATTTTTCGCTGTAAAGCATTTCTTCGCCACTTTGCAGAACTATGCGCACAAGCCCTCCCGCACGGCTGGCGGCAATCTCCAGAGAATCGCGCAGTCTCTTTCTCACGCCTTCTTTTAATACCAGGCGGTCAACAATCAAATCGATATCGTGGCGCTTTGTTTTTACCAGTACTATTTCTTCCGCCAGATCTCTGAGCTCTCCATCAATCCGGACACGCACAAATCCTTCTTTCTGAAGTTTTTTTAGTTCTTTCTGGAATTCACCTTTTTTACCGCGCACCAGCGGCGCCAGAATACTGAAGCGGGTGTTTACCGGCAGGGCAAGAATATTTTCTACGATACTATCAATTGTCTGCGATTTAATTTCCCGCCCGCAGCGGTAACAATGACAAACACCTATCCCCGCATAAAGCAGGCGAAAGTAGTCGTAAATTTCGGTGACTGTGCCGACAGTTGAACGCGGATTGTGGCTGGCTGTGCGTTGCTCAATTGCTATGGCCGGTGAGAGCCCTTCGATTGATTCCACATCCGGCTTGTCCATTTGCCCGATAAACTGGCGGGCATAAGTGGAAAGTGATTCCACATAGCGCCTTTGCCCTTCAGCATAAATCGTGTCGAACGCCAGCGAAGACTTACCGGAACCGCTAACACCGGTAATGACAACAAGCTTATCACGAGGTATATCTAAACTTATATTTTTTAAATTATGCTGGGAAGCGCCTTTGATTCTTATTGCATCCATATTTTACTTTACTGCTAATTACATTTTTATTTCAATAAACGATTTTTTCCGGATAGAAGTGATCCATTCTTCATATTTCTTTTCCAATTTCTCATCTTCGATTTTTGTCTTTATTTCTTCCCGCACTGCCGCGATGGGCTTTAATCCGGCGCCTTTTTTATCCACAACCTTAATAATATGAAATCCGATGCCGGATTCTATCACTTCGCTTACTTGCTCCATAGGCAGGTTAAACGCCACTGATTCCACTGCGGCAATAATTGTACCTTTCTCAATAAAACCGATATCACCACCCTGCGCCGCCCCTGGCCCTTGAGAATATTTTACGGCCAGCAATTCAAAAGACTCACCAGCAAGAACGCGTTTACGCAGTTGCCCGGCCTCTTCTTTTATTTTCGCCTTTGTTTTCTTATCCGCTTTAGCGGGAATAGCTAAGAAAATTTGCTTTAACCTGACCGCTTCTTTGCCTTCGTAATCCTGCCTGTTTTTGGTATAGTACTCGCCTATTTCCTCATCGCTGACCATTACTTTGGATTTAATCTCCCACCGCAATAACCGCATCCGCACCATTTGGCTTCTTATATCTTTTTTCAAAGATTCAAGAGAAGTGCCTTCACGGGCAAGATTTTTTTTGAACTCTTCCATGTTGGACTTTCTTTTCGCGATCATATCCCTGACCACATCCATGACTTCTTCATCTTTAATCACAATGCTCTTGCCAGCTTTTTTTGCTTCTTGCTCAATGAGTAAATTATCAACAAGACGTTTCAGGAAAGCTTCTTTGGACTGGTTAATGAGTGCTTCCTTATCTTTGCCCTTATAATTATCCTCGATATTTTTAAGGTAAGGATCGAAGGCCGTATTGAATTCGGCAAGGGTAATTATCTCATCATTTACAACAGCAATAATTTTATCCACAACCTCGGCGCCAACCGGCACGCACAAAAGCATTACACTACACATGATTAAAACAAATCTTTTGCACAATTCCATAGAGTTTCCCCCTCCTAGCTTCGTTTCTGATTTTTTTCTCTCAGTACTGTACTTTCCTTTTTGATTATTGCTTTCATTTTTAACGCTTCGAGCCAGGTTGTAAAAGCCACATCTTCCTTTTGTGCCCGAATTTCAGCTATTACCTCTTCTTTCATATCCGCGAAATTTCTGGTTTTTGCCGGCTGAATTTCCAAAACTTTGAAAATATGGAAACCATAAGGACTTTGTACGATAGGACTTACTTTATTGACCGGTAATTTAAAAATGGTCTCGTCCAATGGTTCCGGCATGATCTGACGGGTAATAAACCCTAAATCTCCGCCACTACTTGCTTCCGGGCTTATCGACATTTCTGTGGCGACTCTGGTAAAATTATCACCGGCATTCAATCTTGCCTCCGCTTCTTTTGCTTTGGCCAGATCGCGAACGACTATTTGAGCAACTCTAACCCGTGATTCCGCCTTGTAATTATTACGATTCTCATTAAAATAGTCTTCCGCTTCATCTTCGGATACACGAATATTGGCATTGACATCAACCGCGATAAGTTTTTTAAAGAGCATTTCTTTTTTTATATCATCTCTCCATTCTTCATACCTGACATTTTCCTGCACAAGCAAATTGGCAAAATCTTCTCCGTAGTCTTTCTTAACTTCGCTAATTTTAGCTTCAAGTTCGCCAGCGCTTATGAAAATATTTAATTCCTGCGCGCGCAAGTACATGATTTTTTCTGTAATCATTGCGTCCAGAACTTCTTCTTCCAGGCGTTTATAATTGGACTGATTTAACAAAAGATCTTTCGGCAGCATAGACATCTTTTGATTTAACCGGGATTGATATTCATCAAGATAAATTTTGGCGCCGTTTACGGTCGCCACGTACGGTCTTGAAAAAATATTAATCTTGTCGCAGGCAACAATAAAAAAAAGTGCCAGTACAAATAAGACATGCCGGGGGTTCAACATTAAAGACATTATTTTTGGGGATAAATGCAGATTTTTATTATACATAGCGTTTATTCATATCCTGCTTGCGTTTATTGAGCAAGCATCTTTAACAATAAATTGGCTTGGGTCAATCTTTCTATTTCGGGAAGACCGGGAGCGGGGACGTACAATTTGTAATCCGGGGTAAAGCGTATTTCCTTAATTTTCTTACGATAAAGCGCGACAATTTTTCCCGGATCGACAGGCGTTGCAGTCCGGAAATGAATATACAAATATTTGCCATCATAGCCCATTTTTTTCCCTTTCAGGAGTTTTAAACTATTTCTGATGATGATCACTTGCAACAAATTTTCCACGGATGCGGGCAATGCGCCATAACAATCCTGCAATTCACTTTTGATCTGATTAATATCTTCGTCAGTAGCGGCAAGAGATATTCTTTTGTATAACACCAGCCGCTGGTGGACATCCTGAACATATTCCTCGGGAATGAAGGCGGAGACTCCCAATTGAATTTCCGGTTGTATTTCTTCTTCTTCATCCACCTGTTCACCCTTAATTTCCCGAACAGTTTTTTCCATTAACTCCGTATAAAGTTCGTAACCGACAGCACTTATATGACCTGCCTGGGAAAGTCCCAGTAAATTGCCGCCGCCGCGGATTTCCAGATCGTTATAGGCGATCCGAAAGCCGGAACCAGGCTCGGAAAATTCTTTGATCACCTGCAGCCTTTTCAGGGCTTCTCGCGAAAGCATTGCTCCTTTCGGCAAAAGCAGGTGCGCAAAAGCTTCCTTATTGGCACGGCCAACACGACCGCGTATCTGGTAGAGTTGCGCCAACCCGAATCTGTCGGCGCGATTAATAATGATCGTATTGGCCGTGGGAATATCCAGACCGGAGCCAATGATGGTGGTGCACACCAGAACGTCACAATCCCTTCTCACAAATTGAGCCATTGCTTTTTCAATTTCCGCCGGTTTCATTTGCCCGTGAACGACACCGACCCTCGCTTGCGGCACAAGCCGCGAGATAAGATGGGCGATCGAATAAATGGAGCGCACCCGGTCATGGACAAAAAATACCTGCCCTCCGCGCGCCAACTCTTTTTCCACCGCAGCTTTAATTGCATCTTCATCAAACTCCAGCACGTATGTTTTAATTGGTAATCTGTCTTCCGGCGGCGTGTTAATGATGGACAGATCCCTGATGCCTACAAGGGAAAGATGAAGCGTGCGCGGGATCGGCGTTGCCGAAAGAGTCAGCACATCAACAAGTGTGCGCATTTTTTTCAGCTTTTCCTTGTGCGCCACGCCGAAACGCTGTTCTTCATCAATTATTGCCAGCCCCAGTTCTTTAAATTCAACATCTTTTTGAATCAGGCGATGTGTTCCTATGACAATATCTATCTTTTGACTTTTTATTTCTTCAACAATTTTCTTTTGTTCGGCTTTACTTTTAAAGCGATTGAGCACCTCTACACGAATGGGGAAATCGCGAAGCCTGCTTGAAAACGTCTGGTAATGTTGCTCGGCCAAAATTGTTGTGGGTACAAGAACGGCAACCTGTTTGCCGTCCATAACAGCTCGGAATGCTGAGCGGATAGCAATTTCTGTTTTGCCGAAACCGGCGTCGCCGCATATTAACCGGTCCATCGGCTTTACATCATCCATATCCAGATGAACATCTTCAATAGCTTTGGCCTGATCAGGCGTTTCTTCAAATTCAAAAGTAGAACAAAATTCCTCATAAATCCGATCCGGCGGCAAGAACGATTTTCTTTCCATTACTTCACGGGCGGCATAAATGGCAACCAGCTCCTCAGCAACTTCCCGCACTGATTTTTTAACCCTCTCCTTTACCACATCCCAGGAAGCTCCACCCATCTTATCAATTTTCGGCACATAACCATCGGGACCAAGATACCTTTGAATTTTCTCCAGAGAATTAACCGGCAGGTAGAGTTTATCGCCGTCCAAATACTCAATGACTAAAAAATCGTTTTCGATTTTACCGACGTTAATTTTTTGCAGTCCACGATAAACGCCAATGCCAAAATCAGTGTGGACGACAAAATCACCCTCTTTTAAATCACCGAAAGATTTAAGGAAACTACTTCCCCGCGTTGGCCGCAAGCGGCGGCGGGTCACTTTTTTTACAAATATTTCCTCCTCACTTAAAAAAGCCAGCTTCATTGCCGGAAAGATAAAGCTGGTAGATATCTTCCCTTCCCATAAAACGAGTTGAGGATGGCCTTCCCACCGGTTGATAAAGTCTATAAGCGAATTTTGCAAAGGTCTAATCTGCACGGGTAAATCATAAGATAAAAGCAGGTGCTGCATCCGGTGCAAATCTTCCGGTGTCGGACACATAAAAATAATCAACATGTCTCCAGAAAGCCACAATTTAATTTTTTCCGCAGTTTGCCGCAAAAGAGCATCTTCCTTGATCTCATAGGCAAGATGTTCTTCCCGTTGCAGATTTTGGCCAGTTTCAAAAACAATAGTTCTGGACGCATTGTCCACGCCCTCGTCCAACTGAAGAGCCGTCAGGGAAATTTGCCCAAATCGTTCCATGCCGGCTAAAATATTTGCCAGATCAATATAAGCGCTTTCTTTCTCCAGATAAAACTTGCCGCTGTTTTTAGCTTTGAACAGCAATTTGTCGATATTCTGCTCAATACGTGGAGCAGCCTGGCTTATCGCCAACGGATCATCCAAAACCACCAGGGTGTTTTGCGGCAAATATTCAAAAAAGCTTGATAACTTATTTGGGGGACATTCACCGCTGTTATCGTATGCTTCATAAAAAAGTGGCAGGAATACAGGGTTTATGGAATTGGCCAGATTATTCTGCAGCGTATCCACCAGACGGTTGCGAATTTCGCGGGAAAGGGAAAGATCATCGGCGCGACGCTTAATATTGCGCGTGGCCAGCTCAAGCCCCAGCAAAGTGATGATCACTTCACTGGCCGGCGACACAATAAAAGCATCTGCTGGACCCACAGAACGTTGAGAAGAGCAATCAAATGTGCGAATAGATTCAATTTCGTCGCCTGACATTTCCAAACGTAGTGGGTTTTTTTCCGTAGGCGGAAATATATCGATGATATTACCGCGGATACTGAATTCCCCTCTTTCCTCCACAAGGCTGACTCTTTTGTAACCGCCGGACAGCAGGTGCTCGCCAAAATCCTCCCGGTTCAGTGTATCGCCCGTAGAAATTATTCGCAGATACTGATTGAACTGTGCGAAAGGCATTACTTTTTGCATCAAAGCAATCACGGAAGTAACCACAACTGTTCCCGGGTTTATTTGCAGTCTGGCAAGAGCTTCGAGGCGTGTTAATTCTTCCTCTTTTTGGAGAGCGAACATGCCGATTGTCCGAAAATCAAGCGGCGGGTAATAAATTACATTTTCTTCCCCCAAAAAGAGAATCAGATCGCGCGCGAATGCCGCGGCTTCATTTTCTTCGGGGCAGACGACAAGAAGGGGCTTCTCCAAACGGGCAAAAAGGAGGGAAACTAAGTAGGAACGTGCCGCACCAACCAGCCCGCCAATATTAACTTTGGGATCAGATTGATTAAGTTGTTCCAGAAGATTCCGGAGAGGTTCAATATCTTCCGTATTTTTTTTAAGAATAATTTTTCTCACTGATAATAATCCAAATTTTGTACTAAATAAAAAGGCCGAAGGTGGAAACCATTTATGTTCAAGGGATTCCTTCGGCCTGGGGAATTTTATCCACAAAACTTAAACTTTGGCTGCCTTTTGCAGTTTTTTGATCATATCCGTTTTTTCCCAGGGGTAGTTATCCAGGAAAAGCGTCCGGGGAATCTTCCGGTAAATATCAGCGTTGAGCAAATCAAATCTTTCAATCATACCTTCCGGGGTAAGATCAAAGAGTTCCTCAATGATTTTTTCCAGCTTTTCGTCGGAAATGTTCCCTGTTCCAAATGTATTGACATAAATGGAAAAGGGNCGGGCAATTCCAATAGCGTAGGCGAGTTGGACGGAACATTTNGAGGCGAGCCCTGCGGCTACAATATTTTTTGCCACATTGCGGGCGCCAAAGGCGGCAGAGCAATCAACTTTTTCCGGAGTTTTATTCACTACAGCACCGCCACCGAGCTGCGCGCCGGGATAGCCACCGTAAAACTGCACAACCAGTTTACGGCCTGTCACACCGGAATCGGCAGCGCTGCAGGAATTGATGGCATCCCATTCGCCCGTAGGATTAAAGAGAAGCTCTGTTTTCTTATCGATACAATCTTTCAGACAATCAAAAGCAATCTTTTTGGCTTTCTCTCTGACTTTATTCCTGTTGCCCTTGACGAAACGGTAATCAATAGAGTTGGACATAAGTACCTTGGCCAGACGAACCGGCTTGCCTGTCTTGATATCGTAATCTACCGAAACCTGACCCTTGCCGTCCGGAGCAAAAATAGGATCGCCGCAGTTCTCAAAAGCCCGCATCATCCTGTTGACCAGAACATAGGGAAGAGGCAGGAGCTCCGGCGTTTCATCACAAGCAAAGCCGTACATAATACCCTGATCTCCGGCACCGATTTCATGATCCTTGTTCAAAAGACAACTTGTGCCCTGGTTGATATCCGGAGATTGAGGAATAATGGCATTTAAAACACCCATCAAATGGCCATTTAACCCTACTGCCGCGTGGTTGTAGCCGATAGACAGAACTGATTGCCGGGCAATTTCGTCAATATCAACGAAAGCCCTTGTCCTCACCTCTCCACCGACAAGACATATACCTTTGCCCAAAAAAACCTCGATACCGCAGTGAGGCATGTTGCTCAAATCCAAGCCTATTTTCTTTTCCTCTTTCAGGATTTCCGCAATAACATTGGCCGCAATGACATCGGCGACAATATCCGGATGACCTACCTTGACGCTTTCTGACGAAATCTGCATATTAACAGTCTCCTTTGCAAAATCATTTTACAACAGGTAAATTTATTCAAATAAAAAAACCCGTGTCAAAGCACGGGTTCAATTTACTGGCAATTGATTCTACAGTGCTTTAGCACATTTATAGAGCGGAGCAATTTACCTTAAATCACCGCTGCGTAGTCAGAATTATCACAAAAGCAGATAAAGTCAAGAAAATTATAATATCATTTCTGAAATATAGTTGACTAAAGAGATAGTTAGTTTTATAGTTCATACATTAAAGTATTGAGGGAAAAACTCATATCAAAAAAAATAATCACCATGGAAAGGAATATTATGCGTAAAATCATCGTTGCCATTTTTATTGTCATGCTGGCGGTACCGGCTTTTGCCGCGTCAGATCCAACAACTGAAGAACAGAAAGCTCTATATGCAATTGGAGTTGAATTTGCGAAGCAGCTTGATATTTTCAACTTTTCTGCCGCTGAATTCGAATTTGTACAGCAGGGATTAGCCGATAAGGCAAATGGCAAGAAAATAATTGCCGATCCGGAAGCCTATAAGCAGCAGATCAACGAGCTTGCCCAGGCAAGAGTGAAAATTGCCGCAGATAAGGAAAAGGCCAAATCTAAGGAGTTTTTAGAAAACGCTGCCAAGGAAAAGGGAGCCCAGAAGACTGTTTCCGAACTTATCTATATACCAATCAAAGCGGGAACCGGCAAACAGCCCAAAAGCACAGACATAGTCAAGGTGCATTACACCGGTTCTCTTATTGACGGGAAGGTATTCGACAGCTCCGTGAAACGCGGACAGCCGGTAGAATTTCCGCTCAACCAGGTTATCAAGTGCTGGTCCGAGGGTGTGTCCAAGATGAAGGTCGGCGGCAAGGCCAAGCTGGTCTGCCCCTCCACCATTGCTTACGGCGATGAGGGAAGACCGCCCATCATTCCGGGCGGCGCGACACTGGTCTTCGAAGTGGAACTTCTCGGCGTAAAAGCTCCTGGTGCTGCTCCAGGGGCTACGAAACCCTCCGGCAAGAAGAAATAGCCAATTCGTTTCCGATCCCTTGCTCAAGCAGGGGATCGGAAACTACTTCTTATCTCAAGTAAAAATAATCTTCGTATTGTGCCGCTGATTTCTTTGGAGTTAAAATCCGCTTGACATTTCTTCTCAAATATTTAACCATTTGGTTAAACCTAACGGTTAAAAATGTACGGCTTTGGGAAATGCTCTGAAGGGCACGCGCGGAATGACGATTGTGGAGAATAGGGATTGCCACATACACTGTTGTGAATTCGCATTAGCGTCATTTTCACCCTCCCTCAATCCCTCCCCTCGAGGGAGGGAAGATACGGTAGCGGGAATGACGGACGTGGAATGATAAAAAAGTATTGGTGAAGCGTTTGATTAAAAAAGTAATTGATATAGAAAAACCAGGCAAGACCGCTGAGAAAATTTTAATGGCGGCGCGCGCTGTATTTGCCGAGAAAGGTTACAACGGAACGCATGTTGATGAAATCGCTAATCGCGCGGGTGTAAATAAAGCAACTCTCTATTATCAAATCGGCGACAAGGATACTCTCTACGCCAATGTGATCCACCAGGTTCTAGGCAACATCGCCCAAGATATTGCCGAAGCTGTGGCCAAAGTTGATCAGCCGGAAGAAAAGCTCAAGGCCTATATACATTGTATCGCTAATGCCGTAGATAAAAATCCGGAATTGCCGCCGATCATGATGCGGGAGATTGCCTCTGGCGGCGCAACCCTGCCGCGCGTTGTTGTCGAAGACATAGCTTCAGTCTTGACAATTTTGATCGGCATTCTCGATAAAGGAAGAAAGGGAAAAATCTTTGCTGAAACCATTCCTTTCCTTATCCACATGATGATTCTGGGAACGATTCTTTTCTACAAGGGAAGTGTTCCGATAAAAGACAGACAAATATGGCTGCCCGCGGAGGTCAGAGCTCACGATAAAAAGTTCAAAGGCAATATTGGCGACGAAGTGGCCAGGCTGATATTGAGAGCGGTAAAACGATGACCAATGGAATGGCACAATCCCAATAGGTAGCAGGCAGAATACTGCGGACTAAAATGTAAAGCGGAGGTTGAGCGTTGAAAAAAAGAATAATAATTATTGTTTTTATAATTCTCTTTGTGACTGTCGGATTACTTGTTTATTTCGGCCAGAAAAATAATCAGCAAAAAGAACTTTCTTATTCCGGTACAATCGAAACAACACAGGCAAAATTATCATTTCAGGTGGCCGGGCGCGTTGCTCAAGTCAATATTCAGGAGGGGCAGTCTGCTGCTAAAAACCAGATTATCGCTGAGCTGGACCGGGCGGAATTTGAATCACGTTATGATCAAGCCAAAGCAAATCTGGATCGAGCGCAAAAAGCAAAACAACAACTGGAAACAGTGCTGGATATCAGCAAGAAAACACTGCCCTCCGAAGTGGTCAGAGCCACGGCAAACGTAAAAAGCGTTCAAGACACATTAAAAGATGCTGAAAAGAACTACAAGCGCTTCGAAGAGCTATTCGGCAAGGGTGTGGTCACAGAAAAAGAACGCGACACCATGAAGCTGGCCTATGAAGTGGCTAAATCGCGGCTGGCCGAAAGCGGATCCATTTTAAAACTGGCTCAGGGCAATCTGACTAAAATTGACGCAGCTAAACAGGATATAGAAACCGCGATTGCTCAGATTAATGCCAACAAGGCGGCTTTAAACCAGGCTTCGATCCAGTTGAGTTATACCCAGTTAAAATCACCGATGGACGGTGTAGTAACCAGCCGTAATATCGAACCCGGTGAAACCGTGAATGCCGGACGCGAAGTAATCACCATTTCCGACCTTTCCCGAGTTGATCTGAAAATATTCGTCGATGAAACAGAAATCGGCAAAGTCAAACCCAACCAAAAAGTTGAGGTGAGAGTAGATACATTCCCCGGCAAAAGCTACGCGGGATATGTATCTTTCATCTCCCCGGAAGGAGAATTTACGCCAAAAATCATCCAGACAAAAAAAGAACGGGTAAAGCTGGTGTATCTGGTTAAGGTATCCATAGTTAATCCCAATTTTGAGCTCAAAGCTGGGATGCCAGCCGATGCTTTGCTGGCGCAATAGTGAGTGATCAAATGATCACTCCCCAGGAAAATTCCCGGTCTATGGTGGAAGTTAAAAACGTTACCCTGCGCTTTAATCTTGTCGAGGCGGTCAAAGACGTTTCTTTCTCTGTCGACAAAGGCAATATTTTTGGTTTAGTAGGTTCCGACGGCGCCGGTAAATCAACTCTTCTGCGGCTGATTGCCACCATGATCAAACCAACGCAGGGAGAAATTTATATCAATGGCCTCAACGTCCTTACCGAAAAACAAAAAATAAAAAACCTGATTGGTTACATGCCGCAGCGGTTCGGCCTGTATCAGGATCTGACTGTCGATGAAAACATTAATTTTTTTATGGAT
>JGI24129J20441_1000614_pt1 | contig 11162 bp, 8 predicted proteins | sample BarGraNGADG00211_FD_20441 | JGI IMG/M metagenome (IMG submission 20441) | reverse complement strand
GGCCGGCGAGGCTCGGTCATGGCCGCGAACTCCTGACCGCCACGGCGCCGCCAATCTCGACGAGCCGTGCCAGACGCTCCGCCGCGGCAACGACCAGGGACGAGACCTCGCCCATGGCCTCGGCGAGGCTCATCGGCCGATCGAGAACCGGCATGGCAACCGCTCCCTCGGCAATCATGACCGCCGCTCCTTCCGGGGTAACGCTGCCGCCGATCGCCAGGCACGGCACGCTCGCCGCCGCTGCCCGTCGGGCGACGCCGAACGCGGTCTTGCCGAACGCCGTCTGGGCATCGACCCGGCCCTCGCCCGTGATAACGAGATCGGCATCAGCCAAATGCTCGTCGAAGCCCGTTTCCTGCATGACCAGCGCCACTCCGGGAATCAACTCGAACGAGCGCAGTCTCGGCGTCAGGCACATGAGCGCGAAACCAGTCCCGCCGGCCGCGCCGGCACCCGCTCGATCGCGGGCTCGAACGCCGGAGGCGGCTTCGAGCATGTCGGCATAGCGCGCCAATCCGGCTTCGAGGGCGGCTACGTCTTCCGGCCAGGCGCCCTTCTGCGGTCCGTACACGGCCGCAGCGCCTTCCGCTCCCAGGAGCGGGTTCGTGACGTCGCAGGCGACCCGAAGCTCGATCTGGGCCAGGCGCGGGTCGAGGCTCGACAGGTCGACGTAAGTGGTGTTCATTGCGGGCCTGGCGGCCGTGGCTACCGGGCCGCCGCCCAGCCGTGCCCCCAGGCCGCGGAGCAGCCCCGCGCCGCCGTCGGTGGTGGCGCTTCCCCCGATCCCGATCATCACGTGACTCACGCCGGCATCAAGGACGGCCCGAAGGATCTCGCCCGTCCCCTCGGTCGTGGCCGCGACCGGGTTGCGCGGCTCGTCCCGTGGAAGCCGGGACAGCCCCGAGGCCTCGGCGAGCTCCACCGCGGCCCGCGTCCCGTCGGTCGAGCGCAGCCAGCGAGCGGTCAGCGGCCGACCCAGCGGGTCGTGGGCCTGGCACTCCCGCCACTCCCAGCCGCCGCTCTCCGCAATGGCGGCCAGCGTGCCCTCGCCGCCGTCGGCAAGCGGCGCCAGCACCAGCTCGTCGCCGGGACGGGCACGAACCCAGCCCTCCGCCAGCGCACGCGCCACGTCCACCGACGACAGCGAGCCCTTGAACGAGTCCGGGGCGATGAGGACGCGCAGGGAGCCGACGCTCATGGCGCCAGCGACGGCTCGGGCGACTCGATGGCCGAGTGGGCCGATGGGACGGACTGCGCCGACGGAACCACTGCCGGCGCCACGGCCGGAGGCGCCTGCCCCGCCGCGCGCCGCTTCTCGAGGTACTCCGGGATCCGGACCATCGGAGGTCGCTCGCGATCGGCCAGCTCGATGACCTCCAGGCCGAGACGGCCGTGGCCCGATCGCGGCAGCTTCATCGTCGAGCCGGTCTCGGCGAACAGACTCGTCTTGTGCCTCTCCTGGAGCCGTTTGGCCATGGCCTGCATGATGACGAAGCTCATGCGCGACAGCCCTTCGATGTCCTGGTTCCGGTGGATCCGGCGCTCGAGGTCCACCTGGCCGAGCCCCTCGAGCCCGACGCGCTCGGTGACGTCGATCAGGTGGCCCATTTCGACCGCGTAGCTGGTGAAGAACGGAATCGTCTCGAGCAGGCTGCGCCGGCCAGCGTATTCGCCGGATAGCGGCTGGATCAGGCCGGACAGCTCGGGGAAGAAGAGGTTGATGAACGGTCGCGCCACCAACTCGGTGACCCTGCCTCCGCCGCCCTCCTTGAGAACGCCGCCTTCGACGATCGGGCGCCGGTAGTAGCCCTTGACATATTGCAGGCGCTCGTCGGCGATGAGCGGGCCCACGGTCCCGTAGACCATCCGCGGGTGCCAGTTGCGGACGTCCGTGTCGGCCCAGACGACGATGTCGCCGCAGGTCTCGTACAGGCTCTTCCACAGCGCCTCGCCCTTGCCGCGGTAGCTGCCGTACTGGGGCAGCACCTGGGAGTGGATGACGACGCGCGCGCCCTCGGCCTCGGCCGCTTCGCGGGTCCCGTCGGTCGAATCGGAGTCGATCACAAGCAGCTCGTCGACGACCTGGTGACGCTCCATCAGATCGCGCCGGACGCGAGCGACGATGACGCCGATAGTCTCCTCTTCGTTGAGCGTCGGCAGCACCAGGCTGACGGTCAGGCCCTGCTTTCGCTTGAGCGCGACGAGGCGGTCGAGGTCGCCGAATTCGCGATGGTGGAAGTTGGACTCGCCGAACCAGCGCTCGACGCGCAGCGGCACGGTCTGCGACTCGATGGCGGCGCGTTCGGCCGCGGCCAGGGTTTCCGCCTTCTGCTCGAGCTGCTCGAAGGTGGATTTGCCGATGGCGTCGCGCGTCTTGACCACGATCACCGTCTTGCGCGACCTGGCCGCGATGGCTTCGGGAAGCGCTCCGAAGAGGAAACTCTTGCCGCCGTCCGAGGGCATGGCCGAGGCGCCCATGACCACGACGTCCGCCTCCTCCGCCTCGCGCAGGATCGCGTTGCGGACGTTCGTGGCCTCGCGAACCGCCTGCTTGACGTGCCCGTCGGCGTGCTGGCGAATGAAGTGGGCGAGTGCTCGCTCGGCCTGCGCTCGGATGCCGTCGGTGACACCCGAAGGAATGAGATGCAAGGCCACGACTTCGCCGCCGGTGCGACGGGCCAGCGAGTCGGCGAAGCGCAGCGCCAGCTCGGCATGCGGGCCGCCCCGGATCGGGACGAGGATTCGCCTGGCCGGTCCCTCGCCGCCTTGCTTGATCACGGCGATGTCGCAAGGCGAGTCGCGGACAACTTCGTCGATCGTGGGAGAGAAGACCGTGGCCTCGTGTCCGGCGCGAGCGGGCGACGGCTTGCCGCCCCAGCCGAACACGATCAGGTCGGCGTCCAGTTCGGTCGCGGCCTCGATGACGCCCTCGGCCGCCCGTCGCCCGATCCGGACGATAGGGTGGATCGTCACGCCTTCCGGGGCCACGTCGAGAAGCCTCTGCAGCAGGCGTCGAGCCTGGCGGGCGCGGGTGGCGCCCTCGCTGAGCGGCGTTCCCTCCGGCACCTCGACGATGCCCAGGACCGTCAGGCTGCCGTGCTTGTCCAGCAGGGAAGCGCCGATCCGCACCAGCTCCTGGGCCGTCAGCGGGTTGGCGACGGGAATGACGATGCGGGAGGGCAGCGCTGTGCGGATCATCCCGCCGCCTCGGTCCAATGCTTGACGAGATAGGGCTTGAGCAGCTCGAACTCGCGAGCCTGGCGCTCCACGTGCTCTTCGGCCTGCTCTTCGGACATGCGGCGGTTCTCGATCACCAGGCTGCCGACGCGCCCGAAGTAGATTGGGACGAAGGCGGCCACGAGGCGTTCTGGCGGCACGCCGTCGAAGTTGGCCGACACGAGCAGGTCGTAGAAGACCCGCGCCCACAGGTCGTCGGGGAAGTGGAAGGCGGCCACAGTATCGGACAGCTCGTCGGTGCTCGGCAGCCCGTTGCGCCCGGCGGAGGCGCCGGACTCGTCGGTGATACCGAGCTTGTGGGCCGCGGCTTCGGCCAGTGCTCCGGCCTCTTTCGCGAGGATCATCACGCTCTCGTAGCTTTCGGGGCGGAGCATCTTCTCCCAGGTGTCGTACAGAGTCAGCGAGCCGGCGTGGAACTGGCTGAGCAAACGGAGCGTGTTTACCTCGAGGGGCGGCGGCTCGGCGTATCGCTCGAAGCCGTAGGCCGGGACTTCGTGGCTGCCGGTGATCGGCAGCCAGCGCTCGGCGTTGTCGCGGGCCATCGACATCAGCGTGCCCACGACCTGGCGGAACATCGGTCCGAGGTCGGAGCCCGGGTCCTTTGGGTCGTGGATCTTCGAGCCAAGGCGGGTCTGGCACACGGCGAAGCCGCCGGTCAGGGCGGTGGTCGTCATCCAGATGTCGATGCCGAAGCGGGAGACGTCGGGCGTCCAGCTCTCCTGCTCGAGGTAGTAGCGGATGAGGTCGCCGCTTACGCCGAAGTCGCCGCCGATCGGCTGGCGGATGCGATGGCCGTACAGCGCCCGCGTCACCGGGTACGTGACCGTGTTCGTGATCGTGCCGTCGTATTTGTGGCGGGCGTACAGCGGGGCGACGAAGTCGTAGCCGCCCTTGAGGATCGGGCCAGCCAGCAGCTCGATCCACTCCGGGACGATCGATCGCAGGTCCGAGTCGACGACGACCAGCGCCTCGACCTTGAGCGCCGCCGCCATCTCGAACAGCGTGCGAAGCGCGGCGCCCTTGCCTCCGACGCCGTCGAGCTCGGGGTAGGTCAGGCTGACTCGCGCCAGGCGGTTGGTTGGGCGGACGAGCAGGATCTGCTCGATGTAGTCGGGCGGTTCGGTCTCGCCGACGACCCGCTGGGTGCCGTCCGGCGAGCCCGCGTCGGCGTTCACGAGAACGGGTCGCAGGTCCGGGAAGTACTGGACGAGGCCGGCCTGGGATGCCCGCACCACGTGACCGATGGTCGCGGCGTTCCGGAAGCTCGGGATGCCGACCATGATGTCGGCCGATTCGAGCCGGGCTATCTCGTCCCGGATGGCAGGAGTGAGGGCGCTGGACGGCATCGGCGCCACGCTACCACGAAGGGGAAGCGGGGGGTGGCGTGTCGCGGCAGCGGGGCGGCCGACGCTGTGACTGGCGGCCGGTGGCTCCGGTGGCTCCGGCCGAACCGGCGCCCGCTCAGCGGTTCGGCAGCGGCACGCTCGACCAGTCGTCGTTTCGATCGCCGGGGCGGTAGCGGCTGTTCACTCCTTTGCAAACCATTTTCGTGAAGCCGAGCGATCGCCATGTCGAGATGTACGGGCCGACCAGGGCGTGGGTCCAGGGCGTGATCCGGACCAGTTCCCCGACCCGCAGCGTGCCGTCGAGGAGCCGCTTGCGTTCGAGCAGCGGAACGTCGAGCAGCCGCGTTCCGTCGACGACCAGCAGGTCCACGGCCACGAACGCGACGGGTCTCTCGACGTCGAGAGGGCGATTGCGCTTTTCCTGGCGCGGGCCGCGCGTCCCGATGATCAGCTGCGTCATGGCCTCCGGCGCGGTCGGGGCGCGGGGTAGGAGCTGGGTCGCGCCGACGGTTTCCTGCGTTGCCTCGAGGGTCAGGTAGCCGTCGAGCACCATGTCGCCCGCCAGCGCCGCGGCCCCGATGGCCTCCACGACCTCCGGGAAGTCGGTGGTTGTGTCGATGCCGTCCTCGTCGATGAGCGCGGTTCCCTCCGGGCCGACGCGGGCCAGCACCCGGAGCCCCGTCCAGCCGGGCTCGAAGATGGCGTCTTTGAGGGAGCGGCTACCACGCCCGAATCTCTGCGGCCGCCATTTTCCGGGGTCGAGTGGTGGCGACGCCGCGGGGTCGTGGTGCAGCAGTGGCATGCCCGCGATTCTACGCTCGGCGCGACGCTACTCCGCGTAGCCGCCCGGATGCTTCTGTCGCCACTCCCAGGCCGAGCCGATCATCTCCTCGATCGTGCCGTGGAGCGGCTCCCAGGCCAGCACGTCGCGGGCTCGTTCGGAGCTGGCCACCAATACCGGCGGGTCGCCGGCGCGGCGCGGTCCGATCGCAACGGGGATCGGGTGCCCGACGACCTGCTCCGCGGCCGCCACTACCTCGCGATTACTGAATCCGGTGCCGCTCCCCAGGTTGCAGATGAGCGGCTCGCTCATCGCCTCGGGCGTGCCGATCCCGGTCGCCGTCGGAGCGGTCGCTTCGAGCGCGAACAGGTGGGCGCGAGCCAGGTCTTCGACGTGGATGTAGTCACGGACACAGGTCCCGTCGGGCGTGGGGTAGTCCTCGCCGAAGAGCGTCAGCGAGCGCGACCCCTCCGCGGCCAGCAGGACGTTGGGGATCAAGTGAGTCTCCGGAACGTGCTGCTCGCCGTTCCGCGCGCTCGCCCCGGCAGCGTTGAAGTAGCGCAGGATCACGCTCCGAAAACCGTAGCCGTGGCAATACCAGCGGATCGCGCCCTCGACGGAGCGCTTGGTCTCGCCGTAGGCGTTGATCGGGCGGATGGGATCGGCCTCGCTGATCGGCGTGCGCTCGGGCATGCCGTAGGTCGCAGCGGTCGAGCTGAAGACGATGCGCTTGACCCCGGCCTCTCGCATCCCTTCGAGCAGGGCAATGCCGCCGGTCACGTTCTCGCGGAAGTATTTGGCGGGATCCGTCATTGACTCCGAGACGATCGACTTGGCGCCGCAATGCAGGACGGCATCGATCCGGCGCGATTCGAGCAGCTTCGCGACGGCGGTCGAATCCGCATAGGTCCCCATCTCGAGCCGGGCGCCGTCGGCGATCGCTGCCCGGTGGCCTGTCGAAAGGTTGTCGAGCACGGTGACCTCGTGGCCGGCGGCCAGGAACGCCTCGACCGAAACGGATCCGATGTAGCCGGCGCCGCCGGTGACGAGGATGCGCATTCAGCCCCCCATGATTCGCCGCAGGAAACCCCGGCGGTGGGGCTCCGGTCGCGAGTCCTGGCTGACGGGCTCGGCGGGATTGGCGGCTTCGGCGGACTTGGCGGCTTCGGCGGACTCGGGCGTCGAGCCGGCATCCGCGCCGGCGTCGGCCTCGCCCTCGAGGAGCAGGGCCACGGCTTCGCGAAGGGCCTCGGCCTCGGCCTCTCGTTCCGAGAGTTCCCAGTCGGGGACCTCGGTTGTTGGCGATGCGCTGGGCGACTCCGCGGTCGCCTGAGGCTCGACAACGGCCTCGGCTTCGACCTCGGGCGTGACTACGGCTTCGACCTCGGGCTCGACAACGGCTTCGGGTTCGACTTCGGAACCGACGGCCACCTCGACATCGACTTCGGCCCCGGGCTCGATCATCGGTGCCGTCGCCCTCGCTTCGATCTCGGCAGCCTCGAGCTGCGCGTCGCCGGCCAGGAACGCCATCCGCATGGCGATCAAGTCGTCGGCCTCAGCGCCGGCCGTCTCGGGCCCGATCTCATCGGGCTCGGAAGGGCTCATTGACGCCTCCTGGTGCTCGTCGACCCTCAGGTCGGCCTCGGCGGCGAGCAACGACATTCGAAGATCGAGTAGATCGTCCGGCTCGTCCGAGCTTGCCGGCGTCGCGTCCTCGATCTCCGGCCCCCCCTCATAACCGAGGACCGCAAGTCGAAGGGCGAAACTGTCCTCGGCGTCGGTTTCGTCCGGCTCCGATAATTGCGCGAACTCGGCTGCGACCTCGGAACCAGCCGCGGCGATCGCCTCGGTTGCCTCCTCGGACCGCGCGTCTGCGATCGCCTGGGCCTCGGCCTCGGGAATCTCGTCGGACTCCGCCTCGCGTGCTGCCCCGGAGATCGCATCGGTTTCGACGTCTTGGATCGCCCCAGCCCCCTGCGAGTCGAACGCCTCCGGCTGCGGCGCTTCGATGGCGCCGACCTCGCCGCCTTCGTCAACCGCGTCCACGGCCTCGATCACGGCCTCCGACTCGGCCGCCGCGAACGGATCGTTGGCGAGAGCTGGCGCCTTCATTTCTTCCGGTTCGAATCGGCGACGGCCGCGTTCGGGAACCGGTGTGAGGTGGAATTCGGGCCGGCCGGACGGTCTGCGGCGGTACGCCGAATCCCAGGCCGCGCCCGCTTCCATCTCGGCCGCCGCGGCCGCCAGCTCGCGCCCGAATCTTCGCCTGTCCGCAGGCTCCACGGGGAGTTGAGGGAGCGGCTCCGATTCTGGCTCGCTCGCCACGGCCGCACTCGAGTCGGCGACCGCACTGACAAGGGCCTCGCCGTCCGCGCCAGCCTCCTGTGGAGACTCCGGCGACGTGGCTTCGCCCGCGTCTTCGTCGCTGGGGAGCCGCTTCCGGCTCAGCGCCTCGAGCAGTTGCGCGGTGCCGAGCGACAGGTCTTCGGGGAGCGCCTCCGGTCCCTGCGCTACGTCGACGGCGCCCTCGTCGATCGTCTCGATGATGCGATACGCCGCGACGTTCTCCGGATCCATGATCTGCGCCCGAACCGCGAAGATGCGCGCCAGCCGCAGGTCGCCCCGCTCAAGGGCAACGCGGGCCAGCCCCGCAATCGCGATCGCGTTCGTTGGCTCGAGCTCGCTGAGCTGCCAGTACGTTCGCTCAGCCTGATCGAGGTTGCCGCCCGACAGGGCCCGATCGGCCTGGAGCAACAGCTCGAACATCAGTCTCCTTTGCCCCCAAGTCGATGGCGCGCGAGTTCCAGCAGGATGGCACGATCGTTGAGCGCCGGCTCGGCGATCACGCTCTCCGTCAGCTCTTCGAGGAGTCGGCCGAGTTCGCGTCCGGGTCTCAATCCGAGTTCGGCGATCAAGTCTCGACCGTCGACGGCCAGGTCCGCCCGACCCAGGACCGCGTGAGCCGCCAACTCCGCCCCGACGCGCTGCACGAGCTCCGGTAGTCCGCCGGCTTCGGGCGGGACGCCGCTGCCGACGTTGTCGGCGATTCGGAGCGCGATGAGGTCGTCGATCGAGCCCGGGCCGACCTTCCGGATGAACCGCCGCACCGCCGCGTCGGTCCAGTTCGGCTGGTAGTCGAACATGTGGTGGCGGATCAGGTGGGCGACACGTTCCTGCAGCAGCCGCGGCGCGTGGATCTCCGCCAGAAACCGGCGCGCCAGGGTCGCTCCCACCGCGTCGTGGTTGTGGAAGTGGCCGTCGGCGAGCGTGTCCGGCTTGCCGATGTCGTGGAGCAGCCCAGCCATTCGCACCAGCGGCCGATTGGGGGTCGCATCCACCGTCCGGAGGGTGTGGTCCCACAAATCCTCGCCCTCGATCTTGTTCTGGCCCATGCCGCGCTGGCGTTCCAGGTCCGGGGCGAGAACCGCTAGCAGGCCGGTTTCGGCCATGAGCCGAAGCCCGACCGAAGGCGAAGGCGCCCCCAGCAGCTTGGCCAGCTCGGCGCCGACGCGTTCGCCGGACAGGTGGCGCGCCAGCTCCGCGCAGCGTCCGACGGCCTCGAGCGTGGAGGGCTCCATGGAGAAGTCGAGGGCCGCGGCCAGCCTGACCGCTCGAACCATTCGCAGGGCGTCTTCGTGGAACCGCCGATCCGGATCGCCAACGGCCCGCAGCAGATGCGCCGACAGATCGCCCCGCCCATCGTGAGGGTCGACGAACCTGGGCTCCTCTCCAGCGCGCCCGCCCCAGGCCATCGCGTTCACGGTGAAGTCGCGCCGGGCCAGGTCCTCCTCGATCGAGCGGCCGAATTCCACGGCGTCGGGGTGACGGTGGTCGGAGTACGACACGTCGCGCCGGAAAGTGGTGATCTCGTACTGGTCCTCGCCGTGGCGAACGACGACCGTGCCGAACCTGTTCTCATAGAGTGAGTCGGGGAAGAGTTCCACGATCCGGTCCGGTGGAGCGTCGGTCGTCAGATCCCAATCGGCGGGCGTTCGACCGAGCAGCGCATCGCGCAGGCAGCCGCCGACGACATAGGCGGCGTGGCCGCCCCGCCCGAGGGTCGCCAGCAACTCGCCGACCGGATCGGGGATCGCGGGCGCGGATGCGGACGCAGCCCCGGCCCCGGGCACGGACGCGGACGCAACCTCGGCCCCGGCCCCGGCCCCGGCCCCGGGCGCAGGCGCGGACCCTGCCTCGGGAGCCTGCGCTGCCTTGGCGTCGTTCACGCTGGCCCCCGTCCGATGTTCAGTGGCCAAGGAACAGGTACGAGCGCCAGTTCTCGTTGCGATCGTCGCGCAGGTACGGCGTGAAGAGCGAGTAGACGTCGCAGCGGGGTTCGACCGGGCGATGGGCCAGGCGAAGCTTCGCCTCGTCGAGGAACTTCCCGCCCTTGCGGTGGTTGCAGGCCTTGCAGGCCGTCACCAGGTTGTCCCACGTATGTGTCCCGCCTCGGTGGCGCGGTACCACGTGGTCGAGCGTGAGATCGTTCGACTGACGGCCGCAGTACTGGCAGGCGTAGCCATCGCGGGCGAAGACTTCGCGGCGGGTCAGCTTGACGCGAGGCCTGGGCCGGCGGATCTGGTGCTGCAGCCGGATCACGGAGGGCGCGCGGTATTCCTGCCGCGGCGTCCGGATCACCTGATGGTCGTACTCGACGACCTCCGCCCTCTGGCCGAAGACCAGCCTGAAGGCTCGTGGCAGGTTGCAGACGTTGAGCGGCTCGTAGCTCTGATTGAGAACCAGGACCACGCCGTTCATCGGCGCATCGTATCAGAGCAGCGCCCGTCATCTGCGGCTCGTGGCGGCACGTCCCTCTATCGACACGTCCCGGCGGCCGGAGCCATCGCTCCGTCCCGCAGAAGCCTGGCTACTGCACCAGGCCGTAGCCCTGAGTCTTCGGGAATGCGTCACTGTTGTAGACGAAGTCGAACGTGGGGTTTCCGTTGAGGGACAGGTCCCAGCAGATGAACTGGATCGTGAGGTCGCCTGCGACGCTGGATCCGCCACCCCCCATGCTCACGGTCGCCGTGGGCGCATACACGCCACCGGTGAGGCTGGCCGCGCTGCCGCCCTGGAGTGAGATATCAGGTTGATAGGAAGCGCTTTTCAGCTGCCAGATCAGGACGTTCTTGTACGCGGCCACGCCCGGTACATAGGGCCGCAGGTAGGTGGCGCCGCCGGCTTGCACGTTGATGTCCCCCTTGGCGTTCACCGGGTTGTTGACGATAAGCACCCCGCACTGGCCGGCCGTACAATTAGTCGCCCAGTTGGCCTTGTTCGTCGCATCAACGCTCGAGCTCGTCCAAGCGACACAACTGGCGTGGATGAAGCCGGGATCGACCGAGTACAGCTGGGCATGCGCCGGCACCTGAATACCGCCGGCTGCTGAGGTGTTGTCCAGGTAGTAGATGCCGGGCAGAAGGAACGCTCGCTCGCTAGAGCCCAGCTGGATGCCGTGCGGGTAGAGGCCCGGGCTATATATGTTGTCGCCGCCTGGGCAATTGGTTGGATTGGGCGCGTTTGTTGTTGGAAAGATTGGTTCGGGGAGGCTCAGTGGGTCCGAACCTTGCTGCGCGCCCGTCTGGACAAGGTTCGAAGGGATCTTGGGCCCCGTCACCGTCCCGACGACAATAGCTTTTGCGTTCCCGACGAAGCTGATCGAGCCCGAACCGCCGCTCGAATCAAGGGCTCCCTTGGTCGTCGAACTGCAGTTCGAATTGACGAACAGCGCGCCGTGGAATATGGCTGAGACGTTGCCCGAGAAACTGGCCGACGCACAGCCGGTAGGGTCCAGCAAC
>JGI24129J20441_1000612_pt1 | contig 11182 bp, 10 predicted proteins | sample BarGraNGADG00211_FD_20441 | JGI IMG/M metagenome (IMG submission 20441) | reverse complement strand
CGTCATTCCCTCGTCGTTGATGTCAGCGATGCTGTCGTCGAAGCGGGTGGCAGGCCGAACCCGCCACTGGCTCCATGTCCAGTGTCCCCCCGTTGGCTGCCCGGTAGCGACTCCACTTCGACGAAGGTGGCCTCGCTGACCCGTTGGACCACGAGCTGGGCGATCCGGTCGCCCCGGCTGATGACGAATGCCTCGTGGCTATCGGTGTTGAGCAGGTTGACGAGGATCTCGCCGCGGTACCCGGCGTCGATCGTGCCGGGCGCGTTGACCAGCGTAATGCCGTGTCTGGCTGCCAGCCCCGAGCGCGGGTGGACGAACCCGGCATACCCGGTGGGGAGGGCGATAGCGACACCGGTCGAGACCAGTGCCCGCTGCCCGGGTGCGAGGTTCACGTCCTCACGGGCGTACAGGTCCACCCCGGCGTCGCCCGGGTGTGCGTAGCGGGGTAGCGGCAGATCGAGGTCCAGTCGCGAGATCAACACCTGAACCCGTGAAGGGTCAATCATGGTCACAGCCCTTGGTCGAGTTTCCTGTGGCACACGCCATCGGGGTTCGGCTCAGGCAGCGCACTCGCGACACACCGGCTGGCCGCCCACTTCCTTGGCCATCTGGCTGCGGTGATGCACGAGGAAGCAGCGCGAGCACGTGAACTCATCAGCTTGCTTGGGAACCACGCGCACCGACAGCTCTTCGCCGGACAGGTCGGCTCCGGGGAGCTCAAAGCCCTCGGCCTGTTCGGTCTCGTCAACGTCAACACTCGAGGCGCTCTTGTCGACGCGACGCGACTTCAGCTCCTCGATCGAGTCTTCGGCGTCGTCGTCGTCAGTCTTGCGTGGCGCGTCATAGTCAGTCGCCATGGCGGGTGTCGCCCTCCTTGAGGTCGTAACAGGTTCCGTGGTGCGTCGCTGCGGGGTCAACGCGTGGCCGCATCTTTTTGTGCCCGCTTGCGCGGCGGATTGTGCCCTATCCACACCCTCCCTGTCACCTTCTGGCTCTCCTCGACCTGGTCAAGCACCCCAAAACGTGCTCAATCGCTTGTCAGCGCAGCGGCTCCAACGCCTCCAACCGGCGCAGCAACGACGAATGGATACCTGGCCCCGCCGCCACGACGGCCGCCTGGCCCGGACGTATCCCGTTCAGTCCCGTCGCCAGCGCCCCTGCTTCGACGGCGATGACCCAGCCGGCCGCGAGATCCCACGGGTTGAGGCCAGACTCGTAGTAGGCGTCGACCCTGCCGCATGCGACGGCGCACAGATCCAGCGCGGCGCTGCCGGCCCGACGGATATCGCGGATCTCGGGCAACATCGCGCTGAGCACATCACCTTGGCGAGCGCGCACCTCAGGCACGTAGCCGAAGCCGGTCGCGACCAGTGACTGCAACAGGACATCGACGGTGTTGACCCTGATCGCCGTGTCCTCGTCGGCCACCAGGACATAGGCACCGCCGCCCCATCGGGAGTGGAAGATCTCTCCCGTGAGCGGGTTGCAGACTGCGCCAGCGACCGGTTGCCACTGCCCTGGCGTCCCGGCGTCGCCGATCACGGCGGCCACCGAGACGCAGTAGGCAGGGATCCCATAGAGGTAGTTGACGGTCCCGTCGATCGGGTCGATGACCCATGTGATGCCCGAGGTCCCAGCCGAAGCCCCGTCCTCCTCCCCCAGAACGGCATCATCGGGCCGGGCGCCCAACAGGATGCGTCGCAGGAGCAGCTCTGACTCTTGGTCCATCACGGTCACGATGTCGTTGACACTGGTCTTGGTGTCCAGGACCCCCATGCCGCGCGGGCGGTCGTCGACGATGAACCGCCCGGCCGCACCCGAAGCCGTCACCGCAAGCGCTTCGAGCTCACGAAGGAGTGGCTCGGGCATGGGGCGACCCGCCAACATCAGGTCAACAGACATCAGTCGGACCCACAGATCGCGGGGCGCGGGGCCCACAGGTTTGGACAACAACCCGGGCGGCATACGGGCGGCAACGCATCGTCGCCGGGCCAGGAAGGCACGGCGGTCGGAGCCTGGCCACGGGCCTGGGCAGCTCGCTCAAACGCAAGGTCGACGAGACCCGAGACGAACTCGGGGTCGGTGCCGACGGTGGGAACGCGCACCATCTCCAGGCCAACGTCGGACGCCGTCTGCGCGGCTTCGGTGTCAAGGTCGAACCGGACCTCCATGTGGTCGGAGATGAACCCGATCGGCGCCACCACAACGGTTTTGACCCCGTCGCCAGCCAGTGTCCGCAGCGCGGCGTTCACATCGGGCTCGAGCCACGGCTGTGAGGGAGGACCCGATCGCGAGCAGTAGACCAGCTCGTGGTCCAGCCCTCGGCTCAACGTCGCGTTGACCTCTTCGGTGATGGCTGCCGCCAGTGCAAGGTGCTGGCGACGGTACGCGTTGCCCTCGCCGTCACCGGGGCCGGAGGTGTCGTCGATGCCTTCAGGGATCGAGTGGGTGACGAAGACCAGTCGGACCTCATCGTCGGCACACGGCCCAAGGGCACGCACAGCCTCGGTCACCTGCCGCGCGTTGGTACGCGAGAAACCGGGGTGGTTGAAGTAGGGCCGCACCTTGTCGACCTCGATCTCGCGGCCCTCCTCGGCGAGGGTCTGCACCGCAGCGGCAAGGTCCTCGCGGTACTGGCGGCAGGAGGAGTAGGAGCTGTAGGCGCTGGTGACGATGGTGACCACGCGGCGCATGCCGGCCTCGTGGGCCTCGCGGAGCGTGTCGGTCAGGAAGGGGTGGAAGTTGCGGTTGCCCCACAACAGCGGCGTCGCGATCTCGCGTCGGTCCAGCTCGGAACGCAGGGCGCCCAGCAGCGCGCGGTTCTGGTCGTTGATGGGACTCTTGCCGCCGAACGAGTAGTAGTGCTCGGCCACAGCGGTGAGCCGTTCGTCAGGGATGCCACGCCCGGCGGTGACGGTGCGCAGGAACGGCATCACGTCGTCGGGTTTGTCCGGACCGCCAAAAGACAGCAGCAGTATGCCGTCGTACGGGGCGAGTGGGCCGGGGTTGGTCCCGGGCTGGGGCGAGGTCACAAGGTTTCTCCGGTTCGCGGGGATGGTGGCTGGAGGTCGGCGGCGTGAAGCAGGATGGCTGTGCCAAAAGTACCGTTGCGGCGTGGCTTGTGCCCTGCCGGTCGCTGAAGATGGCAGAGTCTGTTGTTGTCGGGCGACTCAGGAGATGGCGATGCAAGACCTGCAACTTATCGGCGTACATGAGGACGGTGAGCACCTCCTGCTCAGCGGAGCCGAGGGCGCCCGTTTTCGGATGCCGGTCGACGAGCCGTTGCGGGCGGCGATCCGTCATGATCGGCCACGCTTGGGACGCCTCCAGACGGAGAGCGACGGCGGCCTTCGCCCGCGCGATGTCCAAGCCCTGATCCGGGCCGGTGCCTCCGCAGAGGAGACCGCCGAGCGCGCCGGATGGTCGGTCGAGAAGGTCCACCGCTACGAGGGCCCGATCCTGGCCGAACGTGAGCACGTTGCCGGTTTGGCCCGGGCTGCCCGTCTGCGCACACGCAGCGGTGCCTCCACAGGCGCCAGCGCTCCCACGCTGTCCGCACGGGTGTCAGAGCGCCTCAAGGGCCGAGGAGTCGACCCCAAGGCTGCTAGCTGGGACTCGTGGCGGGCCGAGGACGGCCCGTGGACGGTCGTCCTGACCTTTGCCGCGGGCGGACGCCAGCGCCAGGCGTCGTGGAGCTTCGATCTTGCCGACCGGACCGTCTCCGCCGTCGATGACGAGGCCCGCTGGCTGAGCGAGGAGGAGCAGCTCGCCACAGGGCCCATCCCTGCGCCGCATCTGGCATCGGCATCAGTGCGCACCACCAGGGTCTACGACCTGGAGGCCGAGGGTGGCCTTCGGACGAGCTCCCCAGCAGATCTCCATGATGAGCCCATCGACCTGATGACCGCGATGCGCGAGCGCACCACCGCGCGGAGCCGGCGCAAGCCGGGCGGTCGTCGTGGCTCACCCCACGCCCCGACCAACGTGCCTGGTCCCGGTGACCACGCCCCCGACCAGGCGTTGCCCCTGGAGGACCTGGCCTACGACCCCGAGACGATGCCGCCTCCCCCGGCTGCCCACGCCGACCCTGATCCGGCTGGCGTTGACGGACGCCCTGAACCGGTCGCAACCGCCTATCTCATCGACCTGACCGATGAGCCGGTCGAGCCGACGGCGGCGACGGTGGCGACGGCAAAGCCCGTGCGGCCCAAGGCCGCGCGCAAGCGTGGCCGACCGAATGTCCCGGCCTGGGACGAGATCATGTTCGGTTCAAAACCGCGCCTAGACCATTCCTCATCCTGAGCACCAGTTTCCTGAGCACCGATCCGTGTGCCCCGCCGGGTCCTGCGAGACGCCCCGTGGTCAGGCCTTGAGCCCGGGCGTCGGAATCGGGCAGTAGTCGAGGCCGAACGGGAGAAGCTCGGGCGAGATCGCCACGGCCCGAGCAGCGTGCGAGGTCATCCTGCGCATGTAGTGGCGCCGGCACAGCACCTCGTACTCCACCACGCCAACCTCGTCCGGTGCGATGTCCCCCACCACGACCTGCGCACCCTCGAGGACCATCGCGCCATCCACGACTCGCGCGTTCTGGGTTGCACGGTGGCCACACCAGCACAGCGCTTCGACCTGTAGCGTCTGGACGCGGTCAGCCAGCTCGATCATCCGTTGCGACCCGGGGAAGAGCTCGGTCCTGAAGTCGGCGGTGATGCCAAAGGCATAGACATCGACATCCATCTCGTCCACCAGCCTTGCGAGCTGTTCAACCTGTGCCGGGGTATAGAACTGGGCCTCGTCGCAGATCAGGTAGTCCACCCGCTGGCCGCTCGTGGCCCGGCCGACGACGACATCCCAGAAATCGAGACCATCCAGCACCTCAAGGGCAGTGGTGGCCAGGCCAAGCCGGGAGGACAGCACCGCCTCGCCGGCCCGGTCGTGCTTGGTGAATATCAGCCCGGCCCGCCCCCTGGCCGCGTGGTTGTGGTCCATCTGGAGGGCCAGGGTGGACTTGCCACAGTCCATCGTGCCGGAGAAGAAAACGAGTTCAGCCACGAAAGGGAACTCTAATGGGTGCCGGTCACGGACCCTGAGCTCATAGACCCTGAGCGCTGTCCCGTGCGGCCACCTCGACCAAGGGGACCGCCATCTCCTCGGGCGTCAACGATCCGTGAAGGCCCAACAATGCTAACAGCCGTGGCCGCGCGGTCCGGGAGTCGACGATGGCGAAGTTGTCGCGCATCGCCACGATGACGTCGCCGATGCGGGGCAGCACCCGTTCCGAGACCGTACCGAAGAGCCCGTGTCCGATCGCCTCGTCCCGGCTCAGCACCCAGGCCCGCATGTCCACCCGCTCGCGCCACGTGGCGAGCACATCGGAGGTGGCGCCGGGCTCGCAGTACAGCTGAAGCGATCGAGGTTCGCCGCCCACGTGCCGGACGCCCCCGGCCAGCTCGGCATCGTGCGCGAGGTCGATCCGCAGGGCGTGTGGGGCATCGACCATGCCGTGGTCTGCGGTGACGTAGACCGAGGTGTCCGAGGGGACACTCGCCACGAGTCGGGCGAGGGAACGGTCGATCAGCTCTAGCTCATCACCCCACTCCCAGGACTGGCAGCCGTGGACGTGCCCCACCTTGTCGAGCTCTCCCCAGTAGAGATAGACGAGGGCGCGTTTGCTGGCCCGCACTGCGGTCAGCGCCGCATTCACCCGCGCCTCAAGGGAGTGCGCCGCCTTGAAGGCCCCGCCACGCAACGCCGCATTCGTCAGTCCCGAGCCGTCGAAGAATCCCGGACCGACGCGGGTGACGGTCAAGCCGTTGGCGGCTGCGCGCTCGAAAACGGTCTGGCTCGGCTGCCACATGCGCGGATCCGGCCCATCTTCCCAGGACAGCTCGTTGAGCAGGCGGTCCTCACCGGGGACGAGCACCTCATAGCCGACGAGCCCGTGAGCGCCCGGCGGCAGACCCGTCCCAAATGTGCCCATGCTCGTCGCGGTGGTCGATGGAAAACCCGCGCAGATCCGGTATGCCGAGGGCAACAGCCCGCGCAGGAACGGGGCGTGCCCGCTGCGCTGGCGCAACAGGTCATATCCGAGCCCATCGATGAGCACCACCACCGAGCGACGCGCCGGCAGCAGCTCGAGCAGGTCGCGCGGAACGCCATGGTCCCGGGCCGGCTCTGCCACTCCCAACGACCGCACCACGGCAGGCAGTACGCCGGCCAGCCCAGAGGCGTCATACGCAGGCGGCAGGTTCTGGTCGAACACAGAAGGGACCTCAGTGTCCAATGGCCGCCGACAACGATCGCGCGAACGCCATGGCCTGCGCCAGTGCGGGCTCCCCGTCGGCATCGGCGCTGATCCGCAACCCGATGTCGTCGGTGGCAATGGTCCCCTCAAAGCCGTGGTCGGCCTCGCAGCTCGGGTCGCCGCAGGTCGCCGGGATCACATCGACCCGGCTGACCGCACCCCAGCCAAGGGTCAGGGTGAGCTCGCGTCCCAGTGAACCGGGCACATAGGTAGAGGGGGACGTCACCACGTGGGTCAGCATCACGCCACGCACGGCACTGAGCGGCACACACTCGGATGTCGCAGTCACGGTCGCCCCGGGCGTCGTGTCGTCCGGCTGAGCGCCGTCATCTTCAGGCGAGTGGTCGTCGGCGTGGGCGACGACGAGTCGCGTAGCAGTGAGGGCGAGCACCGTGATATGTCTGCGAACGCTGTCGTGGTCGAAGGTCGTCTCCTGGTGCACCAGGTGCGAGACAACCTCGTCACCGGTGACAGCCGACTCGACCACGTCGGCCACCAGAGCCGGGTAGTAGCCGGCGCGCTCGATGTCCTTGGTCAGCGCGCTCGGGAGCGGACGTCGTTGCTTCGTGACCTGGTCGGCGGTGTTACCCATGGGATCTATCTTGGCCCATGCTCCCGCTGAGTGCGCACCACGTGCTCCGCTGACGGCGGCTGCTCCCTGCGTGCGAACCCTCAGGTGCGCTAGGCCAGGGCCCGCCGTTCGGTGTCATTACGTGCGGTCGCCGGTGCGACGAAGACCTCGACCCCCAGCACGTCGACCCCGCCGGGATGCGCCATCACGGGGTTGATCTCCAGCGAGGCCACGTCCGGCTGCTGGTCGGCCAGGACGGACACCCGCGCGATGAGGTCGGCCAGCGCGCCGCGATCTGCCGGTGCGGCGCCGTGGTAGCCGTCGAGCAGGGGCGAGGCCTTCACCGATGAGATCAGGTCCATCACATCGACGTCGGTCAGCGGCGGGATCCTGTGCCCGATGTCACCGAGCAGGTCGGTCGGCGGCCCCGCGATGCTGAAGTTGACGACCGGTCCGAACAGCGGGTCCTCGGCGGTGCGTACGACACAGGCGACCCCCGGTGTCGCCATGCGCTGCACCACCAACATCGTGGCGTCGATGGGCGAAAGCCTGAAGGACAGCGACTCGAAGGACTCGCGGACGGTTGCCTCGGTCCGCAGATCGACACGGATGCCGGCCAGCTGTGGCTGGTGCCGGACGTCAGGCGAGATCGATTTGAGCACGACCGGGTAGCCGAGCCGCTCGGCCGCGGCGACCGCGGCATCCGGCGTCTCTGCAGGGAGGGTCGGCCAGACCTCCACGCCGTATGCCGCCAACAGAGCCTGGGCCTCGCTCGGCGTGAGTGCCCGCCCGGCCGGGGCATCTGCCAAGACACTCTCGATCAGCTCCTCAGCCGCGACACGGTCCAGGCCCGACGGTTGGACCGGTTCTCCTCGCTCGCGAGCCCGCCACTGCCCATATCGTGTGGCAGCCACCAGCGCACGAACGGCATCCTCCGGCATCGAGTATGCCGGAATGGCCCGACGCGGACGACGATCGTCGCTGTCATCGGCCGGACCGCCGGACAACGTCTCAGTGACACCGCGCATGCCAAGAAAGGTCGCCGCGCAGGGCTTTTCGGACTTGGCGGCTGACGCGACAACCGCGTTGGCAATGTCTTCGTCAAGCGAGGCCAACGGCGGGATGCAACAGGTCAGGACACTGTCCACGCGTTCATCCCCGAACGCGGCGTCAAGAGCGGTCGCGAACTCCGTGGCCTTGGCGTCGGACGGCACCGAGACCGGTCCGTGGGTGACCTCCAGCCCCCAGCTGACGCATGCCTGCGCAGTAAGGGCCCCGAGGGCGTGCGAGTTGCCGACGATGGCAACCCTGTCGCCACGGGGCAGGGGCTGGTGGACCACAAGCTGGGCGACGTCGAAGAGCTGGTGAACGTTCTCGACCCGGATCACGCCGGCCTGGCGCAGCATGGCGTCAAAAGCCCCGGGCGGCACACGCGTAACACGCACCCGGTGACCGGGCGGGACGCCATACGCGCTCATTGCGGACTTGACCACGATCACCGGTTTGCGCAGCGAAAGCTGCCGTGCGATGCGGGAGAACTTGCGAGGGTTGCCCACCGACTCCAGGTAGAGGCCGACCGCGTGGGTGTCGTCATCATCGATCCAGTACTGCATGAAGTCGTTGCCGGATACGTCGACGCGGTTGCCTGCCGACGCAAAGATCGAGATGCCGAGGTTGCGTCGTGCAGCCGAAGCGAGCACCGCGATACCCAGAGCACCGCTCTGGGAGAACAGACCCAGCGTGCCGGCCGGCGGCATGATGGGAGCCAGTGAGGCGTTCATCCGCACGTCGGGGTGAGAGTTGATGATGCCGAAGGAGTTGGGGCCGATGACCCGCATGCCGTTGTTGCGCGCGGTCTGCAACAGCTCAACCTGCAGCTGCGCACCGGCCGTGCTGGACTCGGCGAATCCGGCGGACAGCACCAGCAACGCCTTGACCCCCGCCACAGCGCAGTCGTTGACCACCTCGATGACCGACTCCGCCGGAACGGCGACGACCGCGAGGTCAACGTGGTCGGGGATGTCGGTGACCCGCGAATGGGCCTGTAGCCCAGCCACTTCCAGCGCCTCGGTGTTGACGGCGTGGACACGGCCCGTGAAGCCACCGGAGAGGATGTTCTGGAGCAGCCGATGCCCGATCGAGTCCGTCCGGCGGCTGGCGCCGATCACAGCGATCGACGCGGGGAACAGCACGGAGTGCATGCTGACGGCCTCGGCGCGGTGCTCTCGCGACTGTCGAACCGCCAGTGACTGGGTCGTCGGCTCGATCTCGAAGGCCACCGCGATCACGCCGTTGTCGAAGTGGTGGTTGACCTCGTACCCGGCATCGTTGAAGACCTGGATCATCTTGCGGTTCTGCGGCAAGACGTCAGCCACGAACTTGGCCACTCCCCTCTCCTGGGCGACGGCGGCAAGATGCTCGAGGAGGACCGACCCCACTCCCTTGCCCTGAAAGGCGTCGGAGATGTTGAAAGCAACCTCAGCCGTTTTCGCATCCAGCCTGTCGTAACGGGCGACGCCGATGATCTCCCCGCGCACCGTGGCCACGAGAGCCACGCGACTGTCGTAGTCGACCTGGGTGAATCGCGCAACATCCTTGTCGCTCAACGTCTTCAGTGGCGCAAAGAAGCGAAGGTAGATCGACTCGGCGGACTGTCCAGCGTGGAAGCGACGAAGTCCGTCGCCGTCGTCGGGCACGATCGGACGCACGTGAGCCACCGACCCATCCCGGAGGACGACATCGGCCTCCCACTCCGCCGGATACCCATCAGGTCGCGAGGCCGCATCGGTCATGGGCTCAGGATGTCAGACCCACCTTGGTCCATGTCTCGCCGCTGTCGTCGCTCTGCCAGAACGCGGGTACGGCGTCGCCTGAGATGGCGTAGAACGTCTTCCCGCCAGGTGCCCCGACCCAGGCCCAACCATTGGTCGGCATGGGCGGAGGCGCGCCAGGGGACGTCCAGATCTTCCCGCCGTCATGGCTGACCTTCATCGAGCCATGTATCGCCGGGTCGCCACCCGAGACCGCCAGCAGGTCCTTGGCGTTGGCGGCCGCAAAGAACCGGGAGCCCGGGTTGACCAGGATCAGCGCATCGGAGCTGACCGCGGTCCAGGACCTCCCCTGGTCGGTGCTGCTGAACACGGCCATCCCCATGGAGCCCGCCGCCCCACCGCCAGCGGCTGCGCAGAAGGCGAACAGACCACCCTGGGGGTCGGCGGTCGCGATGAGGTCCTGCTCGCTCGGGCTGCCGCAGGCGCCACCGAGCCGGCTCACGGGTTCGAGGCCGCCGGCGGTGACCCGCTGCGGTTCGAACCCGCTGGTCGGGGGCAACGCCCATCGCGGAGACACATAGGGCTGCTTGGCGTCGAACACGATCTGCAGGTCGTCCAGCCCACGGACGGTGGCCCCGGTGCCGACCTCCGTGGTGGCACCAGTTGCGGTGATGCTGGCGCGCGCCACGTGGTAGGTGCCCTTGCACACCGTGTTGGAGCATTGGTCGACGCTGGTCACGATGACCTGGGTGCCGTCGGTTTCGACATCGGTCACGAACTGGCCCAGATGGTTGTAGGGCCGGAAGGTCTTGCCGCCGTCCGTCGTGTATTGCACATCGAGACCAAAGATCCAGCCAATCCTGGCATTGGCGAATCGCACCTGGCTCACCCCGTTGCCCGCCGACGGGTCCTTGCCAAGGGTGGGCATGGCCACCGAGCCGATTGCCTTGATGGCGCTGGTCTGATGCCAGGTCTGGCCGTTGTCCGTGGAGCCGATCGGGACGGCACAGTGAGGAGTGCTTTCGCGGCANCTCGAGCCGAGGACGAAGATGTTGCCCTGGCCGACGTTGCTGATCGACAACGCGACGAAATCCTTGGGTACCGGCGTCAGGCCCGTTGATGTGCTGGCACCCGGGGTTGGTTCCCTGGAGGCGATCGGTGCCGGAGCCGATCGGTCTGGGGTTATGGCGTCTTGCGTCGCGGCAGTCACGGGCTCCGTGCCGTTGTGAAGGAACGCGCCATAGGTGACGTCGCCGATGACCAGTCCCGCAGCGGCCACGCCGGCGGCATGGCCAAACAACCTGGATCGGCGATGGGCGTGAGCTCGGCGGACGATGCCTTGCCAGTGTACGTCGTTGCCGTCTTGGGAGACGATCGCGTTGCGCTCGCGTTCGAAGAACTCTTCGACGGGATCGCGGTCGATGTTGCTCATCGCGTTGCCTCCAGCCGGACGGCCATGATTGCTCGGGCGTCATACAGGTCTCGCTTGATCGTGCCCTCGGACTTGCCGAGATGGTTGGCGACCTGCGTCACAGGCAG
>JGI24129J20441_1000605_pt1 | contig 11230 bp, 11 predicted proteins | sample BarGraNGADG00211_FD_20441 | JGI IMG/M metagenome (IMG submission 20441) | reverse complement strand
CGCCGCCGGCTCGAGATCGCCCGCGCGCTGGCCGGCGAGCCGAGGATCCTGCTGCTCGACGAGCCGGTCGCGGGCATGAACCCGGCCGAGTCGCTCGAGGTCATGCAGCAGATCCGCGAACTCCGCGACCGCGGGCAGACGATCCTCATGATCGAGCACGACATGAAGGTGGTGCTCGGCGCATCCGACCGGCTCATCGCGATGGACCACGGCGTCAAGATCGCAGAAGGCGACCCCCAGGACGTCGCAAACGACCCCCGCGTGGTGGAGGCATATCTTGGACAGCGCGACACAGCCGCTTCTTGAGTTCCGGGACGTCCGTACGCGCTACGGGCGGACCGAGATACTCAAGGGCGTCAACTACAAGATCTGGGCTGGCGAGATCGTTTGCCTGCTCGGCGGCAACGCGTCGGGCAAGTCCACCACCATGAAGACGGTCCTCGGTATCGTGAAGCCGTTCGCGGGCGAGGTGGTCTACGAGGGAGCGGTCGTCAACAACGTGCGCACGGCGGAACGCATCCGCCGGGGCATCGCGACCGTGCCGGAGAACCGCCGGCTGTTCACGCGCCTGACGGTTCTCGAGAACCTCGAGATGGGCGCGTATACGAGGAGCGACCGCGACGGCATCAAGGCGGACCTCGAGAGGGTTTACGGCCTCTTCCCGCGTCTGGCGGAGCGCCGGAGCCAGCGAGCGGGCACCCTGTCCGGAGGCGAGCAGCAGATGGTCGCTTTCGGCCGCGCGCTCATGTCCAGCCCGAAGCTGATCATCATGGACGAGCCCTCGATGGGACTGTCGCCGGCACTGGTCTCGCAGAACTTCGACATCATCAAGCGCATCAACACGGAAGAGAACGTGACTGTGTTCATCGTCGAGCAGAACGCGAGAGCGGCGCTCTCGATCGCGGACCGCGGCTACGTCCTCCAGGGCGGCAGGGTGGTCATCGAAGGGACCGCCCAGGAGCTGCTGGACAACGACGAACTGCGGCGCGCGTACCTGGGCGAGACCTAGGTGTGAGGTCCCCGACATCGCTTGACGCGGTTCACGACGCCATCTTCTCACGAAGGACTTCATAGGGCGTTCGACCGCCGAGCCCCGCGTGTGGCCGGGGGACGTTGTAGAACTCCTCCCATACGGCCAGCTTCTCCTTGAGGTCGACGTCGTCGGTGTAGTCGAGCAGCTGGTAGAACCCGAGCTTGTCTGTCAGATGAGATCTCTCGACCTTGCCGTTGAGGTTTGGACTCGCCGGCTTGATGTAGACGTGCCGGATACCGAGGTCCTCCACGTGCCAGTGGAATCTCGCTTGGAACTCATGGCCATTGTCCGTGCGAATCGTGTGGATCCGGAACGGGAAGCGCTCGATGACGTGGTCGGCGAAGTCGATCGCGTTGGCCTGGTTGTGCTTCTCGTAGATCTTCAGCGCTCGGATGCGCGTCGCGTCGTCGATTGCTGTGTACTGGAAGCGTCTTACCTTGGCCCCGCCCGGATCAATGAGGTCGAGGAACTTCACGTCGACCTGGACGTGATGTCTGGGGACCTGCTTCTCGTAGCGGATCACGGAAGGCATCGAACGCTTATTGCAGTTGACCGGTAGACGGTTCAGGCCGTTTCGCACGAGCACGTTGTACACGCCGTGCGGCGAGATGGCTATGCCGAGATAGCGCTCGAGGTACCACGCGATCTTGTGAGGGCCGAAGTGGTACGTGGTCCGCAGGTGGACGATCTTGTCCTCGATGGGCTTCGGTGTTCGTAGCTTGCGGTTCTCAGGGCAGGGCTTGCTGCCGACAAGCCCGTCATCGCCGTGCCGTTCGTGGGCGTGCAGCCAGTTGTAGTAGCACTGGCGTGAGATCCCGAAGTGTCAGCAGGTCTTGGCGACATTGCCGCATTCCCTCGCGTACTCCAACACGTTGAGCTTGCGCTTGATATCTCTCTGAGCCTGAGTCATCGGCAGCCTCCCTTCGACGTTGGGACTATGCCCGATCGTCAAGCGAGGTCGGGAATCTCAAAGCTAGCGAACGCCCCGAAGCCGACTCGTGAGATCCATGATCGACATGAACCCGCCGACCGCGATCGCGAGCAGACCGAGAGTGTGCGCGTACCAGCCGAACTGCATGTACTTCACGTAGTCGGACCCGGTCACGATACGCAGGATCTGGAAGCCCCAGATCGAGCCGATCGCGATGTGGGCGGTGGCCACGATGATCTTCGTGCGCAGGTCGTTGTTGTAGTAGAAGTACAGCAGTCCCAGCGCCACGAGCGGCAGCAGGATGCGGAACCAGTAGGCCATGTCCCCGCCCTCGGCGGCCGACGACGTCGCGTACTTGAAACCGTTGTAGGTCGTGTCGCCGTAGGCCACGAGCGGCAGGAAGAACCCGATAGCGGCGACCAGAGCGCCGACGCCGGCGATCTTGGCGCCGAGATCGAGGCTGTTCCACATCACGACGAAGAAGTTCGGCTGGGCAGGCGCCATCGGGACCGCTTGGTACATGACGGGCGCCGCGGGCGGTGCGTACTGGGGAGGCGCCGCGGGCGGTGCGTACTGGGGAGCAGCCGGAGGCGTGCCAGCCGGTGCGGCCGGCGCCGCTGCAAGCGGGTTGCCGCACGTGGCACAGAAGCCGACGCCGTCCGCGTTCTGAGCCCCACACTTCGTGCAGAAAGCCATGATCGTCCCCTCTCAATCACCCTACGGTTCGACGCGAGACGAGCTACCCGACCTCACGCCGCAGTCGCCCCACACGCAGGACAGAAGGCCGCATCGCCACCCATCTGCGCACCACACGACACACAGTACTTCATCGCCGGCGCGGCCTGAGCCGCCAGGATCGCGTCGAGTTGGGCCTGAAGCGCAACCACCGCCCTTGCCGCTGCGTCCGCCTGCTGACACGCGTACAGGAACTTCGGGTCGACCGCCTCGGCGCCTCCCTGCGCAAAAGCGGTGTGCACGACCACGCCCAACCGTGTGAACGCCTGCTCCTGCGCGATCTGCGCTTCGAGAAGGCGTTGACGCACCTCGGACGTCTGCAAGACCGTCCGCGCGCCGCGCAACCCCTCGTTCATGCGATCGGTGAATCCCACGCTGCGATTCTACCGCTCGGACGCGAGCGCCATCGCAGCGTTCTGCTCGACCAGCAGGATCGTGATGCCGGACCTGTTAGGCGTCTCGATCGTCTCGAAGATCAGCTCGACGACCACAGGAGCGAGACCCATCGACGGGGGCGATGCCCGGTTCGCGACAGCGCTCATCCAGCGCCGCGTCCGCATCGCGGTGCCGGACGCGACGGTCGGCGTTCTCCAAGTTGAGTCCGGTCTCCACGGCGAACGCCGCGACACGGCAGGGAACGCCGAGTTCGCCGCACAGCGCCCGCACGAAAGCGGCGTCCGCGTCGGAGTGCGCGCCGCGCAGACGATGGTCCATGGGCAGGACCGAAGCCGCGAGGGGCCGAACGAGCCGGCAGCAACGGCCCGCAGCAACGAGACCGAGTCGGCGGCGCCCGACACCATGAGTACGACCGGTGCTCCAGCAGTGAACGTCGCGTGGCGCTCCGTGGTCGCCTTCGCTGTCTCGACGAGTTCTCACATGGTTCACAGGGTACTCGCCACCGGTCGGCGAGGGTGGAGCGCGCGCGGCGCCCCGCTCCCGCGCCCGCTGGGGCGGGGCCCTCGACAATCGATCGGGTACGGCGGACGGTGCATAGAAGATGCGCCAGATTGCAGCGATCTGGATTCATGGTGCTAGACTGTGCTCCTGCGTTTCGAAGTAGGACATGTGGAAAGGGGCTGATGGGTATGTCGAAGCCGCGTACTGTACTGGCGCTTCTCATCGCCGGGGTGCTCGTGATCGCTGTCCTGGGCGGCTGCACGACTCCGCCTGCGACGCCGACCGGTACCGGCGGAACCACGAGCAGCGTGCTCAAGATCGGCGTGGAGACGGGCCTCACGGGTCCGCTGCCCGACTATGGGTTCACCGCGGCCGAGGGCGCCAAGCTCGCCGCCAAGGGCCTGAACGACAAGGGCGGCGTCACGATCGGCGGCAAGAAGTACACGATCGAGATCGTCGTCAAGGACGACGAGGCCGATCCGGCGAAGGCGCCGGTTGTGGCTCAGGGCTTCATCGACGAGGGCGTCGTGGGCGTCGTGGGTCCGCTGACCTCGGGCGCAGCCAACGCAGGCGGCCCCATCTACTCGGGCGCCAAGATGCCGCAGATCACCGCGTCGGCGACTCTGGCGACCCTGACCCAGAACGGCTGGACGAACTTCTTCCGCAACTGCGTCGGTGACAACATCCAGGGCGCCGGGCTGGCCAAGTGGGCCCAGGACCTCGGGTTCAAGAAGGTCGCCGTCATGGACGACAGCAGCGCCTACGCTGTCGGTCTCGCCGACAACGTGATCAAGGGCCTCACCGTCGAGTCGCTGCGTCAGTCCGCCAAGGACACCGACACCGACTTCTCGGCTCAGATCACCAACATCAAGAACTTCGGCGCCGACGCCATCATCTTCACCGGCTATCACAAGCAGGCCGGCCTGCTCCGCAAGCAGATGGTCGAGCAGGGCCTCGGCAAGGTGCAGATGTTCGGCGGCGACGGTGTCAAGTCCGCTGACTTCGCCGCTGAGGCGGGCGGAGCAGCCAACGCCAAGGGCGTCTACTGCACGATCGGCGCGTTCGGCACGGCCAACCCGGCCGAGCTGCCGCTGTATGCCAAGTTCAAGACCGACTACGTGGCGCAGGCCGGCAAGGACCCCGGCCCCTACGCCGAGGGCAACTACGACGCGGTCGGCACGCTCGTCGCGGCGATGGAAGCCGCCGGCTCCACCGACGGTGCCGCGGTCGTCACGGCTCTCCACAACCTGACGTACACGGGGATCCTCGGGACCTACAAGTTCGACGCGAACGGCGACATCACCGCCGCCGGTGCCTCCGCGAACATCAAGACCATCTTCCACTTCATCAATGACGGTAAGGACTTCGTGCCCACCACGAAGTAGCACTCGCAACACCCGCTCCCCGACGTCTCGGCGGGGGGTGCACGACGAGGAGGCGCGGGGACGTTCCCCGCGCCTCCTCGTGATCTGCTTCCGACAGCGCGGGCTATCTGGTAGTCTCGTCTCCGCGCTGCGACCGGTTCGCGCCANGACCCAGTGGAGAGCTGACAGGTGAGTTTCGAGCAGGTGTTCAGTCTGACGGTGAGCGGCGTCACCGTCGGCATGATCTACGCGCTCATCGCCCTNGGCTACACCATGGTCTATGGCGTGCTGGAGTTCATCAACTTCGCGCACGGTGAGGTCTTCACGTTCGGCGGAATCATGGCCGCCGTAGTCCTAGGGTGGACCGGCGTCAGCGACGCCATGCCGATCTGGCTGCGGGTCGTCTGCCTTGCCGGTGCCCTCGTCGCCGCAGTCCTCGCCACGGTGGGCCTGGGCCTCGCCATCGAGCGGCTCGCTTATCGCCCGCTTCGCGGACGCTCNCGCATCATCCCGCTGCTCGCGGCCATCGGCGTCTCGATCANCCTTCAGCAGCTGATGATCCTNGTGTTCGGCCCCGACTCGATCATCGTGCCGCCGTCCGTGGTACCGGCGCAGTTCGTGACTCTGTTCGGCTCCCGCATCCGTGTGCTGGCCTTCATCATCATCGGGGTATCGCTCCTGCTGATGCTCGGACTGACCTACATAGTCAGGTCCACCCGGATCGGCAAGGCGATGCGCGCGACCTCGCAAGACATCGAAGCCGCGCAGATGATGGGGATCGAGACGAATCACGTCATCGCGTTCACGTTCGCCGTCGGCTCCGGGCTCGCGGCTGTCGGCGGTCTGCTCGTGACGATGTACTACGGGTCGATCAGGTTCGACTCCGGCTACATCTACGGCCTCAAGGCGTTCACCGCCGCGGTCTTGGGGGGGATCGGCAACATCCCCGGCGCCGTGGTCGGGTCGCTCATCCTCGGCCTCGCTGAGACCTACGGCGTGGGCCTGAACCTCGGTCTTCTGATGTGGTTCTTCGTCGCAGGACTGGCCGCCGGACTGTACTTCCAGTTAGTACGCGCACCCAAGCGGCGCCTGAAGCACATACGCGAGGAAGATCGCACTCCCGCATACGAGCGAGAGATCATGCGGCTGTACCTGCTCGCCCCGGTGTACGCGGTGCGCGTGGCGCTCGGGAAGCGCACCGACGCGCTCATGGCGGTCTCCGCCCGCCATGCGCTCCAGCTGACGCTCGGGAACGTCTTCCTCGCCGTGATGGCGATCGTGTTCTTCCTCAACGGGCACGCCCAGATCGACCCGCAGTGGCAGAACGTCATCGCCTTCGCCGTCATGATGATCATCCTGCTCTTCCGCCCGTCGGGACTGCTCGGCGAGCACAGCCAGGAGAAGGTGTAGCGTGGCGAAGAGCGGCGACAAGAAGCGGGGCCCGATCGCGACGGCCCTCGGCCGCGTTCCGCGATGGGTCTACCTGACCGCGGCGCTGGTGCTGGCGGTCCTCTTCCCGCTCCTGCACAGCGCCGGGCTCATGGACATGCTGTGGATCCGCGTGGCCATCCGCTCGCTGACCTTCGTGCTACTGGCCCTAGGCCTGAACGTCGTGATGGGCGAGACCGGGCTGCTCAACCTGGGGTACGTCGCCTTCTTCGCGATCGGCGCGTACACGACGGCGCTCCTGTCCTCGCCCTCGCTCGGGTTCCACTGGTCGTTCTGGCCGCTGCTGGTGTTGAGCATGGTGTTCGCGATGCTGGCGGGCCTGCTCGTGGGCCTGCCCACGCTGCGACTGCGCGGCGACTACCTCGCCATCGTGACGCTTGCGTTCGGTGAGATCGTCCGCACCGTGTTCCTCAATGTCACGTCGATCACCAACGGTGCTGCCGGGATCCCGGCCATCTACACGCCGAACATCTTCGGCTGGGTCGTGACCGAGCCGCCCCAGTTCTACTACCTCATCCTCTTCTTCGTGGTCGTCGTGGTCATCGCGCTGACGAACGTCAAGAACTCACGTGTGGGTCGCGCGTGGAACGCGTTGCGGGAGGATGAGATCGCTGCGATCCACTCCGGCATCGACGCGACCCGGGCGAAGATACTGGCCATGGTCATCTCGGCGGGCGTCGCCGGTCTGGCCGGATGTCTCTTCGCCTACTACCAGTCGTTCATCAACCCGACCTACTTCCTGTTCATGCAGTCGGTGATCGTCGTGTGCATGGTCGTCCTCGGGGGCATGGGGTCGATACCTGGCGCGGTGATCGGCGCAATCGTGCTCGACTCACTGCCCGACGTCATCCGCGCCACGTTCAGCGATTGGCTCCCGCGCGTGTTCGGTCCCACCTTCATGGCCAGCTGGCCGGCGTGGCTGCAGTCGTTCTTCACCGATTTCGAGAAGTACCGATTGCTGCTCTTCGGCATCGTCGTCGTTCTGGTCGTGATCTTCCGCCCCGAGGGACTTCTGCCCGACACGCTGTGGCGGAGCGAGACCCACGAGGAGGACCCGCGGGAGCAAGAGCACACGCGCCAGACGTTGTTCGACATCGACGAGGGCAACCAGGACCTGGAGGCATGACGATGGCGCCGGTCCTCGAACTCGTCGGCCTCACCAAGGCGTTCGGTGGCCTGACCGCCGTCAACGACATGTCGCTCACCGTCGAACCCGGCGAGATCGTCAGCATCATCGGGCCGAACGGCAGCGGCAAGACGACCCTGTTCAACCTCGTCAGCGGCATCTACGAACCTGACTCCGGCGACATCCTCCTCGAGGGCGAGAGCATCGCGGGCCTGCGGCCCGACCAGATCCAGGCGAAGGGCATCTCGCGTACCTTCCAAATGCTGCGGCTCTTCTCGAACATGACGGTGCTCGAGAACGTGCTGGTCGGCATGCACAGCAGGACCAAGACGCGCCTGCTCGGCGCGATGTTCCGCCTTCCTTGGGTGANCCGCGAGGAGAAGGAGGCGGTGGCCAGGGCGCAGGAGATCCTGGCGTTCTTCCCCGGGCGCTTCTCCGGACCGCGGCAGAGTCAGNCGGCGGCCTCGCTCTCGTACGCGAACCGCCGCCGGCTCGAGATCGCCCGCGCGCTGGCCGGCGAGCCGAGGATCCTGCTNCTCGACGAGCCGGTCGCGGGCATGAACCCGGCCGAGTCGCTCGAGGTCATGCAGCAGATCCGCGAACTCCGCGACCGCGGGCAGACGATCCTCATGATCGAGCACGACATGAAGGTGGTGCTCGGCGCATCCGACCGGCTCATCGCGATGGACCACGGCGTCAAGATCGCAGAAGGCGACCCCCAGGACGTCGCAAACGACCCCCGCGTGGTGGAGGCATATCTTGGACAGCGCGACACAGCCGCTTCTTGAGTTCCGGGACGTCCGTACGCGCTACGGGCGGACCGAGATACTCAAGGGCGTCAACTACAAGATCTGGGCTGGCGAGATCGTTTGCCTGCTCGGCGGCAACGCGTCGGGCAAGTCCACCACCATGAAGACGGTCCTCGGTATCGTGAAGCCGTTCGCGGGCGAGGTGGTCTACGAGGGAGCGGTCGTCAACAACGTGCGCACGGCGGAACGCATCCGCCGGGGCATCGCGACCGTGCCGGAGAACCGCCGGCTGTTCACGCGCCTGACGGTTCTCGAGAACCTCGAGATGGGCGCGTATACGAGGAGCGACCGCGACGGCATCAAGGCGGACCTCGAGAGGGTTTACGGCCTCTTCCCGCGTCTGGCGGAGCGCCGGAGCCAGCGAGCGGGCACCCTGTCCGGAGGCGAGCAGCAGATGGTCGCTTTCGGCCGCGCGCTCATGTCCAGCCCGAAGCTGATCATCATGGACGAGCCCTCGATGGGACTGTCGCCGGCACTGGTCTCGCAGAACTTCGACATCATCAAGCGCATCAACACGGAAGAGAACGTGACTGTGTTCATCGTCGAGCAGAACGCGAGAGCGGCGCTCTCGATCGCGGACCGCGGCTACGTCCTCCAGGGCGGCAGGGTGGTCATCGAAGGGACCGCCCAGGAGCTGCTGGACAACGACGAACTGCGGCGCGCGTACCTGGGCGAGACCTAGGTGTGAGGTCCCCGACATCGCTTGACGCGGTTCACGACGCCATCTTCTCACGAAGGACTTCATAGGGCGTTCGACCGCCGAGCCCCGCGTGTGGCCGGGGGACGTTGTAGAACTCCTCCCATACGGCCAGCTTCTCCTTGAGGTCGACGTCGTCGGTGTAGTCGAGCAGCTGGTAGAACCCGAGCTTGTCTGTCAGATGAGATCTCTCGACCTTGCCGTTGAGGTTTGGACTCGCCGGCTTGATGTAGACGTGCCGGATACCGAGGTCCTCCACGTGCCAGTGGAATCTCGCTTGGAACTCATGGCCATTGTCCGTGCGAATCGTGTGGATCCGGAACGGGAAGCGCTCGATGACGTGGTCGGCGAAGTCGATCGCGTTGGCCTGGTTGTGCTTCTCGTAGATCTTCAGCGCTCGGATGCGCGTCGCGTCGTCGATTGCTGTGTATTGGGTGAATTCAAGCGGTCGTCGCAACACCTCGAGGGTGAGGAGTTGCGATGGGATCGAGAAGAGTTCGACGCAGCAATCGCGCACTGCGTCCTCCGATGCGTTCGCCTGGTCGACCTCCGGGCTGGCGTCGAGAACATCTCCAGCAGTTCTGGGAGGCAATCGCTCGCGGGCTGTCGAGCGAAGACGCCGCCGTCTCCGTGGGCCTGTCGCCAGCGGTCGGCGGACGGTTCTTCCGTCAAGGTGGCGGTATGCGAACCATCAGCCCAGATCCACTTTCCGGTCGTTACCTGTCCTTTGCCGAGAGAGAGGAGATCGCCATCCTCAGCGCACGCGGACGCGGGGTGCGCGAGATCGCTTCTGAACTCGGGCGTTCACCGTCGACGATCTCGCGGGAGCTCAGGCGAAACGCCGCGACTCACAACGGTGATCTCGAGTATCGGGCCACGGCTGCGCAGTGGCACGCCGACAGACGTGCCAAGCGACCCAAGGTCGCCAAACTCGCCGCGAACGACTCTCTTCACGATTACGTCCAGGAGCGTCTCGCCGGAATGGTCACCAAGCCGGATGGAGCTGCGGTCCGCGGCCCCGACGTCGCATGGATCGGGCGCCGGCATGGTCGCAGAAGGGATCGACGTTGGGCCATGGCGTGGAGCCCTGAACAGATCTCCAACCGGCTGCGCTTTGACTTTCCCTATGATGAGTCGATGCGAATCTCTCATGAGGCGATCTATCAGGCGCTTTACGTGCAAGGGCGTGGCGCTCTGCGCCGTGAGCTGACCGCGTGTCTTCGTACCGGACGTGCACTGCGCGTCCCGCGAGCACGAACCCAAACGCGGGGCAGGAAGTTCGTNTCGCCCGAGATCCTGATCAGCGAGCGGCCCGCCGAGGCCGAAGATCGTGCCGTGCCCGGTCACTGGGAAGGCGACCTCATCCTGGGACTCGACAGCTCTGCCATCGGAACACTCGTCGAGCGCACGACCCGCTTCACGATGTTGCTGCACCTCCCGCGTCTTGAGGGTCATGGCGACACACCTCGGACAAAGAACGGTCCTGCGTTGGCCGGACACGGCGCACAGGCCGTTAGAGATGCCATCGCCGCGTCCATCGGGCAGTTGCCCGAACACCTTCGCAGGTCGCTCACATGGGATCAGGGCGCGGAGATGTCGCAGCACGCGCAACTGCGCGTCGACACGGGGATGCCGATCTACTTCTGCGACCCACACAGCCCATGGCAACGCGGTACCAACGAGAACACCAACGGATTGCTGCGACAGTACTTCCCGAAGGGCACGGACCTGAGCAAGCACGCTGCGGACGATCTTGCGGCCGTCGCTGTCACCCTCAACAGCCGACCTCGCAAGACCCTCGGCTGGAGGACGCCAGCCGAAGCGTTCGACGATCTACTATGCTCCGCTGAGGAAGCCGGTGTTGCGACGACCCCTTGAACCTGACCTATGCATCTACCACAGGTGTTGGTGGTGTCTATGCCTATACATATCGCAAGACCCTGACCATTGATACCACCACGTCGGGCGCGAACATCGGCGCGCTCACCGCCTTCCCCATCTGTGTCGTGGTCAACTCCTCATCCTGGACCAACTCAACCGAGCGTAGTCACTTCTTCAACGACACCTACAACCCGCTCGGCAAGCGTGTGCAGTTCTTCGACGCGGACGGCACCACCAACCTCGCCTACGAGGTGGAGTCCTACGACGCCGCCACGCAGGTAGCCGTCTACTGGGTCAAGAAGTCAGTC
>JGI24129J20441_1000602_pt1 | contig 11275 bp, 10 predicted proteins | sample BarGraNGADG00211_FD_20441 | JGI IMG/M metagenome (IMG submission 20441) | reverse complement strand
ATGAGCGTAATGAGCACAGTCGTAACGATCCGCTCCTTTTTCGTGGGGAGCGCGCGTGTCGCCATAATCGCCGGCACGCTACAGCCATAGCCAAAAAGCAGCGGGATGAGCGATCTGCCGTGCAGGCCGATGATGTGCGCTTGCCGGTCGAGCAGCACGGCAACGCGCGGGAGGTAGCCGACGTCTTCGAGAACGGCGAGGAAGATAAAGAAGAGCAAGATGTACGGAATAGCGATGGCGAGTGCCGCCGCTAAGGCGAGCAGGGCGGAATGCACTGCAGACGTGATGAACGGATTGGCGACCTGCGCGTCAACGACGCCGTAGAGGGGTGGGAAAACGATCTCCCCAAAGAACGTGGTGATCGCGTGACTCAGAGAGCCGCCGACGTAGAAGATAAGGGCGAGCATGCCACCAATAAGGCCGACGAGCATGGGATACCCCGTCCGCGGACGCGTCGCAGCCTCGCCAAACTTCTCGGCGAGCGTTGGCTTGTGCACTTTTCTGGCCAACACCGCCGTCGCGATGAGCGCAGCGGTCGAATGACGTCCCCGGGCGATGGTAACGGCGACGTCTTCCCCGTGCGCCCGCTCCACCTCTTCTCTGAGCTCTTTGACGCGCGAGAGCGTGTGTGTGTCCACGCGTGATTCAAAATCGGTGTCGCCTTCAAGGAGCCGCGCCGCAAAGCCCCGTTTGGGGAGGGTCGTCTCGGGGAGCAGCGGGATAATCGCTGCTAAAGCTCGTTCGACGTGGTCGTCATAGCTCACCTGCCGATGCGCCTGTTCCTGCGGTCGTTCAGCGTAATCATACGCTGTTTCGAGCGCCACGTGCACGCCTTCTCCTTGCGTGGCGATCGTCGGCACCACGTGTGTGCCAAGCTGTTTTTCGAGGTCAGCGACGTTAATGTCGAGGTCGAGCGTCCTTAACAGGTCGACTTGGTTAAGGGCAACGACGACCGGGAGGCCGAGCTCGATGAGTTGGAGCGTCAGATAGAGGTTTCGTTCGAGCCGTGTCGCGTCGACGATATCAATGACCCCATCAAGGGGGGTGCTGAGGAGGAACTCCTTTGTCGCCGCTTCGTCTTCGGATACAGACGTGACGGAGTAGACGCCAGGAAGATCGTAAACGAGGACGTCGTGACCGTGCAGGCGGGTAAGTCCCTGCTGCACCATCACGGTTGTCTGCGGGATATTGGAAATGATGACGTTAATGCCCGTCATCTGGCTAAACATCGCGCTTTTACCCGCCGAGGGGTTCCCGATGAGCGCGAGCTTCTTAGGTGCGTTCTTTTTTAAAGCGGTATCACGCATAGANGAGGTCCGTTATCAGCGCCGCTCTTTTTCGACACGTCTGCGTCTCAGAGATACGGGCTAACCTGCGGTCGCCGCCGAGGGGGCGCCTCTCCGCGTTCGTCTTCTTCTTCCCCCTTCAGCCTCTTCCGGGCTCACGAGGAGGGAATCCGCAACGTCCCTGCCAAGGGCTATTTGCGTGTCCTTCATCTCGATGATGAGGGGGCCCCCCGAGACCGTCTGCAGGACGCGCACGGTAAGCCCCGGGATAAGGCCGAGCGAGCACAGCCGACTGATCGTCTCCGGCTCCGGGGACGTTAAGAACCGTATCATGTACGACCCTTCTTTAACCTCGGAAAGCTTTGAAACCGGGGTCTGGTCCTCTGTANCGCTGGCGGGTATCGCGCTTCCCCCAGGACACGTTGACGGGTATCCCAGCTGGGCTGAGAGGTTGTCAATAGCCTCATCCGAAATGACGTGTTCGATCTCACACGCCTGCTTATGCGACTCGCGTTTGCCGATCCCGCAAATATCCACCAAAAAGCGCTCAAGGAGCCGGTGCTTGCGCTTCACCTTTGTCGCGATCTCGCAACCGGTCTTCGTGAGCGTCGCACCGTGATAGGGCGTGTAGTTGACCAGCCCCTTTTCGCTCAGTTTCTTGAGCATCTCGGTGACGCTCGCGTCCCGTACGCCGAGACACGTCGCCAACTCTCGTGTGGTAGCGACTTGCGCCTTCCCTTCCTGCCTCGTGTATATTGCTTCAAGATACTCCTCTTCTGAAGAGCTCAACTCGTAGTCCTGTGCCATATCTCTCTATCTAATATTTAGGCGAACCTAATATATATTGTTTAGGTTAACCAAAACTGGCGTTTGCCGCCCCGGATCGTTCGTTGTCCATTCCCAGGGCCGCAACGATTCGTCAACTATATTACGGAAACACGCCATTCGTAAAAGGCTGTGATGCTGCAGGAGACGCACCCGTGTTAAGCAGACTTAAAAGCGACGCTGACCGCCTCCTTTCAAGACCTGCCAATTTCCTTGTCGACCACGGCTTCACCCCCAACGTGCTGACCCTCATCGGCCTTGCGATCGGCGTGATTGCAGGCATCGTCCTTGCCTTTGGATTCTTCGTAGCAGGCGGCGTGCTTATCCTCTTGACGGGCTTTGTTGACACACTTGACGGAGCGGTGGCGCGCAATGGACGCACCACAACGACCTTCGGTGCGACCTTAGACTCGATATCAGATCGCTACGTCGACTGCATCGTTTTGCTCGGTCTCGGNATAGCTGGTGTCAACTGGCTCTANGTNGGAGTGGCCNTGATGGGCTCATTACTCGTTAGTTATGTCCGCGCCAAGGCTGAGGGCATGGGGATTTCGTGCACCGCTGGCGTCGCAGAGCGAAGCGAGCGCCTCATTATCCTNGCCATAGGACTTATCGTCGGTCTCGTAGAACCTGCAGTTTTGCTCGTCGCCATACTCGCGCAGTTCACCGCACTTTGGAGAGCCGGGCTCCTTCTTCGACGGACGTCCCGTTAACGCGAGACTGCGCCGGCACCGTTCAGCAGGCTCAATTTCATTGGGGAAAAAAGAGTCAAAACGTAGTAAGTCCGCTTAAAGCTTATAAAGCGCGAGTGATGATGATCGAAAAACGTGCGACAAAGCCGCCAGATGGATCGCTATGTGTTCGCGCTCTTTAGGTGCGCTGTGATGGCGCGAAACGCATCGACGGCCGCTTTTCGCTGTTCCTCAGTAAGCGCCTTACCTGCATAATTGGCACGCTCGTAGATGACAGTAAGAGCGCGCAACGGCTCTTGTATTCCTGGTAACACCGCTTCAATGGTATGATACTTCTCCCAGTGCGTTGCGTGCGACGCTATTGTGATCTCATGAGTGGTGGCGACGTCTAATATTGCCGCATCATAGAGCATATTGACCGCCTGCTGATCGTTGCCCTGCTCAAAAAAGTCTTGTGCCTGTTTTATCACGCCCGTTTCGGCACCTTCAGTCGGCGCAGATTCGGGTGGTTGCGTCGCTTCCTCAAGCGGCGTCTCATCGACAGGGGATTCGGCGCTTTTCGTATGCAAGGCAGGTTCAAGCGCTTCCTGTGGCGGTTTTTCTGCTGTTTTTTCTCCCGGTGGCGTCGCGGGCACAACAGCCGGTCCTTCTTCGAGCGTACGCGCTTCAGATGACGGGAATTCCGCTCGCTCCTTTGCCCTTTCCTCTGCAGCCGGTTTTGCGCGTAACTTACCGAGCGGCCTGAACAGTTTCTTTCCGCGCACGCGCTGCGTGTAAAAATACAGCCCAAAAAGAATAGCGCAGGTGATTACGGCAATAATGAGGTATAACGGCAACACATTGACGGCAACTGTGGTTGCTGCGCTCGGCGCGCTTGTTAACGAGGCATTCTGAGGCGCAGCGACCGTGTAGATGATAGCACCGTTCCAAAATGCCGCCGGGAAGTAGGAAAGCCCGACCAGAACGTTAAAGGAGTAATCGCCGTTCGCGTTCGTTTGGGTATCTGCTAATTTCACATCACCCATGTGAAGCGCAACTGAGGCGTTTGCCAACGGGTTCCCTCCCGTCGTAACCGTGCCGGTAGCCTGCAATGTGTTACCGAGTGTGATGCTGGCTGGACTTACCGTTACGTTATTCGTCACCGTTGCCTTCGCAGGTGATGCCTGGGCGGCAACGCTGAGCACGCCGCAGTGTGACGAACTATCTCCCAAAAATGCAAAACCTGCCGTGATCATCAACGTCAAGAAGAGCGCTGTACACAAAAGTCGGGATTTACTTACGGAACGAGTCACGAGACGCACCCATTTGAAAATATGGCCAACACAAAAGGCCTGTTATCAGAGACAAAAACACGGCTGTGTTATAAAAAGATACGGTTTTGCTTCGTTCCAACGAGCACTTATTCGAGAGTGCGACACGATTCAGATACCACGTTGTTGTTGGCCTCTCCGCTCGATTCGCTCAATCGTTGAATCGCTTGTACAGGTAGTTTGCCACGACCTGGAAGATCAAGATGAAGACGACGAGCATTGCGACGTCAACAATCGGGTGGAACTCCATCGTGCCGTTGTATCCGCCCTGGATGAGGTCGTTTGCGTACGTGAGCGGTGAAACATAGGCGATCATCTGCCCAAAGGAAGGGAGTGTGGCGAGAGGGATAAAGACGCCGGATATGAAGATCAGTGGAAACCTCACGAGGTTTACCATGGAGATGATATCTCCGGGGCTCTCAGTCGGATATGCCGCAAAGAGCGAGGCCATCGTCGCAAAGCAGAATGAGCTCAGAAGGACCCCAATCACAATGGGGACGATACTCACGATGGACGTCCTCAAGATAAGCAGCGCCGCGACAAACACCACAGACGCGATACAAACGCTATAGAGAAGACCACTCAGGCTCTCGCCCAACACCAGCGCGTTCAGGGAGATGGGTGCGGAAAGCAGCCGGTCAAACGTCCCTGTCCTCCGCTCGATCGGGATCGATACCGGCTCTATCGATGACGCCGAGAAGAGGGTCGTGATGCTAATCAGTCCCGGGATCAGAGCAGCGGGTGACGAAAGTTTCCCTGCTGTAAACGCGAGGAACATGAAAAGCGGAAAGAGCACTCCGCCCATGATGGTCCCTGGCCGGAGGTAGTAGATGGCGATATCTTTTTTCGCAATCGCCCACGCGGCAACGAGTTGGCGGGAAATGCGGTCCTGGAGCCCCATATGGTTAATCGATGGCAGCGATCCCACCCCCTGAGCGCTGCAGCCCGGTCAGCTTCACAAAGACGTCTTCAAGGCTCGGACCAAGGGTTGTGATACTGATCACCCGCGTGTTGTGCGCCTGCGCGTATGCCATCACGCCGTCGATGACTTCTGTCGGATCCTCGGTAAAGAGCTTGTACTTGTCGCCTTCCTTGCGTGCCGTATTCACCATTGGGATCTGACGGAGCTCGTCAAGGCGCGCCGCGGAGGCGCTGTCTGAAAAGGAGACCTCGATCGACTGGACGCTCTGAATCGTCTTTTTCAGCCGTTCTGGCGCGTCGATGGCGGCGATGACGCCCTTGTCGATGATCGCCACCCGGTCGCAGAGGACGTTTGCCTCTTCGATGTTGTGCGTTGTCAAGAACACGGTGACCCCTTCTGCGATAAGGTCGCTGATCATGTCGCGGATGATGAGGTTGCTCTCGACATCCAGCCCCGAGGTGGGTTCATCAAGAAACAGCAGGCGCGGGCTGTTGACCAGACCCATGGCAATGGTCAGCCGCCGCCTCATTCCCTTCGAGTACCCGTGCACCTTGTCGCCCCGCCGCTCATAGAGCTCAAAGCGCTTCAGCAGCTGGGTCGCGTTCTTATCCCGCTCGCTGCGACCAACGCGATAGAGCTGTGCGGCGAGCATCATGTTCTGCCACCCCGTCAAGTCGGTGTATACGTTGGAGGTCTCAGAGACGATGCCCATGGATTGACGTGCGGCAACGGTCTCACGCACGATATCGTGGCCGAAGATTGTCGCGGTTCCAGAGGTCGGCGATGAGATCCCTGTCAGCACGCGGATCGTGGTTGTCTTGCCGGCCCCGTTGGGACCTAAAAAGCCGAACGTTTCTCCGCACCCCACCGAGAAGCTTATATCGTTCACGGCGGCGTGGGTCCCGAATTTCTTCACCAAGTGAGAGACGTCAATTGCTTGCATGGGGTCTATAAAAAAGATTCAAGGATGAGCTATATTAATCACTCGCAACGTGCCGCACCTACTTAAGCATGCGTGCAGACAAAAAGATGGTTTGAGCGGGGATGACATACACAACGTCAGCGCAATATCCGCTTTGCCGCTTCTTCGTACGCAGTAATGAGATCACCGCGCTCGTAACGGAAGACGTCCTTATCGACCGACTGACCCGACTCCTTTAACCAGAGACGACAGGTGTCGCAACTGATCTCATCGGCGAGGAGTATCGTGCCGTCTTGTGCCTTCCCGAACTCCAACTTAAAATCGGGAAGGAGGAGCTCCCGCCGACCGAGGTAATCCTTCAAGGTGACGTTGATGCGCAGCGTGAGCTCCCGCATGGTCGCAAGGTCGTCCTCTGAGGCGAGACGCAGCGCGCGTATGAGGTCGTCGTTGAGCATCGGATCGCCGTACGGGTCAGACTTATAGTCAATGACGATCACCGGCGGGACGAGTTTCTGCCCCTCTGTGAAAGGGTACTTGCGAACGACCGAACCAGCGGCGATATTTCGGGCGATGATCTCGAGCGGGATGATGGAAACCGCCTTTACAAGCATCTTCGCGTCGCCCACCATGCCTTTGTAGTGAGTGGCGATCCCATGCTCTTCTAAGAGCTCAAAAAGCCGCGCAGAAATCTGAGCGTTGTACTTACCCTTGTCCGGCACCGTCGATTTTCGCTTTCCGTCGAACGCCGTGACGTCATTGCGGAATTCCATGAGGTACTCGTGGGGGTTCTCCGTTCGGTACACGGTTTTTGCTTTTCCAATGTGAACGATATCCATAACGCTACCTCGTTGTCCTCTTGCGGAAACCTTCCGCATCAGCTAGCTCGCCAACAAGCGGCGCAAGCGTCGTGCTGTACCACCCGGCGCGCACGTACTGCGGATAAATGGGCAGCCGCTCGGTAAGCCCCGCCACACCGAGGTCTGCGACATCAGGCCACTCATGCTACCCGGATTAATGAAGTCGACCGTCACCGTCGAGATCCCGCCCAGATCAGAAGCTCCTGCACGAAGCAGAGGCCCGATTTCGGTGAGGTTGGGTGGCACCTGAATCGCCACTTCGTCAGGAAGGATGTGACGTGCGAGGGCGACGGTGCGGATCAGCACTTCGTTGCTGGGGCTTGGTGACCCCGCCATGCGCGTTCCCGGCTTCGGAGCGAACGGTTGGATAATGACCTCCTGGAGGTGCCGGTAGCGGTGGTGCAGATCCGCCAGGACTTCGAGCGAACGGATGCGGTCGCCCCAATCTTCCCCGATCCCAATGAGGAGTCCTGTCGTAAACGGCACGTGCAGCTTGCCTGCGTCCTCAATAGTCCACACCCGAAGTTCTGGGTCTTTGCCAGCACAGCCCTCATGTGCGTTCACTGACGCCGTCGTTTCAAGCATCAAGCCCATGCTTGCGTTAACCGGTTTCAAGCGCTCGAGCTCATCGAAGGTGAGGATGCCAGGATTGCTATGTGGGAACAGTCCGACGGCGATGGCCGTCGTGCAAAGGTCGAAGAGGTAATCCATAAAATTGTCGTAACCGAGCGACTCAAGCTTCTCAAGAAAGCCGGGAACCTCATACGGGCGTTCTCCAAAAGTAAAAAGTGCCTCAGTGCAGTCGGCATCCTTGGCCTCCTGCAGCACGGCTTTGACCTCGTCGGGCCCCATAAGGTGCGCCTCAGCGTCGCCGATGTCTCGTCGAAACCCGCAGTAGCCACACGCGTTACGACAGATGTTGGTCACCGGAACGAAGACGTTGCGGGAGAACGTGACGCGTGTCGGTAGGGCAAACGAGAGCGCCTCCAAAGGGGCAGTGACGATGTCTGCGATGCTCACGTCCTCAATTGACATAAAAGCGAAGCGATTTTACCTCTACATGACCGCGGTAATATATAAATAACGGGGACGCAAAGCCACCCAATGTGGCGACGATGCACGCGGTAAAAGCGGTCGTGCCTTTCAAGACGCGCGGAGCGAAGACGCGGCTTGCGCCATTTCTCTCTCCTGACGAGCGTATGGCCTTTTCAAAGGCGATGCTCCGCGACGTGCTGCGCAGCTTGCGGGGTATCGACGTGACGATTCTTGCGACCGAGGACTTCGACCCCGGGTGCGACGGGGCGCACGTGCAGCTCAACCACCACGACTTAAACACGGCCATCAACGAGTATATCAAGCACGAACGAGACCCGACCCTCTTCGTGATGTCAGATATTCCGCTTATCCAAGAGTGGCACGTCCGCGAGATGGTCTCTGAGGGCATCACGCTCGTGCCGGGACGCGGAGGCGGCACAAACGCCATCTTCATGCGAGATCCCTCACGATTCAAAGTCGACTTCTATGAGGTGAGTTTTCTCAAACACGTCGCCATCGCCAAGGAGCGCGGGCTTCCCCTCAAAATCCTCGACTCGTTTTACATGAGCACCGACGTTGACAAGCCCGAGGATCTGGCTGAGGTGCTCGTTCACTGCCCCAGTGACTCGTGTGCGTACTTGCGCTCCATTGGCGTCCGGCTCAGCTACGGCAAGAGCCGCATCGGCGTCGAACGTGGTTAATCGCTTTAAAATCACGAACGCCGACAAAACGAATCGCTCTTTTGGGGAGGTTAAAAGACGGGTGTGAGCCACTGCGAATAGCGCGGATCGTTGCCGCGTGCCGCGTTGAAGTACGCTTCTTTAAGCTCCTTTGTGATCGTCCCGACCGTGCCGTCGGCGATGGTGATCCCATCGACGCTCGTTACGGGAGCCACTTCTCCTGCGGTGCCGGTTAAGAACAGTTCGTCAGCTGCGTAGAGCTCTGACCGGCTGATCCGCCGCTCATGCACTTTAAAACCGCGGTCCGCACAAATCGTGATGATGGCGTCGCGGGTAATCCCCTCAAGAATGTCATCTGAAACCAATGGCGTGAGGACCGTACCCTTGCGTACGAGAAATACGTTCTCGCCACTCCCTTCTGAGACGAACCCGTCCTTGGTGAGTAGTATTGCCTCGTCGTACCCGTCCTGGACCGCCTCAACTTTTGCGAGGACGCTGTTCACGTACGCTCCTGCGAACTTGCCGGTCGGAGGAAGGGCGTTGTCTGATACACGCGCCCAGGAACTCACGCACACTTTAAGGCCAGCGCCGTTGTCGGTGGAACTTCCGTCGCAGTCGGTGAAGTAATTGCCCATCGGTTCGACATAGATCGCGTAATCGTTTGTCCTACCGTACGGGTAAAGGCCAACGGAGCCCGCCCCCCAGTAGATGATCGGTCGGATGTACACGTCCTCTTTAAGCGCATTTTCGCGCACAACGTCAACGACAGCGTCCGCAAACTCCTGCTTCGTGAGCGGCACGGTGAGCCTGAGCACGCGTATGTTGCGATACAGCCGCTCGACGTGCTCCATCAGTCGAACGATGAAGCTTTGACCCCTATCATCGTTGTAATACGCCCGTATCCCCTCAAATACGGCAGTACCATAATGGAGGGCGTGTGTGGTAATGTGAACGGTGGCGTCGTTCCACGCCACGTAATTCCCATTCATCATAACTTTGCGACTCATCTAAGACCTCTNTATTAGCTCACGAACGTTGCTATTCGGTAAAGTGTTTTCTCAATGCGCACCTAGCCATTTAAACCTTTTTTTCTCGCTACGTTATCAGATGCGTTATATACCTGCTACCGCAACTGATAATCCACGGGCCTGTAGTATAGTCTGGATAGCACAGTGGCCTCCGGAGCCTCAAACCCGGGTTCAAATCCCGGCAGGCCCGCTCTTTCTCGTCGCCCCTAAAACGCGTAAGAAAGAGGTTTATCCCGATTTACGTCAACGCAGCAGCGGGTCGGGCGAGCACGTCGCACCTTTTGAGCCGTTTTTTACTTCGCGCCTTCGAGAACGCGACGTGTAACTTCGTACTGCACCACATTAAACGGAACGTTACAAAAGGGGAACAGTCGAATTTCGATCACGTTGCCGGTTTTGGGATCAACGACGAACGGGAAGTCTGCACATACCCGCGGTCGATCGGCGTAGACGTGGCACCGATCGTCCTCAGTTAAAAAATCACATGGCTTTGATTTTTTAAGCGCGTGTGTATAACGACGGTCATGGGTATCGGCAAATTGCTTGCAATGTCGTGCGACAAACTCCTCAGAGGAAAGTTTAAGTCGCACGCTCAAGCGTTCCACGTCATCAGGCGTCAACCTCACGATATCAAAATAACAACAGCCCGGAAGCGCACAGTCAGCGCACAAACGGGCTGGAGCATCGTCTGCGCAAAGTTCGATTTTAGATAATCGCTCAGTTGACAATCCGAAGTGCCATCCTCCACTGCGTTCACTGATTACTTCGTCAACGAGGGGAGTTATACGTTCCATTACGCCTCTATCCGGGACGGAAAGCCCTTCGTACACCTTCGCAGCCACGGTACGTCGTAGTTCTTCCTCTCGTCCCACCTCAAAAAGGCGTCCGTAAGAATCGCTAGACGCCCACTGAGTGGCACGTCCTTTGGCTCCACGACGAGCGTCACCTTTTCTGCTCCGTCTGGTCATCACTCCTTCATCGCTCCACTGATATCCTCGGCAACAGTCTTGCACGGCGCCCTAATAGAGCTTTCCACGCCAGATGAAGGTATGCCCCCACGAGCTGCGTAGCGGTACATCGCGCGAACGAACGGGACGAGAGGCGGCGGCGAAGTGCCATGCGCTTCACAAAAAATGCGGGCTTCACTTCCCTTTTTTGTAAGAAACCTATTAATGATAGGATGCGTTCTTTTAAAATGATGTCAGATAAGCTAGATGGTTTGCGGGACTTGCTTGAGCGACTCTCAAACGCACACGGAGTTTCCGGACACGAAGGAAGTTCCCGCGACATAATCAAGCACGAGCTTACGCCCTACGTCGATGAGATGCGGACGGACGCGTTCGGCAATCTGATCGCTACCAAGAAAGGAAGCGGGCCGTCGGTCATGCTCTCAGCGCATATGGACGAGATCGGCCTTTCCGCGAAGTACATCGACGAAAACGGTTTTATCTATTTCATCGGTATCGGCGGCTGGTTCGACCAAACGCTGTTAAACCAGCGCGTCATGCTCCACGGAACCAACGGCGCCATAGCCGGAGTGATCGGTTCAAAACCACCTCATATCCTTGAGGAGGAGGAAAGGAAGAAACCGATCCTAATTAAGGACATGTTTATCGACATAGGCGCGTCAAACGCTGAAGAGGTGCAGGGCCTCGGCGTGACAATCGGCACGCCCGTCACGATCGATCGCCAGTTTACGCCGCTTTCGAACAACCTTG
>JGI24129J20441_1000592_pt1 | contig 11373 bp, 11 predicted proteins | sample BarGraNGADG00211_FD_20441 | JGI IMG/M metagenome (IMG submission 20441) | reverse complement strand
GATGTGGGGTCTGCACAGCCCGCGTTACCGGTGTTGCGCGCTCGGGGTTAGATGCACATTTGTACGGCTTCGATGAGTGTCTTCCAGCGTGGGTCACCGTGGGGGCCGATGTTGCGCATCAGACTGCAGACGTATCCGAATCCGATCTCGTGCTCAGGGTCGGCGATGCCGAGCCTGCCTCCGGCGCCGGTGTGCCCGAAGGACCTCGCTCCAAAGCCCGGCATGCTGGGCGAGGCCAGCTGGTAGCCAAGGCCGAAGCGGATGTCGGGACCGGCTGTGCCGCTTTCGATCAGTGTCTCGACCTCATCGGTGCGGGGCTTGGCCACGAGGCCCAATGTGTGGGGTTCGATCAAGGTGACCCCGTTGGGCGGTCCGAGCAGGGCCGAGTACATCGTGGCCAGGGCCCGCGCGTCGGTGATGGCGCCGATGCCTGGGCGTTCCGCTTGGTAGTGCGCGCGGACTTCAGCGGCGTCGGTGAAGTCGGGGTCCATCGGGGGGTTTTCCTGAAGGAATGCTTGCCGCAGGGCCGCATAGCTGCCGGGCTGGTGCGCATCCTCGTCGGCCGGTTCCATCGGACTTGTGCTCTCCCAGCGTCCGGGCACAACCCGAGAAGTGAGCGCTTCGGGGAGGCCCATCCACATGTCCACGCCGAGCGGCTCGGCGATCAGGGTCCGCACATGCTGGGCTATCGAGGTGCCCGTGGCGCGTCGCACGATCTCGTCGAGCAGAGTCCCGTAGGTCACGGGGTGATAAGCCATCGCTGTGCCTGGCTCCCACAGTGGCGTGGCGCCCGCCAACGCCCGGGTGACTGCGTCTCCGCGGTGTAGGTCAAGCCCACTAAGGCCGGTACCGAGCGGCGGGTACGGCAGTCCCGCTGTGTGGGAGGCGACCATCCCAACCGTGACGTGATCCTTGCCGCCGGCGGCGAACTCCGGCCAGTACGCCGCCACACGCTCCTCGGGATCGAGAACTCCTCGCTCCACAAGCACGGCCAGTACGGTCGCCGTGATTCCTTTGCTGCACGAAGCGACCATCATGAGGGCATCCGCCGGCATCGGCCGCTGATTGACCACGTCGGTGCCGGCCCAGAGGTCGACCACCTTGGTGCCGCGATGGAAGACGGCCACCGCTGCCGCATCCTCCCCGGGGTCGGCGAAGTTGCGGCGGAAGGCATCAGCGACCGCGCCGAACCCTTCCGCGACATCTGGCTCGGCACCACTGGTCATGCTCCAGACCCTAGCGCCGTGGCGAACGTCCTATGCCGCGATGTGTGTGCGTCCCTGTCCGGTGAGCCATCGTTGACCGGTCGAGGATCGGCCACCGGGACAACTCCGTTACAAAGCACCCTGGCCACGTCACCTTGCGCTCGGCAACAGTTGAGGTGCCGGTAACACCGCGCGAAATGCAGCTAAATCCGCGCGTTCATCCGAGTCGCGGCCCATGTGCGAAAACGTAGAACGCACACGAAGTGCCATGGTGATCCCTGTCGTCGATAAAGTCGAAACCGACCTTCTCCAGAACCCTGCGGCTCGCGATGTTCTCCACCGCCGCGTATGCCCACAGATCTGGCGGACTGTTCGGATCCGGGTTCTCGGTGTGCCACCGCACCAGCGCGAGTGCCAGCTCAGTGGCCAGGCCGTGACCCCATGAGTCTGACCGCAGTGTGTACCCAAGCTCGCGGTTCGGGCCATAAGCACCAAAGCCAGCTCGGCCGATCATCGACCCCTTCGGGGTCTGTACTCGCCACTTGGTCCAGCCACGGGTGCGCTGCTCGTTCAGGTACGAGGCGAGCCGGTGGTCACATTCTTCGCGCGTCTCCGGTCTCCCAGGCCCGACGAACCGCATCGTCAGTGGATCCGAGTGCAACTTGTGCAAGTCGTCAACGTCGCCCGGCATCCATGTCGTCACGACCAGGCGTCGCGTCCTCGTCACAGTCTGCCGCTCCACATGAAGATTATGGCCGCCGCCCTGGCAACAGGACGAACCTCATCGATGTCACCGCCCTTCGCGCCGACAGCGGCATAGGGAGTGCGTGCGGATAAGGCAGGATGGGACGTCCGCGTGTCCCGCGACGGATCGTCAACTGAGAGCCACCGGCGTCACTCTGGACGGCGCGCGAAGAACACGAGCTCTCGTCCAGGCCGGTCGGGCGCGCCCCGGACTGTGTCCACGTCAAACCCGGTCGCGACCAACGCCGCCTCGACTTCGTCACGGGCACGGAAGCGCAGCGTCGAGTCCGAAGTCAGCACCTCCCGGTCGGAGGCGAACACCCACGTCCAACGGATTCTCACCAACGGTCCGATCACCTCAACCACGTCCACCCAGCTCTCGACCGCGCCGATACCCTGGATCTCGGTGATGCTGTAAGACTCCTCGCGGTTCCACTCCTGCCACACGCGGTATGCCGGGTCACGGGTCTCGAAGACGAGATGCCCACCGGGGCGCAACGCGTCATACGCACCGCGGAGCGTCCCCTCCCAGCCCGGCAGGTCAACGATCGCTTGGGCGACGTTAGCCGTCATGGTGACAAGGTCGACCTGCATCGGGGGCAGGGTTGTCGCGTAGCCGTGGATCCAGCACACACGATTGGCGCCCGGCTTGGCTTGCGCGACATCGAGCGAGCCACCCGCCGGTTCGACACCGGTCACCTCCAGGCCGCGGTCGGCGAGAAGCATCGCGAACGTGCCTGTCCCGCAGCCCACGTCCAGCACGCGGCGGGCGCCCAGCTGGTCAGCGATGCCGACATACACATCAAGGTCACTGCGGTCGGGGTCGAGCGCGTCATAGATCGTGACCAGCCGCGGGTGCTCGAAGATCTCGTCAGCCATGCAGTCGACCATAAGCCGGTGAACTCCGGCACCCGATCCCCGGATACCGATCGGGCAACGGGACGATCAGGGTGGCGTTGAACGGGGCTTTCATGTGCTCCGCTGACCGTTCGGCTATCGGAACTCACTCTCTACGGCCGATGTAAGGATGTCTCGTCGTCCGGGATTGAATGGTGATCGAATGGGTGAGTGGCTTGAACACAAGGTCTCCCGTCGGGCGTTTCTGTTGCGTTGTTCGTTTCTGTTGCGTTGTTGTGACAGCGCGCCGAGCACCTCACCCGCGTGTTGTCAATTCCAGGTCCGGCTGAAGTCCACATTGCGCTGATGCGCCGTCGTCAGGTCGTTGCCGAGAAACGTGGACAATTGGGACTTCTTCCACTACAATCCCCTCAACAATGTGGTCAGACCATATACCGGAGAGGCAACAAGTACCACCGCATTCCTTCCACAGAAGGTGTCCCATGTATCGCCCAGTTCTTGATTCCGTAGGCGGATCGCTGGCTCTCACAGCGCTCGTGGCCATGTTGCCGTTGCTCACGCTGTTCGTCCTGCTCGGGGTGCTGCGGATGGCAGCCTGGAAGGCGGCGGTTGTGTCGCTTGTGATCTCCCTGCTGGTGGCCGTCGTCGCGTACTCGATGCCGGTTGGTCAAGCCATCATGGCGGGCGTCGAGGGTGCCGCCTTCGGGGTCTTCCCGATCATGTGGATCGTCATCAATGGGATCTGGGTCTACAACATGACCGTGGTGACGGGGCACTCCGACGTCCTGCGGCGGTCATTTGCCAAGGTGAGTGACGACCAACGGATCCAGGCGATCATCGTCGCCTTCTGCTTCGGTGCACTGCTCGAGGCGCTGGCCGGCTTCGGCACCCCTGTGGCCATCACCAGCGTCATGCTCATTGCCTTGGGATTCAAGCCGGTCAAGGCCGCGGTGGTCGCCTTGGTCGCGAACACCGCGCCGGTGGCCTTCGGTACCCTCGCGGTGCCAATCACCACGCTCGCCACGGTGACCGGCCTGCCCGAGCACGACCTGGCACAGATCGTCGGACGGCAGACCCCGTTGCTCGCGCTCTTCGTCCCGATGGCCCTGGTCTTCGTGATCGACAAGGGGAGGGGAGTGCGCCAGACGCTCCCCGCGACGCTNACCTGTGGCATCACCTTCGCTGTCGCCCAGTTTGTCTGCTCCAACTTCGTGTCGACCCAGCTGACCGACATCGTCGCCTCGCTGGCGGCCGGGGCCTCTTTGGTCCTGTTGCTGCGGGTATGGCACCCGGCACTCGCCTACGTGGAGACGCCGGAGGCCGGCACCGTCGCGAGCTCTGGGGGAACGCCAGCCCTCGCTGGCGCTCGAGTCGGCGCTTCGGGTTCGACCGAACAGGGCAGCAGCCTGGCCGCCGAGCTGGCTGCCGGTGACAAGGGCCACCATGACAGCAGGGGTGAGGTTCTCAGGGCCTACGCGCCATACATCATCATCATCGCGGTTTTCAGCCTCGCCGCCCTGGTCACGCCCCTGAAGGACTTCCTGGCGGAACGCACGGTCGCCTTCCAGTGGCCGGGCCTGGACCTGCTGACCGCGAAGGGCAAGCCTTCGGCCCTGCCGACGTTCAAGTTCAACTGGCTCGCTGCAGCGGGCACACTCCTGGTCATCTCCGGGCTGCTCTCGATCCCGTTCACAGGTATCTCCGGGGCCAAGGCGTTCAAGGCCTATCTCGGCACCTATAACCAGCTCAAGTTCGCGATCGTCACGGTCATGGCTGTCCTTGGACTGGCGTACGTCATGAACTCCTCGGGTCAGACGGCGACACTGGGCATCTGGATGGCCAGCATCGGCAGTGCCTTCGCGATCCTCTCCCCGGTCCTGGGTTGGTTGGGCGTGGCGGTTACCGGCTCGGACACCTCGTCGAACTCCCTGTTCGGTGCGTTACAGGTCTCGGCAGCCAATCAGGTCGGGCTCAGCCCGACCCTGATGGCGGCAGCCAACTCCTCCGGAGGCGTGCTCGGCAAGATGGTTTCGCCGCAGAACCTCGCGATCGCTGCCGCTGCGGTGGGCATGTCCGGCAAGGAGGGCGACATCTTCCGCAAGGTCATCGGATGGAGTCTGGGCCTTCTTCTCGTGATGTGCGTTCTGGTCTTCCTGCAGTCAACACCCGTCCTTTCCTGGATGCTGCCCTAACGACCCATGGCTGGCTATCGGGCAAACACTGCGACCCGGCTCGCCGGGTGAGCATGGAGTGCAATCTTATGGTCTGATCAGAGCAATGGATTGACCGTTTTGTAGAGTTTTCAACTGTCGAGTTCTCAGCAAATACATCTTCTGATGGACCTTGGGGGTCACATGGCCGATCCGACCAGGAATCTGCCAGACGTGGCTGCCTCTGAGTCCATCCACGGCAGGCGGACCGATGAATGGGTGCCTGTGTCGCGCGTTCGGACCTACGAACTGGTGTTGGAATGCATTAGAGACACGGATCGTCACCGGCGCACTGCGCGCCGGCGAACGACTGTCGCCAGAGCGAGAGCTCGCGGAGCTGCTCGGGGTGAGCCGCCCGGGCGTGCGGGAAGCACTGCGCGTCCTTGAAGCACAGGGAGCCGTGCGGTCACAGGTCGGCAAAGGTCCCGACTCCGGTACGACGATCGATCGCGTGCCCAGCGACGCCCTGGCTCGACTCCTGCGCCTGCACGTGGCCCTGGGGCCGCTCCCGATCGAGGACGTCGTCGACACGCGGGTGGCGCTCGAGAGAGCCAGCGTGGTCCTCGCCTGTCGCAACGCCCAGCCGCAGGACCTTGCGCGTATGCGGGAAAGGCTCATGGCGATGGACGAACCGGAGNTCGACCGGGAGACGTTCGACCAGCTCGATACGGACTTCCACGTGGCGCTCGCCGATGCAGGCGGCAACCNCCTGATGTCGGANGTAACCCGCGCCATACGTGAGTCGGTGCGGATGCCAATCCTGGCCGCCATGACAGCCATGNCGGAGACCGGGAAACAAGGCTGGCCCCGCATACGGGACGGCCTGCGAGCCGACCACCACGCAATCTTCANCGCCGTCGAAGCCAGTCAGGCCGACCAGGCCGCCNACCGAACGGAGGCCCACATCCGCGCCTTCTCCGTCCGCATGACCACGGCAACATGACGGGTTCTTGGCGTCAGGGCATCCGCTCGTATGCCGGGAGGGTGAGAAACTCGGCGAAGTCGTCGGCGATCGCGACGTCCACGAAGGTGGCGCGCGCCTGCGCGTAGTCGGCTGCCCGGGCAGCTTGGCGATCTCCTCGTCAACGATGCGCTCGACCAGCTCGCGGCTCACCACCTGGGCGGTGTCGGCGAGGACGATGTCGTTGTGCAGCCACTGCCACACCTGCGAGCGCGAGATCTCCGCTGTGGCCGTGTCCTCCATGAGGTTGAAGATGGCCACCGCTCCGGTTCCGTGCAACCAGGACGCAAGGTACTGGATACCGACGCTGACGTTGTTGCGAAGCCCGGCCTCGGTCACCTCGCCGGGCGTCGCGGCGACGTCCAGCAGCCGTTCGGCGGTGACGTGAACGTCCTCGCGAAGCTTGTCGAACTGGTTGGGTCGCCCTTCGAGCACCGCGGTGAACGCCGCCTTTGCACACCTCAACCATGCCGGGGTGCGCGACCCACGATCCGTCGAACCCCGCGCCGGCCTCGCGGGCCTTGTCCTCCTCGACCTTGCCGAAGGCAGCCTCGTTGACCACTGGGTCCCTGCTGGGAATGAAGGCGGCCATGCCACCGATGGCATGTGCGCCACGCTTGTGGCAGGAGGCCACGAGCAGCTCGGAGTAGGCGTGCATGAAAGGCACCGTCATCGTGACCTGGGCGCGGTCCGGCAGCAGGAACTCCCGTCCGCGGGTCCGGAACTTCTTGATGACGCTGAAGATGTAGTCCCAGCGACNGGCGTTGAGCCCCGAGGAGTGCTCCCGCAGCTCGTAGAGGATCTCTTCCATCTCGAACGCGGCCGGGTAGGTCTCGATCAGGACCGTGGCGCGAATGGTGCCAGCAGGGATGCCGAGGGCTTCCTGGGCATAGACGAACACGTCGTTCCAGAGCCGCGCCTCAAGATGGCTCTCCAGCTTGGCCAGATAGAAGTACGGGCCCCTTTACCCGCGTCGATCTGTCGCTGGGCGCAGTGGAAGAAGTAGAGACCGAAGTCGACCAGGCTGCCCGACATCGGCGCTCCGTCCACGACGATGTGTTTCTCGGGCAGGTGCCAGCCGCGCGGCCGCACGACGATCGTGGCGAGGTCCTCGCCGAGCGCATAGGACTTGCCCTCGGGCGAGGCGAAGTCGATGGTGCCGTCGAGGGAGTCGCGCAGGTTGAGCTGACCCACGACGACGTTGGCCCACGCGGGGGTGGACGCGTCCTCCATGTCGGCCAACCAGACCTTGGCGCCGCAGTTGAGGGCGTTGATGGTCATCTTGCGGTCGGTCGGTCCGGTGATCTCGACGCGACGGTCGACCAGGCCGGGCGCCGGTGAGGCAACCTGCCGGTCGGCGTCGCGGATCTTCTGTGTCTCGGGCAGGAAGTCGAGCGTGCCTCTGGCTGCCAGCTCCTGGTATCGGTCCTGGCGGGTCTGGAGCGGCTCCAGCCGACGAAGGTCAAAGGTCCGATGGAGATCAGCGAGGAGGCCGGTGCGGTGAGCACTTCGTCGTACCGCTGGCCGCTTTCGCCGGTGATCTGCGCACCGTCGGGGCTCGTCATTGATGCTCCTCGCGTATTTGTTCCCGCACTCGAAAAGGGGGTTCCGCTGTCCCAGCGAGACTAGGGCAGGCGAGATGGACGAGGTCATTGGGGTTCTTCAGCAACGGTCGTTTTTCCTCCGGTCCAGCCACGGGGCCACTTCGTTTGGCGGGATGGGGTGGATGTTGCCTGCGCCAGGTCGATGACGATGGCTGCTGCGAGGCGAGGGTGCCCGAACGAGTAGGATAATCGGGGTGAGTGACTTAAATAGAGTCAAGCTGTCCACCGCCGCCGTGCAGCCGGTACGTCTGGCCTATGGCGAGACCGGGCTGATCATCGAGGTCGACCCGGAGTGCACCACCGTTGTGACACCGGTGCACCGCGCCGGTGCCCCGGACGTCGCGGTGACGCTGCGCGGGGCACTTCAACACCCGGTTGCCGGTCCGCCATTGCGTGACGTCGTCCGCACAGGCCAGCAGATCGCGGTGTCGATGTGCGATGTGACCCGTCCGCAGCCGCGCGAGGCGATGATCCGGGCATTGCTGGCCGAGCTCGAGGGCATCTCCAGCCGCGACGACTTCACGGTGCTGGTTGCCACCGGCACCCACCGCGTCAACACCGACGCTGAGTTGCGCGCCATGCTGGGTGACGAGCTCGTCGACACGATACGGATCATCAATCACGATGCCCGTGACCCGTCGATGCTCACTTGGTGTGGGAAGCTCGGCAACGGCGTTCCCGTCTGGCTGAACCGGCACTGGGTCGAGGCGGACGTGCGGATCACGACGGGATTCGTCGAGCCGCACTTCTTCGCCGGCTTCTCCGGCGGCCCGAAGTTGGTTGCCCCGGGCCTGGCCGGCCTGGAGACCGTGCTGACCCTGCACGACGCGGCACGGATCGGTAGCGACCGGGCAACGTGGGCGGTCTGCGAGGGCAATCCTGTGCATGATGACGTGCGGGCGATCGCCACCGGAACGGGCGTCGATTTCGCCTTCGACGTCCTGCTCAACGCCGAGCAACAGGTGGTTTCGGCATTCGGCGGCGAGATTCTCNCGATGCANGCCGCTGCCCGTGACGAGGCGCGTGCGATATCCATGCGTCCGGTTGATCAGCTCTTCGATGTGGTGGTCACCAGCAACTCCGGCTATCCGCTGGACCAGAACCTCTACCAAGCGGTCAAGGGCATGTCGGCAGCAGCCACGATCGTCAAGCCCGGCGGGCTGATCATCTGCGCAGCCGAGTGCCGCGATGGGTTCCCCGACTACGGCTCGTTCCGTGAGGTGCTGTCTTCAGCCGACACCCCTCAGGCGCTGCTCGATTCGATCTCCGCCCGCGAGCACACCGTGCCCGACCAGTGGGAGGTTCAGGTGCTGGCTAGGGTGCAGACGCTCGCCCGGGTCGGGGTCCACAGTGACTACCTCGACGATGCCGCACTGCGCTCTGCCAACCTGTTCGCGGTGCCGGATATCTCGGCGGCGATTGCGGCAGAACTTGCCGCCGTGGGACCCGATGCCAGGGTCTGCGTGCTGCCCGAAGGTCCGCAGACGATTCCCTACGTCACGAGCGACGTCCTTGCGTGATACGCGTTCTGGCCGTCCCCGACAGGTTCCACGGTACCGCAACCGCTGAACAGGTCTGCGCTGCGATCGCGGTGGCGCCCGGGTGCCTGGCGACACTGGCCCAGCGAGGATACTGAACGCATGAGCGTTGAACTGGACCGGCTGCTCGGCCGGCTGGCCGACGAGAAGCGGTTGCTGACCGCCTACTCGGGAGGCGCCGATTCGGCGCTACTCGCCTACGCCGCACACCAGGTCCTCGGCTCGCGGGCCATCGCAGTGACCGCGGTGTCGGCCAGCCTGCCCTCACGCGAACGCCGGTCCGCCTGCGACTTCGCCCGCGAGCACGGCATGGCACACGTCGAGGTCTGTACCGACGAACTCGACCGAGACGAGTACGTCGCCAACACTGACAACCGCTGCTTTCACTGTAAGTCCGCACTCTTCGACGTCCTCGGTCCGCTTGCGGCGATGATGAACGCATCCATGGCCCTCGGTACCAACCTCGACGACCTCGGCGACCATCGTCCGGGCCAGGTGGCGGCCACCTCGCGCGGCGCGGTATTCCCGCTGGTCGACGCCGGCCTGAGCAAGGCCAACGTGCGGGCGATCAGCGCCGAGCTCGGACTGCGCACCGCCGACAAGCCGGCGGCGGCTTGCCTGTCGTCCCGGATCGCCTATGGCGACGAGGTGACCACTGAGCTGCTCTCACGTATCGAACGCGCTGAGGTCGTTCTCGCCGACCTTGGATTCGCCCCGGCTCGGGTGCGTGCCCATGCAGACGGGACGGTGGCCCGGATCGAGCTCGACGCCACTCAGCTGGACGAGGCCATCCTGCGGCGCGCCGAGCTGGTCGCGGCGGTTTGCGCCACGGGGTTCACGTTCTGCGCGCTCGACCTCGCCGGCTTTCGCAGCGGAAGTATGAATGCCTTGCTGCAGCTGACAGTGCTGCGCTCGTGACTGAGTCCGCGGAGTCGGTCAGGCTCGGGTTCGCGACCGTCGATGTCGACCGCGAGCATCGCCAGGGGCTGCCGGAGGTGGCGTACGGTTCCGGCAAATCCGCAGTCGAGATCGCGGCGATCGTGTCGGTGCTGTTGGAGCTGTCGGCCGGTCCCGTGCTGGTGACCCGCGTTGATCCTGGCGAGGCTGCCGTCGTTCAGGCGTCGGTCGGCTCGGGTTCCTACGACGAGGCCGCCCGGTTGCTTGTGTGGCGGCCGTCCCCTGACCTTGGTTTTCGGGCCGCGGTGGTGACCGCCGGCACATCGGACGGTGCGGTTGCGGACGAGGCATCAGCGATCGCTCGCGCGATCGGGCTCGAGGTCGCTGACATCCGAGATGTAGGCGTCGCCGGGCTGCACCGGCTGCTCGAGCGTGTCGAGGAGCTGCGGGCGGTTGACGTCGTCGTGGTGGTAGCCGGCATGGAGGGCGCGCTGGCCAGCGTCGTAGGCGGTTTGGTCGCGGTGCCCGTCATCGCCGTCCCCACCTCGACCGGATACGGTGCCGCATTTGAAGGCGTCACGGCACTGTTGGCTATGTTGTCCTCGTGCGCCGCGGGCGTCACCGTCGTCAACATCGACTCGGGCTTCGGTGCGGCGATGGCGGCCTACCGGCTCACCCGCACCCGGACCGCCCGGTGATTCTCTGGCTGAACCCGACCGCGGGGCTGTCGGGCGACATGCTGCTCGGTGCGTTGCTCGATCTCGGTGCGCCGCTGGATGCTGTGCGAGCAGCGATTGCGAGCACCGGCGTGTAGGGGTGGTCCGTGGAACCGATCCGTGTGCAGCGGCAGGGTATTCGCGCGCTGCACGCTCAGGTTGCGGTGACCGACTCGGCCAGTGAGCGTTCTGCCGCCGAACTGATTGAGCTGGTCTCCGGAGCGCAACCTGAGCCGGTGGGCGCCGTCGCGAGGGCCGCCGTGCTCTCCCTGGCGGAGGTCGAAGCAGACATCCACGGCATGTCGATCGACGAGGTGCACCTGCACGAGCTCGGCGGCATCGACACCGTCGTCGACACGGTGGGCGTGGCTGCTGCCGCCCATGCGCTGGGTCTCAGCTCGGTGTGGTCAACGCCGCTGCGGCTTGGTCACGGGCAGACAATGTCGGCGCATGGCATGTTGCCGGTGCCTGCTCCTGCCACGCTCGCGCTGCTGGCCGGTGTTCCCATCGTGGGGGTGCCCGGGGGATCGGAGACGGTGACACCCACCGGTGCCGCCCTGTTGGCTGCGTTGGGATGCCGCTATGGCGAGATTCCGGCGATGACGCTCGCGCGGACCGGCTACGGGGCGGGCACGCGTGA
>JGI24129J20441_1000584_pt1 | contig 11411 bp, 10 predicted proteins | sample BarGraNGADG00211_FD_20441 | JGI IMG/M metagenome (IMG submission 20441) | reverse complement strand
GGGGCGTGATCGGCGGCGACGGCCCGTTCTGCCGCAAGCCAAGTCCCGACGGCCTGTTGCACCTGATCGCCGACGAGGGCGCCGATCCCGCCCACACCCTGATGGTGGGCGATTCCACGGTGGATCTCCTTGCCGCCCAGGCCGCCGGCACCCGGGCGTGCATCGTCCGCTACGGGTTCGGCTTCGCGGGCTTCGATCGCCAGTACCTCCACGGCGACGAGGTGTTCGTCGATCGTCCATCTGAGATCGCCGCCCTCGTCCTGGGGCGCCGACATGCAGGTTGACCAGGCGGCGTGGTCGGGCGACGGCGACTTCACGATCAGGCTGATTGCGGCGCTGCAGCAGATCGACGAGGTTGTCTACCTCCGGGTCGAGGACGCCCCAGCCAGCCGATCGGGCGCGGGCTACAACCTGCTGGCCAATGAACTCTACGTCGTGTTTGCGACCGAGCCCAGGCCCGTCGTTGAGCGCTGGCTCGGCATCCTCCCGTGTACCCGGCTGGTCGAGGCACCGACCCTGACGCTTCCCGGTCTGGAATCGAGGCTGGCGGACCTCGAGGGCATCGGCCAGGCCGACTACGTCGATGGCGGGATGGTGCAGTACCTCCGGACTGAACGGGTCGTCCCGCCGTACCAGACCCGCGGCTACAAACTCGTGGAACTGGTCCGCATCTACGAAGTGCGACCAGTCGGCCCAGGCGCGGAAGCTAAAGGCGCCAACCCATCTGACCGACACTGAGTGAGAGAGGCCGTGCGCGGTGGCGCGGCCAGCGGCCGTGGCGCAAGGAGAGCCACTCACTTGGTCAACTCGCTCTTGACTGCCATCGTCCGGGCGGATGGCGACGCGCTGGTCATGCACGTCGGGGAACAACCCTACGTGGTGGCGCCGGCAGGACCGGTGGAACTGTCAGCGCGCCCGCTCACGCTCGAAGCCGTGGCGGGAATGCTCGGGCAGTTGCTGCCAGCCGGCAGCCGACGCGCGCTCGATGAGCTGGGAGCGGTCGAGCACGAGTTACCCACGTCGAGTGCAGCCGACGGGGAGCGATTCACGGTTGTGGCGGCCCGTGGCGGCGACGACATCTGGATTGAAATCCGTCGTCACCGCGGGATGCACGTCGATGTTCCGCTCGAGCTTCCTGCCAGGCCAGGTGCTGAACCGACGACCACCCCATCAACCGAACCGCTGGCTGTCGCTGCCGCGCCATCGATGGAAGTGGAAGTGCCCCTCGACCTGGCGGACTCGTTCGATCTTCCCGACGGTCAGCCTGAGACGGTTGCCGTCCCCGCGGTGGTCGCGGCGCTCGCGCCGCCGGCCCCCCGAGCGTCCGACGCTCGTCGCTCCCATTGCTCCTCCGACCGACCAGCGTCCTGTCCCGCGTCCCGAGCGCGTCGAGGACCCGGCGATCGTGGCCGAGACGCTGGCACTGGTCCTCCCGTCCCCTGCGCTCGAGCGGTTTGCCGCTATCCGGTCGGCCCGCTTGGTAGAAACCGCTGCTCCTTCTGCACCACACGCCATGACTGAATACTCCGATCAGACACAAAGTGAATCGAGCCAGGCCGTCGTGCTTCCGCTCGCCCGCAATCCCATCCGGCCCGAGGCGCCGGCCCGCCCGACGCCGCCGCCCCGCATTGCCGGGCTGGACCGGCTGTTGAGGCTGGCGGCTGCGCGCGGCGCAAACACGCTCTACCTGATGTCGAGCGGGCGGCCGTCGATCCGGGTGGACGGCGAAATTGCCGCCCTCGATGGCGAACCGCTGCTGGCCGCGCCGGAGGTGGAGTCGCTGCTCCTCGACCTCGCGCCCGAGAGAAACCGCGAGGCGCTGAGGAACGGCGAGGGTACGGAATGGATGTCCGACGTGCCGGAGGTGGGGCGGTTCCGCTGCCAGAGCTTCCGCGACCACCGGGGCCCTGGCGGGATCTTCCGCATGATCTCGACGCGGCCCGCCACGGTGGACCAGCTCGGGCTGTCGCGCGAGATCCAGGCGCTCTGCGCCGAACCTGAAGGCCTCGTCCTGGTGGCCGGGCCGCGCTCGAGCGGGAAGTCTACGCTCATCTCGGCGTTCGTCGATCTCATCAACCGTGCCCGCAACGACTACGTGGTCACGATCGAAAGCCAGATCATGTGCGCGCACGAGAGCCGCGGCTGCCTGATCAGCCAGCGCGAGGTGAGGGGCAGCGACGAGGAACTTGCCGCCGTGGTGCGCGCTGCGCTCCGCGAGAACCCGGACGTGCTGGTCATCGAAGACCTGCGGTCTCCGAAGGTGGTGGCCCTTGCGCTCGAGGCGATGGAGTCGGGCCACCTCGTGATTGGCGCGGTCTCCGCGCACACCACGACGATGGCAATCGGGCGCATCCTGGATCGGTTCCCACCCGAGCGGCGCGACCACGTACAGCTGATGCTGGCCGAGGGGCTCCGTGGCGTGGTGTCGCAGGTCCTGCTGCGGAAAACGGGCGGCGGGCGAGTGGCCGCGCGCGAGGTGCTGCTCAACACTTCGGCGATCGCCAGCCTCATCGCGGAAGGACGAATCAGTCAACTGCCGCTCGCGCTCGACAGCGGGCGGAAGCACGGCATGGTCCCGCTCAACGACGCCCTGGCCGGCTTCGTCCAGAGCGGTATCGTGGACGTGAAGGACGCCTACCGGAAGGCGTTTGAACGCCAGGCCTTCCTGGCGGTGCTGCGCCGCGAAGGCATAGACACCTCGTTTGTCGAGCGCCTGGCCTGACAAGACTCAGGAGCTATCGTTCCACCAGCATCCCGATCTGCGACAGGAGGAAGTCGAGGACGTGTTCGTCCGTCACGCTGCTGATCGGCGCCTCCGGCCGCAGCAACCCCTCGCTCGTCGTGACGTTCCGACCGCGCGAGCGGTTGGCGCGCGTGGCGATCTTCGGTGGATCGAGCGACGTGTCGAGCCAGACCTCGACGTAGTCCTCGCCGTGACGTTCCGAGACAAGGCGCACGCCGTCGGCCGGCGTGAACACCGTGAAGCCTTGGCCCTCGGCCTTGGCCACGTTGGCGACCATGCGGAAGACCGGCGTCGCCACGTCCCGCAGGAACGCGGAGTACGCCGTCGCCGCCAAGTCCGCCCGCGTCCGCCGTTCCGTCGTCACCGTCCGGGCCTGCTCGAGCGCCTGGCGCAGTCGTCGCCTGATGTCGGAGGTTTCCATATCTGTCAGCATCGTACAATGGATCGAGCCACTCCCGCCGAGCCTCTTTGGTTCCGGCCCGATCGGGTTATGCGGGAGGTGGCGCGATGGCGATCACGGTTATGTCAGGTTTCTGTAATCGCGTGCAATCGCGACCAGGTCTGTCACGAGGGCGTACGCCGTTTGGGTCAGCCCCCCGCCCAGCTGCACGACGGCGAACTCGCCGAGCAGGTCGGTCTCGAGCAGCAGCGCGTTTTGCTGACCGCCCAGCGTCGCGAACAGGTGGTCGGCAGGAAGTTCCTCGACGCCCACCCGCACGACGACACGGCCTTCGCGCCGTTCACCCCGCGCAACCAGCTTCATCCGGCGGCCCAGGTTCACGGCAGCCCTGACGTGTGCGCCCGTAAGGTGACCGATGCCCGTCCGCTCCACCTGCTGCGGCGTCATCCTCGCGCCCATCAGGACGTTTGCCAGGGCTGACGCCTTGGCCGCGGCGTCCCATCCGTCCACGTCGAGCGACGCGTCGGCCTCCGCGATGCCCGCCGCCTGCATCTCGGCCAGCGACGCTCCGAACTCGCGGCCGTTCTCCATCGCGGTGACGATGAAGTTCGTCGTGCTGTTGACCACGCCGCTGAACCCGTTGATCGTCACCGCCGGCAGCGTCTGGCGGACCATGTTGAAGATCGGGATGCCGTCCATCACCGCGCCCTCGAACAGGAAGCCGCGGCCCGCCGTCCTCGCGAGGCTGTTGAGTTCGGCATACGCGAACGCCACCGGCCCCTTGTTCGCGGTGATGACATGCGCGCCGGCGCGGAGCCCCGCGCGCACGTGATCGACGCCCGGCTGCCCGGCGCCGATGTCGAGCAGCGTCGTTTCGACGACGACGATCGGGCGAGTGCTTCCGGCCTCTCGCGCGGCCTCTGCCACCTGTTCGATCAGCTGGACACCTGACGGGACTGGCGCGCCGCGCTTTCTTCCGGCCCATTCCGGCGCCTCGATGGCCTCGAGCGACTGGCCTCGCTCAACGAGGTCCAGCGAGCGCGCGACGTCCAGGCCGCGCAGGTCCCGGGCGCTGCCATGCCGCGCTGTCGCGATGCCAACCACGCGCCAGTCGGCCAGGTGAGCGTCGCGGAGCTCGGAAGCGCGTTCCTCCAGCAGGCGGACGAACCGTCGCCCCACGTTGCCAAAACCGACCAGGACGAGATCTGGAGAGAACATATCAGGCTCCAGGCCGGCCGCCTTCCGACCAGTCAGCGCAAGACCCGACCCTTCAGCGTGAGCTCAGACCCCTGAGCGTGAGTTCCGACCCGTCAGCGTCAGTTCCGACCTGGAGGATACTCTCGAGCCGGGAGAGGCCTTCGAACAGATCGTGCGCGGGGCCGCCAAAGCCAATCCTCAGGTATCCATCCATCCCGAAGTGATCCCCCGGCACCATCAACACACTCTTTTCCTCGCGCAGTCGCGTCGTCAGAGTCGTCGAGTTGACCGGTCTGTGGTAGCGCGCGTAGACAATGGCGCCCGCTTCAGGGGGCGCGAACGAGAAGAGTCTCGAGCGCTGTGACAGCCAGGTGGCCAGCGCGGGCAGGTTGGCGTTCAGGATGCCCCGGGTGCGCTCCAGGAGGCGTGCGCGGCGCGAGGGTAACAGCGCCAGCGCGGCCAGGCGGTCGTTGACCGCGCCAGGAGCGATGCTCGTGTAGTCGTGGTAGGCCCACGTGTTCGCCACGAACGACGGCGGCCCGACCACCCAGCCGATGCGCAGGCCAGGCAGCCCATACGCCTTCGACAGTCCGCTGGTGACAATCGCGCGATCGTAGCGACCCCAGATCGACGGCGTCTCGTGGCCATCGAGCTCGGCGCCGCGGTAGATCTCGTCCGACAGCACCCATGTGCCGTGTCGCCCCGCTTCGTGGCAGATGGCGTCGAGTGTCGCGCCGTCGAAGCACGCGCCCGTCGGGTTGTTGGGATTGCACAGGAGCAGCAGTCTCGTGCGGGGCGTGAGCAGCGAGCGGAGCTGATCGACATCCGGCCGCCAGCGGCCGTCGCGTTCGCGCAGAGGCCACTCGAGCACCGTGCCGGCAAACGCGCGCGCGAGGCCCCACGTCTGCATGTAGTTCGGCGCCATCATCACCACCTCGTCGCCCGGCTCGAGCAGGCTCCAGGTGGAACAGAAGTTCGCCTCCGAGCCGCCGTTGGTCACGTGGACGTGGTCTGGCGTGGCACCGGGGTACATCGCGGCGATCGCGGACCGCAGCGGGATCGTCCCGTTGGTCTGCGGGTAGCCGAGCCCGACCTGGAGCAGGCTGTCGCGGTCATCCTGTTCGTCCACCAGCTCGCCCAGCGTGAGCGGGTGCACGCCGCTTTCCGACAGGTTGATCTCGACCTGGTTCTCCCAGGTGGACTGCATCCGTTCCATCTCGAAAGGCAGGATCTTCACATGGTCCTCCGGCGCGGCCATGAACCGCAACGCTGTGTACGGTATATGCTACCCCGATGCTGACCTCGGTTGACACCGTTCTCTTCGATCTCGATGGCACGCTGGTCGATACGATCCCGCTCATCTTCGTCTGCTACGAGCATACGCTCGCGGCGCACCTGCCCGGGTACGACCCAGGCCGTCGCGTCATCATCGCGAATCTGGGCCGCTCCCTCAACGACATCCTGTTCGATTTCGCGGCGGCGGCCGGAGTGAACGATCCGGCGGCGATGTCGCGCACGATGCTACACACCTACCGGTCGTTCCAGCGCGTGAACATGGATCGCCTGATCCGGCCGTACGACGGGATGCGCGAGGCGCTGGCCGGCTTGCGCGATCGCGGGCTCACGCTGGGCGTGGTGACGAGCAAGGTGGAGTGGGCCGCTCGGGAGTGCTACGAGCATTACGGCCTGGACGAGTTCTTCTCGGTGCAGGTGTTCCACGACGACACCGAGCGTCACAAGCCAGATCCAGAGCCGCTGCTGCTCGCGGCGTCCAAGGGTGGGCTGATGGTCGGGCGCACGGTCTACGTCGGTGACAGCATCCACGACATGGCGGCCGGCCGGGCCGCTGGGATGCAGACGATTGGCGTGCTCTGGGGACCGTCGGAGCGGGAAGAACTGCTGCAGGCTGGCGCCGACGAACTGGCGGTCACGCCGGCGGATCTGGTTGCGATCGTGCAGCGTTAGGGCGATGGCAGTTGCCGCTAGAACCTGGTCCTCCAGCCTACCGACAGATTCCGCCCGGGGGCGTCGATACCCCAGGCGATGCCGCGGTAGTTCTCGTCGCCGACATTCTCGAAATCAATCGTCAGCTCGTGGCGGGTGCCGATCCGGATTCCGCCCCTGAAGCCGACCGTGACGTACCCGGGCACCTCGGTGAACAACGGCGCGGAGTCGAGCGTTCCCAGCACCCGGCTCTGCACCTGCGCCAGCGTCTCGCCCGTGGCAATCAGGATGTCGTCCGCGTTGCCCGCGATCCCATCCGCGCCCGACGTCACCCAGCCCCTGGCCGTAGCGCCGTAGTAGAAGAAGTTCTTGATGTTGGTCCGCGTCCGGGTCGCGCCCGTGCGCCGATCTTCGAGGTCCAGCGTCGAGAGCCGATCCTGGCGCGCCGCGATGTGCAGGTAGGGTTCCGCCCACCACCGGCCAGACGGCGCCAGGTATCGCAGCTTCACGTATCCATCCGGCGCCGGCGTGCCGCCTTCGATGTTCGGCGGCGCCGCGGTCGTCTTGTCCGCGGCGTGCAGATACGTGAACACGGTGTGCAGCGACCACGCGCGCGACGCCTTCCATTCCGCCGTGTGCTCGAAACCGTAGATGCGCGCGTCGCCGAAGTTGGTCCGCACGAGCACCGGTGACGAGCTGGCGGCGACGTAGACGACGCCGTTCGCGTTCTGTGAGGTGATCGCCTGGTCGCCCAGCGTCTTGCCCACGGCTCCCTGCGGCAGGATCAATGCCTGGTACGCGACGTTGTCGTAGACGTCGTTGATGAACGCGAAGAAATCGGTGCTGAACGACTTCACGCGGTAATGAATGCCGCCTTCATAAGAAAGGCTCGTTTCCGGCTGCACCGGCTCGACGGGCTGGGCCGTCGAGACCGCGTTCGCACCGGCCGTCGATCCCACCGTGGCGTTCATGCCAGCCACGCCCGACGCAGACACCTGGAAGCCCGACCCGGTCAGCCCCACGGTGCCGAGGTCCGTGATGTGCGGCGCGCGGAATCCGCGGCTGATGTTCCCGGTGAAACTCAGGCCCTCGACGCCCGGCGTCACGACCACGCCGGCCCGGAACGTGCCATTCGACACGGTCTGCGAATCGTCCGGCCAGAGCGGCTTGCCGTTCACCAGCGGGCTGTCTGAGGCGAGCGATTCGTACGACGCACCGCTGTAGCGCGCGCTCAGCATCACCTGCAGGCGGCCGGGGATCGCCTCGAGAACATCCTGGACGAAGCCCGCGCCGCTGCGGTAGCCGGCGTTGTCCGGCACCCGGCCGCGTCTCACCGCGACAGCCCCGTTGACCGGGTTGTACGAGTAAGACGGCGCGTGGATGCGTTCGGGATAGAACTCGCCGCCGATCAGCAGGTCCTGGCGGTTTCCGATTCGCTTGGTCACCTGCGCCTGGAAGCCGTTCACGTTGGTCCGCTCGAATTCGTGAGTGATCGACGCCTTCGTGTTGCCGTTTCCGCCCTGGTTCACCCGCTCCTCCCGCTGCGAGTTGTACGAGTAGGTCGCCGTGAGCTGATCGAACCAGCCGAGGCCCACCCGCTGGTACTTCGCGTAGAAGAAGTCGAGCATCAGGTTCCGGAGGTCGGCGATCAGGTTGCCGTCGCCACCCAGCAACTGGTCGTACCGCTTCCCATCGTCCTGCTGCGAGCGGCTGTAATAGAGCATCACCTGCTGGTTGGCTGTGGGCGCCCAGTTGATGCGGAGCATCCCGCCGTACTGTGTGAAGCCGGTGTCGGGCAGCTGCTCGGGCATCAGGCGGTCAGACGAGAGGCCGAGGAAGCGGGTCACAGCGGCATGCGAGTCTATGCCTTTGCCGGGACGCAGATCGTTGATGCGGCGTGCCGCGACGTTTGCGAAGATGCCGAACTGGCCGGCCCGATAGCCGGCTGCGAGGTTGGCGCCGGCGTTGCTGTCGGCCGTTCCCCCCCTGGCCGAGAACAATCCGTGCCAGGCCCGGTCGCCGCCGCCCGCGAACGACGGCACCTGGGAGAGGAACTGCACGCTGCCGCCAATCGCGTCGCTGCCGTACTGCGCGGAGTTCGGTCCGCGCAGCACCTCGACGGCCTGCAGGCTGGTGGGTTCGATCAGATCGAGAAACGTGTTGACGCCGCCACGGGCCGATGCCGTGGAGTAGCGGACGCCGTCCACGAACACGCTCACCTTGTTGCCCGTGAGCCCGCGAACGTAGATGCCGGCCATGGTGGGGCTCGTCCGCAGCAGGTGAACGCCAGTCTGCTCCGCCACGGCCTGCGCCACGATTTCCTTGGTGTGTTTCTCGATCTCGGCCGCGTCGATCACCGTCACCGCCTGCGCGATGGCCGCCGTGTCCTGCACGACCCCTCGCGTCGCCGTCACGCTGACCGTCGCGCGCACCCCCTCCGGTGAGATCGTCACTGACACGCCTTCGGTGCCCCCGTCGCCGGGTGCCACCGCCAGGCGCGTCTCCGCGAAACCGGGCGCCACGACGATGAGCAGGTAGCGGCCTGGCCGGACCGACGCGAAGTCGAATCGGCCGGACTCGTTGGTCTTTGTCACAGCGACAATCGCCTGCTCCGCGGTGAGCAGCGAGACGGCGGCCCCGACGACCACGCCGCCGCTGCCGTCGCGAACCACTCCGTTGATTCCCCGGTCCGCCGCGCGCGCACCAGGAGCGGACGCGAGGAGCGCGCAAACGAGAAAAATAAGGGCCAACGAAACGCGAAACATCAGCCAACTCCTGACAAAATGGTATTTGTGGGGTATGCGACTGCGGATCGTGCCGACAATGGTTCGGCACAGTATCGGCCGAAGAGCGAACTACTACCAGCGGTCGTAGACCGGCCGACGACGCGTTCGCCCCGTCCGGGCCCCGTGATTTGTTAAGATTCTTCCCATGGGAGCAGCCAGCAACCCGGCGGACGTGAGTCTCTCGGCCGACGAAGTGCGCCGCTACAGCCGTCACCTGCTGTTGCCCGAGGTCGGCCTGGAAGGGCAGCGGGCGCTGAAGGCGGCGCGCGTGCTGTGCGTGGGCGCAGGGGGATTGGGGTCGCCGGTGTCGATGTACCTCGCCGCGGCGGGCGTGGGCACCATCGGCATCGTGGACAACGACGTCGTGGACTACAGCAACCTGCAGCGCCAGCTCCTGCACATGACCTGCGATGTCGGCCGGCCAAAGGTCGTGTCGGCAGGCGAGCGGCTGAAGGCGATCAACCCCGAGGTGCGCGTCGAGGCGCACCAGGTCGTCCTGTCGTCGGCGAATGCGCTCGACCTGTTCTCGCGCTACGACCTGGTGGTCGATGGCACGGACAACTTCCCGACACGCTACCTCGTCAACGACGCCTGCGTGCTGACCCGCCGGCCGTACGTCTACGGGAGCATCTTCCGCTTCGAAGGACAGGCGTCGATTTTCGCCGCGGAGAACGGCCCCTGCTATCGCTGCTTGTATCCCGAGCCGCCGCCGCCAGGTCTCGTTCCCAGCTGCGCGGAAGGTGGCGTGCTCGGGGTGCTCCCGGGCATCATCGGCACTGTTCAGGCAACCGAGGCGCTCAAGCTGATCGTCAAGGCGGGCGAGTCGCTTGTGGGCCGCCTGCTCATTCTCGACGCGCTGCGCATGCGGTTCCGCGAAGTGCGGCTTCGCCGCGATCCGGAATGCCCGGCGTGCGGCGACCGCCCGACGATTCACGAGCTGCAGGACTACGAGCAGTTCTGCGGAATGAGGCCACCCGTCGAACCGGCCGCAGAGGGAGACTTCGACATTTCGGCCGAGGAGTTGAAGCAGGTGCTTGAGGGTCGACAGCAGCCGGTCCTGCTCGATGTTCGCGAGCCCATGGAGTTCCAGATCAACCGGCTTCCCGGCGCCGTCCTGATTCCGCTGGGCGATCTTCCCGCTACCGTCGGCGACCTCGACGCCACCCGCGACCTTGTCGTCTACTGCCATCACGGCATCAGGAGCGTTCGCGCGGTCGAGTTCCTCCGCGGGGCCGGCTTCCGCGCCCGCAACCTCAAGGGGGGCATTGCCGCCTGGACCGACCATGTCGACCCCACGATGCTGCGCTACTGAGGCGTCCCTTGATCTTCCCGCCTAAGCCTTGTAAAATACGACTCTAGAGGTCGTATATAAGGTAGAGCCTATGCTCAGGTTGTCAAAGAAGGCCGACTACGCCTTGATCGCCATGAAACACCTCACCCTGCGTGACGGGCAGGGGTCATCGAGCGCCCGCGAAATTGCGGAGCAATTCTCGATTCCCGTCGAGTTGATGGCGAAGGTGCTACAGCGACTGGCGCGCTGGGGCCTGCTTTCGTCCCAGCAGGGGGCTCGGGGCGGCTACCAGCTGGCGCGCGGATCGGAGACCATCTCGGTCGCCGACGTCATCCAGGCGATTGACGGCCCGCTGACGGTCACCGCCTGCTCGGCCCACAACGAGCGCTGCGGGCAGTTCGCCACTTGCAACGTGCGCGACCCGCTGTGGAAGATCCGCGAGCGCATCGTCACGGCGCTTTCGACGTGCAGCGTCTCCGAAATGGCGTCCGAGAGTCCCCTGGCCGTTGCAGAGGCGCCGGTCGCTCACGAGGTCGGCCAGACCCACGCCGGGTAGGTGAAGTCATGCTGAGATTTCCGATCTACATGGACAACCACGCGACCACGCCGGTCGATCCGCGCGTGCTCGAACTGATGCTGCCGTATTTCACCGACCGCTTCGGCAACGCGGCGAGTCGGAACCACTCCTACGGATGGCAGGCGGAAGAAGCCGTCGACGTGGCGCGCAAGCAGGTGGCCGAGTTGATTGGCGCGACCGCGAAAGAGCTCGTGTTCACGAGCGGGGCGACCGAGTCGGACAATCTCGCGATCAAGGGCGCGGCCCGCATGTATCGTGAGAAGGGGAACCACCTGATCACCGTTGTCACCGAGCACAAGGCGGTCATCGACACGTGCAAGCACCTCGAGAAGGAGGGCTTCGACGTGACGTACCTGCCGGTGAAGCGGGACGGCCTCGTGGACCTGGATCGGCTGCGGGCGGCCATCACCGACCGCACGATCCTGATCAGCATCATGGCGGCGAACAACGAGGTGGGCGTCCTGCAGCCGATC
>JGI24129J20441_1000580_pt1 | contig 11422 bp, 7 predicted proteins | sample BarGraNGADG00211_FD_20441 | JGI IMG/M metagenome (IMG submission 20441) | reverse complement strand
AGGAGGAGAAGGGCCGCCTGATTCTGATCCGGCGCCCTGGCACCCACCCGACGGTGCACGAAGGGCCACATCGGGCCTATCTCGCCGGCGGGCTCGCCGATCGCCCTTGGCTGCTGCAAGCAGATCTCGATGACCCGGGCCAGCTTCTCCGGCTGCCGTGGGCTGCCCTGCGTGAGGGGGACATGGACACCGTCCGCGCCCGGCTGCCTGCGTTCAACGAGTCCGATGGTCCGGTTCTGATGATCTGCTCAAACTCCAAACGGGACATCTGTTGCGCGGTACGCGGCCGACCGGTGGCGCTTGAGTCCTCGTCCCAGCGTCCGGGCCGGGTTTGGGAGTGCTCACACACAGGCGGACACCGGTTCGCCCCGACCGGTATTCTTCTCCCCCACGGCCAGGCACTCGCCCGGCTTTCCTCGGCAACAGCAGTCGCCGCGGTCGATGCCGCAGTACGGGGNNAGCTGCCTGTGGAAATGCTGGGCGCGGCGTACGACCGAGGACGCAGCCATCTCACGCCACCGGAACAGGCGGCCGAATCGGTGGTGCGACAACAGATTCAGGAGCCAACCCTGCTCGCGCTCACGACGAAAGCTGTGCCTCATGCGAGCCGGACGAACGCCTGGTGCTGCCGGGTCAGCCACATCGATGGCCGACGCTGGGATGTCGTTGCCGTACGCAGCTCAGGCGGAGAGGACCGACCCGAGTCCTGCGGCGGGATGGCAGTTCCCACCTGGCAGTGGTCTGTCCTCAGCGGTGTCGGTCCATGAAGCCGAGCATCCTCACCCATGCGTCTTCACAGGCGGAGGTCCAGTCGGTGAAGGTACGGTCGAAGAAGGAGTGCGGGGCGCCGTCGTACATGACGTACTCGTGCTCTACGCCGGCCTCGATCAAGGCACCGTCGAACGCCTCGTTGTCCTGGGGTGAGGTCGCCTGGTCCGCGCCGGCTGCCAGCACGAGTAACGGTGCGGACATCCCCGCGATGTCGTGGAGGACCCCGGCCGGGATGCCATAGAAGCCCATGCATCCCGCGGCGCCTAGATCACTTGCCGCCAACCGCCAGGACTCAGCACCGAACTTGCAGAAGCCGAGAGTGAACACCGGGTCCTTGCTACGTTCCCGCAACCGCGCAGCAGCAGCATGGGCATCCGCCAGAACGTGAGCCGGCTCAAGGGCTTTCGCGTGAGGCATGTAGTCGAAGCCTTCATCCCTGGGACTGGTTCCCGCGGTGCGTCCATACGGGTCGAGCGCCACGACGTCCACGCCGGCGAGGGCGAAGCTGAGCGCAAGGTCGGTGTAGTACGGGTGCATCCCGCGGATGTCGGGAAGCAGGACCAGGCTGGTCCCTCGGCGCGTCACCGGCACCGCGTCGTATGCCGCGAACCGGTTGCCATCTGAGGCGGTCAGCTCACAGCGCCCATGCTCACCCACCTCGCTGGATCTGGGAGGGTCGGGCGGACGCTGATCGTTGGTGAAACACATGCAGGCAGTCTGCGCCAGTCCCGTCGCGGCCACCAGATCTGAACCGACAAAACTGACCGAGAACCTGCGACGGCGCGGTCAGGCGTCGATGCGTTGGCGATCGAGCTCGGCTGCGGAGTCGATGATGAAGTCCTTGCGCGGGGCGACGTCGTTGCCCATCAGCAGGTCGAAGACCCGTTCGGCGACCTCGGCGTCCTTCAGAGTCACCCGGCGTAGCGTTCGGTGCCGGGGGTCCATGGTCGTCTCGGCCAGCTGGTCGGCGTCCATCTCACCAAGTCCCTTGTAACGCTGAAGCGGCTGCTTGACCTTGCGGCCCTTCTTCTCCAAGGAGGTCAATGTCTTGCGCATCTCAGCCTCGGTATAGGTGTAGACGAGGTCGTTCTTCTTGCCGCCCGGGTTGATCACCTCGATGCGGTGCAACGGGGGGACCGCGGCGAAGACCCTGCCGGCCTGGACCAACGGACGCATGTAGCGGAAGAACAAGGTCAACAGCAGCGTGCGGATGTGGGCGCCATCGACATCTGCATCGGTCATGATGATGACCTTGCCGTAGCGGGCGGCCTCGAGATCGAACGAGCGGCCCGAGCCCGCACCGATGACCTGAAGGATCGCCGCGCACTCGTTGTTCTTCAACATGTCGCCCACGGAGGCCTTCTGGACGTTGAGAATCTTGCCGCGGATCGGCAGCAGCGCCTGGTGGTCCGAGGACCGGGCAAGCTTGGCGGTTCCGAGCGCGCTGTCGCCCTCAACGATGAACAGCTCGGTCCGCTCGACGTCACTGCTGCGACAGTCGGCCAGCTTGGCCGGCAAGGACGACGTCTCCAGGGCGTTCTTTCGCCGNTGGGTCTCCTTGTGCAGTCGCGCGCTGATCCGCGACTTCATCTCGGCGACGACCTTTTCCAGAAGNAGNGCCGACTGGGCCTTCTCACCACGCTTGCTGGACGTCAGCTTTGCGGTGAGCTCNTTCTCGATGATTCTGGACACGATGGCACGGACCGCTGAGGTGCCCAGAACCTCNTTGGTCTGACCCTCGAACTGCGGCTCAGCCAGACGAACCGTCACNACNGCNGTGAGNCCGGCCAAGATGTCTTCCTTGTCGACCTTGTCCGACCCGACCTTGAGCCGGCGACCGTTGAGCTCCAGCTGCCTGCGAAACACCTTGAGCAACGACTGCTCGAAGCCCATCATGTGGGTCCCGCCCTTGGGCGTGGCGATGATGTTGACGAACGACAGGGCCTTGGTCTCGTAGCCGGTGCCCCACCGCAGCGCCACGTCGATGCCACACTCACGCTCGACCTCGGTGGGGTTCATGTGTCCGCGCCCGTCCAGCACCGGCACGGTCTCGCGGAACGTCCCGGACCCCTGCACGCGCCAGACCTCGGTCAGGGCCGGGTCGACCGCCAGAAACTCTGCGAACTCGCTGATCCCGCCGTGGTGCAGAAACGTCTCCTCGTGGGGACCGTGCTCGCCCGGCGTGCCCGGCACACCGCGCTCATCACGAATCACCAAGCTCAGACCAGGGACGAGATAGGACGTCTGACGGGCCCGCGAGACCAGCTCGTCATAGGTGACGGCCGCGTCCGTGATGAAGATCTGGTGGTCGGGCCAGTAGCGGACCCGGCTGCCTGTCCGACCGCGCGCCGCCTTGCCGACGATGCGCAGCTCGCTGTTGTCCACGTATGCCGTGAAGGGTGCGGCCGGCGTCTTGACGCCATTGGCATCGTGGAAGACGCCGGGCTCACCGCGGTGGAAGCTCATCGCGTAGGTCTTCATCCCACGGTCGACTTCCACGTCAAGGCGGGCGGACAGTGCGTTGACCACCGAGGCCCCCACGCCGTGCAGACCACCAGACGCGGTGTAAGAGCCGCCCCCGAACTTGCCACCGGCGTGCAGCTTGGTGAAGACCACCTCAACACCGGACAGACCCGTGCGTGGCTCCAGGTCGACAGGAATACCTCGCCCGTTGTCCCGGACCTCCACCGAACCGTCGGCCATCAACGCCACATCGATGCGGTCACACACGCCAGCCAGCGCCTCGTCGACCGCATTGTCGATGATCTCCCACACACAGTGCATCAGCCCGCGCGAGTCGGTGGAGCCGATATACATGCCCGGACGCTTGCGGACCGCCTCAAGACCCTCGAGAACCTGCAGGTGACGAGCCATGTAGTCAGAGGCACCGGCGTCAGATGTGCCAGCGTCAGACGCGCCGCCTGCCGTGACGGTCTTCTTGGTGCGGGTGGCGGTGGCCACGGACATCCTTTCGGTGCAACGGGAGGGGCCGGAAGGGGCCGACCACAGAACTCCCTCGCAGGTTATCTCTCGCGCCCGACACGACGTCGGCAGGCACGCTGCACACGGGCGTCAGGGGGATTGCGCGGAGAGCGAAACACGACGCGACTTTGTCCAGATGGCGTCGCAATGCACTTGGGGAAGCAATCCTCGTGTTTGACTGTTACAAACGGCGAATAGGTTTGCCGTCAACACAAACGATCAGAGAAGAGGGTGCAGACGTACGAGGACAGATGCCGGTGAGACGCGTTGACTGTAGGAGAATGACAGAACGCCCACTTCGACGAAATGGATGGCTGACGTGACAACTGCACTGGCACCGACCTTGACCGCAGCCGACCGCTGCGACCGCTGTGGCGCCCAGGCCTATGTGCTCGTCCGCCTCACTTCAGGGGGCGAGCTGCTGTTCTGTGCGCACCACGGCCGCGAGCACCTGCCCAAGCTCCAACACCTGGCAATCGAGATCCAGGACGAAACCGAACGCCTGCACGAGACTCCCGCCACGGCCGGCGTCGAGCAACGCTAGCGCGACAGACTGACTGCTTGGCTGTGAACGGGCTCACCCCGGAGGTGGGTCTGTGGTCGAGGCAGCGTTACTGCTGGTCGTGCCGCCGGCGATCCCAGCGGTCCTCGAGGCGGCGCATGAGCGTCTGCTTGTTCGACTTGGGACCCTTGGCCGGGTGACGCGACTTGCTGGTCCTCCCCGCGGGCTCGCGCTCACGCACGGACCCGTCCTGACCGACAGCACCCAGCTTGACCTTTGGCGTCTTTGCCGGCGTGATCGCATAGACGACGCCGGCCACCATCAGCGCAAAACCCAGAGCGCCCCACCAGAGATTTACGGTCACGCCTGCGAAGACGAGCCCTAGTCCGACAATCACCAAGACAGCGCCGATGATGATGCGGCGACGAAGGCGGGCGCGCGCGGCTGATCCCTGCATCTGCGAGGCGAACTTCGGATCCTCGGCATACAGCGCTTGTTCCATCTGCTCCAGCAGGTGTTGCTCGTGCTCTGAAAGCGGCACCTTAGACCTCCCGTGTGCCCGGATCCGCCAACGNCTAAGACAAGCCCGACGGCCCAGAGGTGTTGCCTGAACCGGCGATGCGCGGCACTCGGTCTCACCCTTGTACCGACGACCCCCTCAGGATATGTCGCCACGCATCGGAGCGGTAGCCGATCTCTCACCTTGGACCAAGCTGGCCGGGCCAACGGCGCCGGCACCGAACCGTGCACTGGCTCGATCCACCGCCCGATCGGCGTCGCGCCAGCCATGCTCCGGTTCGTCGAGCAGACCCTGGATGGGTGCCTGATCGGAGTCCATGAGGCCGGTCACGCGTACTCCGACCAGGCGCAGTCGGGCGCGCTGTAGACCCAGCCCGTCAAAGAGCGACAAGGCGGTGGCGAAGATGTCTCGGCTGACATCGGTCGGGTCACGCAATGTCCTGGACCGCGTGATCGTGGTGAAGTCGGAGAATCGCACCTTGACGGTGATCGTTCGTCCCACCATCCCCGCGGCGCGCACTCGGGCCGCGGTGCGGTCGCTGAGCTTGAGCAGCTCTCGGTGGATGTATGCGGGGTCGTCCACGTCGTAGGAGAACGTCTCGTCGGCGCCGATGCTGCGTTCACGACGGGTCGGCACCACCATGCGGGTGTCGCGACCCCAGGCCAGCTCGTGCAGAGCAGGACCAATATTGTCGCCAAGAGCTCGCCGTAACGTGTCCACCGGTGTGTGGGCGATGTCGGCCACGGTGCGTAGTCCCAGACGTTCCAGCGCCTCCTCGGTGCGGTCACCAACACCCCATAGCGCACCGACCGGGAGCTGGTGAAGGAAGCCGACCACCTCGGCCTCGGGCACGACGAGCAGGCCGTCGGGCTTGGCCAGGCCCGATGCGAGCTTCGCGATGAACTTGGTCGAAGCAACGCCGACCGAGCAGGTGATGCCCTGCTCGTCAGCGATCGTGTCGCGGATCTGCTGGGCGATCTGGCGCGGTGTGCCCAGCCGCCGGCGGGCGCCGGACACGTCAAGGAACGCCTCGTCGATCGACAGCGGCTCGACGATCGGGGTCACGCTGGCGAACACGGCCATCACGGCGTGGGAGATGCGCTCGTAGCGGGCGTAGTCAGGGGCGACAACGGCAGCCTGCGGGCACAGCCGACGAGCCCTGGCCATCGGCATCGCAGAAGCAACTCCGAACGCTCGGGCCTCGTAGGTCGCGGACAGCACGACCCCGCGGTTGCCTCCGCCGCCGATGATGACGGGTGTGCCCTTGAGCTCGGGACGGCTGAGCAGGGACGCCGATGCGTAGAACGCATCCATGTCCACGTGCAGGATCGGACAACCGTCGTCCTCAGGCTTGCGGTCGTCCGGCCGTTCGGGGACGGCGAACTGGCGCCGGCTCATCGTCCGGACAATCGCCGAGCGGCCGGCGACGAGCCATGAACCGGCGACGAGCCATGGAGCGGCGCCACAGGGGCGTAAGCCGCCCCTGCATAGGGCGGACAGAGCCGCAGATCAGCTGCGACGAGCCAGAACGTGCAGGGCTGCACCGATGTGTCCCAGGAACGCGTAGTGGGGATGGCGCGAAGCGGTTTGCTCAAGCTCGAGCAGCGCGGCCCGGTCTGCGTCGGAGTCGACATAGGACGGGGGCACCAGATCACTGAAGATGCGCACTCCATGTGAGTCGTGGACGGCCAGCCCGGCGCCCTCGACAAGGGCGGCGATGCCTGCCGCGTCGAAGCGCCGGGGCAAGGGGTCGGCCGGCCCCCAGCGGCCGTCGTCGCTGGTGAGGGCGTGCTGAGCCTGGGCGAACTGGCCGGCCAGGGCTCGGGCCAACACGGCGGAGATACGGGTGGCGACCACGAGGCTGACGAAGCCACCCTCGGCGAGCACAGCAGCGATCGATCGTAGGGTCGCCGCCGGATCATCGACGAACTCCAGCACGCCGTGACAGCACACAAGGTCAGCGTCGGCGTCGGGGTGGACGTCGAGCAGGTTGGCGGCGTCGCCCTGCACAGCCACGATCCGCTCGGCGACGCCTGAGTCGGCGGCCCGACGAGACAACGACGCCAGCGCGTCGAGGCTGGGGTCGATGACCGTGACGTGATGACCGAGCCGGGCCAGCGGAACGGCCAGACCGCCGGTGCCACCGCCCAGATCGACAACTCGCAGGCTGCGACCGAGCCGATGCTCGCGCTCGGCCACGACGGCCCGCACGGACTCCCAGACGGCCGAGGTGCGTAAGGAGGTCTCAACGCCGCCGCGACGGCTACGCAGGCCTTCATCAACCACGGCAAGACTCCTCTGGTGCTGGTGGCCGCCGACGAGCAAAGGCCTGAGACGGGGCAGGAGGCCTGACGGGACGACTCGGGTGACGGTCGGATCGGTTCCACCCTAGTGGCCTGAACTTCCGGGACTGGCATGCCACAGCTTGCGTGGCGGCGCACCGTGGTCGGGGACGGCGTGGCCTTCTTTGGGCAGCTTGCGGGAGTCTCGGGCATCCCCCCCAGCAGGCTTGATGTCCGTATAGGGCGACTGTTTGAACCCTGAGGCATGCACCAGCACCCGGCGGCGCGATCCGCCCATCCCACCAGCCGCGTCGCCCCCTGCCGTGGGTGCCATGACCGGCCGTCTCGATCGGGACTGCGCTGCCCCGGCACCGGCCGTCTCGTCGAAGGCGGCCCCGGCCGCCGCCAGGGAGTGCGCCCGCTCATCTGCCTCCGACAGCGCCTCGAGCACGGCCGCGAGCCCGCCTCGGCTCCAGGCCTCCCACAGCCCGGACAGCTCCCATGCCCCGGTTGCACGAAGGGAGACGCCCTTGGGCCCGGTGCGCCGCAGGATCCCGCGGACCAGAAGCATCCAGGAGTGGAAGACCGTTGCCGCATAGGGACCCTGGACATCCTCGAAGAAGGTTGCGTCGACAGGGCCGGTCGAGTCGTCAAGGGTCAGGAACACCACGCGCCGTCCCGAGCGGATCGGCGGCGTCTGCGTGGCAACCTTGACCCCGGCAACCCACAGCTCGGAGCGACTGCGCGCTCCGAGCAGCTGGCCAGATCGGGTCACTCCGAGCGCCTGCAGCATCGGGGCGTAGAAGTCGATGATGTGAGCACTGGCGTCCAGCCCCAGGATGTCCAGCTCGGCCCTGACCCGCTCCGGCCCCGTCATCTCGGGCAGGCCCGTGGCCATGGCGAGCTCGGGAGTGTCCCCCAGATCCAGGGCGAGCTGCGTGGGCTGCGCCTGAGCCGGTATGACGGGGCGCCCCCCTTGGGACTGCGCCGCGGCCAGAAGCCGCACGTCACGCGTCTCTGCGCTGGTCGCCTGCGCCAGGGTCGCTTCGAGGGTCGCCGCGGCAGTCGCTGCCCGGGACGTGCGAGGTGCCACCCGACGGCTGGATCGGCGCACCGATCGGGACCACCGGTCGAGTTCGGCCACATGCAGCAATAGGTCGCGCCGGGTCACCCGGCCACGTCGCCCAGTCATCCCGCTGCCGCTGGAGACCGTCGTGCCGCTGAGTCCGTAGATCGAGTCGAATCCCCCGGCCATGACCAGCCGCTCGACCACCGGTCGACTGACCTGGGCGCGATGCCAGAAGTCGGCGAGGGTGAAGTACGGCTGGCCGGCCAGAATGCGCTGCACCTCGGCGTCGCTGATGCCCAGGACGTCGGCCAAGGACAGCCGGATGCCGTAGGCCCGCCCATCGGGCAGGTCGGCATCCGGCCGCTGCCCAACGGCAACGCGGTCGAAGTCACTGTCGCGATCTCGGTCACGTGGTGACCACGGCGCCACCGGTTCCACCCGGTAGCTCTCGCCCGAGGCGTTGACGTCCAGTCCCAGGATCGCGATGCCCAGGTTGCGGGCGTCGTCCAGGATCAGTCGTTTGGGGTACATGCCCGGGTCATGGGTGAGCACACCGGACAGGAAAGCGGCCGGGTGATGAGTCTTGAGCCATGCCGACTGGTAGGTGGGCAACGCGAACGCCGCCGCGTGGGCCTTGCAGAAGCCGAAAGACGCGAATGCCTTGAGCACCTCCCAGATCCGGTCGACCGCAGCCGGCTCGTAACCCCTGGCTGCCGCGGCCGGTCGCCACCATGCCTCGACGTCCAGCTGACCCTGAGGGGATCCGAGCGCCCTGCGCACCTCGTCGGCCTGGGCCAGGGTGACGCCAGTGGTCTCGGCAACGATCTTGAGCACCTGCTCGTGGAAGACCACGACGCCGTGGGTCTGCTTCAGCGCTGGTTCGAGGCTGGGGTGGAGGTACTCCGGCGAACGCCAGTGCTGACGGGCCAGCAGGAACGGGGTGACCATGTCGGACTTCACCGGGCCGGGGCGGAACAACGAGATGTCGATGATGAGGTCCTCGAAGGTCTCCGGCCCGAACTTGCCGATCAGCTCGCGCTGGCCGGGACTCTCGATCTGGAAGCACCCCAACGTGTGTGTGGAGCGGATCAGCCGGAACGTCCGGTCATCCTCGAGGCTGACCTGCGTCCGGTCGTCGAGGTCGATGTGGATGCCGTCGACCCGCTTTACCTCCTTGACAGCGTGTGCCATTGCCGACTGCATGCGGATGCCAAGGATGTCGAGCTTGAGCATGCCCAGGGTCTCGACGTCATCCTTGTCGAACTGGCTCATCGGGAACCCCAGCCAGCTGGCCTCGACCGGGGTGCGATCGAGCAGCTCTCTGTTGGACAGGATCACGCCACAGGGATGCACGGCGATGTGCCGAGGCAGGCCATCGAGGCGTTCCACGAGGTCGAAGAGCACTCGCAGGCGAGGAACATCCAGGCCACTGGCACGCAGCTCGGGCAGCTCGGCCATGGCGGACCGGACATCACGGGCCCGAATGTGCGGAAACGCCTTGGCGATGGCATCGATCTCGCCCACTGGCAGCCCGAGCGTGGCGCCGACATCCCTGATCGCGTGGCGCACGCGGTAGGTGTCCATCATCGACACACAGGTGACCCGGTCCCCGCCGAAACGTTCCAGGACGTGCTCGTAGATCTCGGTCCGTCGGGCGGACTCCACATCGATGTCGATGTCGGGCAGCTGGGCGCGAAGCGGTGAGCAGAACCGCTCCATGAGCAGGCCGTGACGCAACGGCTCCACCCCGCTGATGCCGAGCAGGTAGTTGACCAGGCTGCCGGCGCCCGAACCTCGTGCCGCCACCCGCACCCCGAGGTCACGGATCAGGTCACACACTGCCGCCACCGTCATGAAGTAGGTCGGGTAGCCGAGCCCCGCGATCACGCGAAGCTCGTCCTCCAGCCGCGAGGTCACCGCAGCCAGCTCGGCGTCGCCTGCTCCCCCGTATCTCGTGGCAATGGCACCCCGACAGCGGGCAGCCAGAACCTCCTGAGGGCTCTCATCAGGGGCAATACCAAGGGCCGAAGGCTCTGGCAGGTGCACCGAGCCGATGCCCAGATCGGTGCGCGAGTCCAGCGCGCAGGCCTGCGCCAGAGCCATGGTGTCGGCCATCAGCTGACGGGCCCGGTCACGTTCACCGCTGCCGCCACCACCGACCCCGGCACCCGAGGCCCGAGCGACGTCACGAGCCACGGCATACATCTGGGCCGACGAGGCGAGATGACCTGCCGTGGTCACCCGGTCGAGATGACGCGTGTCCAGTGGCACGAGGCGACGGGCAGCATCAAGGACGTCGACGGTCACTGCCCCGCCGGGATCGGCGTGGCGGACCGCAGCCGTGAGCACAACCGGCAGCTCGGACTCGGTGGCCAGACCCAGCAGCCGGGCAGCATGTCCGAGGCTGGCTGGCGTGCCCTCCGGCCCGCCATGGCACACCACCTCGATGACCACACCGCCACGCGGCAAAAGGTCGACCCACTGGCGCAGCAGCCAGCGTGCCCGGTCGGGGCGTCGCGCCAGCAAGGCCTGGCCCACGTCAGAGGCCGGCCCGAGCAGGACCAACAGCGCCAGCGCTCCTGTTCTCGGGTCGACGACATGCTCGGCGATGAGCTGGGCGCTGGTGACCGGGGCGCCGCGTTCACCACTCAGATGGGTCTGGGTCACCAGCCGGCACAACCTGCCCCAACCGATGCCGGGGTCGACCCCGGCGCCCTGCCCACGTGCCAACACCGTGACCCGCGGGTATCGGGGATCGACCTCAGCACCGCCCCGGGCAGGGCTGGCGCAACCAGTGCGTGCACGACCGGTGCCGGTGCGGCCAGTCTCGGCCGGAGCGGCCTGAACCCCTTGCCCTGTAACGGTATTGGATCGCTCGGGGCCCACCGCCAGATCCACGCCGAGCACCGGGGCGATGCCTGCTTCGTCGCAAGCCTGCACAAAGCGCACGGCACCGTAGAGTCCGTCGCGATCGGTCAGGGCGAGCGCGGGCTGGCCCAGTGAGGCGGCACGTTCCACCAACGCCGCGGGTGTCGATGCGCCGTAACGCAACGAGAAGCCGGACGCGACGTGCAGGTGGGCAAAGGCGTCGCTCATTGTCATGTCACAGATGGTCGTGTCGTAGCCTGTCGCCCCTCGTACCACTCACTGTCGCCCCGTCACGGAGATGAACTCAGGCAGCGGCCGGCTCATGGGCAGCCCCAGCGCCCCCTGAACCAGCTCGAAGAAGATCTCGGACTGCCGGAGAAGGTCATCAGACTCGCGCGCAACCGCAGCGGCCGAACCTCGCTCGAGCG
>JGI24129J20441_1000571_pt1 | contig 11526 bp, 13 predicted proteins | sample BarGraNGADG00211_FD_20441 | JGI IMG/M metagenome (IMG submission 20441) | reverse complement strand
GGAAGGTGGTGAAGGGGAGCCGATCGAGCCAAACCCTATGCTCGGCTGGCGCGGCATACGCCGCGATTTGCGTGATGTTGAAGTCTTTAAGATGCAACTTCAAACGTTCAAAAACCTCATCGACGATGGCTACAACAACATCGGCATCATGCTGCCCTTAGTTCAACATCAAGACGAAGTTCGACAGGCTAAGCAGATTTTAGCTGAAATGGGCATCGACTTTGACAAGATCGACGTCGGCATTATGATAGAGATACCCGCATCGGCCCTCATAATCGACGACCTTATCGCCGAAGGCATCGACTTCGTTTCGTTTGGAACGAACGATCTCACACAATATACGCTCGCGGTCGATCGTAATAACGAGAACGTAGCCGCCCTTTACAACGAGCAACACCCCGCAGTGCTCAAGCTCATAGAATATGTCATCCGGCACTGCAAAAAGGCAGGTGTTGTCACTTCTATCTGCGGGCAAGCCGGCTCAAATCCGAAAATGGCGGATAAACTGGTACGCATGGGAATTAGCAGTTTATCGTCAAACATTGACGCCGTCGAGCGCGTCAGAGAGGCCGTGGCGCGAACAGAGGCGCGCATCGTTCTCGAGGCCTCACGTGACCTGACGAACGGAGATTAGTCGTCACTTCGTTCAACTAGTGATTCAGCAATGCATGAGGCCAATGAACTAAAGCGGACAAACAGAGGCTACGACCGAGTTCTTAGCTCGATGTGCACGTACCCACACCCAGTGGCAGTACGAGCACATATGAAATATATTCACACGAACCTCGGCGATCCGAACCTGTTTCCCGAAATAGCCGCGTTCGAACGACGCGCCATTTCGATCCTAGGTGGTTTTCTCGGTGCAGCTGACGCCGTCGGTTACATCACTTCCGGGGGAACGGAATCAAACATACAAGCAGTTCGAGCGAGTAAAATAATCTCCAGCACGCGACAGCCTAACATCATTGTTCCGGAGTCGGCACACCAGTCGTTTGAGAAGGCTCAGGCTTTCACTGGAGTAGAGGTACGTCAAGCAAGTCTCGATGAACGTTACGCCGTTGACGTTACCGCAGTTGAAGAGCTTGTCGATGAGGATACCGTTTGTGTCGTCGGAATTGCTGGTACGACGGCTCTCGGCGTGATCGATCCGATTCCCGCTCTCGCTAAGGTTGCTTTAGAGAATGACGCCTTTTTGCACGTCGATGCAGCTTTTGGGGGCTTTGTTATCCCATTTCTTGAAAAAAAGTACCCCTTTGACTTTGACGTGGAAGGCGTTCGATCAATAGCCATCGACCCACATAAAATGGGCTTAAGCACAATACCGTCAGGGGGGTTAGTTTTTAAAAGGGCCGCTGACTTTGACGCCCTTAGCACGAACACATTCTACTCAGTGGAACGGTCGATGACCGGCACGAGGGGTGGCGCTTCAGTAGCTGCAACGCTTGCCGTGCTTGAGCATCTTGGCGCCGAAGGATATCGAAACGTCGTTCGTGAATGCATGCGATTAACAAACCTTTGCGTAGAAGAAGCTGCGGAATTTGGTGTGTATCCAGTAATCCCCCCCGTCATGAACATTGTAGCGTTCAAGTTGCCCCGGTTACAACAGTTAGCGCTTAGACTCATCGCGCGCGGCTGGCGTTTATCCGTTATGGGGGGGGCACTGCGAATCATCATAATGCCACATATCAATGAAACGACGATTCTAGACTTCATGCACGATTTAAAAGAGCTCGTAAGGGAATAGCGGTCATCGCATCATATCATCACCGTCGTGAAACTTAGCAAACTGCCCACCAGAAAACATGGACTTTGAAATTGAGCGAATTGTTGAACGAGCGCGGGAGAATAGAGCCCGCGTGCTCCAACTCCAGTTTCCCGCGGGGCTAACGCGGCACGGCCCCCACGTAGCAAGGTGCATAAAGGAACACGTCAACGTCAAGGTCCTGCTCTCGGGCAATCCGTGCTACGGCGCATGCGATCTGGATTATAACCCAAAAGCGGATCTGCTAGTTCACTTTGGTCACGCAGAAATCCCTGAGCTCGCGGCACGAGACGTCTGTTTCGTCGAGGTGCGAAGCAATGTTGATGTTATTCCAGTAGTGGACGATGCGCTCGCGCTCATCCGCGGACAGCAGATAGGCATCGTGACTAACGTTCAACACATCCACACTTTAGACTCGGTTTGCCGTCACCTCGAATCAGCCGGTTTACGTTGCTTAATCGGGGACGGTGACAGAAGAGTCAAGTATCGAGGCCAAGTTTTGGGCTGTAACTTTTCGTCCGCGCGAGCGATCGACGTCGAGGAGTATCTTTACATCGGAAGCGGCGCCTTCCACGCCATTGGCGTCGCGCTGGCAACTGGGAAACGTGTTATCGCCGCAGATCCATTTCTGCAGAAAACTTCAATTGCAGACGTTGACCTCATTTTAAAGCAACGGTACGCACTCATGGCGAAGGCGATGGACGCACATACATTTTGTATGTTAGTTAGCACCAAAACTGGCCAGCAAAGGTTTGACCTAGCATTCAAACTCGTAGAAGAGGCCATACAACATGGTTACGACGCGTACACAGTGACGATAAACGAAATAACTCCTTGGACGCTTTACCAGTTCCCTGCAGAAGCATATGTGAACACGGCTTGTCCGCGCGTTGCGATAGATGACTCGGCGCTTTTTAAGGCCCCTATGCTGACGCCCATCGAATTCGAAATGATACTCGGAAAAAGAGATTTTAGTAAATACAGTCTTGATGAGTTTTCCAGCGGCTAAAGGCGCGCGCTGATAGGGCTCTCTCGCCTGCGGACACCTTACGCTGAAGAAGTAGGTAATGGGGGAGAGGTACTACGCTCACTTTTCTTCTTCGCGTTAAGTGCGAATGCATCGAGTTTTAGTTGCATAGCTCGTTCAACAGGCCTCTCGATCGGATATATGCCAGTAAGACAGCCCAAACAGAGCTTTTCGCGGGGAAGGCCGATTGAATCAATCAGGCCGGCGAGCGTGATGTACTTAAGTGAGTCAACGCCAATCATCAATTTTACGCCTTCCACACTTTTCCGAGCGGCAATAAGTTCCCCGTATGTAGGCATATCGATTCCAAGATAGCACGGCGAGACGATGGGCGGCGTCCCAATACGCATGTGCACTTCCTCAGCCCCAGCCGCTCGTAGCATATCGACGATCTTACGCGACGTCGTTCCGCGCACAATCGAGTCATCGATCATCACAACCCGTTTGCCTTCGACGTGCTTCTTAATTACGTTTAGTTTCAGCCTTACGGCCGTTTCACGCAAATCCTGGCCAGGCATGATAAAGGTCCTACCAACGTAGCGGTTCTTAATAAGACCCTCTGTGTACGGCAGCTGTGATTTTTCCGCATAGCCAACTGCAAAAGCGATTCCCGAGTCGGGAACTGGAATGACTACGTCAGCCTCTACATCTCCCTCTGCAAGCGTTTGCCCTATCTTTCGCCGCACTTCGTAGATCAGGGAACCGTCAAGAACCGAGTCTGGGCGAGCAAAGTAGACGTATTCGAACATACAATGTGCCGTTATCGCCTTTTTAGTTGCCTGTTGGCTCACGAACCCATCGGGCTTAAGGACGATGATTTCACCCGGGCGGACGTCCCTGATGAGCTCACCCCCGAGTGTATCAATAGCCGCACTCTCGCTTGATAAGACAAAACCATCGTCAAACTTCCCAATACAGAGTGGCTTTATACCAAATGGGTCTCTGACGCCGATGACGGTATCATTTATAAGTAGCGTAAGAGAGTAAGAACCGCGGAGCTTGGTCATTAGCTCCTGAACGGCCGTGATAGTATCATTTCGCATCAGTTCCTTCACAAGAAGGTGTGTGATGACTTCTGTGTCCGAATTTGACACAAAAATGCGGCCTTCTGCCTCGAGTCCTTGCCTGATATCAAAGGAGTTGACGATATCGCCATTATGTGCGATCGCAATGGTGCCACCCTGATAATTCACGAGCGCCGGTTGGCAGTTTTCGGATACACTGAGGCCTGTCGTTGAATATCGAACGTGGCCAATACCTCGCGATCCTTTAAGCTGTCCCAACCGATGTTCGTCAAATACCTCTTGAACAAGACCCATGCCACGCTCAACATGGATTGCAGAGTCGTGCGTCGCAATTCCGGCTGATTCTTGACCGCGATGCTGCAACGCATAAAGCCCGTAATAGATTGGTAATGCGACATCTTTGGAATCCAAAGCGATTCCGAACACGCCGCACTTGTCTTTCATCGGCTAGCCTTTAAAATATGATCAATATTTATTAAGGTAGCTATAGTTGCGAAGCCGCCTTGAGCGGCCAAACCCACAATGGACGCATGTTCTTTTACGAAAGTTGTATGAGACTGCGCCGCAGCGCCTGCATGCCACGTGCGTGCGTTTCTGCCGCTTGCCCATTGACGGTGTTCCCTTAGTCATTCAGTTGCCTCGTTTAATGTGAGTTACATTAAGGTGAAATATAGACGACGTTGTCGCCGCGGACGACGATGGTACCAAACTTCTTGATTACCTCGCCGCCTTTGAGCTCTTCGGCCTTATCAAGAACAAGATTTAAATGAACGTCATAACCCTGAAGCTCCCCTCTAAAGTCTCTACCCCCTTTCAGCCTCACGATTACTGGCGTTTCCAAGGATTCATTCAAGATGTCAAGCGGCCTTTGACTCAATCTACACCTCTTACAAGTAGTTCTTCCCTGATAACATACTTAAGTTTATCTTTGAATCTTCATTAAGATTCGTATGCATGACGACGAAAAAACGGCATTTCCTGAAGACAGATACTGCACGGCTTGTAGTAACTACGCTGAGCACGTACGAAACTAAGAACGCCCTAAAAGGCCGGCTCGAAGTGCTCGAAACGTCTGATCACACGCTTATTCTTCTAAACGGAGTGCCAGTAGCCCTCTGCATCGACAAAACGCCCTTTTTCACGGTGCGAGGCGCGATTGAGCTCAACCCACAACGGCACCTTGTAACCGTGGATATGGGCGCTGTGCGGTTCATACGTAACGGAGCGGATGTAATGAGTCCTGGCATCGTCGATGCCGACGAAAGCATAACACCAGGAGATTTTGTTGTTATTGTTGACGAAAGACACAAAAAACCTCTAGGCATCGGAACCGCGCTTATCACAGGTATTGAAATGATCCACGAAACGAAGGGAAAAGCTGTGCGGATCGTGCACCACGTAGGCGATAAAGTCTGGAACGTTGCGCTATAAACGCAGTTAAAAAAAACATGGCAATGCCCTCATTTAAAAAAGAAGCGATTATCACGTCAATAATGACAGTGCTACGTGCCGCTTCAATATATGATGAGCATAGCACGAAAACTATAAGATGCCCATTGCGTAATAGATTAAGAGTCGATTGTAGGTGAGAGTTCCAAATGGCGCAAAAAAGTTTGATTGATAGAATTTTTGGAAGCCGTCCGCATGCTGAGCCTGATGAATATCTGGAGCTGGATCTCGGAGAGTACGAAGAAGTATTTGAAGAAGAGCCCGCAGGTACGTATGTTAAAGTCGCAGAGTTAATTAACATCAGCAATCTCACATCGCTCAAAGACGAGGTTTACAAAGGCAATATCGTCATCATTGACATATCTCCAATTAAGCAGGACCGCATCACCCTAGACAAAGTGGTTAAGGAACTGCGACAAGTCGCAAAGGACATTCACGGTGATATTGCCGGACTCGGAGACGATCAGATCATTGTAACCCCGATGTCGATAAAGATCGACCGCAAGAAGATCGGGGCTAGCGTTTACTAAAACTGCGAGTTCAGCTCAGTACATATAGCATCTTTTTAATAATGACGCTTGAAGCAGCCATCAATAGCACATGCCCTTTATGCGCAAATGCGCTCACATTCAAGTTCAGTACCGACGAAATCCCTTTTTTTGGCGAAATTATGCTCGTGAGCACCAATTGCACGTGTGGCTTCAAGTACGCCGACACAATAACACTCAATGAGCGCGAAGCCGCCCGATATGAAATAGAATTTGATAGCGGCGACTTCACTACACGAGTAATCAGATCCTCTTCAGGCACCGTTCAGATTCCAGAACTCGGCGTAATCATTGAACCGGGTCCGGCTTCTGAAGCTTTTGTTTCCAATGTCGAGGGAGTTCTCTGTAGAGTGGAAGAAGTGATCGCCATGGCTACAAAATGGTCGTCTAATGATCCAGAAAAAACAGAGCGGGGAAATCAACTGCTTGAAATGATCGATTCGGTACGGAAGGGCAAAAGCACAATGACCCTCGTGATCGACGATCCATTTGGCAACAGTACGATTATTTCGTCGCGCGCTCAGCGCCGAGCACTCTCAGAAAGCGAAGCCCGCACGCTTAAGACTGGGGTACTAACTGTCGACGTTTCGGAGAAAGGCAACTAAACGCGCCGCCCCAAATATTACAGCGACATTCAAATGTGCTCTTTTTGAGCTGTGAAAGAAGAACGCATTTGCGCAAAGGTCTCCGTTATCATCATCGTTGGATAATCGTTTGCCATCTTGCTATCGTTCGCCATTCAGATCATTCGAAGAAGAGCAGTCTTTTCTAGGCCTAACTTGCCTTCACGCTGAAATGAAATTTATATCACGTTCTTAAAGAGCGTACGCTGGAAGTGGCTGACCAAAATAAAATATACAATTGTTTATTGTATTTAGAAGCACTGAGGCAAAACAATGCGACAAACGGTAGAAAATCTTGCAAAAGCCTTCGCGGGCGAAAGTATGGCGCGAAACATGTATATCTCCTTCTCACAAATAGCAAAAAAAGAAGGGTTTGAACAGATCGCAGCGGCGTTCCGGCTGACAGCTGATAATGAAAGAGAGCACGCAAGTTGGAGCTCCAAACTGACCAACGCGCTTAACGCTGGCGCGGCTGAAAAACTTGACGGCATTAAAATCGACGCCACCGTTTCGACATCGCTGGGCAACACTGCAGCGAATCTCAGGAGCTGCGATCGAAGGCGAGCTTCACGAAGCTACGACGATGTATCCCGAATTTGCTGACGTTGCCGACAGTGAAGGATTGCCCGAGGTTGCTAAAAGACTGCGAGCTATTGGTGTCGCTGAAGCACACCACGCAGAGAATTATAAGAAGATGCTTGCGCAGGTTGAAGCCGGCACCTTTTTCAAAAAAGACCAGAAGGTTGAGTGGGTCTGCAGAGAATGCGGTTACGTGCACATCGGCGAAGAACCCCCGGAGAAGTGTCCTGCTTGCGATCATGACAGAGCTTATTACCAGCTCAAGTGCGAAGCGTATTAGCTTAACAAAATCGAGCCGAAACACGGGCCTCGTTTGCCGTCTTCCCTGATGTGCTAGCTGTTCTGTAATTTGAAGCGCAAAAGGGCAGCAATTCCCCCAAGCTTTTCTAATCGCTTTCCCGGCTCGAAATCGGTGCTAAAAACGACGACGTGGCCGTTCGAATTGTTCACAGCAGTTAACAGTTCATCGACGGCCACTCCTTTTTCTCGCTCATTGCGCAGTGTCTCATCCGCTATGAGCAGCCTATCGATGGCCCCCCAATCATGCGCCTTCACAACCTCACTTATGCCATAAGCAGCTTTACCGCCAACAGCAATCTCTTTAAGCAGTTCATCGATCAGGCGCGCCTCACGCACGAGGTGAGCGTCCTTAATGAGTCTGTCCACAGCACCACGTCGAAGCGCCTCTTGAAAGCCAGAAATGCCAACTGAGGTCGTATTCTCAATTACTATCCGATTTGGGAAATCCTTGTCCTTCTGAGTTGCGAACCGAACGAAATCTTCCTTAATGAATCCGGGACCAGCTATGACGTATTCTTCAGCACCTATTTGAACCAACTGCTCATATATTTGTGCAAAAAAAGTAACTTGTGAAGTTTCGTCTAACTTTCCGGCCCTTTGCGTGATGTTCGCAACCTCCTCCACGCCATACTGCCGGAGAACGCCGATCTGTGCTTCTCCTGATTCCACAGTGAGAATTGCGATTTCGGGGCGCTTTGATTCTTCGATCGCTTGAGCGATGCGATCAAGCTGATCGCGCTTCCACTTCTTAACAATCGAGACGTCACGTAACGGTTCGACGCTCAACGTGTGATGTGACCCGACATCCTGGCCTGACTCGATGGTCCCGCTAACTCGCAGGCGATTAGCAAACCGATGAAATTCTACCGAATCAACGCGAATCCCAAGCCGCATCGGCTTCCGCTCTAGCTTCTCCGGCCGTAATTTGTCAGTTGCACTTTCAATCTTGCGAAAGGTCAAAGCAAAAACAAGATCGCCCTTTTCGATGAGGTGCCTTAAATGCCATAGGTCGTCGACTGATTCGGGTAAGAGGGTTATCTCCCCTTCAAGTCGTACCAAAGATCTCTTTAAAAGGCGTATACTACCACCTGCTTCGGCCTTGATATCTCAATCTCTGGCTAATACGCCGAATATTCGCGTGTGAGTACTCGTTAGAGGAAGAGCGCCCCATCATGACCGCTTCGTCAACGATGCTATTTATATGTGATTTTAAAAACTTGTCATTTCGATGCCAAAAGCTTAAATCACACGGTTACGCAAGCCCTCGTGCACACAATCGCATCCCAAAAGTGCAAAGCATTCCTCTATGGGCGTCAAACGAACCTTTTTAGCGATTGGCCTGAACTGCGTTAAATGACCCAAAGGATTTAAAGCAATCTCTTAATACGTCAGACTATGATAGAAGATAGAAATTATTCTGAAGAGGAGGTCGCAGAAGACTTGCTTGACCTCATAAAGGAGTTCGAGGCGGAGATAAAGAAGCTCAAGGAACGTGAGAAAACCCTGCTTAAGTTGCTCCAAACTAGCCTTGGCGACAGTCCTGCAGCGCAAATTGACGAGTACGTAAGAGTCAAGATCGATCAGTCGCTACGCCTTTTCGAGCTCGATTTACGAACCCGCTACGCCGATGAAGAAGCGGCTACGTCAAAAGCAGTTGATCTGATATTCAAAGAGTATACGTAGGTTGCTTCGTGCGTTAAATACCATATGCGGATACAGGTCTATAAAGGGCGAAACGTCAATCGAACGCCAAAACGCCTATTTTATATAATAGTATTTAAGTCACCATGATTACAGCCGCAGTTGTAGGAAGCAATGAACGTAATAGAAGTCCTTGAACTGACAAAGCGCTATAAGAAAGGCGTCATCGCTGTGGATAGTGCAAGTTTCACAGTGGAACAAGGCGCTGCTTTTGGCCTTCTGGGGCCGATCGGGTCCGGGAAATCGAGCATCATCCACATGTTGCTCAACTTCACCAAACCAACGGCCGGATCGATCAAGTTATTCGATCGCGATATCGCAACGGACTTTCACGAGGTGCAAAGTAAGATCGGCTACGTGCCCGAGCGCCCCGGCTTTTATGGCAATTTCTCCGCTGAGAAGAATCTCAGAATTTTTGCCAACCTTTACGGCGTTCCTGGAGAGTATGATGAAAGAATCGCGAAACTTTTTATTTTAGCAGGTCTCGAGGGCAAAGAAACCGACCGCGTGCACGCGTATTCGCTCGGGGACCGAAAGCGACTTGGCATTGCTGCGGCGATGCTGAATGAACCTGAATTGCTGATCCTCGATGAACCAAGCGCAGGACTTGACCCGCAGGGTAGGCGTGACGTACTGGCACTCATTCACGAACTCAATGTCCACGACGTTGCCCTCTTTCTCGCCACAAACAACGTCAAGTCCATCGCCGAAATATGTGACGTGGTTGCTCTAATGAAATCAGGCCGCGTTGCATCGCCAATCACGACAAAGAGCTTTATAGATAATATTAGAGGAACAGGACTACAGCTTGAAGCTGACCTCGCCAACATGAACGAACGAGTCCTCCAGGCCATTAAGTCGGTAAAAGGTGTCAGATCAATTCAGTGTGAACGGCTCAAGATCAACGTCGACAACATCCCAAACATCAACGAGGACGTGAACTACGTTATTACGCGAGCGGGGGGCCGATTGCGCTCATTGCGCGAATCACCATCGCTCGAAGAGGCTTATGTACGAATGATGGGGGAAGAAAGCGTTGAGTGAGTTTTCAGAGGACGCTCACGCGTTTCTAACGATCGCGCAAACGGAGTTCCAGACGGTTATAAGAACAAAACGCTTCCTCGTTTTCGGAACTATATTCGTGCTGCTTGCACTGATTGGCGCGTATTATGGAAACACTGATCTCACTCACTCAATTTCGCCAACAAGCGGGGCGCCTAACCCAACAACACAACCGATAAATTACATAATTAGCGTTGCGTTTTCCTATAGTCAAATCATCTTAACTATACTCGCACTTGCGTTATCATATGACGCGCTCACCCGTGAGCGCTCCGAAAGAACACTCGTTCAGCTCCTTGTGCGGCCCATAAAGCGTAGCACGATACTCTTTGGCAAGTTCGCCGCTTGTCTTGCCGCTGCAGGCGGCTTATTCGTTGCAACGACACTCATCCTATGTATAGGGCTATCCCTCATCACACGGAAAGTCCCAAGCTCAAGTGATATCGACTACCTGTTGCTCTCTATCGGCGTAATGCTACTATATCTTATGTCGTATATCGCAATCGGACTTCTCATCTCGAGTCTGACCCGCACGAGCCTCGACTCGTTGCTCGGCGCGGTCTTTGTCTGGATCCTGCTCTTGATCTTCACGTATGCCGGCATTGCACTTGGTTTAAACGCCATAAATTTGGGTGCTACGGCAAATATCCCCTACACGACGTTTCCTGGATACGCAAAAATGCTGCTCTGGATCAATCCAGGCAGCCACAACGTCGCGATACAATCTCTTGCCGGAGACTTTTCAAAATTTACTTCCGGTCTTAGTTATGCAGCGAACGTCATTTTACTTGTCGCTTCAATAATCATCCCATTTCTACTAGCTCGTTTCTTCTTTAAGCGATCTGAAGCTATTTGAACGTCAAACCATAAAATGCAGTCCGTTCCCCGTTATCTCATCGTACCATCCATGCTTAATTTATGATTTAGACTAAAATCGAACATTATTTATAAGATCAAACGGCTACATAATCAATACGTAAGGAAGACAATCATTACGAAGAGGTGCCAAAAATTGATTAAAAAGCAAATTGGCTTATTAGCGATAATAGCGTTTATAGTTACGTTCATGGCTTTTACAGGAGTAGCATCGGCCCAAACAAGTAACGCCCAAATTACATTTTTCACACAACCCGGCTGTGCAGCATGCCAGGCGGCTGAACCAATAGTAAATAGTGCAGCTGCTAAATACGGCGTCGCAGTAACAGTCGTTGACTTAAGTACCACAGTAGGGAAAAATATTGCACGAGCAACCGGAGGAATTACTACAACGCCCACCATCATTGTTTCAGGTGCGCAATCAGCAACGTTCGTAGGTTCGGTAACACAAGCGCAGCTTGAATCATCTATCACAGCAGCTAAAGGTACTGCAACGCCTGCAGCAAAGGCGACAGTAGCGGCAACGCCTGCAGCAAAGGCGACAGTAGCGGCAACGCCTGCAGCAAAGGCGACA